>Ga0302201_10001371_pt1 | contig 21003 bp, 16 predicted proteins | sample II_Bog_N3_2_FD_194586 | JGI IMG/M metagenome (GOLD analysis project Ga0302201, IMG submission 194586) | Peat permafrost microbial communities from Stordalen Mire near Abisko, Sweden - II_Bog_N3_2 | ecosystem: Environmental > Terrestrial > Soil > Wetlands > Peat | place: Sweden: Abisko... | reverse complement strand
CAGATCTGACAGGTAATCCGCTCGGGAACACCGGAGCTCCCAATCCCTGGACCTTTACGACCGGTACGGTAGTGGTTCCACCGCCCATTGTCCTTGGGCCGACCATATCGCTGTTTGGCGGCTTTGGCGGCGGCGCCGGGATGACCAACCAGGGGATCCATACAGTAATCAATGGCGATATCGGGACCACGGGCGCCTCGACCACCATGACCGGATTTTACGATGAGAGCGTTGCGGCCGTTGCCGGCGTGTATCCATGCTCGTATACGGTGACGCCAAGCAATTTGGGGCTCGTGAATGGTGTGATCGACACCGCTCCGCCGCCACCTTCCGGTGCGTGCTCCAATGAAGGAACCTCGGCTACTTTTGCCGTTGCAACTGAAGCTGCATTGGAAGCGCAAACCGCGTACACCACGCTTCAAGGCCTAGCCTCAACCGGTGGTCTGGCAGCGGAATTGGGCAACACGACCATTTACCCCGGCGTCTACAAAAACGCCAGCTCAGTCGGCATCACGACAGGGCCTCTCACTCTGGACGCTCAAGGCAATCCCAACGCGTACTGGGTATTCCAGATCGGATCATCTCTTACCGTAGGCACGCCAACCGCTTCTGAAAGCGTGATCCTGATTAATGGCGCCCAGGCCAGCCACGTCTTCTGGGCAGTCGGGGGCCTGCCCGGCGCAGTCATCAATTACGGGGGAGGCGGGACGATGGTGGGAACCGTCATCTCTCAGCCGGGAATCACCGTTTCAAGTCCCGGAGTTGCCGCGGTAACGACGATCAACGGCCGCGTGATTGCTTTGAACGCGTCGACCACCCTGGTGAATACCGTCATCAACGTACCGTAATCACATGCGGAGACCGGCTTCCAGGGCGGTCTCCACATGATGCAGGTGGCGCGGTTTTTGGCATGTTGTATTCGCGTCAGATTCATCGGACGCCGCGTTTTTTGGGCGATCGGGATCCGCAGTTCGGGAGGCAACAATGAGATTGAGTGCAAGGATGATTGCCACAGCCGCATTTGCTTTTTTCTCCATGTCTGCGTTCAACCTCTGCGCGGAGGATGCGGCAAAGGCGCCAGCCGGCGTTTCGGGAGATTCGTCAGCCGCTTCCAGCCCCGTTCCCGTCGCCGAGCCACTGGATGAAATGCCATCTGCTCCCATGCCTTCCGCTGCGATGGAAATGGCGTTGCCGTATTCGGGAGTGCCGGACAGCGGTGTTCCCCGGTATGAGCTGTTCCTGGGTTACTCCTATTTGCAAGCTGTGCCGAAGCTGGCCGCGGGAAACCGGCTGGTGTGGCTGAATGGCGGCAGCGCGTCCGTCGCTTTCAATGTCAATCGTTACCTCGGGCTGGTTGCCGACTTCGGCGCCTACACTAACTCGCAGATACGGTTCACAGGCGCATATACGTCGACAGTCAACGTGACCAATTCAAACGTGGCTGTCCTCACGTATCTCTTCGGCCCGCGCTATTCGTTCCGGAAGTACGACAGGATCACTCCCTTTGCCCAGGTTCTGTTTGGAGGCGTGCACGCGAACCAGGTAACACTCACCGGTTGCACTGTCAATTGCACGCTTCTTCCTGACCAGGACTCGTTTGCCATGACCGCCGGGGGCGGCCTGGACCTCAGGGTGCACCGCCACTTCGCTATCCGCATCATTCAAGCTGAATACCTGATGACCAGATTTGCGAGCTACACAACTGGAGCAACAGGGACACAGAATGATGTGCGTCTCTCCGCCGGAATCGTCTTCCGCTTCGGTGGAAATCGACATGTGGCCGAGCTGACGCCCGTAACCTATTCCTGTTTCGTGAACCCGGCGAGCGTATACCCCGGAACTGCAATCGCCGTCTCAGGCACGGCTATCCATTTGGACCCGGCAAAGACCGTCGCCTACACATGGTCTGTGGATGGCGGAACGGTGACCGGGACGTCGGAAACAGCGACGATCGACACGAAGCAAGTTGCTCCTGGCGCGTACACCCTGAAGGGCCACGTCTCTCAGGGCACGAAAGCCTCAGAGAATGCCGATTGCACCGTACCGTATGTGGTTAAGGCGTTTGAGCCGCCGACAGTCAGTTGCATGGCAGACCCTTCCACCGTGATTTCCGGTAACTCTTCTACGATTACGGCAACGGGAATAAGTCCGCAAAATCTTCCGTTGATATACAGCTTTAGCTCAACTTCCGGCTCCGTCAGCGGATCTGGCTCGACGGCTACGCTGATTACTTCGGGCGCGCCGACGGGACCCATCACCGTGACCTGCAATGTAGCTGATGACAAGGGGCAGACCGCCGCGAGCACAGCCACGGTGACGGTTGAGTCTCCAGTAGCTGCGCCCAAGCCGATGACCAGCGCCCTGTGCCCCATCTCCTTCGAGAGAAACCCTCGGCGTCCGGCACGCGTGGACAACGAAGCGAAGGCTTGTCTGGATGGGGTTGCACTGACGCTGCAGCGCGATTCGGGCGCCACTCTGGTCCTGGTTGGGAACGCGGCCAGCGGCGAAAAACGTGGCCAGAAACTCGCCGCTGAGCGCGCAGCGAACACAAAGGCCTATCTTGTCGGCGAAAAGGGAATCGATTCCTCCCGGATTACCGTGTACACAGGCTCTCAAGACGGAAAGATCGTCACGACCACCCTGGTTCCGACAGATGCAACGTTCGATGCCACGGGCGACACTCTCGTGAAGTAGCGAGCAGTCGAGGGCACAGCGCGCGAAGCGCTGTGCTCAGACATCCTCGTCAACCCGCTTCACTGAAGAAGCTTCGCAAGGTTCGGCAATAGATCGAGCACGCTGAAAAGACCGTCTGCGAGTCGGCGCACCAGGCTTCTCGCGCAACGTGCGCGTTTGCCGACGCGGTAGAGGATTGCGCAGGAGCAGTGCGGCATGCCGCGAAGCGTACCTGCGATGCCAGCTAACAAATCTTGAATGAGACGACTCATCGTCTAAAGCAGCGCTTGGCGCTTACTGTTGCGACGACGTTTTCCGTCGGCGCCATGGCAGGGGCGCTCCTCGGACGGTTCGCAATCGGGCGTTTCCCGTTCGCAATCAAGATGGCCAAGTGATTCGAATGGCGGGAATCGCGGAGGAGATTACCGATCGCAAACGGGCGGAAGAGCTCTTGAAGCAGACTGCTGACAGGCTGATGTTGGCGACGCGTGCGGGTGTCGTGGGCGTTTGGGATTGGGACACTTCGAGCGACGTCATGGTTTGGGATGAGCAGATGTTCCGCCTCTATGGAATCGCACCGGGCCAGTTCCGCCACTCGGCCGCGGATTGGAAGAGCGGATTGCATCCGAAGGACCGGGAAAGAGCCGTGGAGGCGTGCAATGCCGCGCTGCGTGGCGAAAGCAACTTCGACACCGAGTTCCGCGTGGTTTGGCCGGATGGCAGCGTGCACTGGATTAGGGCGCTTGCCCTGGTTGAGCGGAGTGCCCACGGCAAACCCGAGCGCATGGTTGGCACCAACTGGGATATCACTGCGGAGAAGCAGGCGCAAGAACTTCTGAAGCAGACCATGGACCGGTTGAAATTGGCGGCAAGCGCAGGCGGCGCGGGCATCTGGTTCGACGACCGTGTGAACGGTGGGGGGAACTGGGACGAGCAGATGCACCGCCTTTACGGCACCACGAAGGATAAATTCGTCCCAGGTCCGGAAGCGTGGCTGGCCTTGGTACACCCGGAAGACCGCGACCTCGAAAAAGAGCATATGAGCGCGGCTCTGCGAGGTGAGAAGGAGCTCGATTCGCAGTTCCGCATCGTACGGCCGGATGGAACCATCCGACACATCCGCGCCAATGCTCTGGTCAGGTGGGATGCGGCGGGTAATCCGACAGAAATTGTGGGCACGAATCGGGACATCACTTCCGAGAAGGAAGCGGCGGCAGCATTGATGGAGAGCAATCGACGCCTTCAGGAAGAAACCGAACGTGCCCGCGCGGCGTCTGTGGCGGCGGATGCCGCCAACAAAGGAAAGAGCGAGTTTCTGGCCAACATGAGCCACGAGATCCGCACGCCGATGAATGGAGTGATCGGCATGACCGGGCTGCTGCTGGACACGGAATTGACCGCCGAGCAGCGCCGCTATGCGGAGATGGTGCGCACCAGCGGCGAATCGTTGCTGCAACTCATCAACGACATCCTGGATTTTTCAAAGATCGAAGCGAAGAAACTCGAGGCGGAGCCTCAGGGCGATTGCTCCAGATTCTTGTCAATCTGGTGGGCAACGCCATCAAGTTCACGGAAAAGGGCGAGGTGGTGGTCCGTGTTGCCGTGGAAGAAAAAGGAGAATCCGATTGCCTGCTGCGCTTCTCGGTGCACGACACTGGCATCGGAATACCAGGGGACAAAATCGGCCTCCTCTTCAACAAGTTCAGCCAGGTGGATGCCTCCACTACGCGGAAGTATGGCGGCACAGGGCTGGGCCTCGCCATCTCCAAGCAACTTGCGGAACTGATGGGCGGCGGCGTCGGCGTAACCAGCCAGGTTGGTAAGGGATCGGAGTTCTGGTTCACGGCGCGCCTGGGGCTGAGTCTGGGAGTGGCCGCTTGGCCCGCAGAATCAGAACTGGAAAGCCGGACGACTGCCAATCTCAAGGGGAGAGTTCTGGTCGCCGAGGATAATTCCACCAACCGGGAGGTGGTCCTCGGCATATTCCGGAAGCTCGGCCTGCGCGCGGAGGCAGTGGCCAATGGCGCAGAAGCTCTCCACGCTCTGGAATCGATTCCGTACGATCTGGTGCACGGGGTTGCACGGCCCTCTCGTGATAGCTGACACGCAATCTCGCAATGGCGCTCCTTTTTGGGACCGGTCTCCCGATATGACCGAAATCCTACGCAATGAGCAAAACTTACCAGTTTTCAGATCGAGAAACGCTGGTATTCGGCCGCTAATGGAAATGTAGACCACCGTGCGCATCTCTTCTGCGCCTGCGCATTTCCAACGCAGTTTTCACCGCTTCGCGAATTCCAGCCTTAAAGAGTCACGGGACTCGACTCTGGAAAAGCAGCACGAAAGGAAAGGACCATGGCACTTGTCAAGAAGGCTGCCGTACAGGCAACATCAGCTCCTACGGAAGGAAAGCCCTCGCTGGTAACGGGCCGCGAGGCGGAAGCGCAGCGCAAGAAGGCCAGGACGCTCGCTAAACAGCAACAGGCGGCCGAACGCATTGCGGCGGCGACGGGGCAATTGGCCTCCGGGATCGCCGAGGCATCGAGCGCGGCCGAAGAACTGAAACGCGCCAGCGATCAGATCGCCACAGGCGCCGAAGAGGCGTCGAGCGCGGCGCAGGAGTCCCTGGCCGCTTTCCAGCAGGTGGGCGTCTCCATCACCAAGCAGCTGCAAAGTGCCGAACTCAGCCGCGGCAAGGGCGAAGTGGTTCAAGCGCTGATCGTCCGGACCGGCGGCGACGTGGCCGGCCTGATCACCAATGTGGGCGTGGCCGCGCAGCGCCAGGCTGCTTCTGTGAAGTTGGTGGTTGACTTGGAAAAGCAGGCCGCGACCATCGGCGACATCGTCAAGGCCGTGGCGCGCATTGCCGACCAGACCAACCTGCTGGCTTTGAATGCGGCCATTGAGGCCGCTCGCGCCGGCAAGCACGGCAAAGGCTTTGCGGTCGTCGCGGACGAAGTGCGCACACTGGCGGAGACATCGGAAAAGAGCGCCAAGCAGATTCAAGAATTGGTCGGGCAGATCCAGGCCGATGTGAAGTCCATCGCAGACGGCATCAATGCGTCCGCCAGGACCATGGATGAAGAAGTGGAAAAGGGCAAAACCATTACGGCGCAACTGGAGCAGATCCGTCTCGATGCGATTGAAATCGTGAAAGGCATCCAGGAGATCGCGTCCAACGCGAGCCAGTCCAACGTCGCATCGCAGCAGGCACTTAAGGGCTCGCAGAGTATTGCGGCCGCCGCCGAGGAGCAGTCGTCCGCAGCCGAAGAGTCCGCCAAGACGGTTGCAGAGCAGACCCGGGCATTGGCCGAATGCGAGCAGACGGCACAGGCCCTGTCGGAACTTGCAGAAGACCTGAAAAACTCAACCGACGTTGCCAAGAGCGCCGAGCAGGTGGCGTCTTCCTCAGAGGAACTGTCTTCCGCAGTGCAGGAGATCAACCGCTCCAGCGCGCAGATCATGACCGCACTCGGCCAGATCCGCAAGGGCGCCGAGGTGCAGTCTTCAGCTTCCGAAGAGTCCGCGGCGGCAACCAACCAGATTGAGAAGGGGTTGGATATTGCTCAAAAACGGGCGAGTGCAAGTGCAGAAAAGGTAGTCGCGATCAAGAACCTGTTGGGCGAGAACAAGACTGCCGTCAGCGGATTGATTACGGGCCTTTCCACCTCAGCGGAAGCCTCGCGCGCCAGCATCAAGCAGATGAATGATCTGGAACTGGTATCCCGGCGCATCGACAAGATCGTCGAGGCCATCAGTACGGTTTCGATCCAGACCAACATGCTGGCCGTCAACGGCGCCATTGAAGCGGCGCGCGCCGGCGAGTTCGGCAAGGGCTTTGTTGTCGTTGCAACTGACATTCGCAACCTGGCACATGATTCGTCGGAAAACGCCGATCGCATTAAGGATCTGGTCAAGGGAGTGCAGGACCAGATTGGCGTGGTGGGGCGTGACCTGGGCGAGATTGTGGCCGCGGCGCTCTCCGAAGTGGAGAAGGCCAAGAGCACGACCGCCGACCTGGTGTCCATCGAAAGCGACATCCTGGTGGTGGAAAAAGGCGCGCAGGAAATTCTTGCCGCGTCCAACGAAATCGCCTCCGCCATCGGCCAGGTGAAAAAGGGCATCGAGCAGATTTCTGCCGCGGCGACTGAAGCCGACAAGGCGGCCACCGAAGCAGCCGGCGCCGCTCAACAGCAGGCCAAGGGAGCCGAGGACCTGGCCGCCGCCATCGAAGAGATCTCTTCTCTCGCGGATGAACTTCAGAGCGCAGCGTAAGGGGGCGCCGCCATGACGACAAGATCATCGAAGCAGCACACGAATGGGACGGCGCTTCTCGAGGAAAGCATCCCCGGCGAGCGCGCCCCTGACAAACAACCGAATGAAGCAGGCGTCGACGAGATTCCGATTGTCGAGCGTGCTTCTGCGGAACAGCCGGATGAGGCGGGTGCCGAGAATCAAATCGGCGAACGCACTTCCACGGCGCAACAGGGCACACAGCAGTTTGTCACCTTCATTGCCGGCGACGAAGTTTTCGCGGCCGACATGGTGCCAGTGAAGGAGATCATACGGGTTCCTCAGGTGGTAAGGGTACCTCTGGCGCCGGCTGCGCTGGAGGGCCTGGCAAACCTGCGGGGCAAAGTCTTGCCCATCATTTCACTGCGGCGGCTGTTCGGCTTTCCGGAACTGCCCCATGACGACTCGACACGCGCCCTGGTTGTCGATGTGGGCCAGCCACTGGGCTTCGTGGTGGACCGTGTCTCCAGCGTGGTCGGCGTCGATGCCAGCCATCTCGAAGACGTGGGCTCAATCAAGACCACCGTCAACACGGAGATGCTCTCCAGCCTCATCAAGGATGTGGGCGGCCACGCCATGATCATGGTGCTTGACTTCGCCAAGGTCATCGAACGGGAATTCTCGCAGATCTCGGCAATTTCGAGAAGCACAGGCGTTGCCGGAGCCGCGCAAGCAAGCGTACAAAGCGAGGAGGAAGACTCGAGCGACGAGTTGCAACTGGTCAGCTTCGATGTCGACGGTCAGGAGTATGCCATCGCCATCGAAGACGTCCAGGAGATTGTGCAGGTTCCGGAGGCGATCATTCATGTTCCGCGCTCGGATTCGCATGTTCTGGGCGTGATGACCTTGCGCAGCCGGCTCCTGCCGCTGGTCAACCTGCGCAGCATGTTCGCCTTGCCGCACCGCAATCTGGACGAGAAGAGCCGCATCGTCGTGCTCACCATGGGCGGCGTCTCGGTGGGCGTCGTCGTGGATGCGGTCAGCGAAGTGCTACGGGTGTCAAAGTCCGGAGTGGACGCGCTTCCCGCAATGCTGGCTCGCGAAGGCAACCTTGCCGAGGTCACTTCAATCTGCCGGTTGGACAATGGAAAGCGCCTGGTGTCGATCGTCACCGCGCGCAATCTCTTCGGCCATTCGGTCATCAAGGAGGCGCTGAGCGCCGTGAGTGAAACTGAACAGGAAATCGAACGGGAATCCGCCAACCTCGACGAGAGTCTGGACGACGACGAACAAGTAGTCATCTTTCGTCTTGACAAAGAGGAGTTCGGCGCGCCGATTGCCAGCGTACAGGAGATTGTGCGCGTTCCTGAACAACTCATTCGGGTTCCCAAAGCGCCTTCATTCGTCGAGGGCGTCATCAACCTGCGCGGTACTGTGCTGCCGGTGATCGACCTACGCCAGCGGCTGGGTCTCCAGCAGGTGGAGCGCACCGATCGTCAGCGGATCATGGTGTTTCTCATCTCCGATGTGCGCACCGGTTTCATTGTCGACCAGGTGGCGGAGGTCTTGAGAATTCCCAAGGCCGCCATCGAACCGGCGCCGCAGCTGTCCGCGGAGCAAAGCCAGTTGTTGAGCCGAATGGCCAATCTGGAGAAGCAGAAGCGGATGGTGCAGCTACTCGATCCGCCTCACCTGATGGGGAAAAAGGAGCTGAAGGCTCTGGTCGCGGTCACAAGGTAAAGCCATGATCAAACTGCTGATTGTCGACGACTCGGCGCTGATGCGCCGGCAGTTGATGACGCTGTTTCAGGCCGAGGGGGATTTCGACATCCGCCAGGCCAGAAATGGCGAAGAGGCGGTGAGGGAAAACGGGGACTTCCAGCCGGATGTTGTGACTTTGGACATCAACATGCCGGAGATGGACGGATTGACCGCGCTTTCCCTCATCATGGCCGAGAGGCCGGTTGCGGTAGTGATGGTCTCCTCGCTTACCAATGAGGGGGCGCTGGCCACGTTTGAAGCACTGAACCTGGGCGCAGTGGACTTCGTTGCCAAGCCTGGCGGCACCATATCACTCTCCATCGACAAAATCACCGAGCAACTGGTGGCCAAGGTACGTAGCGCAGCGCGGGCACGGCCAAGAGGCAAGCGGGTTACAGCGGCAGCGGTTGGCCGGCGCATGCAGGAGGAGCGCAAAAAAGCAGCTCAAGATTCCTCCGTGTCCAAGAGACCCGTGGCAATTACAGACGGCTTGCTGGTGATCGGAGCGTCTACGGGCGGACCGCGCGCGCTGGAGATTGTTCTGTCGGGATTGCCGGCAAACTTTCCCTGGCCCGTGCTCGTGGCTCAGCACATGCCTGCCGCGTTTACCAGGGCCTTTGCGGACCGGCTGAACCAATGTTGCGCTCTCGAGGTTGTCGAGGCAGGCAGTGCACTCGCCGTCGAAGCCGGAAAGGTCTATATCGGGCGCGGTGGAGCGGATACGCTGCTGGCAAGCCGGGCAGGCAGGCTGACCGTACTGCCATTGCCGGAGAACCCGGAGTTCCTGTGGCACCCATCGGTCGAATTACTGGGCCGATCGGTGCTCGAACATTACGATCCGAAGCGGACTACTGCGGTGTTGCTGACCGGCATGGGCCACGATGGATCGGATGCCTTCACTGAAATCAAGAAGCGCGGCGGACACACGATTGCCGAATCGGAAGACTCGGCAGTGGTATACGGGATGCCTGCGGAACTGGTCAGGAAGGGCGGCGCAAGTTTGGTTTTAGCCGTCGAAAAAATCGCCGCGCAGCTCTCAATCTGGGCCGGCAAGTAGGGGAAAAACGATGTCACTCGTCAAGCGCAAAGCCACTCAAACAGCCGCGCCCAGACAGCCGAAGCATCAGCAGAGCTGTGAAGAACTCGCGGCTGCACTGGAGGACGCCGACGCCGCAGCCCGCAGACACGCCGCGCGCGACATCGTACCCTGCCCACATGCCGCATCGAAATTGCTAAGCCGCCTGAATTGCGAACTCGACGCGGCCGTTCGTGAAGCGATTTTGAATTCGCTGGTTCGCCTGAACGATCCATCGGCCGTCAGCGGCCTGGCTGATTGTCTGCGCAGCGAGGACGCGGCCCTGCGCAACGAAGTCATCGGGACATTCAAGCACTTGGGCGCCGAAGGTGCGCCCGTTCTTCGGACTCTGCTAGCCGATCCGGATCCGGATGTGCGGATCTTCGTCGTCAATATCCTCGATTCCGAGCGGCATCCGGAGGCTGAAAGCTGGCTGATCGATGTGATCGAACGGGACGCGCATGTAAATGTCTGCGCCACGGCGGTCGATCTGCTTTGTGAAGTGGGGACGGAGGCGGCTATCGATCCGCTTGTGCGCCTCAAGGAACGCTTTCGCTCAGAGGCCTACATTCAGTTTGCCGCCGACTTGGCGCTCAAACGCATTCGTGAGGTCTGAACCTCTTATGACCTCCTATGCGTCCTTGCCAGAACCCAGTCCAATCATCACCATCGAAGACTTCCTGAAGTTCAAGGAGTTCTTCTATCGCCGCACCGGCATCAGCTTCGAGGCGTCCAAACGCTACTTTGTGGACAAGCGCCTGGTCGAGCGCATCGCGGCTACCGGCACCGGCAACTTTCGCGGCTACTTTACCATGTTGCGTTTCCAGGCATCGGGCGAGGAACTGCAACAGCTCACCAACCTGATGACAGTGAACGAAACCTACTTTCTGCGCGAGGAATATCAATTCAAGTGCCTGGTCGATTCCATCCTTCCGGAGATTGTCCGGCACAGGATCGGCTCGGATGCAATTCGCATCTGGTGCATTCCCTCGTCTTCCGGGGAGGAGCCGTATTCGATCGCCATGTACCTCCTGGAACGCTGGCCAGGAATTACCGAATGGGATGTCGAAATCGTTTCGTCTGATATAGACACCAGCATTCTGCGGCGTGCACGAGCCGGGCGCTATTCCGCCCGCTCCATTCAGAACGTGCCACCTCGCTGGCTGGAAAAATACTTCAAGGCAGCCGGAGATGAATATCAGCTCTCGGACGACTTGCGCCATGCGGTCGAATTTACCAGGGTCAATCTCTCAGAGGCCGCCGATACCCTCATCTACCGCAATTTCGATGTCATCTTCTGTCGAAATCTGCTGATCTATTTTGACGATGTGTCCAGAACCACAGCGGCAGAAACCTTCTACGAAGCATTGGATCCAGGGGGTTTTATCTGCCTGGGACATTCCGAATCCATGAGCCGCATCTCCTCTCTGTTCAAGGTGCGCAAATTCCCTGACGCAATCGTTTATCAGAAAGGCCTGGAAACCCGATGAAGCGCATCCTGATTGTCGACGATGCAGCCACAGTGCGCATGTACCACCGCAGCATTCTGGAGCCCGCCGGTTACAAGGTGGAGGAGGCATGGAACGGTATTGAGGCGCTGGAGAAAGCCCTCGAATCGCCCTTCGATCTCTATTTAGTTGACATCAATATGCCCAAGCTCGACGGCTATGGCTTCCTGCGCGAATTGCGTCAGCGACAGATCGCACAGCAGCCGGCCATCATGGTGTCTACCGAAGCCGAAGCGCGGGACGAGAAAGCGGCTTACCAGTCCGGCGCCAACAGCTATCTCATCAAACCGGTCCAGCAGTCGCAGCTTCTCTCCTTTGTCCGTCTCATGCTTGGGGAGGCGCCTCAATGAGCTCCGTGCCCACGAATCCTTTGCCCCTGAATCCGCTATTGGAGCAGTTCCTTTCCGAAGCCCGCGATCTGCTGGAAATAACCGGCAAGAAACTGATGCAATTGGAAGACTCGCCCAAAGATCAGAGCATTCTCAACGAGCTCTTTCGTTGCGTGCACACGTTGAAGGGCAACAGCGGACTGTTTACTTTTCCTGAGATGACGCGCGTACTGCATGCCGGCGAAGACCTGCTGGGCATGGTGAGAAGCGGACACGCGGTCTATTCCCGGGAACTGGCGGACCGCTTGCTGAACGCAATGGATTATGTCGGCCTGCTGTTGGGCGAAATCGAGACGACGGAAAAGATCGATGCGTCGCGCGCTTCCGAGTCGACGCTCATGGCGGAGGCGTTAAGGAAGCTGATGCCGAGCGCGATATCGAATCAAGACAAGGCCGCGGATGCCGGTTCTAAGGCCACATCGACGATGGCTGTCAACGCCCAGGCCTCGCCTGCCGATGATCGGAGCAGCGTGCTGCCTCAGCTCGCCGCCATCCCTGACCCTGCTCGACGGTCGGCTCTTGAGAAGTGCCGGCAAGAAGATCAACTGCATTGGATTGCTTACAGACCGCAGCGCGAATGCTTCTTCCATGGAGACGATCCGCTGAACAGCGCGCGTCATACCCCCGGACTTATCTGGGGCCGCGTCGTTTCATCTGAACCGTTACCTTCGCTCGCGGAGTTGGACACTTACAGTTGTCTGCTCGGATTCGATCTGCTTACGAATGCTCCACGCGAGGAGATTGACCACTATTACCGCTATCTACCGGATCAGGTGGAGATCGTCTCCTTTCCCGCTCTGTGGCTCGCCAGAGGGCAAGACGAAATGAATGGGCCGAGACTTGCGTCATCGCTCGCAAGCCCGGCTCATTCCCTTTCGGAGGACGACGAGGCCGCCTATCAGAAGATTTTCGCGGCCCAGCGCCGGACGCTGCTCCTCGAAGATCGTCCCGCATGGCACGCCGGCCGGCTCACGGCAATTGCAGAAGTGCTTGCCAATCTGAGCCAGGCCGCCGGAGAACCATCCGCGCGGACCGACATTCAAGCGGCACTCGCTGAAGCCCTCGCAAGCGGCCACAACACGCTGCTGCTGGCATGGCTCGACACATGGCTCGTTGCGCACAAAACCATCCAGCCCTCGGTCAGTCAGCCGGGCGCGCCTGGCGCTGACGGCGGAATCGCCACTGCTCAGACCGAAGGCCCCGCGGATGCCGGTCACCCACCGGAGAGCGACCCCGGAAAGGCTCCCGCGGACGATGGAATCAAATTCGGGCGTCGCGCCGAAGATTCACTTACCGGTCCAAGAAGCCTCAAAGTCGATCAGGCGAAGGTCGACCGTCTGATGAATCTGATTGGCGAACTGGTGGTCGAAAAGAACGCGCTGCCCTACCTCGCTCAGCGAGCCGAGGTGCAGTTTGGCAGCCGTGAACTTTCGCGCGAAATCAAGGGTCAGTATTCAGTCATCAACCGCATCGCCGACGAGATGCAGGATGCCATCATGCAGGTGCGCATGATGGCTGTCTCCTTCATCTTCCAGCGCTTTCCGCGCCTGGTGCGCGACACTTCCCGCAAACTCGGCAAGGAAGTTCAACTTGTACTTGAAGGGGAACAAACAGAAGCCGACAAGAACATCATCGAGTCGCTGGCCGACCCGCTCATTCACATCGTGCGCAACAGCCTGGATCATGGCCTCGAGTCGCCGGAGGCTCGCGTTGCCGCGGGCAAGCCCGTAATCGGCAGGCTGACGATCCGCGCTGCGCAAGAGGCGGACCGCGTTGTGATCGAGATCGTCGACGATGGTAAAGGCATTGATCCGGCCGTGATCAAGCAGAAGGCATACGAGAAAGGAATCATTGACGAAGCGACTCTTGAGCGCATCACAGATCAGGACGCGATCAACCTCATCTTCGCCGCTGGCCTCTCCACCGCCGCAGTAGTGTCCGACCTCTCCGGTCGCGGAGTGGGCATGGACGTGGTTCGTTCCGCCGTGACGAAGATCAACGGCACGGTGGTCGTCGATAGCGAATTGGGCAAGGGTACTTCGATCCGGATTTCCCTGCCGCTTTCAATGGCGGTGACCCAGGTCATGGTCATCGAATCCGATAGGCAGCGGTTCGGTGTGCCCATGGACCATGTGGTTGAGACGGTACGCGTCCCCAGAAGCTCAATCCACGCCTTCAAACAGAGCCAGACCGCCGTTCTACGCGGGCGCATTGTGCCGTTGAAGAGCCTCAACGCGCTGCTGGGGATTCCTGCTCTCCCTCAGTCGAATTCTGACGATGAATTAGCTGTACTGCTGGTTCAGGCGGGGAGCGCGGAGTTGGGCCTGCTTGTCGATGGATTTCAGGAGACTATGGGCGTCATTCAGAAACCTTTCAACGGCTTTCTGTCCGGGCTGTCTGCCTACTCAGGCTCGGCTCTTATGGGGGATGGATCCGTGCTCATGATTCTCAATATTCGGGAGATCGTCTGATGCCTATTGAATTCAAAAAGAACCGCGCAGTATTTCGCGACGAAGTGAGCGTGGAGGAGGCGGAAGGGCTGCTCGAGTGGCTCCAGACGAGACCCACCGCCAAGGCGGATTTGTCCGCCTGCAGCCATCTGCACACTGCCAACCTGCAAGTGCTGATGGCCGCCAAGGCCGGCATATCCTGTTGGCCGAAGAATGCAGAATTGCGCGCGTGGCTCGAACCGGCATTGAAATCTGGTGAATGAGGAAATCACATGGCGAAGACAATCCTGGTTGTCGACGATTCAGTCACCATGGTGATGAGTCTCAAGACCACCCTGTCGCTGGGCGGATTTCAAGTGGAAACCGCCAACAATGGCCAGCAGGCGCTCGACAAGTTGAAGGGCGGAGTCAAGCCCGACCTCATCCTTACCGACATCAATATGCCGGTTATGGGGGGCCTGGAAATGATTGGCAAGGTGCGCGCGCTACCCGGCTGCCGATTCTTCCCGATTCTGACCCTGACCACCGAGAGCGAGACCGCCAAACGCAACGAGGGCCGGCGTCTTGGCGCCACCGGCTGGCTGGTGAAACCGGTATCGGGCAATGATCTGATCAAGGTCGTCAAGCAGCTATTGCCGGGAACGTGAAAAGATGACGTATGCTCCAAATCCGGGGATTGAAGCGGTTTCCCGCGGCCAAGCCGGTCCCGTTGAGGACGGCCAACACACTGCCAAGACCGACAGCGTAATACGCCTGCGCCGCATCCGCAACCGCCTGCTCATTGAGGTAGGGCTCGGGATCGTTTGTAACCTGATGCTGTGGTTCTCCGTTTCCTATGCGATGGGGCCTCGTCTCGTCACTTTTCGGCTTCAAATCGCAGGGATGTTCCTCTTCTTTATTCTGGTGCCCGGCGCGATCCTCATGATGCATAACTGGAAGGAGGCCCGCCGCACCGTCTCCGATATGTGGGCTTTGGGCCGCCTCGATTTCGATGAAATCTCACGGGAACTGGCCACCCGCAAAGCTGTCGAGGCAGACATCAAGGACTGCAAACCTTACATCGACGTAATGCACGAACAAATCGGCGACTCTATGTCTGAATCTGAGCGCGAGGTTATTAGCGTAATCGAGCAGCTCGACACGCTGAATTCGAAAACCAGCCAGCAGAGGGAGCATATCGCACGATCTGTGAAGAGCGCTGGCGAACTGACGGAGAATACTCAGACTCGCATAGAGAACAACAGGGACATCATTGCCGCGATTGATATGCAGTTGCGGGCTCAGACCGAGGAACTGAAAGATAATTTCGAGCGCATTCAAGGACTGGCCGGAGATGTTTGCGCCTTAACGCCCCTCATAAAAGTCATCACCTCCATTGCCCAGCAAACCAGTTTGCTCGCTCTCAATGCCGAAATCGAGGCGGCGCGGGCCGGAAGCGCAGGCCGCGGCTTTGCTGTGGTGGCCTATGAGGTCAGAAAGCTTGCCGTGCTTTCCACTCAGGCCGCCGCCGACATTGCGGCAAAAATCAATGCCACCTGCAAGAGGGTGGACGACGAAATGGCCGGCGCCCGGGCTTCGCTGGAGCGACGCGCTGCCAATAGCGCGATGAATCATTTATCTGCCGACTTGGGTGAAATGCAGTCTGAATTCTGCAAGAACAGCCAGTTGCTCCTTGAGGTGATTACTGAAGTCGATGCGAACTATGCGGAGAGCGTGACCAGGCTCGCGGAGGCGTTGGGCCATATCCAGTTTCAGGATGTAATGCGCCAGAGAATGGAACACGTGCAGGGAGCCCTGGTGGAAATGCGTGACCACCTATTGCGGCTAGCCGAAAGGCCGGATCGTCCTGGCTGGGATGGCCTATTTGATACCACATTCAAGGGATTGCTGGAGTCGCATCTCAGCAGCTACAAAATGGCCAGCCAGACCGTCACCCATCTTGCTGTAGCCGGTGGCAGTTCCGACAGCGACAACAGCCGACCGGCCATCGAGTTGTTCTGATCAGTGATTGCACCCGGACGCAATTGAGGGCCTTCCTTTGACCTGTCAGGCTCTCTCCCTGGGCTTCATTGATTCTTAGCCAACGTGCAGCGAGCAATATTGTGTCTCGTGGCGTATTCCTTCCGGGAATTGCAAGCGGCATGAAGGCTCTAACAAGTTGGGAGTTATCCCGGCAGCTGATGCTTGATGAACTCCCGCGTTGCAACTATTCCCCAGGCACTGTCCGTTACTACATCCACGCGGTGACGGATTTCTCTAAATACTTCCACCGCTCGCCTGAGCGCCTTGCTCCCAGCCACATTCGTGAGTACCAAATGCATCCGTTTCGCGACCGGAAGGTGCCGCCTGGCGCCATCCAGAGCCGATGCGCGGCGCTGCGGTTTCTCTTCGTCAAGAACCTTCGGCGCCCCTGCTTGCTCGATGAGATTCCTTTCCCCAAGCGTCCCAGAAAGCTGCCGGCCGTACTTACTCCGGATGAGGTCGCGAAGCTGATTGATTCGGCCCGGAACCTGATGCATCGCACCATGCCGATGACGCTGTATGCGACCGGGCTGCGCCGGGCCGAGTTCTGTCACCTGAAGGTCACCGACATCGATAGCGCACGCATGGTCATTCACGTCTATCAGGGCAAGGGCAGCCGCGATCGCGATGTTCTGCTCACCCCGAAGCTGCTGGAGATCCTGCGCGAGTACTGGCCCTGGATGAAGCCCAGGGCCTACCTGTCCCCTGGCATGGTGAACAATTCGGCCTTGCCACCAGGCGCATCGCGATCCTATGTAGAATGATGGGAGCAGATGTCTGGTTAGGAAAAGATAGAAGCATTCCGCTTGCGGAGGGTACGGATGAAGCTGCGGGGCGGTTTCCGCTCGCATTCGATCTTGATTTTGGGAGTATGCGCGCTGGCCGGGGTCGGGGCAGCATTCCCTCAGCAAAGTCAGGCTCAGTCGACGGCCGGACAGGAAAAGACCAGCCCGGCACAAGCGGCGCAGGAACCCGATGCTACCGCCGCTCCGCAGAATGGCGAAACTCCAGGGTTGACGGTCGCTTCGGACAACGAAGAGCCGACGGCCGTCATTCACGCTACCACGCGGCGTGTGGTGGTGGATATGGTGGTGACGGGGCCGGATGGGAAGCCTGTTCCCAGTCTCACGGAGCAGGATTTCCGGGTCTTCGAAAACGGAAAACCGCAGTCCGTTCGCGCCTTTGAAGTCCACTCCCCGGAACTGGATCGCAGCCCGTTGCCGCCTGCGCCGTCTGAGTTACCCAGCGATACTTTCGTCAACCTGGAACAGACGCCGGCCAGCGGCCCGCCCGTGGTGCTGCTTCTCGATTATTTGAATACGCCGGTTACGGATCAGGCCTATGCCCACGAACAGATCGTGCGCTTTCTCGAAAAAAAGCCCCCCTCGACGGAGGTCGCGATCTTCGTCCTCACAGACAACCTGAGTCTGTTGCAGGGCTATACCACGGATACCGGCAAGCTGTTGGCCGCGATGCGATCGAAAGCGGCCGGACTACAGATGCCTGCCAACAGCGAGCGAGTGCAGAAGGCGCAGATCACGCTGGATGCGTTTTTCGATATCGGCAAGTTTCTTGCCGCCGTGGACGGCCGCAAGGAACTGTTATGGTTCTCGGAATCCTTCGACATGATGGTTCTACCCAACGAGCGGGATGTGGAGCAAGGGACGCTGGTCATCGATGATGCGCAAGGCAGCCCGAATTCGGGGCCGGTCGCCACGGTGACCGCGTCCAATATGATGCCCTCGTCGCCTGCCGCAGGAGTCACGGCGGGTTCGGCATCAGGCTTTAGCAACCAAATGGGCGACTTGAGGTCGCTCCAGGAAGAGATGCGCAAGGTAGCTATCGCCCTCGCCGTGACCCAGACGGCGGTGTATCCGATCGACGTGCGTGGATTGGCAACCGATCCTGGAGAATCGGCCGCCGCGCCGGGCGCGTCGGCCTTGACCGCAAATCCTCAGGGCCGTTCGGGTACGCCGGGGATGCCGACCGCGCCCGGCAGCGCGCCCGCAGCCGCGCAGCAGCACACCAGCTTTCTCCAGTCGATGAATGCCGCTCAAGCCACCATGGCCCAGATTGCCGATGCCACCGGCGGACATGCCTTTGTGAACACCAATGGCCTGGCAACGGCCGCCGAGCAAGCGGTGAGCGACGGCACAACCTACTACACACTGGTCTACGCACCCTCGAATCTGAATTTTGACGGAGGGTTGCGGGCGATTCATGTGGCGCTGGACAAGCCGGGCTGCAAGCTTTCTTATCGCAGCGCGTATTACGCGGTGGATTCGGGTGCTGTAACTCCCGATGCGATTCAGAACGACAGCCTGGCGGCGGCCCTGGTGCATGGAGCGCCGCAGGCTCAGGGGCTGATCTTCAAAGCGCAGATCGATCGCGATGGAGCGCCGGCGATGGCTCCGCCAGACTCCCCGCTGGCAGTGAGGGCCGCGATCAACGGGCGGGAAAGCAAGGGGAGAAGAGAGAAAAATGAGCCGCATCCGCTTTCCGGCATGGTGCAGGCTTACGACATTCGCCTTTCGATTCTGGCGCAGCAGCTTCAACTGACGGAGATGCCGGACGGCAGGCATCATGCAGCGCTCGAAGTCGCCGTTTACGCGTATGCAGCCGACGGGCGCAAGCTGGGAGGAACGCGGCAGAATCTCGAATTGTCCATGCCGCCCGCGATCTACGAACAGACGCTTCAGGATGGCATGTTCCACAAGTTGCACGTGCAATTGCCCGTCGAAGCCGCCAGTCTGCGGCTTGCGATTCTCGACCCAGGCAATCACCGGACTGCCTCGCTGGAAGTGCCGCTGCCGCTGCCGCCGAGTGCGCAGGCGGATGTCGCGGCTCCGTCGGAGGCAGGGCCGGCGGCGAAATAAACCGCTGCGACCGTTGCGACGCCACGGCTCTCCAGCGGAAGCTTATTTATGACCTGGCAGCAGGATGTCCGTGATGGTGTACGGAGGAACGGTAACGGTGAACTCGTCTCCTGAAGCTGAAAACGGCGACACCGCTGCCGGGGTTTTTGCTTCATATTGTGCGCTGCCGTAGTCGATGCGCCTTCCGGACGAGCCGATGTTGCCATTCTTGAACGTCACCTTGACGGTTGCCGGCAGTTTCGGATCTTTGTTGACCAGCATGAGCCCGACATAGCCGTCGCGCCGATACGCTGCATGGGCACCGATTGTGGCCGAACTGGAATCCACGATGAGCAACTCGTCGCCGGGGCTGTGGGCGATGGTGTGCAGCATCTGCAAGCCGTAAAACACGGGACCGAAGGTCTTGCGATCCGCGGACAACATGGAATCGCCGTACATCTCCATCCAGTCGATGTTCAACGAACCGGATTCGATGAGCATCGCGTAGGTATCCGCGACCCAAAGCGCCTTAACCTCAGGATGAGTCGCCTTGGACCATGATGTGATGCCCGCTGGCGCGAAAGCCAGCATAGGTAAATGACCCTGGGGGCAGTATGTCCCGTAGTCGCTGAGCATGGATCTGATGACGATGCTGAAGTTGGATTTAGTGCCGGTGAGCAAGCTGGCCTCATCCAGGGTCTTGTAGTCGGGCGGAAGCAGCGGTTGCAAGCTCCAATCGAAGGTAACGAAGTCCAGATTTGCGCAGGCGCCTTTCAAAACGCCGTCATTCCACAACAAGCCCCACACCACGGCCGCCCAGGCCGAAGGGTCGGCGTGCTCGCCCGTGCTGTCCCAATAGGTTCTCGTTCGCAGGCTGGGATCGGGAGGGACGGTGAAGGCCGCTCCGATTCGGATCGAGGGATCGACTGCCTTCATCGCCTGCGCGAACATCTTGAAGTTCTCCGCATACGCAGCGGGTGAAAGCTTCGCGTTGCCCTTCAGCTTGGCCCAATCCTTGGGACCGGTGGGAGCCGGACCGTGGAGATCGGGACTTCCCGTGTGGTCGCCGCCATAGTAGCCGTTGTTGTAGACCTCATCGCCTACCTGCCAAAGCTTGAAGCCGAAAGGGCGCGGATGCTGGATGCGGAGGAAGTTCAGGCCATCGTCAGCGGGCAGCGGCGCCTGCCCGCGGATCGTGGCCCAATATCCGACAGTTTGCCAATCCTCGCCTGTCGAGTCTTTGCCGAGTGCATGCGTGTCGGAGGCATTTCCATTGGCGTAAGCCACCCATGCCGCCGCCTCCACCGGTTCGCCGCCTCCTGTGCCGTCGGAGTTAGCCCCATAATTGACAACGATCACCGCTTGGCCCAGCATCTCGGCCATTTGCGCGAAGCTGGCGAAGTTGCTTTCCGGAGGGAAATAGCCCCCCTCCGTGCCCGCAAATCGGGTCGTGGTCTTCGTCGACCAATGATAGAGATCGGCCACGCCGTGATTGCCCGGGAATCGCGCCGCAGTGATGCCCGCGGCACGCAAGTAAGGGGCTCCCGCTTTGTTGAATGAGTTGCCATCGAAAGTGAGCGCGGGAACTCCAAGAGACGTGTCCGTCAGCACATTCACGGCCCGGCCAAGATCGACGGATACATTGGCGCGGTTTTGTGCGAACGCCGGGAAACTCATGCTGATGCAAAATGCGCAGAAGATTGCGGCAACGCCCAGCCAGCGGCGAACTTGCCATTTACCTGATCGTGTCGTTCGATCGCAGATCATCCGATCCTCCACCCCAATTGAAGCGCTCGACGGAGGCAACCGCCGGGCCAACGAGAAAGCATACCAAAGGCGGGACAGTTCATGTTGATCACTTTGACGTTTGGCGATGAAGCTTTCTTGAAGCGGTATGAGAAGAATCACTTCCGCCTCGGTGAGCAGTTAAATATATCTTGGCCCTATGTCGAATCGTCCTGAACTTCAATACCTGAGGCGGTCTTTATTGGTAACAGGTTCTGTAGCGACGAAGTCACCCGCCCGCGGCTACCTCCA
>Ga0302201_10001370_pt1 | contig 21013 bp, 22 predicted proteins | sample II_Bog_N3_2_FD_194586 | JGI IMG/M metagenome (GOLD analysis project Ga0302201, IMG submission 194586) | Peat permafrost microbial communities from Stordalen Mire near Abisko, Sweden - II_Bog_N3_2 | ecosystem: Environmental > Terrestrial > Soil > Wetlands > Peat | place: Sweden: Abisko... | reverse complement strand
TGGTTTGAATTCGAGCGAACGCGAAGACATTCAAACCATGGACAGCAGGTTTTTCGGGTTGTTGTTCTGCGGCGCAATGGAACGGAAAACCCTGCCTGTCATCTGCGTTCTTTTGCGTGCATCAGGGAAGACCGTACCATGTTGAGCGTCCGCCTCCCTGACGCACAAGAAGACCTTTCTCCACCAATGACGTGAAGGTTGATTTGAGTGTGTTCGGACTTGCGCCGGTCTCGCGCACCATATCGCGGGTTGTCACTCGGCCATGATCGCGCACGTAGTCGAGAATTTTTACCGACAGTTCGGACAGAACAGCAAGCGCATTCTTTTCGCGCTCCACCTTCACAGCCAGGCGGCGTTCTTGCTGCTGAAGGCTTCGCAGGAAAAACACAAGCCACGGTTGCCAGTCCGGCGCGTCGGCGTGGATTGTGCTCTGAGTCTGGCGCAAGGCCAGGTAGTAGCCTTCCTTGCTGTTCTCGATCACGCTTTCAAGCGACGAATACGGCACGTAGGCATAGCCTGCCTGCAACAACAGCAACGTGGTTAGAACACGGCTCAGCCGCCCGTTGCCGTCCTGAAATGGATGGATCTCCAGAAACACTACAACAAAAACCGCGACAATCAGCAAGGGATGAATGCGCTTGAGTTCGCGGGCCTCGTTCAACCACGCTACCAACTCCTGCATCCGGCGCGGGGTATCAAAAGGTGTCGCCGTCTCGAAGACAATTCCAATCATCTTGCCATCTGGATCGAAGGCCCCAACGTCGTTGCGCAAGGTCTTGTATTCGCCGCGATGCCGCTCGTCTTTGTCGCTACAGCGCAAAAGATCGCGATGGAGCTGCTTGATATGGTTTTCCGTGATCGGGATTTCTGACCAGGCACGAAAGACGGTCTCCATCACTTCGGCGTAACCGGCAACTTCCTGCTCGTCGCGGCTGGAAAATTTTCTTATCTCCAGATTGGACAGCAGGCGCTCGACCTCACGATCCGTTAGCTTGCTGCCCTCGATGCGCGTGGAAGAACCGATGCTTTCGATGGTGGCGACATGGCGCAGGGCCTTCAACCGCTCCGGCGCGAGCGTTCCCAGGGAGCGCCATGCGCCCTTGAACTCGTCAATCTCTGCAATCAACGCCAGTAGCTCAGGCGTGATCTGAATGGAAGAAGTTTTCATAATGCCCGAATATGTACCGGATTATACCTGATTACCGACCGGAAAACTCACCCGTTTATACCGGATTCCGCCGTCGCAACGCGCGAAATTCCGGTCAGATGGAACGCCGGATTCATAACCCGTGGGCCGGTAGCAGAATGACCGTAAACACATTTTGGATAGACGGGGGCAGGCGGCATTGCTTCGTGTTCGTCCTGGGGCCTTTCTGTTCGATCTCGCACGGCTCTACACTCAGACACAAAGGCTGGACCAACCCCACCATCCACAGCCAGGTTTTTGTTTTTTGTACTTGTGCGGGGTGGGTGCGGGAGGGGCGCGAGCGCCCTCCCGCTGAATGCGAGCGTTAGCTCGCTGATCGCCTCGGAGAGGCGCTCCTTTTTGTTGCTGGGGGTTTGGAGGGGCGCAGCGCCCTCCAATGTATGCGCAGCAGGTCCGCCCAAAGGGCGCTCCTTTTTCTGCGTAGCGCAGCGAAGCAGCGGGGGATCGTTTTCAGAGTTCTCCACAGCTTCGGGGTGAGCAACTATAAGAAAGATTATTATCTTACCTATATATAGGGTGACCGTTTCACCGCCCTAAACCCGCTCTAGGGGTGACCGTTTCACCGTATTAGGGGTGACCGTTTCACCGTGGATAACTTTTCGATTCACTGACTTTTCAACAAGTGGCCGCGTCGGCATTGCAAGGCGGTTTGCGTGGATCGTGAAGCCTCCAGGCTTCGTCTGGATCGCAAGGCCGGGATAGACGGCGGCAACCTTCCGCAAGCCCACTTTTGCCTTTCTCTTGAAGTCGTCGGAGTCGGTATACCCTGCCCCGAATTGCCGCAAGAGGCGTTTCCAGCTTACGAATTGCGGCTCTAGCCGCTTTGCGATGATCGCAAAGGCTGTGTAGCAAGCCCATGCGTAGAGGTCGAGGGCTAACGGGCTGCGCTTCAAAGCCCGCAAAGCCCGCATATCGAACGGCACAGGGGCGGCGGTTATGGCGTTGTAAAAGCCTTCGCTTAACTCAATCCAGCTTCCCCAAAGTGCGCTCTGCTCCGGGCTGGCCTTGCTCCACCAAAATTCACCGCGTGGCGCTACCTGCATATCGTCCCACGCCTCGCGGATGGCCTCGCCGTCTTCTTCGGTGGCCTCAAAACTGATAGTCGAACGGAAAAGCCGCCGCGCCTGTTCTGCAAGGCGCTTTGCGTCGCTGCGCTTTCCCCCGCCCGTGTCGGGGTTCAATCCAATCGCCCGCATGAAGTCGGCAAGGCTCCGGCCAAGCTCCAACCGCCGCGTTTTCTTCTGTACGGCCTCGGTAGTAATCCAGAAAAGCAAAAGGCGGGGGATGCTGCCAAACGGATAACCGATAGTCTTTCCCGTTCGCCTATCGAGGTAAGAAACAAGGGTCAACGTGACCGTGCCGCAACGTCGCGTGAAAATTGGAACGTCGCCGGGGTCGGCGTGGGGCAAGGTGCAAAGGACAAGCTGCCGCGCCAAAAAAGCCGCCTCCGGCTTGGTGGGGTTCTCGATGATCTCCGCCGCCGCCTCGATGAATTGCAGCCGCGCCCGCGTGGGCGCGTACTGCTTCGCAAGGCTTCTTGTAAGGGGCAAGTCTCCGACTTTGGTTAAATCGCTATCGAGGCGGCGCTTCATGGTTTCAGGCTCCGGGGTTCGTGTTGGTTTAGGCGTTGCGGTATTCTTTGCGCCGTCCGTCCTGCTGCGAAGCGGTGCGGAAGGCTTTAACTAGGCCGCTGTCCGTCTTTGCGCTGCGTAGAACGGCGCGGATTATCAGGCTATCGCTAGGCCGTTCTCCCTGCCCTGCAAGGTAGGCCGAAAACTCACGGATTAGGCGCTTGTCCTCGTCGTTTAGGTAAAAATGCACGTTCTCGCCGCGCTGCTTCTTCGCTGCGTGTGGCGCTGGCTCTGGCTTCTCTGCCGGGGCGAGTTCCTCGATCTGGCGCGGCGCGGTCGGCATGGCCTCGCGCAAGGCGGCGGCGGCTGCGGCTAGTTTGTCATTTTTGCTGCTCATGGTATTAACCCCTTATTGTGTTGTTTGTGTTATATGTGTTGTATGTGACTATTGCAAGGACGGGCGGGGCAGTGAGGCCACGGAAACCGCGAACTCTAAAACCTCTTGCTTTGCGGTTGCCTCTAGGCCGTCCCAACCTGTCACGGGCATTTGCTTATAGCATTCGCGCTCTTGGATCATCACGCGCAAGAATTCAGCCCCGGCCAAAGGCTGCGCAAGGTCAACGTAGCGGCTTAGGATCGTTCCTTTTCTGAACTTGTTGAGGATCACCCTAACAACCGCTCCGGCCTTCATCTTGCCCCTAATAAAGTCCATAGTTTCGCCAACCGTCCAACCGTCCGAAGGGGCCGGGGTCGTCAAAACTAGAACAATGTCGGCAGACCTGACGGCGGCGGCGGTCGCGGTATGCTCAAGGCTCGGCGGCGTGTCCCAAATAACGATTTCCGGGCTTGCTGCCTTCTCGCTCTCGTATTCCGGGTAAAAGTTGCGAAGGGCTTTTGTGCTGGTTCCCTGCCCGTCCCAATCGTTCAACCTTACGACTTTCCCAACGTGCCGGAAAGCCTCGAAAAGCAAAAGGGATGTATTGCTTTTTCCAATCCCGCCCTTTAGCGAAACCACGGCGATATTTAACGGCTGCATCGTTTTCCCCTTGCTTTTATTACAAGCCTTAAAGGCTTGTTTGTCTTTATTGTGTATTATGTAACTAATACAGTCAAGCCCTTTTTATCGTGTGAGTTGTCTTTTTCCTGGTTGCGCTTTTAAGGCTCTAAATAGGGTTGTCCTGCTGACGCGCATCAGGTCGGCCACGTACTGCCGCGCCTCGCCCTTGTCGATCAACTCGCGGGCGTGTTCGATCTGCTCCGGCGTCAATGATGGCTTGCGGCCAAACTTCACGCCTCGGCGCTTGGCGGCCTTCATCCCTGCGCGGGTGCGCTCGGTAATGATGCTGCGCTCTAGCTCGGCCAGAATCCCTATCATTTGCCACATTGCGCGGCCTGTCGGCGTGTCGGTGTCTATGGCCTCCGTGAGCGAATGAAAGCGGATGCCCCGCGCCTTGAGTTCGTCCAACATGGCTATCAGGTCGGCAAGGCTCCGGCCTAACCTGTCCAGCTTCCAAACCGTGAGGGTGTCGCCCGCCCGTAGCGTCTTGAGGCAACGGGCAAGGCCGGGGCGCTTCGTCGTCGCGCCTGTGTATCCCTTGTCCTCGAAGATGTGGGCGCAACGGGCTTTCTTGAGGGCGGCGAGCTGTAGGGCGGTCGTCTGGTCGTCGGTGCTGGTTCTGGCGTATCCGTACCGCATGGGGGGCGCTCCATTCTGCAACGGAGTTTTGCAACGTCGCAAACCCCCACTTTACGCGCCTTTCCCCCGTGGTGCAAAACTATTCCTTTTTGAAACAACAAGGGACTAAACTCAATAATCTAATTTCCCGCCCGCGCCGTCAGAAAACGCATAATGTTAGTCTTCCATACCTCGTATCCGGCTCCGTTCAAATGTACTCCGTCATTGACGGACAAATCGGGGCTCATTTCGTCGCCCTGCAAGAAGCTGTGATACAGGTCAACAAAGATGAAGGTTTTATTGTCCGCAAGATTGCTGATCTCTTGGTTCAATGCTCTGACCTGTCGGTTCTTCTCGTTCCCTTGGCCTCGAATCGGAAGAACGCTTTGAAGGTACACGGTGGTACTTGGGCTGGACGCATGAATACGTCTAATGATCTGGGTATAGTTTTGCACTGTCACCTTGGGGTCCACACCCCTGCCGATATCATTGATTCCAACCATCAAAAAAATTACCTGTGGGCGAAGAGCTAAGACTGCATCCAAACGATCTAGTGTAGTGCGTCACACAGATAGGCATTTATTGAGGGAGGCCTGAGCACGGGTGACTTTCTCCAGGATGTCGTTGGCCTTGGCGGTCCAGATGAAGGGCTTTGGGTTCTGGTTATGGCGATCGATGTAGTCACCGATGGCCACGATGAGTTGTTCGAGGTCCTTGAAGACGCCGCGCCGGATGCGGTTCGCGGTCAGGTCGCGGAAAAAGCGCTCCACCATGTTCAGCCATGAGGCCGATGTGGGCGTGAAGTGCACATGGAAGCGTTTGTGGCGGGCCATCCAGCGTTGCACGCGTTCATGTTTGTGCGTGCCGTAGTTGTCACAGATGATATGGATCTGCTTGTCAGCAGACACCGTCTGGTCGATCATGCGCAGGAACTTCAACCACTCGTGATGGCGATGGCGCTGCTGACAGAGGTGATAGACCTCTCCGGTGGCAGTGTTCAGCGCAGCAAAAAGCGTGGTAGTACCGTTGCGCTTGTAGTCGTGGGTCATGGTCTGGCCGCGCCCCTTCTTCAGGGGCAGACCGGGCTGCGTGCGATCCAGCGCCTGTATCTGGCTCTTTTCATCGACCGACAACACCAGCGCATGCTCGGGCGGATTCAGATAGAGACCGACAACATCGTCCAGCTTGGCGGCGAATTCAGGATCGCGGCTGATCTTGAAGCTTTCGATGCGATGCGGTTTGAGCCCGTGTGCGTGCCAGATACGCCGCACACTGGCCTCAGAGATACCGACTTCGCGGGCCATTGTTCGCGTGGACCACTGGGTGGCATTGGAAGGTGTTGTTTGCGTGGTCCTGGCAACGACTTCTGCTACTGCTTCTGCTGTAATTCTGGGCGTGCGCCCGGGGCGCGGAGCGTCTTTGAGCAAGCCCTGGATGCCGAGCAAAAGAAAGCGGCCACGCCACAAGGCAACCATGCGTGTGCTCACTCCAAGTTCGGCGGCGATTTGCTGATTCTGCAGACCATCGGCGGCAAACAAAATGATGCGGCTGCGCACAACTACCCGCGCAGCCAGAGAACGCTTGCGGCTGAGTCGCTCCAGTTCTGTGCGCGAAGTTGGATCGAGTACGACTGCAGGGGCAACACGCATGGCAAGGTCTCCTCATCATAAGATGAACCGTGCCACTTAACTGATTCTATTTATGACGCACTACACTAGAAAGGAAGACGCATCGTAATCACGGTGGCGTGGTTGTAAGTGTGGAAATGCGTCAAGGCGATCTGCTGCCCTGCGCCAAACGTCAGGCCAAGACGTCCCGGCCTTGCGGCCGTACCGCGAGAAAGCGGAATCCTTCCGACAATCAGGCCGGGCGTTCCGAACGTTGCGACCCTTCCATCGTTCGATCCGCCCTTGTAGAAAGTCGAGTTGGTTTCAAACTCCGGCCAGAAGAAACGCGCCACTCCGCTCTTCGCTGCACGGTACTGGACCACGTTGTTCCAGGTCACGTTGTGTCCCAAACCAATTGCGTTGGTCACGGGCAATGAGCCGCCCGCTGTTGAAGTGAGGGCAAGCAGCCCGAAACCTTTTCCCACCGCAAGCGTAGGCGTCACCACCGCGCAGCAGCTTCCGTTTCCATTCTTGCCGGTGGGAATCGATCCGGCAAGAAATGCCGTCACGATCGCATTGCCATGCTCTTCATTGCGCGCAAAGAATCTCTCTTTGGCAAGAAAGGAAATGTCTCCGAACCCGTCCGATTCGCCATTCGAGCGATTGAAGAACGGAGGCACATTGACGATGATCTCCGTGTGCCGTTCGGGGATCATCTCTAGGCCTTTTCCGTTGCCGTAGTTCCACACGGCGAAGCCCTTGGTGTTGTATTGGTGCACAAAATCGCTACGGAATTCCTGCTCAAGGCGGGGCGTCACCGTAACCAGCGGCGTGACCCAGTGCGGCTGTTCGGCCTGCGTGGCGCTTACCCGCGCCTGGTAGCGCTCGATGAAGGTGTTGGCTTGGCCGGAAAGCGGAATTGCGGCCCCGGCAATACCCAGGCAAGTGACAAGAATGCGATGATGGCGCTTTATCATGTACTCCTCCTCAAGAATGAATGTGTCGCGTGACGAAGGGAACAGCTCCCCCTTCCCTGGAATCGGCAAGCACCGTACTCTCCTCTTCCCAGGCGCTCGAACAATGACGAATGAATTCGATTGAGATGTATTGTAGGCACGACATTGTCGTGAATACAATAAAGACATCTAAGGAAATGAAAGATTTTTCGCGGCCTTGAGATCCCAGCCACGTCGAATCTGCAAGAATGATAAGCAAATCCGCTCTTGTCTGCCGAGGATTCGCAAAGAGGAATTCATGAAAGTACAGAACCGTTTGGCCGAATTGCGCGCAGCCCGCGGCCTGTCCGCAGCCGAGTTGGCAACAGCCATCGATGTTAGCCGGCAGACGGTCTACGCCATGGAGTCCGGCGTCTACACCCCCAATACAACCGTCGCGCTCAAGCTGGCGCGCACGTTGCGTGTGACTGTAGAGGAAGTCTTCCAACTGGACGCGCAGGCTGCGTCGCCCCTGATGGACCAGGCGGAATTGCTGGACGAAGGCCACGCGGCCGCGCCCGGCACGCCCGTCTCTTTGTGCCGCGTCGATGGCCGGTTGATCGCCACCTTCCCGGAACCGGGAACGTGGAGTCTGCCCCATGCCGATGCCGTTATCGCGCCCGCCGCGGGCAAGCCTCTTCGTCCATCGAAGACCGCTGTGGAATTGTTTGCGCCGCCGCTCGATTTCGATAAGCGCCTGCTCATGGCGGGGTGTGATCCCGGCACTTCCATCCTCGCGCGCCACCTGGGACAGCAGGGCGTCAACCTTGTCGTCGCGCATCGCAACAGCACCAAAGCCCTCGCGCTGCTGCATGACGGCAGCATTCATGTCGCCGGTTGCCACATCCGTGACGAGCGCACCGATGAATCCAATCTGGCCGCGATCGGAAGCATCTTCCGCAAGCAGGACATTGCCGTGGTCTCTCTCGCGCTCTGGGAAGAGGGCTTGGTCGTGGCGCGCGGCAATCCCAAGCAAATCCGCATAATCGCCGACCTTGAGCGCTCCGACGTGACTATTGTGAATCGCGAACGCGGCGCTGGCAGCCGCCTGCTGCTCGATGCGCGCCTGCGCAGCCAGGGCATTCCTCACGGGCGACTGCACGGATACGAGAGCATTGCTGCCGGTCATCTTCCTGCGGCGCGCCGGGTCCAGGCAGGAGAAGCCGACTGTTGTGTCGCCGTTGCGTCGGCCGCCCGCATCCTGGGTCTGGGCTTCATCCCTCTGGTTAGCGAGAGATACGATCTGGTGGTCCACCGGCGCCATCTTCAGTTGCCGCAAGTGCAAGCGCTCTTCAATACGCTCGCTCTGGCTGCATACCGGCGCGAACTCGAACACCTGGGCGGGTACGACACATCTGTCACCGGCCACCGAGTCATCTAGCTCGATCGCTTCCCGCATAGAAAAGCACTTAAACGCCGATCATCACATTGGAAGCCTTCACGATGGCGCTGACCGCATCGCCCGGCTTTAATTCGAGCGCCTTCACGCTTGCCTTCGTGATGGAGGCGGCGATGCTTGTCCCGGCGGGCAGGCGAATCTCTACCTCGCTGTTCACCGCTCCGTCCACAACCCGCGTTACTGTCCCCGGCAACACGTTGCGAGCGCTCAGCCTCACGCCTTCAAGGCCCTTGCCGACGATCACTTCCGAGGCTTTGACGATTGCGTAGGCCACAGTCCCAACCGCAAGCTCCAGCGACTGAACGCTCGAGTTGGTGATGACCGAAACGACCAACTCGCCGCCGTCAAGCAGGATCTTGACCTGGGCATTTACTGCTCCTTTGGTGATCTCCTGAACCTTCCCTGAAAGTACATTGCGTGCGCTGATCTTCATTTTCTCCTCATTCCTCTCGGGTCTTGCCCGGTAGTTCACAGATCGAGTATTGCTACCCTAACAAATCCGGCTGCGCTGGCGAGGAGTTCCGCGTTGCCATGCCGAATCGCGAACCGCATTTTCTCGCTTGTGAAGGGCGCAGAGCACAAACGGAGCACCACACGTGCAGTGATCACCGCTCGAATTGCCACGAAGTCTCGCCATGGCAATTCGGTAGTGCACTCATGGCGGAATCGGTAATGAAAAGTGTGCGTCCAGCGTCCGGGAATCCAGTTGATCGGCTACAAATCGGAGAAGCTGGCGCTTAGGCGGGATGGTCCCCATTCGTCGCAATCCTGACGACGCAGGTACAGCAGCAGTACACTCGTCAGCTCCGGTCTTCATTGGAAAGCTGCGCTAAACTACGCTTGCTCAGCCATTTAGCCCTAGGCCTAATTTCGCTTAGATCTGCTGTATTATCAAAGACTTACAGTGATAGGGCCGGACTCATAATCCCTTGGTTCGGGGTTCGAATTCCTTCAGGCCCACCAATAGAACATACCTATTATCAATGTGATACAGAGAATTTCCAGGGCATTCAGACGATCCTGGAGGAACCGCAAGGCAAATTGGCTGGAGGAGTTCAATTCCCGGTCATCCCGGTTCCAGGGGCGGGTTCTGCAGGCAGCATCAGCCGATGCCGCTTTGGCCGGAGCAGCACGGACACCGGTGAGCCGAGCTTTGCCCATGAGGTTTCCCGGAATGCCGACCGTGGCTGCTTTGACCTTGTCTTCCACTCGGATCTCGTGGGCGCTGGTGGGCTATGGCACGCGCGCCTGCCGCGCCCCGGCCGAGTGTAAATTGCACGATTCACCGGAAAATGTCGATAGTAAACCTGCGTGGACACCCGCCAGAGCGGGGTGTCGCCAAGCTATTGAATCCATGGGGTCTTGACTGGCCGCAGTTTGGCCCGGCGATTGCTACTCCATGGGTGCTGGCTGATTTTGTAAAAGGGGGGCCCTTGGTATGCACTTGATTGCTGGGTGGTCAATTCTCTCTGTTTTGTCGGTTGTGACCGTGCTTGTGGCGACGCAGGCGGACTCGCGTAGCCGCTGCATCGTGAACTGGGTGATTCTCCCCGTTCTGCTTGAAGGGGTTGTGCTGAACTGCCTTTACCTGAATCTCCACTAGGCGGGTAGGGCAAGCCGGCGCTTGATCGCCTGGCGGACATTTTCAACTGTTTCGGGTGTGACGGCCTCTGCGAACCTGCGTAGCCGCCACACCTAGAACCGTTGGGCGTGGACACGGCAGGGCAAAGGCAACTGCGGCGCCGGCTGCAATCCCCTGCGGCAGACCGCCTTGCGGCGGCGCATTTGCTCGCGCAGGAATGGTGAGCGAGTGACAAACTGCTCTGAAGACTCTCAGCAGAGCCCGGTTCATGCAGGCTTCTGGCCTCGGCCCAGCGACAATCGAAATGCTCGACCCGCCCGAAAGAGCAGACCCCCCAGGACCCCCTTCCGATTTGATCCTGCCAGGAAGTTCGAGGATTACACGGCCCTGCTTGCCTCCATCATCGGTTCATTCACTTCAAAAGGCATGTCCGGTTCGTCTAGCCGGATGAGCCGATGCAAATAGGCCCTGGAAATGCCAAGGTTGCGGGCAGCCATCGTCTTGTTTCCGTGGTTCTCTCGAATGGCTGCTTCGGCAAGGCTGATCTTGAAATCGCGAAGTTGCTGCTCAAAAGAGCCGGAAGGGAGACTGGCGTCGATGCCGATCACATTCTCCTCCTGGATGTGCAGGGGTAGATCGGCAGGGTGAATTGTGTCCCCGTCCGCAGTGATGATTGTCCGCTGAATCACGTTTTCCAGCTCGCGCACATTGCCGGGCCACGGATAGTTCTGCAGCAGGGTCATCGCCGCGGCGTCAATCTTCTCCATCGGCTTCTGATACATCTCGGAATAGTGGCGCAGGAAATGCGTGGCAATTTGAGGGATATCCTCAGCATGTTCCTGGAGTGTCGCAGTCTCGATTCTCACCACGTTCATGCGGTAGTAGAGATCTTCGCGGAGCTTTCCCTGGGCCAGCATTTCCGTCAGATTCTGGTGGGTGGCGAAGATCAGGCGCGCCCGCAGCGGAATGAGCCGGTTGCCTCCCAGGCGGCTGAACTGGCGCTCTTGCAGGACGCGCAGGAGTTTAACCTGCGTAAACAGGCTCAACTCAGCGATCTCATCGAGAAAAATTGTGCCATCTCCCGCCTGCTCGAAGTAGCCTTCGCGGGCTCCCACCGTGCCGGTGTAGGCGCCCTTTTCATGGCCGAACAACTCGGCTTCGATCAGGGTCTCAGGAATGGCGCCGCAGGGAACGGCAACAAACGGGCGACTGGCGCGGTTGCCCAGGCTGTGAATGGCGCGGGCCACCAGCTCCTTGCCGGTGCCGCTTTGGCCGGTGATCAGTACGGAGACGTTGATGTCCGTGACGGAATGGATGAGCTGGTAAATCTTCTGCATCTTCGGGCTGGACCCAATCATGCGGTCGCATCCGGTGGCGATCTCCAATTGCTGCTGCGCGGTGTGGAGTTGCCTCTCCAGCGTGGACTGGTCGCATGCCCGGCGCAGCATGACCCTCAGGTCGCGAATCGAGGGGGGGCGGCGGCAATAGCCGAATGCGCCCAGGCGCACCAATTCCAGAGCGATCAGGCGAAGCGGATCATCGGCCATGATCACCCAGCGTGGCTGCGATCCAACCACACGGCGAGCGCACTCAATGCGCTCCTGCACAGAATGATGGTCCGCGTTCAGATCGAGCAGGGCCACATCGCAGTCTTCGGCGGAAAGCTTGCGGCTGATCTCGTCAACATTCGAGACCATGAAAACATGGAATTCCTTCCCCAATGCCGAACTGAGGAGAACCTGCAGCGCACTGTCTTCCGAATACAAACGCACCTTGATCATTGCCGGCGATCCGCTCTTGCTGGTGATTCCCGCATTTAGTTTTGAAGTCCCTAACGGAGCTAACGGCCATTGTGGGGAATTGTTTAGTGATGAATTGGTTGCATCGCACTTTGGTAACGTGCGTGGCCGGTGGCGGCGGGTGCTCCGGCAGGCAAAAAGGCGCGCCAAGTCTACGCCTATATTGCTGAATACAAAATGTCTAGTGGGGAATCAACGGACTTGCGCGCAGCCGGGGACGAGGAGCTCTGAGCAAGGTTGCGGGCCCGTGCGGACCACAAAGTGTAAATGCCTTGTTCCACTTTGTGGCGTTGGCTGTGTACGTTTGTGCACACTGGACTCCGCTGAGTCCCGTGATTTGAGGCCGCTCTGAACGCGGGCGATCCCCGCCGGGCGCCCTTCCGTCTGGTTCGAGCATGAGGGCTTTGGCCAGAATGCCCAGGGGTGGGGTTCGGCGGCGCTTGTGTGTGATACATTGGCGCCATGATATTGAGGGGATTGGCGATATTCGCAGTGCTGTTGGCAATCATGCAGACGCCGGTGCCAGTTCGCGGGCAAGCAACAAAACACTCCGCGGTCAACCAGCAGAATTCGCCCCTTTCAGCCCCTTCCAACACTCTCTCGCCAGGCGTGGGTGGCCCAACGGGCAGGACCGACTGCAATGGCGCTCCCTGCGAGGAACAACAGCCTCGGGTCATCGTCAGCGTGCCGGCTCCAGCCACTGCGCCCTGGACAACGCATGATCGAATCGCGTGGGCAGCTAGTCTGGTGCTTGTGATTTTGGGTTACGTCGGCATCCTGCTGGCGGTGTCTACATTGAAGAAGATCGAGCGCCAAACGCGCTCGCTTGAAGCCGTTGCCTCCGCCGCTGCCGACAACGCCCAGGCCGCACTCTTGAACGCGCAAGCTGCCGCCGCTTTTGAGAGGCCTTGGCTCCTGATCACCGTCGAACCATCTCTGAATATCGAGAACGGTTTCAACGTGATGGTCACCAACCGGGGCCGCACTCCCGCCAGAATCGTCGCCACCGCGGAGCAGTTGACCTTTGCAATCGATGAATCCTATCTTCCGGAGACGCCCGAGTATCAGAGAGAGGAAGTGGCAGGCCCTTCGCCGTCCCCCATCATTCTGGTTCCGGGTGAATCCGCAGCAATCCGGAAGTTCTGCCGCAACGATGTCAAAGGGCTTTGCGAATCGCCCGAAAGGTTCAAACGGATCGAAGACTGGGAAGAGAAGCTCTTTATCTACGGAAAGGTCGTCTATCGGGATTTAATTGCGTCTCTGGACAAGCCAGCCCATGAAACTGCCTGGTGTTGCTGGTACATTCACGGACGGCAGAACAGCGGTCTGGTGATCGCTGGTCCGCCCGGATATAACGCGCACTCTTAGAGCAGATTCTCAATCGATGCGTGCCAGCCGGCGCGGGGCAGCGCGGCGTTTTCTTGAGGAAGCGGTGCACGCTGGCGGCGGTTTCGGCGCCTGGCAATGCGGCGCTCACGAGTTCGCCGTCTTCTCCATCTCCAGCTCGAACATCGGGTCGGTTTCGGAAAGCCGGATCAAGCGATGCAAATAGGCCCGGGAGATGCTCAGGCCGCGGGCAGCCAGCGTCTTGTTTCCGTTGTTCTCACGAACGGCCGCCACGGCCAACTTGACCTTGTAGTCGCGGAGTTGCCTTTCAAAAGAGCCGGTTGTCTGGTAATCGCCGATGTCGACAACGTCACCCATGTCGGAGCCGTCCTCCTCCTGGGTATTCAGCGTCAGGTCTTCCCTGCGAACGGTCTGTTCCGGGGCGAGCACGATGGCCCGCTGCATCACGTTCTCCAGTTCGCGCACATTGCCGGGCCATGAGTAACTCTTCAAGAGGGCCAGCGCCTCAGGCTCAATCTCCTCCATTGGCTTTTGAAAGGCCAGTGCATAGTGCCGCAGGAAGTGCCTGGCAATCCGCTGGATGTCTTCAGGATGCTCACGGAGCGGGGGCGCCGTAATGCGCATGACGTTGATACGGTAGAAGAGATCCTGACGGAAGGTTCCCTCGGCCACCATTTTGCCCAGGTCGCGGTGAGTGGCGAAAATCAGGCGCGCCCGCAAAGGGATAAGCCGGCTGCTGCCCAGGCGGCTGAACTCCATCTGCTGCAGAACGCGCAGCAGCTTGACCTGTGTGAAAAGGCTCAGATCTCCGATTTCATCCAGGAAGAGCGTGCCGTCGCCCGCTTGTTCCATGTAGCCTTCACGCGACCCCACAGTGCCGGTATAGGCGCCCTTTTCATGGCCGAACAACTCAGCCTCGATGAGGGTTTCAGGGATGGCGCCGCAGGAGACAGCCACAAAAGGCTGGGTGGAACGGGAGCCCAGGTTGTGAATGGCGCGGGCGATCAGCTCCTTGCCGGTTCCACTCTCGCCAGTTACGAGCACCGCCGCGTTGAGATTGGTTACCCGCTGCACGAGTTGATAAACCTTCTGCATCTGGGGGCTTGAGCCGATCATGCGGTCGCAGCTTGCCGCCTCCTCGGGGCGCTGCTGCGCAGCCTGCAACTGCTGTTGCAGCGAGGAGTTTTCGTAGGCCCGGCTAAGCAGGGTCTTCAGCTCTCGAATCGAGGGCGGTCTGCGGCAGTAGCCAAAGGCTCCCAGCCGAACCAGTTCAAATGCGGCCGAACGAAGTCCATCGTCGGCTAGAACTACCGCGGGGACGGGAGATGCGATCAAGCGCCGGAAACAAGCAATGAGTTCCTGCTGCGATTCGGGATTCGAGATCAACTCCAGAACCATGACGCCGCAGGCACCCGCAGACAGCAGGGTGGTCATCGCGTCTTCGTTCGACACCAACTGAACCTGAAATTCCTTCCCCAGCGCGGAGGAAAGAAGCAGGAACAGTGTGTGGTCTTGCGAATAAAGTCCGACTTTGATCATGAAAGACGCTCTTTCTCAACTTGCTGCCTTACCGCTCCCCACGGGGATGGGGGGTATCCATCATCATCACGAATGGGATGCGCCGTGCCAATCCCTACTCGGTGGCATACCGGTGAACCATTGGTAATGTGCCCGAAGTGTTTGCGGGTACCTGCCCGCTGAGGGGGCAATGCTCGCACCTTGCCACGGCCATGCCGCAGACAAGACTCAAAGACTGCCTCGAAGCATTTGTTGATCCGTACCAACAATGGTAGGAACGCTCGAAAATCAGGTCAATGACCCTTTAGTTACGAACCTTTGAGATTTGCGGCGTAAATACACAGTAAACCTAAAGAAATGAGCGCCGTGCGGTGCTTTAAGGAAGAAGCTCAATGAAGTTTCAGGAGAAGTAACTCTTCTGGTCCGCACAGCTTGCGCAGGCTATCGCTTGGTGGAAAGGAGAAACCTGGCCATCCGGACGCGCGGAGAACGGCGCAAGAAATAGGTAACACTTTTGTGTTATGTCAATACCGCCGGGGTAACAAACCAAGGGGTATCTATTACTCAGGCAGGTTCCGGTCAATGATCGCTTCCCTTGCCGCGGAGGGACCAGGTGGCGCGCCAATTGACTGCGCGTTCAGCAAACTGCCCGTTGGGCGGCACGCTGGCAAAGAGGGAACCCAGGGTTGTGGATCCTTTGATCCCTCCTGCCAAAGGCCAAAGTGACCTGCTCCCGGCAGAACCGGGTGTACCTGGGCCCGGAAAGCCGCCAAATCACGAAGGGGGCATTGCCGACCGGTCGCTCCATTCCGGGGACGCCTGGCTTGCGGGCCAGCAGAATCGCCCGGCGCGGTGTACACGCTTCGCTTCACTTCTGGCCGCCTGCCGTAAACATCTGTGTACACTCCCCGGACAGTGCGCCGTTAACTAACTGAATTCAAGCCTCTTCCATCGCCGCCGGTTTGGCCGGGAAAATGCAACAACACGGCTGTTCCCTGAGAGTGGAGGGAAAAGGAGTCTGGGGCATGCACTCGTTCGCCTGGTGGCCAACGCTCGCCGTTCTCGCCGTGGCGACCTTCACGGATTTGCGCACCCGCCGTATCCCGAACTGGCTGGTACTGCCTTTTCTGGTGGTGGGCATCGCTGTCTCCGGTTGGTTGCATGGGTGGCACGGGCTCGGCCAGAGTTTCGAAGGGCTGGGACTAGGCATCCTGATCTACGGTGTTCTCTTTCTGATGGGAGGCATGGGAGCGGGGGACGTAAAGCTTTGTGCCGCGATCGGCGCCTGGATCGGTCCCGGTCAGTTGTTCATCGCGCTTGTCATTACCGGGTTGGCCGGGGGGATCATGGTCCTCTGCTGGGCCGTATTTGGCGGATTTGTCAGTGAGCTGTTTCATGGTGCAAGCGACCTCGTTTTTGGCTCGACGGAGCGCGGCGTGGAGCCGGCTCTCTCCAATCCTCTGAGGCGCAAAATACCGTACGCTCCAGCCATCGCCATCGGAACACTCATTTCGTTTTTTGGCCGATAAGGATTAGAGGGCAACATGTGGAACTCGGAGACGACCCATCAATTCGGATTCGACCAACAAGGGACAGCAGATATCCCATTAAGCGGCTATTCAGCGAAATCGAGTTCTTCGCCGCAATTCGATTCCCAGCTTCTCGACTCCCTTGGCGAGAATCCGCTGACGATTGCGCTGATCGGCCCGGACGAGTCACGGCGCCATGCGCTAGGCATGGCTCTGGCCGGGTGCCAGAGTTGCGACATCCGCGGCTATTCTTCCTATCCTCCCAGCCTCGACGATCTACCCCGGCTGCTCGATCAGAATCACGATGTCATTATCATTGACCTGGACAGTGACCAGGAATACGCCCTCGAACTGGTAGAGAGCATCTGCGCCAGCGGATCGACGACTGTAATGGTTTATTCGGCGAAAGCCGATTCGGATCTGCTTGTCCGCTGCATGCGCGCCGGGGCCCGCGAATTCCTCACCCTGCCCTTCTCTCACAGCACCATGGCGGAGGCCCTGGTTCGGGCCGCGGCTCGCCGCCCGGCAACTCGCCCCAAGAAGAAGTCAGGCGGCCGGCTCCTGGTATTCATGGGCGCCAAGGGCGGTGTCGGCGTGACGACTATCGCGTGCAACTACGCGGTGGCCCTGGCTCAGGAGTCCGAACAAAGCACCTTGTTGATCGATCTCGACCTCCCGCTCGGAGACGCGGCGCTCAATCTGGGAATTGCTGCTGAGTACTCGACCGTAAACGCCCTTCAGGATTTCAGCCGGCTGGATTCGAGTCTTCTCTCCAAGCTTCTGGTCAAGCACAGCTCGGGAGTCTATGTGCTTGCGGCTCCCGGCAAGTTCCCCGATTTTCATGCCTCTGATGAGGCCATCAGCAAGCTGCTCCTTGTTGCGCGGCAGGACTTTGACAACGTCGTGGTCGATGTGGGATCGAGACTCGACTTTACCGGCACAGCTCTCTTCAAGGAAGCCTTCACGATCTACCTGATTACCCAGGCGGGCATCCCTGAGCTGCGTAACTCAAATCGCCTCATATCTCAGTTTTTCTCCGCTGCCGGGCCCAAGCTCGACGTGGTTCTCAACCGCCATGAGCCGCGTTCCCTGGGCGTCACGGATGAGCACATCACCAAGGCGCTTACCAGGCCAGCCGATTGGAAGATCCCGAACGACTATGCCTCAGTCCGGCAGATGCAGAACACCGCCACGCCGTTTGCGCTTGGGAACTCGAACATTTCACGGCAGATCCGGCAGATGGCCAGGTCTGTTTGTCCACAGCCGGCCGCCCCGGCAAAGAAGAAAGCCTTCAGCCTTTTCGGATGACGATTCTTTGATTACGGGTACGCCTCGAAGGAAGGAATAACGTGGAACTGCCGAGCCTGGAAAAGTACAAATCGGAGATTCACCGCACGCTGATCTCCAAGCTGGATCTGGAGAAGCTGTCGCGCGTCAATTCCAGCCAGGCACGTCAGGCCGTGGCCGGCATCGTCAAGGAAATCATCGCAGACCAGCGGGTGCCGCTGAACTTTGAGGAGCAGGAAAAGATCCAGGCCGACCTGCTCGATGAAGTTTTTGGACTGGGTCCGCTGGAACCCCTGCTGCGGGATCCGAAGATCTCCGACATCCTGGTGAATGACAAGGATCATGTTTTTGTTGAGAAGGGCGGGATTCTCGAGCGAGTCAACACTTCTTTCCGCGATGATCGTCATCTGTTGCAGATCATTGACCGTATCGTGTCCAGGGTGGGCCGCAGGGTGGACGAATCCTCTCCCATGGTCGATGCGCGTCTGCCCGACGGCTCTCGCGTCAATGCCATCATTCCGCCGCTCGCGCTCGATGGGCCCTCGCTTTCGATCCGCCGTTTTGGCACTGGCCCCCTGGCCGCCAATCAACTGGTGATGTTGAAGAGCATCTCCGCGGAAATGATGGAGATTCTCTCCTGCGCCGTCCGCGCGCGCATCAGCATTCTGATCGCCGGAGGCACCGGTTCGGGCAAAACCACGTTCCTGAACATCCTGTCCCAGTACATTCCGCGCAACGAGCGCCTCGTCACCATCGAGGACGCCGCCGAACTCCGGCTCGCCCAGGAGAACATTGTGCGGCTCGAAACCCGCCCGCCCAACATCGAGGGCCAGGGAGCGATTCGCCAGCGCCAATTGCTGATCAACTGCCTGCGTATGCGACCCGACCGCATCATTATGGGTGAGGTGCGTGGAGAAGAAGCTTTCGATATGCTCCAGGCCATGAATACTGGCCACGAGGGCTCGATGACCACCATTCACGCCAACACGCCCCGCGACGCTATCTCCAGGCTCGAATCCATGGTCGCGATGGGCAACATGAACATGCCTGAAAAATCCGTACGCCAGCAGATAGCCTCGGCCATCACCATCGTTGTCCAGGCCAGCCGCATGAGCGATGGAACCCGCAAAATCACCAGTATCTCCGAAATCACGGGCATGGAAGAGAACATCATCACCATGCAGGAGATATTTACCTTCAACAAGAAAGGCATTGGGCCAGATGGCAGGGTCATTGGCTCGTTCCAACCTAGCCACATCCGTCCCAAGTTTCTCGATCGGCTTCGCGTCGCGGGCATTATGCTGCCGCCAGATCTTTTTGAGCGCGAAATGTTCGTCAACTGAGTAAGCAGAGGTCAACAGTCATGGAATTGATCATTGGGTTGGTTTTCTTAGGAGTGTTCTCGGTCGTTGGCCTGCTGATGATCGCCAGCGGGACCGGCGCCTCTCAGCAGGCCAAGCAGGTCCGCGCCGCTCTCGATTCGGCCCTGACCAACGACAGTGCGCAGGCCCGCGCTCAAATGCTCGATCTTCGCAAGCGGGACCTGATGAGCACCATTCCCTGGCTGAATCGGAAGCTGTTGAAGTTTCAACTGGCGCCGATCCTGCGCACCCTGCTCCATCAGGCCGACCTCAAATGGACCGCGGGCGGCCTGCTTGCCGGTTGTGCTGTCTGCTTCGCAATTCCGGCATTGGTGGTCGACACCTTCTTCAACAGTCTTCCTCTTTCTCTGGCGGTGGGGGTGGCGTTGGGCTTCGCACCTTTTGCCTGGGCGCTCTATAAACGCAGCAAGCGCTTCAAGCTGTTTCAGCAGGGCCTGCCGGAAGCGCTGGAGATGATGGTCAGCGCTCTCCGTGCCGGCCATAGCCTCATCGCCGCCATGGGCCTGGTGGCGCGTGAGTGCCCCGACCCCATAGGTTGTGAGTTCAAGACATGTTTCGAGGAACAAAACTACGGCCTTGAGTTGAAGGCTGCCTTGGATAATCTGACTACCCGCGTTCCGCTCCAGGATCTTAGAATTGTCTCCACCGCGATTATGATCCAAAAGGAGAGCGGAGGTAACCTTGCCGAGGTCCTTGACAAGACCTGTCATGTAATCCGGGAGCGCTTCCGGCTGAAACGTCAGGTCGGCGTCCATACTGCTCAGGGACGCCTTACGGGGTGGATTCTCACCCTGCTTCCGATTGTGTTGGGATTTGTCTTATACCTCGCCAACCCGGTAATGATGAGCGTGTTGTGGAAGACTCCGCTGGGCATCAAACTCCTGTGGGCTAGTTCCGGGATGCTGGTGGTCGGCGGTCTGATCATTCGCCAGATCGTGAACATGGACGTTTGAAGGGAAGCATATGGTATTCGCAGTTCTTGTGTTTTTCATCATCTTCCTGTTGATCGGGAGCGGCGGTCTGCTCCTGTTCTATCGCGAAACCATGCTTCGGCGAATCTCCGAGGTCATTAACCCGCGCCCCAAACCGAAATCCCTGCTCAATACCATCCAACAGGCAGGCCTTTCGATCGGCGGGGTGGTGGAGCACTTCGAGAACGTTCTGCCAAAGAGCCAGGCGGAGGTCTCTCTGGTCCGGCAGCGGCTCATCAGCGCCGGCTATCGCAAGGAGACCTCGGTCAAGGTCTTCTACGGCTCCAAAGTGGTGGTTCCCCTTCTGCTCTGCGCTGTGGCTCTATTCAGCGGATTGGGGGATATGTCCCCGTTCTTCGCCTATGTCTGTTCCCTTGGAATCGGATTCCTGGTGCCAGACTTCTGGCTGGGAAGAAAGGTTAAAAGTCGCCAAAAATGTATTCGGACCGGCTTGCCTGATGTGCTCGATCTCCTGGTGATCTGCATCGAGGCCGGGCTGAGCCTAGATCAGGCCACGGCGCGCACTGCCGAGGAACTGCGCGGAGGCCAGCCGGAACTTTGCGATGAACTGCGCATTGTCGTCCTGGAACAACGCGCGGGTCGGCCCCGTTCCGAAGCCTGGAAGCATCTGGCGGAGCGCACGGGCGTGGATAGCGTGCGCAATCTTGTCTCCATGCTGGTTCAGTCGGAGCAGCTTGGCACCAGCATCGCCCGGACATTGCGAGTTCATTCAGACACTCTTCGAACCCAGCGGGTTCAGGCGGTGGAGGAGATGGCGGCCAAGACCACGGTCAAGCTGGTTTTCCCGCTTGTGTTTTTCATCTTTCCCTCGCTTTTCGTGGTAACACTGGGTCCGGCGGTCATTTCCGTGATCGAATCGTTCAAGGTAATGAATCATTGAGAAAGGAGGAAATCTTATGGACAGTGTCATGATTATCCGGATTGTTGCCGGCGTAGTGGTTGTCGCAATTCTGGTTCTTCTCATTCAGCGCCGCCGCACGCGGACCAAGTAACGCGGCGAGCGCTTGTATTCTCAGCGGCGTCCAGGAAACGGTATGGGCCCCGCGGGACGGCTCTCCTGTACCCTGCCCGGGATGGGGAGCAACTGAAGCATGCTGTTAGGAGAAAAGGAGAATTTATGGAC
>Ga0302201_10001359_pt1 | contig 21119 bp, 20 predicted proteins | sample II_Bog_N3_2_FD_194586 | JGI IMG/M metagenome (GOLD analysis project Ga0302201, IMG submission 194586) | Peat permafrost microbial communities from Stordalen Mire near Abisko, Sweden - II_Bog_N3_2 | ecosystem: Environmental > Terrestrial > Soil > Wetlands > Peat | place: Sweden: Abisko... | reverse complement strand
TTCAAGGCAAAAGCCGTGCATCTGGCGCGCCGCCGCGGGTACGGTAAAATGCGTACTCTGCGATGGCAAAACAACCGCTTGGTATTCGCAAATACGCGCACTCAAACGCGTGACAAAACGTGCAAAATAGCGCAAAATAAGGCCGTTTAAGAGCGATTTAGAGCGTTTTTGATGCGTTTTCGCGTACGCTTTTGTGCGTGTAAACCTTTACAAAACGAGGAAAGTGCTAGCACTGATATCATCGGGCTGCGAACGCCGCGCCGTATCAAAACAGTCCTGGCAGTCGCAGTTTCTGGACAGTTTCGAAGGCACCAATCCCTTCCGTTGACCCAGGGGCGTTTGTCGGGGCCGATCCTGCTAAACCGCGGGCTTCCTCCTGCCAATTGAGGTCCGCAGTCTCCCCGGTCCCCAAGTGCGAGCGACCGGGGGCACCCTCAACTTGATCTTGATAATGCGCGGCTTGAGACCAGGGCCACCCGCCACCATCAGCGCATGGGCATTTTTGCCGGATGCCCCAGGTCTCGACTCTGAGACCTGGGAATGCACGGATCTTTAAGCGATGGCTGCGATGCCGTTTTTGGCGGCTAGGGTTAGCAGTTTGGCGGCTGGTCCACGCGGCTGCTTTTCGCCACGCTCCCACTTGCTGACGACCCCAGTGGTCACATTCAGATGAGCCGCGAAGACGGCCTGGCTCACTGCCGCTCTGGCGCGGATGCGGCGAATGGCAGCAGGAGAGAGTTCCATGACCGGGGTGAGACAGGCGCGGTCGAATTCGCGCATGGTCTTCGAGTCAATCGCGCCAGCCTGGCGCAGGTCAGACATGCTTTCGTGCAGCGCCGCGAGTGCTTCGCTCTTGTATGCTTTTGCCATATTACGATCCCTTCTTTGCTGGAGCTATCTCAGAGAGTAGCTTCTGTTTCACAATCGCCGCGATCTCGTCTTCGCTCAGGCCGAGATAGATTCCCGCGGCCTTGCGATAGGCACGCAGTTCATTGGGCCCGATGTTCGCCTGATCCTTCTTTTCGAAGCCAAACATAAGGACGGCACGCTGGCCGACCCGCATGGCGATCAAAGCCCTGGCTCCTCCACTGGAACCCTCTCCTTGCCGGGCAAGTCGAAACTTGAAAAGTCCACCACCCAGGTCCGCATCCCAGGCCCCGTTTACGGTCTCCCATAGCGCTTCGTCGCTGATGCTGAAACGGCGCGCAAAGCGCTTGAAAGGCTTGGACGCAAAGACCCGCAGCTTGCCGGGAGGGTTTGCCTTCATAGCGATATTGTAGCTCTTAGAGCCATAGACTACAAGGGACAGAGAAGAGGGAAAAACCTATCCGGCAATCCCCGGCAAACCGCGGACACTTGGCTCAGCCAACGGCGCTTCGCTACATCCCGCTCAAAGCCCCAGCTTCTCCCACAGCGCATCCACGCGGGCCTTGGTCCCGCGGTCCATCTCAATCATCGCCGGCCAGGGCCGCTCAAAGCCTTCCGCCTTCCACTTCCGCGTAGCGTCAATGCCCATCTTCGATCCGTAGTTGGGCAGCCGCGAGGCGTGATCCAGCGAGTCCACAGGCCCCAGCGTGAACTGAATGTCGCGCTCGGGGTCAATGTTGTTGGTCACCCTCAGCACCACCTCGCCCACATCCTGCACGTCGCAATCCTCGTCCACCACAATAATGCACTTGGTAAACATGGCCTGTCCCAACCCCCAGATTGCGCTCATCACCTTGCGCGCCTGCCCCGGATAACTCTTCCGGATCGAAACCAGCATCAAGTTATGAAACACCCCCTCGACGGGCAGATGAATGTCCACAATTTCGGGTATCGTCATCTTCATGGCGGGCAGAAAGATGCGCTCCACGGCCTTGCCCATCCACGCATCCTCCATGGGCGGCTTGCCCACAATGGTCGCGGCATAGATGGGATCCTTGCGATGCGTGATGCAGGTCAAATGAAACACCGGATACAGGTCGGTAAGCGTATAGAATCCGGTGTGGTCGCCGAAAGGCCCCTCGCTGCGCAGCTCGCCCAGCTCCACGTAGCCTTCCAGCACAATCTCGGCGTGCGCGGGGACTTCCAGATCGACCGTTTCGCACTTGACGATCTCGACGGACTTGCCGCGCAAAAATCCGGCGATCATGAACTCCTCAACCTCAGGCGGCGCGGGCACAATGGCTGCGAACGTGATTGCCGGATCGGTGCCGATGGCCACGGCAATCTCCAGCCGCGACCCCTTCAAATTGCCCATCGCCACCTGCGGCAGTCCGCCAATCGGCCCGTCTGGAATGCTGACAGCGCCGCCGGCCGACTCCGCCATGGCGCTCACGCGCGCAGTCCGCGGATCGGCGTCGGCAGCCGAGGACGCCGCCGCGCGCAGAGCCTCACGATAGTGCTCCGCCGCCACCTTCTGCCGCTGCCAGTGCATTCCGGTAGTCTGGCCGTCGTAGACCTGCATGCGGTACATTCCGATGTTGCGCTTGCCGTTGCGCGGGTCCCGCGTGTGCACGCAGGGCAGCGTGATGAATCGCCCCCCATCGAGCGGCCAGCACTTCAGAATCGGGAACTGGTTCAGGTCGAAGCCATCCTTGAGAATCGTTTCCTTGCAGCGCGCCTCTTTGGCGCTCACAGTCTTGGGGAAAGCGCTGGTAATCGCGCCGAGCTGCGGCAGCATTTTCAGCTTGTCGAACAGGCCCTCGGGGGCCTTCATGTTCATCAGCCCCTTGATCCGCTCGGCAATCTCCTCCAGCCGATCGACGCCCAGAGCCATGGCCATGCGCCGCTCGCTGCCGAACTGGTTGATAAGAACCTTGTGCCCGGGATGGCCCTTCACATTCTCAAACAGTAGCGCCGGGCCACCGTGCGCGTACTTCCCTGCGCTGCCTTTCGCGGCCGCCCTTCCGGATGCGCCAATTTTCGAAACGCGGTCGGTGATCTCCGTGATCTCCAGCTCCGGCGAAACCTCTTCGCCGATCCGGCGCAATTCGCCATTCTTTTCCAGTGTTCGAATCCATTCGCGCAAATCGTCGTAGGCCACTGTCAACCCCCTGAGACCGTCCTCATCATACCGGTCGGCGCGGCTTGACGCGCACGCGAAAGCTCTGCGCAGCTCAGCCGCCACAACCCGGCCAGCGTTACGGGGTAACCTCGGGCAGCGGATTGCTCTCGATCACCTTCACCGATGCCGCGTAACGGTGGAAGTTCGAGAAGCGGCCCTCCATGCGCCGGTCGCCCTTTTCGTTGTGCGAAACGAAACTCACCGGCAGCCAGAAGGTCTCCTCGCCAAGCTTTTGCGGCGCGAAATCCACCTCGACAAAAACAACCTCGTGGTGCTTCTCCGCCGCTCGCTCCGACATGCTGCGCGTCAAGTGAAGAACTCTGCCTGTGGCGATATCGACCAGCACCGATTTGCGGTAGTTCTCAAAGATATCCTTGCAAACCGGCGGCAGCGGCCCGGGCTTGACCCAGAACTCGAAGAGCGCGGTGGTGGGGCTGGCGCCGGGGTTGACGCGGCTCTCGTAGCAAGACCACGATTCCGAGCCTCCATGGAATCCCAAAGCATTGCCAAAGACGCCATTGATGAAGTAGGGGAGCTTGAATCGCTGCGGGGCCGGTTGGCCATCTACCAGCCGCACGGTTCTGTTCTCGATGAAATTGCCCTCGTTCTTTTCGTCGCGCAACTCGTGCATGGTGGACTCCAGCCGTACCTCCCACTTGACGCTGTCGCCCTTGAGCTGTTGCGTGACCGCCGACTCATCCACCTCGAACGACGGCAGATTTTTCCGGTACTGCTCGGCATAGGCTTCGATGCGCGTGACAAGCTCTTGAGCTGTGGGAATCTGCTGTGCTTGAGCACAGCCAGCCGCCGCCAAAACAAGCAGGAGTGACAAAAGCTTTCTCATATTCGACTAGATCCTAACTCCGGCCGAATCGCAGGCAGTCCACAAAAAGGGACAGCGACTTTACTCCGCGAGCAGCTTGACCAAGACGGGCTGTTCGCGCTTCACCGCTTCAAGCGGAAATCCCAGCCGCTTCCACTCATCGTATCCCCCGCGCAGGGGACGCACGCGATCAATGCCCAGCTTTTGCAGCGTCATAGCGACTTTGGCCGCCGTAGCCTCGCTGGGGCAAGTGCAGTAAAGAACAATGTCGCGGTCGCGGGGAATCTCAAGGTGGCGCGCGGTCAGCGTGTCGGGAGAGAAATGGAGCGCGCCAGGCAGGGTGAACGGGTCCGGCAGCAGCTCCAGCGGATGGCGCAGATCGACGATGTAGACCAATTCGCCGGCATCCAGTTGCCGCTTCAATTCCACCGGCTCCAGGCGCGCGGCAGCCAACTGCTTGAGCACCATGCGGCGGCGAACTACCCGGCCCACAAAGAATCCAACAATGCCGAGCACAAGCAGCGCGCCCGAGAAACGGCCCGCCCAATCGAGAAGGCTGGGGTCGTGCCTGAGCAGGTCGCCAAAGAACCTGCCCAACGCCAGCAACGTGCCCAGCCAGAGAGAGGCGCCAATGGCGTCGAAGAACAGAAAACTGCCGAACGGCATGCCATTTTCGCCCGCAACCGGCGGAGCCAGCGTGGCCAGGCCGGGCACAAACTTGGCGATCATCAGCGTCACGCCGCGGCGACGGCCAAAGGAGTCCTGTGTCTTCCGCACACAGATGGTTGGCTCCATCGACAGCTTGCACAGGATGCGCAGCACGTGATGCCCGTACCTGCGGCCAATCAGATACCAGGCGCTGTCCGCCGTCAGCGCGGCCCCCAGCCCAACCAGGAGCGCCAAAGGAAAGCTGATTTCGCCGGTGGCGGTCAGAGCCCCGGCAGCCAGCAAAACCGGCGTGGCGGGCAGCGGAATTCCCAGTTGCTCCACCAGAACCCAGGCGAAAAGCAACAGGTATCCATACATCAGCAAGATATGAGTCGGCAATTCCATTGAAGTGGGTCCCGTCTGCGCCCGCGTTTAGCCAGACCGTCCATTTTCTTCTGCCGGCCAATCGGACGGCAAGACATTCGAAACGGTCTTACCCTATCGGATGATCCAAGCGCAGATTCGCTTCATCGCTTTCGGAGCGCAAATTCTTCAGGAATCCCATGTAGCGCTGGACTGCAAAGTTTCTACGGACGTACCGGCTGCGAAGCAGCCGCTGGAACCGAAGCCGCGTCCTGCACGCCCGTGCCGGCAAAGTAGTTGCGGTCCCACAGATTCTTGTAGAAGAGGCCGGTCAACCCTGCCGCTGCGGGCCCAAAGGTCGCCCTGCCGCCTTCAAGGAAGAAAACCGTCACCAAGCTGCCCTGTGGCGAGTCGGAGAAGGCGGCGAACCAGCCCAGGCGAGTGCCATTGTTGGAGCAGGTGCCGGTCTTTCCGAAAATGGGAAGCGAGTTGAAACTAACGCGAAGGCGGCGAGCGGTCCCGTATTCCACCGCTCCAGCCATCCCGTCCTCGATATCGGGAACGTATCTGGCGATATCCAGCGTCCGCTTCACCTTTGGCTCGAAGGCGGCGACCTCATCCTTCGTAGTCGGGTGCTGAAGATAGTAGAGCGTTCCGCCATTGGCAAGCGCAGCCACATACGCGCCCAGTTGCAGCGGGGTCAGCGAAACACCCTGTCCAAAGCTGCACATGCGGCCCACGCCCCCTTCGGATGCGGGCAGTTCCTGGTCGGGGTAAACGCCCAATTGCTCCCCTGCGATGTTGTAGCCGGCCAGCTCTCCCAGGCCGAACTGCGTGGCGTAGTGGCGCACGCGCTCAAAGCCCAGTTCCCGGCCCATTTCCTCAAAGTAGAGGTTGTTGCTTCTGGCCAGCGCCGTGGTCATATCCATGCGGAAGCCGGCGAGCTGCACTTGCGTATCGCGCGTAACCAGGCCCTCGGAAAGCGCCGCCATGGCCACGGTAATCTTGATGGTCGAGCAGGGTTCGGCTCCCGGAGAAAGCGCCAGCTTCTGGTTCACCATCGCCAGAATCCGTCCGTTGGCCGGGTTGATAACCACAGCCGTGCCGTTCATGTCGCCCAGTGCGTCAATGGCCGCCTGCCGAACCACCGGATCTTCCCCGGCCGTTACGTCCCCCTCGCCGATGTCCCCCTGGGCAAACGAGCTGGCGGTGAATCGTTCGTAGGAATGATGGCGGCCGCTGACGATTGCCACACGGCGCGCTGTCGCTCTCGACCGGCCCCGAGCCGTCAAATGAGCTTCATGTCTGGCCGGCGCGGCTTTTGCGGCGGAATGGGCTTGAGCCGCGTGGGAAGATTCGGCATGCCTGACTGTGGGATTGGGTGCGGGAATGAAGGCATGAGACGCCGCGCGTCGACCCGCGGCCCGATGCGGCTCGGACAGATGCGATTCCGCCGCCCTGGCGTGGTGAATTGCATGCGGTGCGTCAAGGGCTGCCGCTCCGGCGCTGCCACCGGAAACGATTAAAGCCAATCCAAACATCCAAACGCATGACGGTTTCATCCAGGCAACATCCTCTCAACAATGGATTTCGTACCGCGCGTCTGCCCATGGGCTGCGCACTTTCCGTCTATCGCCCGGGACGCTTTCAAACTCCCGACGGCAATAACCGACTGTACAATCAACAATCCGCCGGAACATGTGATCAAGATCACTTTCCGAACGGTCTGTTGATTCCTTTGCAAACACTTAGAAAGACAACAAGGGTGCTTGCAATTCCCCAGCCAACCTTCTGCATACTAGAGCTATATTGCACTATACAGGGTTGGCGCGCGATCCCTAAATGGTTGTACTCCCCAGCCGGCCCCTCCACAGCCTGTTTGGGCCGGCTGGAGCTAGTACTTGAACTTGCGCAAAAACGCCGGATAGTCCAAATCTTTCTGCGCTGCCTCATCCGCCTCGTCGAAAAGCGCGGAAGCCGTCTGGGCCGGTTTCTCGTCCACCGCAAGCCCGGTGTGCATACTGTTTCCAAAGTCCGGAGCATAGTCCCTGGGTAGCGGCGTGTAGGCCGGGTCTTCAGCCAACTCCGCGAACTGCGGACGGACGAGTTGCGACACAGGCTCATAATCCTCTGCATCGAAACGCCCGGCGGAGGCCACCGGCTGGACCGCGATGCTTGCTCTGGAGGCGGCAAAAACGCTGGTTGCAACCGGCTCGAAAGACGTGAAAAACGGCTCCTCGTCGGCTTCCATCCGCTCCTCTTCCCCGTCTTCGTCCTGGCTCAGGAAGCGTGGCTGCTCGGGCTCGGGCGCTGGTGCGGGCTCCGGCATCCAGGTGTTTGGCGCCACCAAGGGAACCGAAGCCAGGGGAACCGAAACAACCGGAGCCTCCTCCACGGTCAACATGCGCGCGCGCCGTTCCGGCATCTGGTCGCGGAAACCGGTGGCGATAACGGTGATTTTGACATCGTCGCCCATCTTCTCGTCCAGCACGGCGCCGAAGATGATGTTGGCGTCCTCGTGTGCCGAAGTCTGTATCAGCGACGACGCAGCATTCACCTCGGAGAGCTTCAGCGAGCTGGATCCGGTAATGTTGATCAGGATTCCGCGCGCCCCATCGATCGCGCCCGCCTCGAGCAGCGGCGAAGCCATGGCCGCCTGTGCCGCCTCGATCGCCCGATTCTCACCTGCCCGAACAGCCGTCCCCATCACCGCATGGCCCATCCCGGCCATGGTGGTTTTCACATCGGCAAAGTCGCGATTGATGATGCCGGGGATGGTGATGATATCGGAGATGCCCTGCACGCCCTGCCGCAGCACATCGTCGGCAATGCGGAAGCTCTCGAAGAATCCCGCGTCCTTGGCCACAGCCAGCAGCTTCTCGTTGGGGATCACGATCATCGTGTCCACACTATCGAGCAGCTCCTTTAGGCCGCGCTCCGCCTGCTGTTGCCGCCGCTTGCCCTCGAAACCAAAGGGGCAGGTAATCACGGCGACGGTCAATATGCCCATTTCGCTGGCCAGCGAGGCAATCACCGGCGCAGCGCCGGTGCCGGTGCCGCCGCCGAGGCCGGCCGTGACAAAGACCATATCCGCACCTTCAAGCGCCTCGATGATCTTCTCCGAGTCTTCCAGAGCCGCTCGCCGCCCCACATCGGGGTTGGCGCCCGCGCCCAGTCCCATCGTAAGCCGCACGCCAAGCTGCAGTTTGACCGGCGCCTGCGAAAGCTTGAGCGCCTGCACATCGGTGTTGGCGGCGATAAACTCCACGCCCTCCATGCGGGCCTGGATCATCCGATTGACAGCGTTACCCCCGCCACCGCCCACGCCAATCACCTTGATGCGGGCTCCATGAACGGGCTCGTCGTGATATTGAATGCGCAATTCCCCGGCTTCATTCCTCTGCTGTTCCATTTGGGTTTCGGCCTCCTTTTCCCTGAATTGAATTCCTGAACCAAACGCTTGAACCTAAAAACTGGCTGCGAAAATAGCGCGCAGTTTGGCGCGCAAATTGTTGCTTTCCGCCGCGCGTGTCACGCGGGTGCGGTAGGCATACAACAACATCCCGATCGCGGCGGAGAACCCAGGATGAACCAGTTCGCCGGGCATATGCGATAGACGCACCGGCATGCCCGTCCGCGCCGTCACCCGCAACTGGCTCTCGGTTACGTCCAGCATTCCCGGCAGCATGGCCCCGCCGCCGGTAAGCACGCACCCGGCTCCCAGCGCCTCAAGCACCGCGCCCTGGCGCAGGCTTTCCTTTACGTAGTAGAGCAGCTCGCGAGCCCTGGGCTCCAGGATCTCCGCGATCTTGCGCAACGCCAGCCGGCGCGGCTGGGGGTTGTTGATCTCGATCTCCGCAAGCTGGGGAACGGCCGTCACCACGGCGTTGCCATAATGGCGCTTCAGCTCCTCAGCCTGCAGAATCGGCATCTGCAGGCCCATTGCAAGGTCGTTAGTGAAGTGATGCCCGCCAATTGGGACAGACGCTGTGTGTGCGACTGCGCCTTCAAAAAACACAACCAGCTCGCTGGAGTGCGCTCCGATATCCACCAGGCAAACACCCAGTTCCCGCTCGTCGGCCGATAGCGTGGACTCGGCGGAGGCAATCGACTCCAGCACCGCCTCGGAGACCTCGAGTCCCGCCCGATTGGCGCAGGTAACTGTGCTTTGCAGCGCGCTGCCGGAGCAGGTGGCAATGTGCAAATCCACCTTGAGCACCGTACCCACCATGCCCACGGGGTCGAAGATGCCCTCTTGCCCGTCGAGGATGAATTGCCTGGGAAGCAGGTGCAGAAACTCGCGGTCGGAGGGCCGTTCGATGGCTCGCGTCAGCTCCACTGCATTGCGCACATCCTCGCGGGTAATCTCGCGCAGCCGCGCACCCAGATAAATGCCATCGGGATGGCTGGTGTTCAGTCCCCGGATGTGCGGCCCGCCAACCCCTACCACGCAGTTGTCGATATTGACATGCGCAACCCGCTCGGCCCGTTCGCTTGCCGCCTTTACCGCCTTGGCTGCGGGAGCAAGCTCGGCGATCAGCCCTTTCCGCATCCCCGCCGACTCCACCACCCCGTGACCTCGATAGCGCATCGCGCCCTCGTTCAGGTCCGCCACCAGCACGCGGGTCCACGCGCTGCCGATGTCCAGCACTGCGATCGAGTTGTCCTGTCTCTGGCTCATCGCATTTACTCGCCTTTGCTGGAAGCCGCAGCCTGACGGCTTGTGGAAGCAGGCTTCTTCTTGCTCACGCTCAGCGCGCCGTGCCTGGGCGAAATGCGCGCATGCTTGCCTCCCGCCGCTCTCTCGCTTGCCATTCTTTCCTTCCCGCTCTTTCCCCTCGCGGCTGTGTCCCGTGCTGCCTTATCCCCAAACGGCTTATCCCTTGTTCCGGAAGTCTTCGGCCTGGAATCGCCGTCCTCGGCAGGCTTCGTACTTGCCTTCCCGTCGCTCTTATTGGCGGCGAGCTTTGATTGCGCCGCTTCGCCGGGCACTTCACCTCCAGCGATGCCCGGCTTCGGCTTGGCGGGCCCATTCAGCGCCAACTCCGCGGAGCCATCTCCCGCCGGGACGTTCACGCCGTCGGTGTTCGGCGCACTCTGATCCCCAACCAGCGCCTGCACGGCGTTGGTTCCGGGAGCCATCTCCAGCACCACCTGCTGGTCGTACCGCAGGTCCACCGCGACCAGCTTTGGATACTGCTGCTTCCACTCCGCAATGTGCTCCTTGTAGCGCTGGTAGCGCCCCAGGAACCGGTCCTCTCCAAAATGCGCCAGAATGTCCGCGCCCTGTTCGGGCATCCGAACCCGCGCATCCTCGGGATCGCTCAGGTCGATCTCCGAAATCTGTTCGGAAAGATGCTGGCTGCTTGAGTCGAGCTCCGCCAGCAGGCGCTCGTAAACCGCCATCCGCGCCTTCCGCGATGCGGCCGGATCGTGGGCATCCATTCCGGTAACCACCGGAAACGAATAGTTGTGCTGGGCCATCATGGCCGCCGGCATGGTCAGCAACACTCCATTCGCATCCACCAGGCCAATCTGTTGCCCCTGGCGGACAAACGCTACCGGCCGCCGCTCCACCACCAGAACGCGAATCTGATCGGGAAGCAGCCGCATCACCGTCGCCCGTTCCACCCAGGGAATCTCTTCCAGTTGCTTGCGCCGTTCGCCCAGCGGAACAAAGAAGATGTTGCGGCCAATGTCTTCGCCGAATACCGGCAGCATCTCCGCGCGGCTCACCTCGGTCAGTCCCGTGGCTTCAATATTGCTCGCCCCCGCAATGCGGAAGCGCGAATCGCGGCCCAGGTAGGTCTTTAGCAGATAAGCGGATGTGGCCAGCCCGCCCATAACGATCAGAAAAGCCATTCCCAGCCCCACACGCCCCCACGTACTTTGGGGACGCCACCAAGGGTTCCGCGCCCCACGCGCGCGGCTCCAATCCGGGCGCGAGGAATCGTCGCCGTCGGGGTCCGGCATCTCCAGAGGCATGCCCGGCAAAGGGCGCCCGGCTGGAGGCACACCTTGCTGCACGCGCGGGAAGTGGGGTTCCTCTTGCGCTTCATCCTCCCAAGTGCGGGGTCGGTCTTTGGTATTCCCTTGAGTCGCCACGACTGAGCAAGGTCGTGAGAGTCGCCAGCCTTCACTATAGCCCGCGAGTCGAGAGCTTTTTTCCGCATTGGGCACAGGGGGAACCCTCGCCGTTACGGGGCGCTGGCTGGGGAACGGGCGGTGCGTCGTCTTGTATAACGCTTTACATATCACGCCATACGTTATACTCTTGCCTTAGATGATCCAGAGCTTCAAGGACGCCGGCACGAAGGATCTCTATGAGACGGGTTCCAGTCAACGCTGGGCAAGCATAAAAGCGGTTGCTGTGCGCAAGCTGGACCAGATCGACGCGGCCATCAACCTGAGCAACCTGCGCGTCCCCCCGGGCAATCGGCTGGAAGCGCTGAAGCGGGACCGAATCGGGCAGCACAGCATTCGAATCAACGATCAATACCGGATTTGCTTCGTTTGGAAAGATGACGGCGCCCACGAGGTAGAAATCACCGATTACCACTAGCAGGGCGGAAAGGAACGGAACGTATGACTATAAATAGACCAGCTTCTGGATGGAATCTTCAGCGGGTGAGCACGCATCCCGGAGAAATGCTGCGGGAAGAGTTTCTAATTCCTCTTGGCATCACCCAGAATGCCTTGGCTTTGAAGTTACGCGTGCCCGCAACTCGCATCGGCGAAATCGTCCAAGGGAAGCGGGCGATCACGTCGGACACCGCGCTTCGCCTGGCCCGTTTCTTTGGCAACAGCCCGGAGTTCTGGCTGAATCTTCAGCAGACGCATGATTTGTCGAAGGCCAAACTCGAATTGGGCAAGACGATCGAGCGCGATGTTGAAGCTTACGTTGGGGCTTGATTCACGGATATCGTGGGAGGATCACCAAGACAAAGTCTTGCAAGAGCGCGAACTCGGATCTCGAATCGCGAGACGTTTGGGGCATCTTGCTCCGGTCCCTTTAGCCGACCCTTGGAGCTGTAGCCTGCGCCCAGCGGCCATCGTGGAGGCCGAGCCATAAGACAACCCCATGGACGGTCAATTGATAGAAACCATCCGGCAGGTCCTCGCCCCAGGTGACGATTTCATGCTTGCCGTATTGCAGGTCGAACTTGAAACCCTGAAGATTGCAAAAACTCATTTCCTCGACTCGCACCCTGCACTCAGCCTTTAGTCCGTTTCCGAGCAGCACTCCATTGTGGATGACCGACTCTATTGTTCTTGCCATGGTGTCTCCTTTCGTGGGTCTCCACGAATTCTGGGACAACTCTCACACAGAAGCCGCATTTCGTGCAACCGACATGCGAGCGGAATTCTGCTTCGGGCTCGGCTACACTCCTATGCATGCACAAGTTCACTACGGAGGCCGCTCAATCTATCAGGCGAGCAATTGAAACCGGTGAATTGCATCGCGCCATCGAGCTTCATTGTAGGATTTTTCCGCCTGCGAGAGTCACGCATATTCATGACACGGACGAGAATGACCTGCGTGAATTTCTGCACACTCCCCTGCCTATTTTTTCCTTCTGCACCGACGAAGAACTGCGCGAATTGCGATTGCGTTTAGCCACAGCCATTTGTCTCGGCGCGAGACCTGAGAGCGCACTGATGCCGGATGCAGGTTTTTCCTGGAACCATCCAATGTCGCTCAAAGCGGCAGCACAGAACTTCTTCAACGCTATTGGCGCTCATCGGAATATCTCGGGATGGCTCAAGAGCGGGCTAGTCGAGACAGCCAGGATTCTGAACTCAAGCGACGGCCCGTGCTCAGCATGCCTGCAAGCTGCCCACGAATACGAGCTTCATCAACTGCCAAACCTGCCTCTACATAACTGCGAAAACCTAAATACAATCGGGTGCAGATGCGTTATATGTCCATCAAGAATCAAAGGCCTGACGCAACAGTGGAAATAGAGCGCATAGACAGGTGCCGCGGACCGAGCCGGATCACCTGAATTCAAGCGCGCTCACGGTTTCGCTCAGAGTACTTGCGCAGTAGGCATTTGGGGCTGGAAACTCATTCTCTGCCGCAATGTTGGCCACAGGTCAACTTTGCGGCCATCGATTCGCAGACGAGTGAGGTCGAGATCGGCCCCGACCAATGGGGAACGGAGCAGCGCTGCCAGAATGCCGCCCTTCTTCCGCGGCTCCGCGAGAACTTCCCGATCGCCGTTGACAATGTCTTCGAGATCGCGACCGAACGCGCCATCCAGCGTTACATCTGAGCCGCGCTCCTTGAGTATTCTGAGCGACTCGGAGAGCAGACGAGGCCGCGACAGGTCAGCCGGCAAAAGCCTTGCAACAACTCGCGCGTCCGATTCGATCAAAATCTCATCCCCATTCGCAGCCCTCGTCATGAGCCCATCGAAGTCACCTGCCGCATCTATACGCGAAATGTGAATGACCGCCATATCCCGATCATAGCCCAGCCTCGGCCATCCGTCATTAGCCTCTCCGCTTTCTCAATACCCAAGTGGTCATGCAGCGATAGTCCTGCACAATCGTCGTCTTCAGCGGGTCGACAAGCACAGCGTTCATCTCCGCCGTCAACCCAAGCAGCATTGCCTCATCCACCAGGTACCAATTCGAGCCGTCTGGAATGAGGTACACATTGCCATGCAAGCGCTTGAAGTCCAAGCCGATCCGAGAGCCCAGCCTGCAAAACAGCATTCCGCCGGGCTTCAGCACGCGCCACAGTTCTGCCAGCATGGCGCGGAACTGGCGATCGTCGCGGGCAAAGTGAAGCACTGAGTTGCAGAGCACCACGTCCGCGAACCCCTCGGGAAACGGCATGGACTCGATCGATCCCACCTGGAAGTTTTCCGTGGGCAACCCCGTCTCAAGCGATGCGGAGAGTTGCCGGACATGCTCGACGGCTTCCTGATCCTGATCGATGGCAAAGACCTCGCATCCTTCGCGCAGCAAGTACACAAGATTGCGTCCGTAACCGCATCCAGCGTCCAGCACACGCATACCGGGAAGAATGTTCCCGCGCAGAATCTGATCGAATATGTAGATATCGATCTGCGCGAACTGCTCTTGAATGCTCAGCGTCACTCTGTCATCGTCCTTGCTACCCTCCCCGGTCCCCAAAAGCGAGGGACCGGGGGCACCCTCATCTTGATTTGGAACGATCACCGAGACCGGGGACGCCCGCCAATTTCGCCAAGCGGCATCAAGACCATTGCAGGGTTTGCACCGAATCTGCCGGCAACTCGACTTCGAGAGCCTTCTGATCCAGCAGCAACTGCACCCGTGTCTCCTGGCCGCGGTTGGCAAGCACCACCACAAAGCTCCCGTCCGGGTTGCGGAAACCGGCATGAGACACCGGGTCCGCGCCGGCCTCCCGCGCGTTCTCGCCCACTCCGTTGGTCGCAAACACCTTGGCGCCGCGGCGCACATGCTTTGAAAAGTGCGCAAATGCCCAATACTGTCCGCTGCGCGTCACCTTATGCGATGCATTTTCAACCGTCAAAACACCGCCGCACGAGAACGGCCCAACATTCGGTTTGCCATTTTCGTCCAGCGCCAGATTCCACGCCGTTATCGATCGGGCCCAGTTCCTGAGGATGCCGTTAAACGTCTCCGCCCATTTGGTAAAGTCCGTCTGATAGTCGGGCGACCTCACGTCGGGCCCTCCTTCGGTCCAGTAGGCGTTCTTCTTGGGGAACGCATCGTGGACGCGGCTCATAGCGTCGGGTGTTCCAACATAACCGTGCCAGGCAATTCCGTCAATGTAGTCGGAAGCCGCCGGCACGCTCAACTCGCCGATGGCCCGGCCCCACAGGTTGTAATTGTGGTCCAGCACCCAGATCTTGGTTGGGCTTCCCGCCTTGCGCAACGCCGGCCCCAGGTGGTTGGACACGAATTCGATCTCGTGCTCCTGCGCCCACAGGCAAGCCGGCATGTTGCCATTCTGTTCCGCATCCACTTCGTTCTGTAAGGTGACCGCGTCTATGGATACTCCCGCGGCCTTGTACTCCTCAAGAAACTTCAGAAAGTAGCGCGCGTACGGCTCAAAGTTGCGGCTGCGCATGCCTCCGCCCAGCATTGTGCCGTTCGCTTTCATCCACCCCGGCGGACTCCATGGCGACGAAAACAGAAATAGCTCCGGATTCAACTTTCGCGCATCCCTGAGCACGGGAAGAATGTAGGCCTTGTCGTGGTCGATCGAGAATTTCTTCAGCTCTGGGTCCGGCTCGGCGCTGTCGTCGAAGCTGTAAACCGTCCGCGAATAGTCGCTGGCCCCAATGCAGGTGCGGCACACGTTCAGCGCCATCTCGTCCGGAGCGAAAAGATCGTGCATCACGGCCTGCCGCTCACTGTCGGTAAGCTGGCTCAGCACATAACAAGTTGCGTCCGTAAGCGCGCCGCCGAAGCCGAGAACCTCCTGCCGCGTAGCCTCGGGATCGAGCACGATAGCGTCGGCGGCAACCTCCGTCACAGGCTTCCATGTCAGTCCGGGGCCCGCGACGTACCGCTGATCGCGAAATGTGGCCCATGTCCGCACTGTCCCTTGCGATCCCTGGGTCTCCGCCCAGGCCGGAACCCGGCTGGAAACAGCCAATGCGGCGGCGGATGCGGAAGCTGCCTTCAAGAATGCCCTGCGTGTGCCTTGCGCCATACAATCTCCTGAAAAAGAACAAGTTGATTTGCGGTGAATGATAGCAGCGAAATAGAAGCACCGTCTAAGTGGATTCCAAAGCAGCCAGAATCCGCGGTGCCAATTGGCTCACGTTGCCTGCGCCGAGCGTAAGAATCAGGTCGCCTTCGCGTACTTCCGCGGCAACCAGCCGGATTGCCGCGGCAAACTCCTCGGCATAGTGGACGGCGGGCCCTTCGATTCGCCCGGCAAGCAACTCGCCCGTCACGCCCGGGATCGGTTCCTCGCTGGCGGCATAAATGGGCAGCACGATCACCGCGTCGGCGTCTTTGAATGCGCTGGCGAATTCGTCCATAAGATCCTTGGTGCGCGAATACCGGTGGGGCTGGAATACCACATAGACGCGCTTGTGTCCGCACTCCCGCGCGGCGGCCAGCGTGGCGCGAATCTCCGTTGGATGGTGGCCATAGTCGTCCACCACGGTTATGCCGCGCACCTGGCCGCGCAACTGGAAGCGCCGATCCACGCCGCGAAAGCGGTTCAGCCCCTCGGCAATCTGGTCGGAAGATACCTGCAACTGATGAGCGATAGCCACGGCGGCCGTGGCGTTCAGCACGTTGTGGCGTCCGGGCACGTGCAGCTCAAAAGGCCCCAGCGGACCAGACGCCGTGTTGACCCGAAACCGCGCGAACCGTCCCCCACCGGCCACCAAAAACTCGAGGCGAAAATCGGCTTCCGCGGCAACGCCATAAGTAAACACTCGCCGATGTACCCGCGGCAGGATCGACGCAAGCAATGAATTGTCGACGCAGGCAGTCACCGCTCCGTAAAACGGCACCTTGTTCATGAATTCCACAAAGGCCTGCTCCACATCCGCCATGTCCGCATAGTGGTCCATGTGCTCGCGGTCGATGTTGGTCACCACGGCCAGAATCGGCGACAGCTTGAGAAACGTCCGGTCGCTCTCATCGGCCTCGGCAACAAGATACTGCGTGGTTCCCAGCCTGGCATTCGACCCCAGAGCATCCACGCGGCCGCCCACCACCACCGTGGGATCGAGCCCACCTGCGGTAAGCACTGAAGCCACCATGGATGTGGTCGTGGTTTTGCCGTGCATCCCGGCAATGGCGATGCCGTATTTCAGGCGCATCAGCTCGGCCAGCATCTCCGCGCGCTGGATGACAGGAATCTTGCGTGCGCGCGCCTCCAGCACTTCGGGGTTGTCGGCCCCCACCGCCGAACTCGTTACCACGACGGTTGCTCCTGCCACGTTTCCAGCTTCGTGACCCTCGTAGACGGTGGCGCCAAGCTGGGCCAGGCGATCAGTCACCGGACCGCGGCGCAAATCGGAACCGGAGACCTTCATACCCAGGTTGAGCAGGATTTCGGCAATGCCGCTCATGCCGATGCCGCCGATACCGATGAAGTGCGCGTGCTGGAAGGTGGTGAACATGAAAGGACGAAACTCAACTTTAACATTCTGGCCGCCACCGGCTTCTTGGCCCGACAAAAAGTCCGACATAAACCCCGGATTTGAAGAAAGTTGCGGTTGTTTATTTTTGATCCACTGCGCAACCTTTGTCCGCAAATACTGTTGAATCAGTACATAACCGGCACGCCGAAGAGGCAGCAGCAACCAAGCCTCAATCGGAACGAAGCCGGGCTGGCTTCAGATCTTTGCTCTCTGAATTCTGACTAAGCCGGCAGCAACGGAGGGGTTATGCGCAGCATGAAGAATTGGGTGTTGAGTGCAATGGTGGTGGCTGGCGGATTAGGTCTGAGTGCTCTTCCAGCCCAGGCGGCTGAATTCGGAGTTTACGCCCGGGGACCGGTAGCGCACGTTGGGTTCCGCCCTGAAGCTCGCGTCGGATGGGTTGGCGCTCGTCCGGTGGATAGATATTGGGCTCCCGGACCACGGGCGTATGTCGGCGTTGGCGGCCCGGTTTACGGCGGCGGCGTAGCCTGGGGACGCGGTCCCGGATACGACCGGCATTTCGACGCCCGCTTCGATCGCGATCGCGGGCATGAACGCTTCCGCAGGTAGCTCTCTGCCTGATACCTGCTCGTCAGGCGGCCTCTCCCAACCCGGAGAGGCCGCTTTTTTGTGCCCTTTGCAGTACGTTCACCCGCGAATGGCCCCTTGTGTCCTGTGCGGCAACATTCACCCGCGAAAGGCCTGCATAAAAGACTTGCCCTTTCGCTCGGCGTGAACGATTCTGTCAAAAGAGACCGCAACTAAACCGCCGGATTGTTGTTCTAATAACCAGAAGCCGGTTGGGTATAGAATCCCGAAACCCGGCAAGTGCTGAAAACGGAGCTCGGCTCCGGTTCCCGCGTTCGGAACGCCAGGACAGGGCAGCACAAGGAGAAGATTATGCGGAAAATGCATTTGGTTCTGTTCGCTATGTTTCTGGCCCTGGCGTTCGCGGCCACGGCAAATGCCCAGGTAGCTGTAGGGGTTGGCGTTGGCCCCGCGGTCGCAGTGGCCCCCGAGGTCTACGGTGCCCCGGTTTGCGATTGGGGCTATTACTCTTACTACCCTTACGCCTGCGCCCCTTACGGCTTTTACGGGCCTGAGTGGTTCAACGGCGGCTTCTTCATCGGCGCAGGTCCGTGGTTCCACCGCGGCTGGGGCTATCGCGGCGGATACGGCTATCGCGGTGGCTATGGCGTACACGCAGGATATGCGGGCCGCGGAGCTTACGGCGGTGGAGTTCGTGGCGGATATGCCGGAGCAGCTCGCGGCTACACGGGAGCTGGAGGCAGAGGCGCGGCGCCGGTAGCACGCGGATATAGCGGCGGTGGTGCTGCCCGTGGAGGATTCGGCGGCGGCGGACACATGAGCGGTGGCGGCGGACACGGCGGAGGCGGACACCGGTAAGCTCCGCAGTTGACCCCAGATCACGCGGACATACACGGAAATGCCCGGCTGCTTCGGCAGTCGGGCATTTTTGTTTTGCTCCATTCGATTCGCGGAACTCCCCGGTCTCAAACTCGAGACCGGGGGCACCCAGCTTTTAGACGGGAAAGGTCCCGCCAGCGAGCGCGGCCAGCCGGTCGGCAATGCGCTCGGCAGCGCCGGGATGAGCCTGGGTTCGCGCCGCCGCTCCCATTGCCTTAAGTCTTGCCGGATCTCTGAGCAGCCCTGTAAGCGTCTCAAGAAGCTTGCCGGGTATCTCCAGTTCCCTTTCCTCCAGCATCACGGCCGCCCCAGAGGCCACCATTCCCTCGGCATTGCGCTTCTGGTGCTCATCGGCGGCGGCGGCAAAGGGCACCAGCAGTGACGGCTTACCCGCCGCAGCCAGCTCCGCCACCGTAGATGCGCCGCTGCGCGCCATCACCAGGTGCGCCCTGGCGAATTCCGCCGGCATATCCTCAACAAACGCCCGCACCTGCCAGCGTCGCGGGTCGGCTTCGGTCGCAGCGTAGGCCGCCTGGGTCGATTCGACGTGGCGCGCGCCGCTCTGATGCAGAACCGTCAATCGAGGAACAGCGTCGAGCAGCGACCCAATCACTCGCGGCAGATTGACATTGAAAATACGCGCGCCCTGCGAACCGCCAAACACCAGCAACTGGGGCGCGGCGTCGAGCCTGGCTGGTTCAACCGCGAAAAACTCCGGCCGCACCGGAATCCCGGTAACTTCGCAATTGCGAAACCAGGCAGCCGCTACGGGAAAGTTGATGGCCGCGGCCTGCACATGCTTGCCTACAAGGCGGTTGGCCAGGCCCGGCATGGCGTTGGGCTCAAATGCCATGGTGGGCTTCTTGAGCCAAATGGCGGCCGCCATCGCCGGGCCTGACGCATAGCCTCCCACGCCAAACACCACGCCAGGGTTGAACTCGCGGATGAGGCGGCGACAGGCGAGAATGCTGCGCGGCAGATCGATAAGGGTGCGCAGGCGCGTCATCAGCGAGACGTTCTTTAGTTGCCCTACCTGGATGAGGTGCTGCTTGAAACCGGCAGCGGGAACCAGGCGGCTCTCCATGCCGCGCGGCGTGCCGACGAAGAGGATTTCGGCTCCATGCCGGGAGACCAGTTCGCGCGCCACGGCCAGCGCCGGAATGATGTGGCCGCCAGTGCCACCGCCGGCTATTAGGACGCGGAGGTTCGACAAGCGCTTCCTTTCAAGGACATGTTTAGCTAAAAGCTGGAGCAGAACCTTGGGGTGAAGTGACGATTGTCGTCATAGCTGCAATAGGATTTGCCTATTGTTGAACCGAGCGGATATATCTGCGCGACTGTGCCCATATCAGATAATTTTGCTTCTGGGAGATTTTTAACATCGAGCTTTCTCAGGTCTTCCATTGGATACACGATGTCGAAAACACCAATTAGACCATTCGAATCCGAGTCACCCTGAGGATTTATCTGTGTTGCATCTTTTACCACATGAAAATAAACAAGCTGGTCGCTGCTTGTCTCCGCTTCGCGTGTCAGAACTCCGTCCATGTCGAGCATGGCGATTTCCATGGCCAGCACTGGATTATCCGTAAAATCAACCAACCTAACCGTGGCAACAAGCTCCGAATTGCCATACGTGTTATTTGTGAGGGTCTCGGTGCTCAAAATACCACGCCCACTTGACAACCATTCGGCAGTGGGGCATAACGCACCGCATGATTTAAGCGATTTTAGCTGATCCTGCTCCCGCTCGTTGCTCGCATTCTCGTCCGGGGTTGAGTTAGCTCCCCGCTGGGTCCCTAGGCTCCCGACTACGCCGGAAGTGGCTGGGTTGGAAGGCATTGATGGGTCAGAGCTACATGCCTTCATGAAGGCGAAGAGCGCGATTGCTGTGATAACGACAATCAGCACCTTTCCGGGTTGACTCAGGTTAGTCCTTTCCCTGTTCGTCGCCTCCCAATCACGGAAAAATTGCTCTGAGGTGCAGACAAGTGTGTTATGCCCGGATCGCGCTGACCAGCGGACTGTCAGAAGATCCTTGCTGGGATCACTTGCGTACACTTCACCTAGCAGACCGTCGGCCTTTCGTTTTACCCGCGCACCGGGGTGTGGGAATCCTATCGGGTCCACCCGAAATCTCTCCTTGATGCCAGCATTAAGTTCGTATCCGCGATTTCATCGATTTCAAGGTCGGATGAGATCGCCGTCCGGGCCCTTTTCAGGCTTCACTTCATTCCTCCCAAACTTCTTTGCCAACCAAATGAACGACTGATATTTTCCGTCTCCGTCAGGCTTGCGGGTCTGCGGAAAATCGATGAATATGTAGACTTCGCCGGGAATGTGGTGCCCATAATTTTCCAAAGATACTTTGAGCTTTTCTTTCGCATAGTCAAAGGAAAAGTCAGTTTCCTGCATCGTCCCGTAGGGATCGCAGATAGATGAAAAAATGAGAATCTTAAATGGCGCTTTTATCGCCAAAAGCTTTTCGAAATCATGCTCGACGGGAGTCCAATGTGTCCTCCCAAACCTTCCTGATCCCCATTCACTTTCACTTGCTAAAAGAACGCGCTTACCATTCTCCTCCTCCGCCCATGTGTAATCGACGAGGAATTCGCCCTTTCGTGTGAGTGGGTCGCTTGGAAGGGCATAACAACCCTCAGGACAGGTTTCAATAAAGCGC
>Ga0302201_10001355_pt1 | contig 21164 bp, 20 predicted proteins | sample II_Bog_N3_2_FD_194586 | JGI IMG/M metagenome (GOLD analysis project Ga0302201, IMG submission 194586) | Peat permafrost microbial communities from Stordalen Mire near Abisko, Sweden - II_Bog_N3_2 | ecosystem: Environmental > Terrestrial > Soil > Wetlands > Peat | place: Sweden: Abisko... | reverse complement strand
AGAAGGTGGACATGCAGCATCTGCTCACGCGCGCGCTCGAGGAGTCTGGCTACCATGAGAAGCTCGCCCGCTTCGCCGAGTCCAACAAGCACTCCAGCATCAAGCGCGGTGTAGGATTTGCGGCGTTCATGCACGGCACTGGCTTCACAGGCTCCGGTGAGCGCCGGCTAAACTCGCTGGTCTACCTCGATGTCCTCGAAGACGGGCGACCGCAGATTCTGGTCTCGTCCACCGAGTTCGGTCAGGGCACCAATACCATCCTCTCGCAGGTCGCCGCGCAGACGCTGAACCTGCCCTACGACGACATCCTCGTCGCGCAGCCCGACACCAGCATCGTGCCCAACTCCGGCCCAACCGTCGCCAGCCGCACCGCGATGATCGTCGGCAAGCTCGTCGAGCGTGCCAGTCTGCAACTTCTCGCCACGCTGCGCGACCACGAACATCTGTCGCTCGACCACACCCGCGAGCAGTTCATCGTCGCCGCGAAGAGCTTCCGCGCCAAGCACGGCGAGCTGCGCGCCTCCGTCCGCTACGAGCCGCCCGCAAAGATCTACTGGGACGACGATCTCTACCGCGGCGACGCGTATCCCGGCTACGCGTGGGCTGTCTACGTCGCCGAGGTCGCCGTCGACCTGAATACCTACATGGCAACCGTCACGCGCTTTGATGCCTTGCAGGAGGTCGGCAAGGTCATGCATCCGGTGCTCGCCAAGGGCCAGATCGAAGGCGGCGTCGCGCAGGGCATCGGCTACGCGCTCTATGAGAAGTGCGTCTGGAAGAACGGCCGCATGATGAACAACCAGATGACCAACTACATCATGCCGACCAGCGCCGACCTTCCGCCGATCCACGTTCACTTTGAGGAGGTCCCGAGCATTCACGGCCCCGGCGGAGCCAAGGGCATCGGCGAGCTGCCGATGGACGGGCCCGCGCCGGCGATCCTCAACGCCATTGAGAACGCAACCGGCACCGCCTTCAACACCATCCCGCTGCTGCCCGAGGATATCTACGAGCGCCTGAGCAGCTTCACCGAGCCTCCGCTCGGCGGTTCAGAGGATCTTGATCCAAGCAAAGATCAGGACACACGCACCGAGGTGAACGCATGAGCCTGGTTCAGCTCACCGTCAACGGCAAGCCGCAGCGCCTCGATGTTCCACCGATGCGGCGGCTGCTCGACGTACTCCGCGAGGACCTGCATCTGACCGGCACGAAAGAAGGCTGTGGTGAAGGCGAGTGCGGTGCTTGCGCAGTTCTTGTGGACGGTGAGCTGGTGAACTCCTGCTTGGTTCCCGCGCTGCAAGTCAATGGCTCCCGCGTCTGCACCATTGAAGGAGTGAGCACCGAAGGCCGCCTGCATCCGATTCAGCAGTGCTTCCTGGAGCGCGGCGGAGCGCAGTGCGGCATCTGCACGCCGGGCATGATCCTCGCCACGCATCATCTGCTGGACAAATACGCGAACCCGACGCTGGAGCAGATTCAGGAAGGTCTCGCCGGAAACCTCTGCCGCTGTACCGGCTATATGCGCATCTTTGAGTCCGTGCAGGAAGCCGCGAAGCTGGGGGCGAGCTGATGCGCTCCGACGTCGCCCAATTCAACCTCTCTGCTCCGCCGTCACTCGACGCGGTGCTGGCGCAACTCGGCGCCGAGCCGGGAAAACACACACCCATCGCCGGCGGAACCGAGTTGATGGTCGCGCTCAACACCGGCCGCCTGACGCAACACTCGCTCGTCTCCATCCAACATCTCAAGGAGCTTCGCTTCATCCGCGTCGAAGAAGATGCGATCCACATCGGAGCGGGCGCCACCTTTACTGACATCCGCCGCAGCTCCGAGATCGCCGCCGATCTGCCACTGCTGATTCAATCGGCCTCGTGGACCGGAACCATCGCCAACCAGAACCGCGCCACGCTCGGCGGCAACATCTGTAACGCTTCTCCCGCGGCCGACACGCCGCCAGCGCTGTTGGCTTACGGCGCGACGATCACACTCATCAGCAAGGCTGGAAAGCGCACTCTGCCTTACACCGAATTTCACCTCAGCTATAAGAAGACCGTGCTGCGGCCCGATGAACTGGTGTATAGCGTCAGCGTGCCGAGAGATTTTGCCGGTTATCGGCAATACATCCGCAAGGTGGGAACGCGCAATGCGCTGGCCATCTCCAAGATTGCGCTTGCCGGCCTGTCCAGACTCGATGGAAACAAGATCACCGACATTCGTCTCGGCGCAGCCTCGCTCACAGACCGGCCAGTTCGATGTTCCGCCACCGAAGCTGCGCTGCTGGGCAAGTCTGTTGGACCAGAGCACGTCGACGCCACTGTCCGTGCCGGGCGCGCAGCGCTGGCCTCCGAGACCCACACCATCGACGACATACGCTCCACCGCCAAATACCGCGCCGCCGTCGCCGGGAACCTGCTGGAGGAGTTCCTGCGCTCGCTCGCCGCCTAGTCCGCTAAGTTCTTTCCAGTAGCTTTATTGCGTGATCGAAGTCTTCCCGCGTGTCAATATCGAGCGCCAGACTCTCGTCGGCCACAGACGCCGCACCGCACAGCAGTTCACGTGCACCAGTGTCTCCGCGGAGCGCGAGCAGCTCCGGGAAACTCTTCGTCGGAAAGTAGGCGGGGATGCCAATCTTGCCCGCGTAGCCCGAGCCCGTGACGCGCTCGGGATCGCTGACGAGCGCACGCAGATGTTTGGGTGTTAGAGCGACCTGGTCGCAGGTCATCAGCACGGCGCCATTCGCCTTCAACATCCCGGCGACGTTCACTCCCAAGCGGATGGACGAGGCCATACCCTCGTCGGCGCGGTCGTTCAGAACGACCAGCGCGCCGCGCTCCTGCAGCGAGTGGCCGAGGTCTCCCTCCGGGCGAAGCACGACAATCACCGGCGACAATCCCGCCTCCTGCGCGATGCGGAGGGCGCGCTCCACCAGCGTCTCGCCGCCCAGCAGCAGATTTTGTTTGGAGGTTCCAAGCCGTCGCGACGCCCCCGCAGCAAGTATCACCGCTGCTGCCCCAGGCAAGCCGCTCACAGCGCGCACTGCGTCTGGAGGTAGCGCGACGCTCCCCCGGCGGCGATTTGTTCGGCGATAAGCTCCGGCGTCATGCGCCGCGAGACGCCGAGCTTGCCCTCGGAGCAGGCCTTGATCTCCGCGATGGTCGCCAACCCGATGGACTCTGCGCCGTCGCCGCCGAGGTCGAGTCCGACAGGAGCGAAGAGTCCTTCGCAGGCGCGGGCCACGTCCCAACCAAGGACAGCAGCGGCCTCTGCGACCAGCAGCGCGCTGCGATGTCGCGCTCCCAGCACACCAAGGTAGCGCACGCCCAGCGGAAGCAGCGCGGAGAGCCACGCACGGTCCTGCTCGTAGCTGTGGCTCATGATGACGGCGGCGGCGCGAGTTCCAATGCCAAGATCATTCAGCGAGGCAGCGCAGAGAACCCTTTGAGCCTCAGGGAACCGCTCCGGCTTCGCCCACTGCGGGCGGCTGTCGATGACAGTGACGTTCCAGCCCATCAACGCGGCCATCTGCACCATGGGGCGCGCGTCGTCGCCGGCGCCGAAGATCAGCAGCCGCTGCGGCGGAGCGATGCTCTCCAGGAACGTGCCGGCGGCCTGCGGGCGAACGATTTCCAGCGATGAGTCGCCAGTCGTCCGTTGCCAGTCGGCGGTTTGGATCGTGCGGCGCAGCGGCTGGCCGGCGGTGGGCAGCACGGTTTCGACGGTGAAGCTCTGGCCATGAAGGGACGCCTCCATCGCCTGCATCAACGCTGCAAACTCTGGCGTTCCGGCTGGCTCCAGCAGCACATCGACCATACCGCCGCAGCCCAGGCCATAGGGAATCTCGGCGGTGTCGTCGAAGAGGGTGGAGTACCGCTCTACGACCGCACCGTCACGAATGAGCCATGCGGCCTTGCGGATGACCTCCGCCTCCAGGCAGCCGCCGGAGATGGAGCCGGCGTAGTCGCCGCTGGCCGAGATGAGCAGCCGCGCGCCGGTGCGGCGGTAGCTGGAGCCTTCCACGCAGACGAGCGTGGCCAGCGCTACGGCATCGCCGCGGTGCCAGAGGTCGACGATTTTGCGGCGGTCGATCATGGGACCTCAGGATAGACGGTACAGAGAGGCAACTGCAACGGCAAAGCCTTCACGGAGAGGACGCGAAGGAAAGCGCAAAGGTCTCACAGAAGAGCGTGGACTCGAGGATCTATGCCTTCTCCGTAAAAGTATGGATGCCGCACTCCAGCTTATTGCCGCCCCAGCGGCCGCTGCGCGGGTCAGCTCCGGCGGCGGGGATGGCGGTGCAGGGCTCGCAGCCGATGCTGGTATAGCCCAGCTCATAGAGCGAGAGCCGCGGAATGCGGTGCTCTGTGGCATAGGCCTGCACGCGATCCCAGTCCCAATCGGCCAGCGCGCTAATCTTCTTCATCCGCTTGCCAGTAGGCAGAATGTGGTCTTCCACCTTCTTCAATCCCGCGCGCGTAGGCGACTGCTCGCGGCGCAGACCCGTGAACCACCAGGAGTAGGGCTCAAGCGAGCGCATCAGCGGCTCGACCTTGCGAATGGCGCAGCACTTCGTCGGCTCAATCACGTGCAGCAGGCCGAACTGGGCCTCATGCTCTTCGAGCGTGGTCACAGGCAGGGCATTGATCAGGTTCAGGTTCCACTCGCTGACCATGCGGTCGCGGTATTCCAGCAGCGCGGCGAAGTGGTAGCCGGTCTCCAGGAAGATCACAGGCACCTGCGGCAGGTGTTGCAGGACCATGTGCAGCACCACCATGTCCTCAGTCTGGAAGCTGCTGGTGAGGCAGACACCGGTGCCGCGCGAGGCATCGACGATCTCGGCGACGAGGTCCTCGGCGGAGAGGGCTTCGGCGTCCATCAGAGTTGCGTTCGGGGCGGTGCTCATGGCTTGTCCTTGTGGCTCATGGCTGTTCCTCGCTGCCCGTATCTTCGCACAGCCACGCGAGCGCCTCTGCGGCGGCCTCAAAGTAAGCGTCCCCGGCGATCTCGCGCAGCGCGGCGAGCGGCTCGCGGCTCAGCACAGTGCGCGCGGAGATAGCGGTGACCTGGGCCAGTTGCAGAGCGCGCACCACGGCGGGTAGCGAGGCCTCCGGAATCAGCTCGTCGTCGACGATGACGGCGGCGTGGCCCTGCTGGAGCAGAGCGTCGCGCAGCGTGACCGCTTCGGCGGTGAGACCGCGCAACCATACCAGGGCTGCCGGCTTGACCGTGACCGCATCAGGATCGCGCGCGGCGATCGGCGCCAGCAACATCGCAGCGCCGACCGTGGCGTTGCTGATCGGGTCGATGAGGATCATCGCGCCCATCTCGCGATTCTCGGAGTAGGCGTCAAAGAACAGCGGCAGGGCGGCGTCGAACTCGACCTCGCCGATATCGTTGATATTCAGCCGCGCTGCATTGCGATGTTCGGTCGAGTTCACATCCACGCGATAGCGGATGGCGCGCACCGTCGCGCGCACCACGCGGGTGGTGTGTTTGATGAGGTAGGCGCGCCCCGCGACCAGCGGCTGCTCGTTCATCCAGACGACCATCGCACGGAAGGACGAGCTGGCCTGCGGAGCGGCCTCGCCTTCGGCGACCAGCATCTCGCCACGGCTGAGGTCGATCTCGTCTTCGAGCTCCAGGGTGACGCCGCGCGGGAAGCTCGCGGACTTCAGTTCGCCATCATAGGTGACGATGGTCTTGACGGTCGTGAGCTGGCCGCTGGGCAGGGCGCGGACGCGCTGTCCGGGGCGGACCTCGCCGCGCTCCACGCGACCTGCGAAGCCGCGGAACTCTGCGTTGGGACGCACAACGAGTTGCACCGGAAAGCGCATCGGCTGGCCGGCGATCTCTGCGATGGTGAGCGGCACAGTCTCCAGGTAGTCAAGCAGCGTGGGCCCGGTGTACCAGGGCATGGCGGTGCTGGGCTCCACGACGTTGTCCCCGGCCAGCGCGCTGACGGGGATGACCTCCACGCTGGAGAGCTTGAGCTGCGCGGCGAGAGCAAGAAAGTCTGTGCGAATCTGCTGAAAGACCTTCTCGCTGTAACCCACAAGATCCATCTTGTTCACCGCTGCGACGACGTGCGGGATGCGCAACAGGCTGGCGATATAGGTGTGGCGGCGCGACTGCGGAAGCAGGCTGCCGGCCTTCACGAAGGCGTTGGCGTCGATGAGGACGATAGCGACATCGGCTGTAGACGCTCCGGTGGCCATGTTGCGCGTGTACTGCTCGTGGCCGGGGGTGTCCGCGATGATGAACTTGCGCTTGCTGGTGGAGAAGTAACGGTAGGCTACGTCAATGGTGATGCCCTGCTCGCGCTCGGCCTTCAGGCCGTCGGTGAGCAGGCTGAGGTCCACGGCCTGGCCGCTGCGGTTGACGCGGCTGGCGCGTATGCTGGCGAGCTGGTCCTCGTAGACGCTCTTGGTGTCATGCAGCAGGCGGCCGATGAGCGTGCTCTTGCCGTCGTCGACGGAGCCGGCGGTGGTGAAGCGCAGCATCTCCTGATCGAGATGGGCGTCGAGGAAGGCGCGGAAGGTGGTCTCGCGCGCGGTATCGGGAGTGAAGCCGGAGGCGCTCATCAGAAGTAGCCCTCGCGTTTCTTCATCTCCATGCTGCCCTCTTCATCGTGGTCGATGGCGCGAAGCTCGCGCTCGCTGCGCCGGAAGCCGATGAGCTCTTCAATGATGGCCGGCAGGGTGTCGGCGTCGCTCTCGATGGCGCCGGTGCAGGGCGCACAGCCGAGGCTCCGCATGCGGACCCTGCGCCGGACGACCTTCTCGTTGGGCAACAGGCGCGTGGTCTCATCCACCAGCGTGAGCGTAGTGCCCCGAATGACGACATCGCGTTCCTCGGCAAAGTACATCGGGACGATGGGAATCTGCTCTGCGTAGAGGTAGAGCCAGATGTCGAGCTCCGTCCAGTTCGAAAGCGGGAAGACGCGGATGCTCTCGCCCTTCCGCAGGCGCGAGTTGTAGAGGCTCCACAGCTCAGGGCGCTGGTTCTTAGGATCCCACTGCCCGGCAGGGTCGCGGAAGCTGTAGACCCTCTCCTTGGCGCGCGACTTCTCCTCGTCGCGGCGGGCGCCGCCGAAGGCCGCATCGTAACCGCCCTCTTCGAGCGCATCCAACAGCGATCGGGTCTTGAGCGCCCCGCAACAGTTCTGCGTGCCCAGCTTCCAGGGGCTGGCGCCGTCGGCGATAGCGTCCTCATTCCGATGGACGATCAGATCGGCGCCGATCTGCTTGGTATAGCTGTCCCGAAAGGCGATCATCTCCGGGAACTTGTAGCTGGTGTCAATGTGCAGCAGGGGAAAGGGAATCTTGCCAGGGTAGAAGGCCTTCTGCGCCAGCCGGAGCATCACGCTGGAGTCTTTCCCAATGGAGTACAGCATCACCGGGCGCGCAAACTCGGCCACCGCCTCGCGGAGGATGTACACACTCTCGGCCTCCAGGGCCTGGAGGTGGTTCAGCCGGTCTTTGTGCAACTGGGTGACGGAGTCGCCCGGGGAATGCTGTGTGAGCAAAAGGCCTCCTGCTGGGGGTGGGCGTCAGGCTGAATCGTATCCGGCTGCCCCTGTTTAAGGGCCATCCGGACCGAGAAGATCGGGGAGAAGGGGTTACAAGTGCTACCGAAGACGGAGCCGTTGACAGCGATCGGTCAACAACAGGTCACTAGCCAGGTACACAACGTGTAAATACGCCCGAAAGCACTCATAATCTCCATTTTATGCCCTTCAACCAGCATCGAGCAAGGGCCGACCCCACCAGGGCATCCGCCAAGTCTGCACTTGCCTAACGCAAAAAAAACATCGCACTTCGAGGAAAATCCAGTAGACTTCGGGTAAAGCATTTTGAACCAGTGCGCTTAAATTAAGTACCCGCTTCGGAGGAACACCTTCATGCGTTTTACCCGTAGGTTAATCCGCTTCTCTCTCGTCTGTCTGGCCTTCGCTTCGGTGCCAACGCTTCGCAGCGTTGCACAGGCTCTAGGGAGCGGCTCCGAAAATCCCACCTCAAAGGTCGACTTCTACGCCGGCTATGGGTTCTTCCATCCGAACTCCGGTTCGATTGGCGGATTTGACTATCAGGACATCAAGAACCCCAATGTCACTTCGAGTGTTGCCGTCTACTTTGGCAAGTACATCGGAGCCCAGATTGAGGGCAACTACTTCTCCGGCAACAACGAGCATGCGGGCTTTGGTCCCTGCTACAGGACCAATTGCAGCCAGAGCATCTACACTGGCCAGGCCGGTCCCATCGCCCGATACCAGATTGGCAACTTTGTACCGTTCCTCCATGTTCTGGGCGGCGGTGCCCGGTTGAACGGCCCAGCCTTCCAGCCCCTGACATGGGGATGGGGCATCACGGCCGGCGGCGGTGTTGACTTGGTCGTCCCCTACTGGAACAGCCGCTTTGCCGTGCGCGCAATCCAGGCAGACTATCAGTCGGATACGGTCGACTATGGCGCCCTCGGCCAGGCCACTCCGGCAGATCCACTCAACTCGACCGGTGGAAAGACGACGGTCAACGCCATCAAGCTCTCGGCCGGTCTCGTCGTTCGGTTTGGGCAGGAAGCCGCGCCGATTCCGATGAAGTTCGGCTGCAGCGCATCGCCCGCCGTGATCTACCCCGGCGACCCGGTCGTCGTGACCGGCAGCTCGCTCAATCTGAGCCCCAAGAGCAAGCCTGTCTACACCTGGTCGACCAACGGGGGTACCCTCACCTCCAACGGCGCCACGGCAACCATCGCCACTGGCGACCTTGCGCCGGGTGAATATACGGTCATTGGACATATTGTTGACGGCCGCGGCGTACAGCGGCAGGCCTTCTGCACCACGCCCTTCACCGTTCAGCCCTTTGAGCCTCCCACCATCGCCTGCGCCGCCTCGCCCTCCACGGTCGAGCCCGGAACGCCGGTCGAGATCAACTGCAAGGGCAAGAGCCCGCAGAATCGTCCGCTGTCCTATAGCGGCACCACCACCGGTGGTCAGTTGACCATGAATGGGTCCTCGGGAGTACTCTCCACCGCAGGCCTCAGCCCGGGTACCGTCACGGTCAACTGTAGCGCCGTGGATGACCTGGCCCAAACCGCCAAGTGCGCTGTCGTGATTGCCGTCACAACGCCGCCGGTTCCTGTCAACCCGATTCAGCAACTCTGCACGCTGAACTTCGTCCGCGACAAGAAGCGTCCGATGCGTGTGGACAATGAAGCCAAGGGCTGCCTCGACGACATCGCCCTGACGCTCAACCAGCAGAGCGATGCCAAGCTGTACATCGTGGGCAACTCCGCACCTGGGGAGAAGGTCACGGCAGCCGAAGAGCGCGCTCTGAACGCCAGCCAGTACCTGACGCAGGAGAAGGGTATTGACGCCTCCAGGATCACGGTCCTCACCGGCAGCGCTGGTGACAAGACGGTGACCAATACTCTGGTTCCCGCAGGCGCAACCTTCGACACAACAGGCACCACCGACTTCAACGCGAAGAAGGTTGTACGCCACGGTCAGGCGTACGGCATCTCGCACAAGAAGGCGGTCCAGTAAACCGCAGCCTTCGGGGGAACGAACCCGAGGGCTGCCGCATCCAATGCGGGCCTGTTACGAGCCAGAAGTTGGCTCGTAATAGGCCCGCAAACTTTTGCCTGGCAAACATCTGATAAACTGGGCACGTTGGTCAGTGAACATTGGGCTCATGCAATCTCCCGGAGCCATGGATTCCAGACCGGCACTCACCTCTTCTAAGTGTTGGGTTTACAAGGTTCGGGGCGTAGCGCAGTCTGGTAGCGCACCTGCTTCGGGAGCAGGGGGTCGGAGGTTCGAATCCTCTCGCCCCGACCATTTCAACTCTTGAGGATTCAATGCCATGCGCTGCCTTCGGGTAGCGCATCTGTCTTTGCGCCTCGTCAACTGTAGAGAACTTTTACATCTGAGCACTCCTCCTTCGCTTTCAATTAGATAGCTGACGTTCGCAGCTTCACGTCGTCGCAACGTGCAGAATTCGAGTGCCTTACGACGGATTTTGAGGTATTTAATATCGCAAAGCTCTGTATCGGAGAGGAGTTGTCCATGAGCAGCGTACAAATCGAGCAGAAGAGCTATGAGATGCCCCCGCTGGAGGGGTTCAGCATCGCGCACTTTCTCACCGTTGCCGACGTCGAACGCTCGGCTCGCTACTATGAAAAGGTCTTCGGCGCTCGGATTCTCACCATGGGTGACGGCAATGCGCCTCCGTATCTTCAGCTCGCGAATATCTGGATGATTCTGAACGTTGGTGGTGGGCCGACTCCGGACAAGCCGACGGTCACGCTCAGCGTTCCCGACCCGAATCACATCACCAGCTTTATGAACTTCCGTGTCGCGGATATTCAAGCGTGCTACGAGCTCTGGAAGAGTCGGGGCGCTGAGTTCCTCACGCCGCCGATTCCAAAGTACGGCGAGATACGCTGCTACATCCGCGATCCTGACGGCTACATTATAGAAGTCGGCCAGAGCACCGACCTCACCTACGGCTGACGCTCGGCCCGGATGAGATGCGGATGTCGGAGCCGTACCCGCATTGATAGCGAATCCGTCGTGGTCGATGTTCGGAATCCCGCAGCGATAAATTAAATCAACCGCGGTCGCCGCCCTCGCAAGCTTGGAGAGAGGGGTAGCTCATATTCAGGAGAACGGAATTCGATCTCAAAGAGGAGAGCAAAATGACAATCAAAGGAAAAGTCCTTGTACTGGTCTCGAGCGGTCGCGGTTTGCCCTTGAAGGGTGGCGGCCTTTATAAGAGCGCCGGCTACTACCTCAACGAACTGACGGTTCCGGTTCGAGCCCTGATGAAGGAGGGCTACGAAATCACCTTCGCCAACCCCACAGGCAACACGCCGCAAGTGGATGTCCATTCAGAGGTCGCCGATTTCTTCGGCGGGGACGCGGCGAAGCTTCAGGACTATATGCTATTCCGCGACGGACTGACCGGGCTCAGAGATCCAATCCGTATCGCGGATGTCATCGCATCGGGCCTGGATCAATACGACGCTGTCTTCGTCCCCGGCGGCCATGGTCCGATGATCGATCTTCTCGATGATCCCAATGCCGGCATAGTGATGAAACACTTTCATGAAACATCCAAGCCTACAGCTGTGCTCTGCCATGGCCCGATTTCACTACTCTCGGCTCTTCCGAATTCGATCGAGTTCGTCGCCGCGCTGAGTGCGGGTGATGTCGCGGGAGCGCACGCAAAGGCTCAAGGCTGGATCTATGCCGGATATAAGATGACGATCTTTTCGACAGCGGAAGAGCAGCAGCGGGAGCCGCAGGAGATTGGTGGTAAGGTTCTCTTCTACCCGGACTTCGCCTTGCGCAATGCGGGCGGCGACGTAAGTGTGCTCGCTCCATGGAAGAGCTATGCGCTTCAAGATCGCGAGCTGATCTCAGGTCAGAACCCGTTCTCCGACGAAGCGGTTCTGAAGCTTCTTCTATCGGCGCTCGACACGAAGGAGAACCCGGTTTCAGCGGCATAAGCATCGCGGACGCCCATTGTTTACACGATCTTGTTGCCACGTTTGGCGCCGGTCGAAGGGCAACGGAAGGAATTGCCGATGAATCTCGTGGCATATCGCACCATCCAGATCGACGGCCTATCCATTTTCTACCGGGAGGCTGGTCCGAAAAATGCCGAGACTCTTCTCCTGCTCCACGGACTTCCATCGTCGTCGCGCATGTTCGAACCGCTTTTCGCGCGGCTATCGGACCGCTACCATCTGATCGCCCCGGATTATCCCGGCTTCGGACACAGTGACTGGCCGGACCCAAAGAAGTTCGCCTATACGTTCGATCACTTTGCCAGGATCATGGATCACTTTACCGAGACGCTGAAAATCTTGCGCTACACCTTATATATGCAGGACTACGGAGGCCCGGTCGGCTTTCGCATGATACTGGCACATCCGGAGCGAGTCGAAGCTCTGATCGTGCAGGACGCCGTCGCGCACAGCGAAGGCCTGGGAGTAAAGTGGAATACACGCCGCGCATTCTGGGCTGATCGCGCTGCCAATGAGAGCGCGTTGCGCTCCAATCTCTTGTCGCTCGAGGCCGCGCGCGCGCGACACGTCGGAGACGATCCCGATGTGGAGCGCCACGATCCCGACCTCTGGACCGACGAGTTTTATTTTCTGAATCAGCCCGGCCAGGCCGAGATCCAGAGCGATCTTTTCTACGACTACCGAACCAACGTGGACTCCTACCCGAAGTGGCAGGCCTGGATGCGCGAAAAGCAACCGCGACTACTCGTGATCTGGGGCAAGTACGAATCATCGTTTGACCCGAGCGAGCCGGAGAGCTACCGCAAGGACGTGGCGAACGCCGAAGTCCATATTGTTGACGGTGGCCACTTCGCGCTGGACACGGCTGCCGATGAGATTGCTGATTTTGTGAAAGGCTTTATGACGCCTCCCCAAGGGTGAAGTTGGATGACCGGCAGGAACGAATACGAAGGAACCAAATTCAGCAAATCAGCACTGTTTCTCAGAATGGGAGCTGTCAATGACCAAGCTACCAATCGAACAAGAGAGCTATGAGTTGGCGCCGCGCGAAGGGTTCACCGTCTCACTTTTTATTACCGTCGCCGACATCGAGCGATCGGCTCGCTTCTACGAGAAGGTCTTCGGCGGCCGCATTCTAAGCCTGGGCGACAGCAAGGGTGCGTCCGGGCACATTCAGATCGCGAATACCTGGCTGATTGTGAACGTGGGGGGCGGGCCCACCCCGGACAAGCCGTCGATAACGCTCAGCGCCCCCGCCGACCCGGATAAGGTCAGCAGCTTCTTGAATATCCGCGTTGCGGATATTCACGCTTGCTATGAACTATGGAAAAGTCGAGGAGCTGAGTTCATTACGCCGCCGATTCCCAAGTACGGTGAGATTCGCTGTTACATCCGCGATCCTGACGGCTATATTATCGAGGTCGGACAGAGCACCGATCTGACCTACGGTTGACGCTCGGGCGGCCAAGGTGGAGACTTAATGGCTATAGTTCGTGACGCACGTTGATCGGGCCCAGGTAACTTTCCTTATCAAGGAGACCTCACCATGTCCGGAAATTTGACGAAGTCTGTAGCGCAACAGCAGGAACAGAAACCAGCAACAGACCGCACTTTCGTGAAGCGTATCGCCGGCTTGGCCATGGCTGCGACAGCCGTGGCAGTGATCGCCATCCCTATCGCCAGTGCCGTTGACACGCAGGACAAGTACTCGCTGAAATCGCCGAGCGGAATCCCGTACTCCGACTTCCGGGGATACGAGGACTGGGCCGTCGTCTCCACCGCCAAGACGAACGTACTCAAGGCCATCGTCGCCAATCCGATCATGATCAAGGCCTACAAGGCGGGCGTCCCCGGCGGCGGTCAGTCTTTCCCGGAGGGCTCCAAGATCGTGAAGATCCAATGGAAGACGAAGAAGAGCACGGAGGCGCCTTTCGACGTCGATGTGCCGGACGTTCTTGCTCAGGTCTTCGTCATGGAAAAGGACACCAAGCGGTTTCCGAAGAACGGCGGCGGCTGGGGATACGCAGTCTTCAACTACGACGCTGCATCGGGACAGTTCGCGGCCGACCCCAAGAGCTTGTCAGACTGTGGAAACGCATGCCATACGGCCGTGAAGGACAAGGACTACATCTTTCACCCGTACCAAACGCGTTGAACCCCGCCTGTACACCATATCCCTCCAGCGGCGTCTAATAAGAAGATCATGGCAACCTCGACGCTGCCCGCGCCCAACTCCGTCCGTTCGAGATTCAAGACCGTGCTCTGGATCTCGCTCGGCCTCACCGTGCTCTTCGTCTTCATCACCTCGGAAGTCCTCCTCCTCACCGACTACCCGATGTACCACGCCTACCGTCTGCAGGTGATCGCCGACCGCCATCTCCTCATCCCGCATACCCTCGCCGGAATCCTCGCTCTCGTCATCGGCCCCATCAACTTCTCCTCGCGGATACGCCAGCGTCATCTCAAGCTGCATCGCGTCCTCGGCCGCATCTATGCCGTCAGCGTCCTGATCGGCGCCTTCACGGGGATCGCTCTCGCCTCCGGACGCCCGGGCCTGCCCGGAACCTCCATGCAGGCCGCCGCGTGGATCGTCTGCACCGCCGCCGCGGTCATCACCGCGCGCAATCATCAGATTATCCAGCACCGCCAGTGGATGGCCCGCTCCTACGCCGTCACCTTTACCTTCGTCTCCAGCCGAGTGCTTAACCTCTGGCCCCGCTACTGGGCGCACCTTGGCGACTCCTTCGCCGCCGTCGGCGTCATCGCCTTCACTCTCGCCTCGCTGCTGCTCGTAGACCTCGGTCTGAACTGGCACGAGCTCACCACCCGCCGCGCCTGATTGCCATCGGCTATGAGAAGCTAATCTTATGGAATCGTTCACTCCAGTCGGCCCTGATTTGCAACCCGAAGTCCTCATCCTCGGTGCCGGAGTGGCCGGCTGCGCCGCTGCCATCGCGCTCGCCCGCAAGGGACAAAGCGTCACGCTCATCGAACGCGAGCCCACACCGCGCCACAAGGTCTGCGGGGAGTTCCTGAGCGGTGAAGCCCTGGAGGACCTGCACGCGCTGGGCATCAATGTGGCCTCGCTCGGCGCCGTGCCCATTGACAACGTTCGCCTCGCCGCCGCCCGCCGCGCCGCGGAGGCCCCGTTGCCCTTTCCCGCAGCCTCGCTCACCCGCAAGGCGCTGGATACCGCGCTCATCGCCGAGGCCACCGCCGCGGGAGTCCGCATCCAGCGTGGCCGCAGCGTGCAGAAGCTCGTTCGCACGACGGGTAACCTCTGGCAGGCGACGCTCGATGACGGCACCACCCGTGAAGCACCAACCGTCTTTCTCGCCACCGGCAAGCACGACCTCCGCGGCCACAAGCGTCCGGACGACCCCCACCGATGGGTCGCCTTCAAGATGTACTTTCGCCTCGCGCCGGCGCAGGCCGCCGAGCTTGCCCGCGCTTCGGAGCTGATGCTCTATCCCGGAGGCTACGGCGGCATCCAGCCGGTGGAAGACGGCATCGCCAACCTGTGCTGCGTGGTACAGCAGCGGTTCTTGCCGCGCGGGGGCCACCCCTGGCAGAACTTCCTCGCCAAAATGCAGCAGGACTGCCCTCACCTCGCCATGCGGCTTGCCGGCGCAGAGCCGATGCTCGACCGGCCCATCGCCATTACCCACATCCCCTACGGTTACCTCCGCCGCACCACGGAAGACGGCCTCTACTGCATCGGCGATCAGGCGGCCGTCATCCCGTCGTTCACCGGCGATGGCATCTCCATCGCGCTGCACACGGCGCGTTGTGCGGTCACCGCCTATATGGCAGCAGAGCCGGCGCCGCTCTTTCAGTCGAAGCTGCGCTCTGCGCTGCTGAACCAGATGCGCCTCGCCGAGTTCGCCGCCGATGGCCTGAACAACTCCCTAGCTCGCGCTGTCCTGCCGTTCTGCCTCAGAGTCTGGCCCGGCGTGATGCGTGTGACCGCGAGACTGACCCGCGTCGCCCAGCACTCCGCAATTGCTCCCCAAGCACTCACTACTTAGCACCAGCCAGGAAAGTTGCTATGAAACCCTTCGCACTTCTCGCCCTCGCTGTCCTCCTCGCTCCTGTCGCACTCGCTCAGCACCAGACCTTCGTCGTCAATCCCGATGCCAGCGAGGTCCGAATGACGCTCAACACAACTCACGAGGTCGTCACCGGCACCTTTCACATCCAATCAGGCTCTATTGAGTTCGACCGCGGCGATACGAAGATGTCAGGCTCGATAATCGTCCTCGCCGCCAGCGGCAGGACCAGCAACGACAGCCGCGACAAAAAGATGAACCGCGACATCCTGCAGGTCGAGCAGCACGCAACCGTCTCATTTGAGCCGAAGTCCTACACCGGCGCCATCGCTCCGTCAGGCGACTCGACCATACAGGTGTCGGGCGTCTTCACCCTCCTCGGCACACCACACCCGATCACCATCCCCATCCTTGTCCATCTGGAAGGCGCAACAGCTACGGCCAAGGCGCGCTTTGTTGTGCCGTACGTCCAATGGGGACTGAAGAACCCGAGCTTCCTCATCTGGAAAGCCGACAACGACGTTGCAATCGATCTCAATTTGATCGGCCGGCTTTCAAAATAAGTTGGTTGTCACTTACCCGCTGCGACAACCGGCGCTGGCTCGATAGGTTTGACCGGAGTGATGACCGGGCTGATCGCTGCCGCCGGTGAGTCCAGCGTCAGCACAACGATGGTATCGATCGCATCCGAATTCTCACTCAACGTTACATCCACGCCGGCAACCGTCTGCGAGCACTCCGCCTTCCCGCCAGTAAGCACGGAGCAACTCTCGATCTTCGCCGGAAGAGCAGGCAGCATCAGCGTCTTGCCCGCCGCCGGGGGATTGAGGACATGCAGATAGATCGTATTGTCGCGATAGGTCGAGACGCCATAGTCCCCCGGTAGATAGGGGCCCCCACGTGTGGCATAGATGCTCTGCCCATACTGTTGCAGCCAATCGCCTACCTCGCGCAGGCGCGCTGCCTGCTCCGGCACGATCTGGCCATTGGGTAGCGGCCCCACGTTGAGCAGCAGGTTCCCATCCCGCCCAACCGCGCCGACCAGCAGGTGAAGCACCTCGCTCAGCGTCTTCAGCCGCGCACCCTTTTGGTATCCCCACGCGCCTTCCGTCAGCGTCGTGCAGAGCTCCCACGGATGCTGGTTGTCGAAGTCGCCCATGCGGCTGTCGCCCTCACGCGATAAAAAATCCGCAGGTGCATCGGTGCGGTCGTTGATAAGGATCGAAGGCTGCTCCTTGCGCAAATTGTCGATCGCCTCATCGTCCTGCCAGGAAAAGGAGCCGGTGTAGTGCGTGCCCACGGGACGCGCCTGCCAGTGCCCCTTGAAGTTCACGCCGCCGAACCCAAGCCAGTCCTCGCCGCCGCCGTCGAACCACAAGATGTCGAGTTTGCCGTAGTGCGTGGCCAGCTCGTTCAACTGGCGATGATACTGCTCGCGCAGCTCGTCCGCGTTGGCGCGGTAGAGGTCTGGAAAGTAAAAACCGGGGAAGCGCCAGTCCAGCGGCGAGTAGTAGAGGCCCACGTGCAGCCCCGCCTTGCGGATGGCCGCGACGTAGTCGGCCACGAAGTCGTGATGGGCCGCCGACTTCATCGCCGTAAAGTTACTGCCCGGATCGTCGAATAGGGCGAACCCGTCATGGTGCCTCGCCGTCAGCACCGTGTACTTCATTCCGGCGGACTTGGCGATAGCCGCCCACGCATCCGGGTCGAACTTGTCCGGATGGAACTGGTCGGCGAGCTTGGCGTATTCAGTGACGGGAATCTGCTCATTCCACTGCACCCATTCGCCGCGCCCGGGGATGGAGTACACGCCCCAGTGCATGAACAGCCCGAACTTCGCATCGCGCCACCAGGCGATGCGCGCCGCCGCCTCAGGACCGGGGATGGTCGTCTTCTGCTGCGCAAAGGCCGCGGAGGTGATTCCCAGTGCGAACAACAAGGAGGCAAGTTTCAAACGTTGAACAATTGTTTTCATCGTGTCCTTTTCGGTATGCATTCGATGCCGCAATCATCCTACACAACCCGGGCCGGATGCGATACGATTCCTCTGGCCGCGAGCAACATCCTTAGGAACATCTGCCGCGCAGCACATACAAATCGCATTTCACGCATGGAGAAATATGACGCTATCGAAGAACTCTGCTGAGATTCTCAGAACGAAGAACTCCACCGCGAGACATCCTGTTCCGTTGCGTCTTCACCTGCTCGGCGGAGCCTCCCTGCTTTGCCTCGCGTTCTTCGCGATGCGTGCGACTGCGCAACAACCGGCGCCGGCGCCTGCTCCGGCCCGTGGCGCAGCCCAAAACCCCGCCACCACGTGGACCGCGCCGCCGGGCTCGCAGATCAGCGTGGACCGCCGCTCCGGCCGCGTCACCATCAACCTGCCCACGCAGCCGGGCGACGGCTCGCGCGAGCAGCAGTTGCGCTTTGCCGACTGGGCAGCGCATCCCTATGCCGGCACCGGCCCGTATCCGGCCACGCGCGAGGAACCCGCGTCACTGGCCACGCACACCATCTATCGCCCGGCTGACCTCTCCAACACACCCAAACTCCCGGTGCTGCTCTGGGCCAACGGCGGCTGCCGCAACACCTCGGTCGAGTTCACGCGCTTCCTCGGCGAGCTCGCCTCACACGGCTACCTGGTCGTCGCCGTGGGCCGCAGCAACATTCCCTTCCTCGTCATCCGCGGCAGCATCGCCGCGGTTGCCGACACGAAGGACGCGAACGGCAACCCGCAGATCATCATGGACCCCTCCTACCTGATCAAGGGCCTCGACTGGGCCATCGCTGAGAACAGCCGCAAGGGTAGCGCACTCTACGGCAAGGTGGACACCACAAAGGTCGCAACCATCGGACAGTCCTGCGGCGGTCCGCAGGCCTTCCTCGCCGCGCATGACCCGCGCATCACCACCGTGGTCGCGCTCAACAGCAGCTTCCCCACCGCAAACGCGCCCGGCATGGTCGGCGGCAACGACGGCTGGACCGCCGAGAAGCTCGCCGTCCCCGCGGCGCTCTTCACCGGCGGCCCCGCGGACACCGGCTACAACGGCGCCGAAGCATGCTATAAGGCGCTGCCAGCAACGCTGCCCGTGCTGAAGGCCAGCCTCAACTCCGTGGGCCACACCGGCGCCTATCCCATGCCCGAACTGCGCTGGGTTGCAGGCGTGCTGTCCTGGCTGGACTGGCAGTTGAAGGGCGAAGTAAAGGCCAAAGACAACTTCTCCGGCCCAACCTGCGCCCTGTGCGGCGACCCCGATTGGTGGATCGACACGCAGAACATTCCTTAGCAGCTGCGAAGCTACCCGAGCAGATACAGCAGCAGCGCCATCCGGATGTAAAGCCCGTTCTTCGCCTGCCGAAAGTACGCAGCGCGGATGTTGTCATCCACCTCCGGCGAGATCTCGTTCACCCGTGGCAGCGCATGCATGATGATGGCGTGCTCCTTGAGCCCGTCGGCGATCTTCGCGTCGATGATGTAACTGTCTTTGACGGCGACATACTCTTCTTCTGACGCAAATCGTTCGCGCTGCACACGCGTGATGTACACCACGTCCGCGTCCTCAATGGCGCGCTCCAGCTTCTCGCCCTCATGGAACGCAACGCCCTTCTCCAGCAGGTATTCGCGATGCCGCAGCGGCAGTCGCAGTTGCCACGGCGACACCAGCTCCACCCTCACGCCCGGATACAGGCACAGCAGCGGCAGCAGCGAGTGGATCGTGCGCCCGTTCAGCAGGTCACCCACCAGCGCGATCTTCAGCCCACCGATACGCCCCAGCTCCTTCTTGATGGTGTACACGTCGGTCAGCGCCTGTGTCGGGTGCTCGCCCACGCCATCGCCCGCGTTGATGATCGGCACCGGCGAGATCCGCGCCGCAGCCTCCGCCGTGCCCTGTTCATAGTGGCGAATCGCAATCGCGTCCGCATAACCGCTCACGATGCGGATGGTGTCGGCGATGGTCTCGCCCTTGGTCGCCGACGAGCTGTCGCGCGCATTCTCCTGCGTCAGAACGCCGCCGCCCAGCTTCTGCATCGCAGCCTCAAAGCTGAAACGCGTGCGCGTGCTCGGCTCATAGAAGATCGTCGCCAGTATGCGTCCGCGCAAAGGATCACGCAGCGCGCGAAACTTGTCATCGCGCTCCATCTGGTTCGCGGATTCGAACAGTCCCACCAGAAACTCCGGGTCGTCGAACTGCCGCGCGCTGATAATGTGCCTGAGCTTCTCCATAGATCTAGACCGTGGCCTCGCACACCTTTCCGCGCAGCACGGTGTACCGCACCCGCCCCGGCAACGTGAATCCTTCAAACGGCGACCACGCACACTTCGTCTTTATCGACTCGCGCCGCACGACATAAGGCGCATCCGGCTGCACAATCGTAAGCGAGCCCACGTATCCCGGCTCAATCCGTCCATAGCCCTTGCCGAAGCCCGCGGGCAGAAACTCGCGCACCCACTCGCCAGGGTTCCAGGCGCAGACTCGTGCGATCTGCTGCGTAGTAAACCCATGCTCCTTCATCAGCCACGTCGTGAACGCACCATAGGTGTCGAGGTGCGGCACTCCGCTGACGCCAGTGGCCTTTTCCGCGAGCGTGTGTGGCGCATGATCAGTTGCTATGAAGTCGAGCAGCCCACCGCGCAGCGCCTCAATCAGCGCCAGCCGGTCAGCGCGGCCGCGCAGTGGCGGATTCATCTGCAGCCAGAGGCGGTTCTCGTCGGTCAGCATCGTATCGTCGAAGAACAGGTGGTGCGGCGTCACCTCCGCCGTCACGCGAAGGCCCTTCGCCTTGGCCGCGGCAATCAGCTTCAAGCCGTCACCCGTCGAGTAGTGGCACAGCTTGCCCACCAGCTCGTACTTCTCAATCAGGTACAGCGCAAACTCCGTCGCCGAGATCTCCGCGCTCGCTGGTCGCCGCTGCTCATGCGTCGCCGCTCCCTTGCTTGCGTCGAGGATCACGGGGTCTTCGCAGTGGAAACTGACATTGCAACCGCGATAGTGCGCGATCACACCCTCCAACTGCGCCTGTGATTTGAAAAACAGGTCGCCCACCGACGGCCCCATGAACGCCTTGTAGGGAACATGCCGCGTGAGCGGATGCGTCTCCGGCCCGATGCCCGCATACAGCGTCACATGCACCGCGGACTTCGCCGTAAGCCGTTCCTTCTCCGCATAGCGCGCGTCATCCACCGGCGCGATGGGATTGTTCGGCATATCGGCAACATGCGTCACGCCTCCCTGCACCGCCGCGTCGGACGCGCTGACAAAATCTTCCTTGTAGTTCTGCGATCCCCCTGCGTCCTCACGCGCGTGGATGTGAAGGTCGCCGAAACCCGGAAAGACGATGCAGCCGCGCAGATCGAGATCGCTCTCGCCGGTCGCCGGCCCCACGTCCGCAATCAGCCCCGTCGTGGTGTCAATCTCCACGGCGCCCACGAACTCGCCGTCGTGGTTGACGATCCTTCCCTCCAGCCGCAGGCGCCCCTCACGCATCCTTCGCAGCCTTGCGTGCCGCCTGGATCTCATCGCGCACGCCGCGCGCGGCCCCGGCGGGGTCGTCACTGAACAGGATGGAACGCGACGCGCTGAAGATCAG
>Ga0302201_10001351_pt1 | contig 21211 bp, 16 predicted proteins | sample II_Bog_N3_2_FD_194586 | JGI IMG/M metagenome (GOLD analysis project Ga0302201, IMG submission 194586) | Peat permafrost microbial communities from Stordalen Mire near Abisko, Sweden - II_Bog_N3_2 | ecosystem: Environmental > Terrestrial > Soil > Wetlands > Peat | place: Sweden: Abisko... | reverse complement strand
CAGAATGTCAGTGCTCTATCCAGGCACTTCCAATCAAGACAAGATGCGCAGCTTTTGGCTCGACTCCGGACTGCCAGCTTTTCAGAATGCCGAGAGGTTCAATCTGGAGTTGCTGGCAAAAGGTTGGGCGATCCAGCCAGCTCACGAAACGGAAAAAATCGTCCGCTAGTGTTTTGCAAGCCCAAACCGGCGGAATTGAGCGGCAACGATTCGGTACAAAATGGCCCATTTGCTTAACCCGGTTTTCCGTTCCATTGCGCCGCAGAACAACCGCCCGAAAACCTGCCTGTCCATGGTTTGAATGTCTTCGCGTTCGCTTCGAATTCAAACCAGTCTCAATGGTGGATTCGCTACGAGGCGTAAAGGCCGCTACGCGCCGCTTTCAGCGGTGGCCTGCGGGCCAGCCTTGACCCCTCTACGCTCATAAAATTCATCCATACATCGGATCGATAGATTTCCCCATGCCTTGAAAAAACTCAGTCATCCAGCCGCCGCGCAGAGGCAATCCCAGCCTTTATCTGCTATAAAGAGACAACCGCGCTGCTTCGCATCGGCAGAATGAGTGACACATCACCCCCAAACGGGAACTGTGCGGTACCGGAATGCTCATGTACGTTAACATTCTTAGAATCATCCGCTTATGAAATTCATGTTTACGTACGTAAACGGCTGCTTTTAGGAGAAATCGGTTTTTTGAGATTTTCAGTTAACATGTTTAATTACTATGACATGACTCTAAACTTCCAGATGGGAAGTTCTGATGTTCGGAGGCTCTGAGTCCATGTCAGCAGAGAGGCGGGCTTCCCATGAGCAGCACTCGCACCGGCCAGAATATCGATCCGCAGCCGATTCCAGACGCGGAAGCACGTACGGTTCCGCGCCCCAAAACGGCGGCGACGCGGCTCTCTGTTGAGGAGTTGGAGGAGGTCGAATCGGCGGCCAAACGGGACGGCAAGTCGCAGGCTGAATGGATACGCGATACTGTCCTGCGGGAGGCGCGGCAGCGGTCAGCCTCGGTCGATCTAGTTTTGGCAGAGCTTTCGGCCAACCGCGTCATCCCGGATCAGATCGCCCAACAAGTGAGCCGGACGACGCAGGAGGTTTCCCGCCTGGTCGGGCAGTCCGCCGACCAGGCGTTGGCGCGCATCGAGGCCGGAGCAGAGAAGGCCATTCGCAAAGCGGCCGTCAGCGAAGTTGGCGCGAAGATCGAGAGCGCCATCGTTGGCCCGATGAGGACTCTCGAAGAGGCGCTGCGGAAACTGAAGAGTTCCGCCGTGCACGCGGAAACAGCTTCAAGCAGTTGGAGGAGTTTTACCAACATCTTCCGCTGGCAACAACTTGCCATTGCCGTTCTTGTCGGCATCGTGATCGGCGGGGCCGGGACGTGGTACTTTGCCAGTCTCCCGCTCAAAGAAGCGGCAGAGTACATTCTGTTTCTCAAAAATGCTCCAGCCTCTCCGCAGAATGCGACCCAAAGCACGCCGCCTGCTTCCCATCATCCGGGAAAAAATCAGAAGTCGAAAAGCACTCAGGAGCCGCAACCACAGGTTGAGGCAGCGCCAGTGACGCAACAGCCGTAAGGACCGAGGCGCACATCATGCTTTCTATTTCGCAACCACTTTCGGCAGGCCAGGCGCGGACGTATCATGCGCGTGAATTTGCTTCAAAAGAGCAGAACTATTGGAGCCGCGACCAGCAGGGGCATAGCGAGTGGCAGGGCAGGCTTGCCGAAGAGTGGGGCCTTTCGGGCGCTGTCGGCGCGGAGCACTTCGCTCGTCTGAGCGAAGGCCAGCACCCGCAGACGGAAGCGCAGCTCGTCCGGCATCAGACGGCCAAAACCTATGCCGGACAGTTCGGCAGGGAGACGACTTCGGTCGAGCACCGGGCGGGATGGGATGCGACCTTTTCCGCGCCGAAGTCGGTTTCATTGACCGCCCTGGTCGGCGGTGACGACCGGGTAAGAGTGGCGCACCGGGAGAGCGTCCGCTCGGCTCTTTCCGAGCTGGAGCGGTATACCCAGGCACGGATCGGCAACATCCGCGCGCCGGAGACGACGGGGAAGTTTGTCGCCGCGACCTTCGAGCACGACACCGCCCGGCCCGTCGAAGGCTACGCCGCGCCGCAGCTCCACACCCATGCAGTGATTTTCAACGTGACCGAACGGGAGAACGGCCAGACACGGGCATTGCAGCCCCAGGAGCTTTTCGCCTCCCAGAGCTATGCCACGAATGTTTACCGATCGGAGCTGGCCGTCCGGCTCAAGGATCTCGGCTACACAATCGAGCGCGGCGAGTTTGGCCAGCCTGAAATCAAGGGATACACGAAGGAGTACATGGAGGCCAACAGCCTGCGCCGGGAGCAGGTGAAAGACCACATGCGCGCCAGCGGCCTTGATAGTCCAGCAGCCGCGCAGATCGCCGCGCACCGGACGCGGGATTCCAAGCAACTGCTATCGCCGGAAGAAGTTTTGCGGCAGCATCGGGAGCTGGCCGCGCAGCACGGCAACCAGGCGGACCGGGTGGTGGCCGAGGCGCGGCAGCAGGTCCGACAACACGCATATGTTCCCGATAAAGCCGCCCAGGTGTCCGTGACCTATGCCCGCGATCACCTCTTCGAGCGTTCGGCGGTCGAGAACGAACGGACGATTCTGGCGGCGGCGCTCGGCAGAAGCATGGGCGAGGCGAACTTCTCCCAGGTCCGGCAGGAGTTCGACCGCAGGGTCCAGGCGGGCGAGTTCCGCGCCGTTGAAGCGGAGGCCAGGTTCGGGAGCGCGGGCCAGCGGTACACCACAGCGGCGATGTTGCGCATGGAGCGCGAGACCATCGGCCAGATGCAGGAGGGCAACCGGCGCGGCTTTAGCGATCCAATGCTGGTACCGGCAGAGATTCGTATCGCAACCGAAGGCCGGCACCCGAAGCTGAATGCCGGCCAGCGCCAGGCGGTCGATGAGATTTTCCTCTCTCGGACCCAGATCGTCGGTTTGGATGGAGTTGCGGGCGCGGGCAAGACGACGACGCTGGCCGTGGTGCGCGAGGGCGCGGAGCAGGCCGGGTACAAGGTAGAAGGTTTTGCGCCGACCAGCCGCGCGGCGGATAAGCTGGGCGAGGCCGGTATCGAGACCAAGACCTTGCAGGCCCATCTTGCGCGAGGCCAGCGACCGGACACTGGCGAGCACAGGCTCTATGTGATGGACGAGAGTTCGCTCGCCTCCACCAAGCAGATGCACGAGTTTGTGAGCCGCTTGCATCCGAACGACCGCGTTTTGCTGGTAGGCGACACCCGCCAGCATGAATCCGTCGAGGCGGGCCGCATCTTCGCCCAGCTCCAGGACGCGGGCATGAAGACGGTGAAGCTGGAGGAGATTGTCCGGCAGCGCGATCCGGAGCTGAAACAGACCGTCGAGCAGCTTGCGCGCGGCCAGGTGGGAGATGCTATCGCCGGTCTGGAGCGGCAGGGCCGCATCCATGAAGTTTCCGGTCATGAAGACCGCATCGCGGCTATTGCCAAGGAGTATGCGACTTCGCCCGATAACACGCTGGTAGTTTCGCCCGACAACCGTTCCCGCGCGGAGATCAACCAGGCCATTCACGCCGAGCTACAGGCGAAGGGCGTTGTCGGCAAGGAAGAGTATCGCGCCCAGGTGCTTGTGCCGCGCCAGGACCTCACCGGAGCGGATCGCATGTGGGCGGCCCGGTACAACGAGGGCGACGTGCTGCGCTACAGCCGCGGCTCGAAGGAGACCGGCATCGGCAAAGGCGAGTATGCGCGGGTTAAGAGTGTCGATGCGGACAGCAACCGGCTCACCGTCGAGCGGAAGGACGGCACGGAACAAAGCTACGATCCACGGCGCCAGCAGGGTGTTTCCGTTTACCGCGAGCAGGAGCGGGCTTTCTCCGTGGGGGACCGGGTGCAGCTCACCGCGCCCTCGCGCGACTTGAAGCTGGCCAACCGCGAGCTGGGGACCGTCGAAGGCATCGGCCAGGATGGGCGAATGAGTTTGAAGATGGACGGAGGCCGCGAGGTAGAACTCGATTCAGTGAAGAATCCGCACCTTGACCACGGATACGCCGTGACAAGTCATTCCAGCCAGGGCCAGACCGCCGACCGTGTGCTGATCCACGTCGATACCGAGCTGGGAGCCAAGGACCTGCTCAACAATCGCATGGCCTACGTTGCCGTTTCGCGCGGCGCATACGATGCGCAAATCTTCACCAACAACCGCGAGAAGCTCGGCGCGGCGCTGGGGCATGATGTATCGCACAGCAGCGCCCATGCGCCGGAGATGAAGCCAGAACAGAAGCAGGAGCAGGCCATCACGCCGCAGCGGGAGATCGCGCCGAAACCGGAGCAAACACATAGCTTCGAGATTGGCTTGGGTCTCTAGTGAAAAGCCCCAGAGCGTACACTGAACGTGAGTTATTCTGTTGGCGCGGGAGGTGTATTGATGGGTCAAGCTGGTTACAACGTTCGTTACGATTTTGCTGTAAGCGGGACTGAGGTGAAGGTTACCCGTGATGGGCAACCTGTCGATGTGACTTTTTCAACCACAGAAAAGGACAGTAAAGACTCAGCGAGTGCCTTACATAAGTTTTTGGTATCAATCGGGCGATCTCGTGTTGATGCTCATATGGCCTGTGAGTCGGTTGAGAAGGGCCAGACTGTTCATGGTGTGATGGGAAATAAGTAGGCTGCTGCCCGTTCTGCCAGCCGCTTGTGCAATCCCAAACGCACAGACTTTCTCCCCCGCTTCGTCCTTTGCGGCTTCTGCTAGCGGCGTTAAACGCGAATAACGGGGAATTATATGGCTAGCGGCGGTTGATTGCCTGATTGGCGACAATCCCCTCTATCCGCTCCCTGGGAATCGTAGCAGCCGTTGCAATGAATATCGCTCCGGCGATCTACGGCCATGCTCATCTCTGAGCAGTGACCCGAATGCTTATCCTGCTCTCAGGTGCTCCGAGGGCGGGACAATGCGCACTGGTAGAATAGAGCCTATGGCAAACGGCGGATTTCTCGGCTTTGAACGGCAGATCACGCTGCCCGCGAGTGTATAGGAATGTACCGGAATAAAGTAGAGGCGGAATTATGATCCCTGACGGTCTTGATTTCAGTGATCGGAATGCCGTGGAGAAGTTTCTTGAGACTGATATATTTCGCCGCTGCGCGAATCTGAAATGTCCATCAGCACGTTTGGAACACGTGGTTATATACCTGCCTGTGTGTTTAGAGGGGCGTTTCAATAAAGAAGGCATTGCGCAGTATTTTGACATGCCCATGCCGCAACACCCTCTCAGTCCCCTGATCTATACAACCGTTGCGGAATGGGGACCGCACGTGAGTTGCCCGCGTGACTGCAAAGGTTATCGGAACCGTACCGTAGCAAAGATTCTGGGGAGTGTGAAACGCGGAACAAGCTGGGTCTTTGAGAATGTCGTAAAACCGACGGAAGTCTTGTGGGCTGCATTCTGGGCTTGGGTGTTTAAGTAGCCCCCAATTAGTGTCGCGGAATCTCGCGCTCGTCCAAGATTCTTTCAGCGATGCCGATTCGCCTCCCCCACCCATCCTGATCTTGGCTATTAGTCGCATTTAGGCCATTCTTGCCCAACGCCTCGAAAAGGTAAAATTGGCCGTTTCCTACGTTCGGAGTGCGAAAAGTCTACTTTCTGCACTCCCGAAGCGCCGATTCCGGTGGACAGGTGGGCCATTTGAAACCGGCGCAAGAACCGTTGCGAGAATCAAAGTGCGAAAACTACACCAACGTGACGGGTTTCTGCACGATAAACCCCGCCGACAACCAATTTGACCTTTTCGAGGCGTTGGGCAAAAATAACCAGGAGAGAGCCTTATGTTGCTGAGAAGTCGGACAATTAGAGCCTATCTTTCCTTCGAGGCCGATGGGGAAGACAGCGGAATCGCATTGTGTTTTGATTGCAGGCCAACCAAATCAAACGGAGTTCTGGATATTGGCGAAAAGTATATATTCGGGGCTACGCAGATCGGAATCATTTTAGGCAAGCGCCGATCCTGTAAACTTCAGGTTGAACTGAGGCGTAAGAGTTCTTTAACCCAAGAACTCATCCAGGCGTTCAATTTGGCTACCTCTAAAATTGGCGCATTGACTTTTCACCCCCCTTCAAAGCAACTCGATTTTTTCCCCGCCAGTCCTGCGTTCCTAGATGCGCATCTCTATGTGGGTGACGAGTATTTTGATCGGCTCCTAAGTGCTCTTCAGGCGGGCAAAAGGGTAATGGGGATTGATCTCGAAATTGAAAAACCGGGTTTTCTTGAATTCGGTTGGGAACCCGATGGCTCTCGTATTGTATGGAAGCTCGAAAATACAACTGAGCCATCCACTGTCCATGTTGAGAGCATGAACATAGGCATAGAACTATTTGAGCCGAACTGGTTTCGCAGAACAGCCCGCGACTATATGTAGAGGACTGCATTTATGCCTTTAACTCTAAAACGTCCACCAGTGAAGGTCCGCATACTTTCCCTGGTAATCCCATACATCGGACATTTCTTCGTGCTCCCAGTATTTCAGACCGGTTCGCTCCAACATCCCACGCTGCCTGTCAAAATAGGCCGTCAAACTCTCGTGACGCTTCGGCTGCGTTTGAAGGCTGTGGAAGAATTCATAGGGAAGTTTGATCAAGGTTACGATAGGGCCTTCAGGGTCAATCCAGCCAGCCCTATTCTCAGATTTGATTAAGACGAGTTCGTAGGCATCTCCCTTGCCACGCAACTCAATGCAGTCAGGCAATCGGCGGTGCGGATTGCCGATCTCTTCGGCGCGCCTTCCGAAGGGTTTCAAGCTGATCGTAAGCTCCGCGAACTCCGCAAAAGAGCTTGCCGTATTCATAAAAAACAAATCTTGCTGAAGCCAAGTGAAGGTGATGTATCCACTGGAGTATGCCCCAAGGGATTCCCAAAGCGCGTCTTTGTCTTGCTTTACTTCATCCTCGCTATAGATGCCCGCGTCAACTAGCGCTTGTCCGAGGTTAGTCAGGCCAATTCTGAATTGAACCCGTTGGAATTTGCGCTTCTTTTCTTCATGGTGCAAAAGTTCTGAGCCTGAATTCCAAATCCCGACGACTAGCAAGCCGAACAAGACCTGACGCCAGGTGAAGCCAGCGCCATACCTGGCGACGACCAGCGCCAATATGCAAAGGCCGTTCCCGTAGAGCCGGAACCATTTCTCGTCGCAGAGAACGTCTAGCCCGCCCTGAAACGCTCCTATCACTCTTTTGATCATCTGTCGCACCGCCGTACCGTTCCGCAGCCGTTCCACAAAGTGCAGGTTTATGCCCCCCCTACATGGACTGGAGGTGAATGGCTTTTACGTGCTTACGAAGCAAAGCCGAGAGCGCATCTGCCTCTTGTACCGTTGTCGTAGGTTCCAGATCGAGGCCGATCATGATGTCCCGGCAATCCCCAAGGCTGATTTTTTCGCCCCGTGGATCGTAAGCCCAAATCCAGAATGTTCCATCCTCATTATCCGAGGTCTGAAAATACGCTTCCGCTTTGTGAAAGGTCTTTCCCATGTGCCGATCATATTCCTACGTCGCCACTTTCTTGCCCTATGTGATCGAGGAATCAGAAAAGTGTTCTCATACTTACGTTGTCGGCCTCCCGTGAGCACTCCGCTGCATTGTCGTGGCATTCCGCCTCCTTTGCCGCAGCCCACTCTCGTAGCCGTTTAACGTCTGTTTCTTTCATGGCCCATTCCCTGTCTTTCGGGTCAAGTGTTGCGACATATTCAGCGAGTTTGAACCTGTCCGGCGCTTCGTCATAGAGGAGTCGGACGCGGAACGTCGCGAGCTTTGCGGCCCTATCCTCATACCAACTCGCCTGATCTAAAAGAACCTGCCGATGCGCTTCCTTTGGCTCGCGGTAGCGGTTTTTGTATGCCTTCCATAGAAGCGGACTTCCCTCTCTCAATGAAAGCGTCACAACTGCTGTAACGATGGGAGCCAGCCAATCTTTCGCAAAATCAGACATATTGCAATTATCAGGTGTCCGGCCAGTCCCACAAAGGGTAAGTGTTGACCCACGACCGCCGCGCCGTGTTTTCAAGGGCTTGCATGGGTCAAATGTCAAGGCCATAATTAAACCATGAAATACGGCTATGCCCGCGTATCGACTGACGACCAGAGTACAGCCTTGCAGCTCGCGGCCTTGAAGCGGGCCGGATGCAAGACGTTTTTCAAGGACCAGGGCTTGTCAGGAGCCACGACCAAGCGCCCTGCCCTGCTCCGTTGCCTCAAGGCATTAGAGGACGGCGACACGCTCATTGTCTGGAAACTTGACCGCCTGGGCCGCAGCTTGCGCGATCTGATAGCCATGCTCGACGACCTCAAGGAGCGCGGCGTCAAATTCCGTTCCCTTACTGAGCAGATCGACACCGAGACGCCGACAGGCCGGGCCATGTGGCAGATGATCGGCGTACTGGCCGAGCTGGAGCGCAGCCTCATCAGCGAACGGACCCGCGCCGGAGTGAAGGCCGCGCAGCGCCGGGGAGTGAAATTCGGCCGTAAGCCGAAAATGACCCCGCAGCAGATCGCCCACGCCCGCAAGCTGATCGACCAGGGCGAGGACCGGCAGAAGGTTGCCGACCTTTTCAAAGTCGGGCGGAAGACCTTATACCGGGCGCTTGCGGCGTGAGATAGCCTTGGGCTCGCTGATGCCCTCGTCTTCTTCGCGGGCATCTTGGAGATAAAATTCCTGGAGTTTCGCTTGGAGAAGTTTTTTGTCCGGCAACTTGGTCTTGTACTCAGCGATCAGAGCTGGGGAGAGACTGCGGCTGAGTGCGTATTCGACTATCTCATCGTTTTTGCTGGCACACAGTAAGACGCCTATCGAGGGCTGCTCATGCTCTTTGCGTACATCGCGGTCCAGCGCCTCCAGGTAGAAATTGAGCTTGCCAAGATATTCCGGCTCAAACTCATTTACCTTGAGTTCAAAAGCGACAAGAGCGTTAAGGCCGCGATGGAAGAAAAGCAAATCAAGTGCAAAATCCTTCCCGCCGACTTGCACGGGGAATTCTGAGCCGACATAGCAGAAGTCACGGCCCAGCTCCAGTAAAAAATCCTTCATGCGGTTGAGCAAGGCATGGTGGAGATCGTTTTCGGAGTGCTCTTGCGGCAAGCCAAGAAATTCGAGGGCGTAAGCATCCTTGAAAACATTCTGGGCGTCTGGGTGGGATTGCGGTAGTGCTGGCGACATCTTGGGCGGGCTGAGAACAACCCGCTCGAAGAGCGCCGCTTTGAACTGGCGCTCCAACTCGCGTTTGGTCCACCGTTCCTTGACTGCCATGCGCAGGTAGAATTCGCGCTCTTCGGGCCGTTTGCTCTGGCTGAGAATGATGACATGGTGGGTCCAAGGCAATTGTGACACCGCTGGCGTCACAATTGCCTTATCGCGATAGGTCTCATAAAACCGCTTCATACGAAAGAGGTTACGGGGAGTAAAGCCACGCTGGCCCGGCTGCGTCTGGGCAATGTACTGGGCCAGTTGCGGCACCACGCTATCGCCCCACTCTGCGGCTTCGATCTTGCGGCTGATGTACTCGCCCACTTGCCAGTAGAGATCGATCAGCGTCGTATTGACGGCCTGAAATGCCCGTTGCCGAGCGGCTGCAATGAGGCCGACAATCTCGGCAAAGCCCGCCTCATCCGTTACGTTAGCCTTGGTTAGAACGTCCATTCTTCAATTCTCTCTGATTTAGGCGCTGGGCCGTCAATGGATCGAAAACCCAGCTCTTGCACCTGTCTCGCAGCTCCAAGTATACTCGTATAACAGTCTCAGTGTGTAGGTGTATACATGTATATCGTTGCCGTCATTGCAGAAAAAGGCGGGGTGGGTAAAACGACCCTTGCCCTTGACCTCGCGGTTACCGCCAGCCAAAAGGGGCACACTGTTGCCGTTTTGGATGTGGACCCACAGGCTACCGCGTCGAAGTGGACTGACCGGCGCGATAATGAGCGCCCGTGGGTAGTTCCTACCCATGCGGCCAGACTTGCCGCCACCATTGAACAGGCAAACGGTCAAGGCGTCGATTTCATCGTGATTGATACGCCGCCTCATTCCGCCACGGATGCAGCCGAGGCAGCTCGCCGCGCCGATGTGGTTTTAACCCCGGTCGAGCCGCATTTATTTGCCTTGGAAACCGTGTCCAAGTTGGCCGATCTTTTGAAAGTGGCAGGGAATCCACCCGCGTTTTTTGTTATCAATAAAGCGCCGACGCAGGGGAGCGAAGGAGCCAACGCCGCCGAATTCATCGAGAAGCAGGGCTTTACCGTTTCCCCCGTCATTATCCATTTGCGGGCCGCACACCGCCATGCGAGTAATGTCGGGAAGGTTGCAGTCGAGTATGAGGCCGACAGCAAGGCCGCACAGGAGACACTACAGCTATACATGTATACAATGAAATTCATCAACACACAGAGGAAAACACATGCCAAAGCCGAATCCGCTCACGCAAGGGCTTAAACTGCAAATCCCCGCCCACGTTGCTACGGCAACAGCGCGGCCCCAGGCAACAGCTAGGACCGCCGTTGCTTCTTCTCGCTCCGGTCGTGTACTTGTTGCCGGACATTATGCCCCAGAGGTTCAAACCGCGCTAAAAGTTATAGCGGCGGAGGAGCGTACGACTGTACAGGCTCTATTGGCCGAGGGAATTAACACAGTGTTTGCCAAGCGCCGCAAGCCGGAAATTGCGGAATTCACCGCAGGCAACTGACCGTACCTGTAGCAGTGTATAGGTGTATACATGACAAAGAAACGCGGCGACGGCGAGTTGGTTCAGGTGGGCGAATTGCCCATGATGAAGCAGCTTGCCAAAAAATTAGCGCCGCCGACCAAGGCACAACAGGAATTTATAAATGCCGCCGTGGTCATTCGGACAGACCCGGACGCCGTAGAGCGGGCTTTCATGGCCCGTCAATTGGTCCTTTGCACCCTTCCACACAGCGACCCCGGCGATGCAAACCCACGCTGGCTGAGACGGACCGGCAACAGTTCACTAATCATCCAGCCCGGTTGGGACGGGCAGGAGGACAAGTCTTTCGGCTATCCGTTTGGCAGCATTCCCAGGTTGCTTCTTTTCTGGATTACGACCGAGGTACAGCGAACGAAGAACCGCGAGGAGATGACCGACCTTGAAAAGCGCACGTTGCAGCTTGGCCGCAGCCTCAACGATTTCATGCGGGCTGTAGGGCTTAATCCGTACACCGGGGGAGGGAAGCGGGGCGACGGGAAGCGCCTACACGGTCAGATGGACAGGCTTTTCAATTCTCGAATTACATTTCAGCAGACCGCCGAGGACGTGAACATCAAAGGGCGGCACAGCCTCAATATGGAAGTGGCTCCAGAAAGTGAGTTGTGGTGGGACGTGAGACAGCCCGCGCAAGGTTCGCTTTGGAATAGCTGGATTCGCTTGGGCGAAGACTTTTACAAGGCGCTTGTCCTTTTGCCCGTGCCGGTGGACATGCGGGCTTTACGAGCCTTGAAACGCTCACCGTTGGCGCTCGATCTTTATGCGTGGATTTGTTACCGCTCTTTTGTGATCGTGCAGAAACAGCAGCCGCCGCAGTTCACCGCTTGGGAAGTCCTGATGCGCCAGCTAGGGACGGATTACACAGACCCCGACAACTTCAAGAAGAAGGCGAGTAAGGCTCTGGCAAAGGTCAAGACGATCTATCCGGGCTTGAGCATAGGCAAAGCCAAGGGCGGGTTTACAGTCCACGCTACGCGCCTGGCTGTGCCTCAAAAAACCGTCACCACGATCAGCAGCTAATCGACTGGTTTTATGCACGGTGAAACGGTACTTTTCTGAAAATTGGAGTGTTGAAAACCCTGTGATTGCTGAAAGTTATCCACGGTGAAACGGTACCCCCTTAAACGGTGAAACGGTACCGGATTTCCCGCTTTTAAGACGGTGAAACGGTACCCCTATTAATAGTTAAGATAAATAGACTTTTTAGTAGTCGCTCACCCCGAAGCTGTGGAGAACTCCGAAGCGGCCCCGCTGCTCCGCTTCGCTACGCAGAAAAAGGAGCGCCCTACGGGCGGGCCTGCTGCGCATACATTGGAGGGCGCTGCGCCCCTCCAAACCTCCCAGCAAAAGGAGCGCCTCTACGAGGCGAACCAGCGAGCTTCGCTCGCATTCAGCGGGAGGGCGCTAGCACCCCTCCCGCACCCACCCCGCGCAAGTACAAAAACAAAAACCTGGCTGTGGATGGTATGGGTTGCTCCGGCCTTTGTGCCTGAGAGTAGATCTGTGCGAGATCGAACAGAAAGGCCCCAGGACGAACACGGAGCGATGCCGCCTGCCCCCGGCTATCCAAAATACGCCTGTGGCCGTTTTGCCATCGGCCCACGGGTTATGAATCCGGCGCTCGATTTCGTTTCCGGCCGGATTTTTCCCGCGCCGCGTAAAGTGGATTTATGCGCGCCATTTTTGTTCGCCACGGAGAAAGCACCGGCAACGCCGGAAGTCCATGTCACGACCTGGCCAAGTTGGAGCTGACGGAAAAGGGAAGGGAACAGGCGCGGCAGATCGCCGATGAATGGACCGAGGCTCCCGCGTTGATTGTCGTCTCTCCGTACCTCCGCGCACAGCAAACCGCACTGCCGACCCGCGACCGATTTTCCGCTGTCCCCGTTCAACAGTGGCCCATCGAGGAATTCACATACCTGGAACCCAGCCGGTGGAACGGAACCGCCAGAAGCGAACGTCTCCCCCACATCGAGGACTACTGGAACACCGCCGACCCGATCTATTGCGACGGACCCGGAGCGGAGAGTTTCGTCTCCCTGCTCGGTCGTGCGGAAATTGCCTTGGGCAGGTTGCGCAGTTTGCCCGACCAGGCCGGCACGGTTGTACTCTTCAGTCACGGCCAGTTCATGCAGGCCGTCAGAATGTCCGTGCTCTATCCCGGCGCTTCCAATCAGGACAAGATGCGCAGCTTTTGGCTCGACTCCGGACTGCCAGCTTTTCAGAATGCCGAGCGGTTCAATCTGGAGTTGCTGGCAAAAGGTTGGGCGATCCAGCCAGCTCACGAAACGGAAAAAATAGTGAGCTGATCCCAAGAACAACAACCCGAAAAACCTGCCTGTCCATGGTTTGAATGTCATCGCGTTCGCTCGAATTCAAACCAGTCTCCATGGTGGATTCGCTACGAGGCGTAAAGGCCGCTACGCGCCGCTTTCAGCGGTGGCCTGCGGGCCAGCCTTGACCCCTCTACGCTCAGAAAAATTAGAGCTGACATCGGACAGATAGCTTTCCCCATGCCTTGAAAAAACTCAGTCATCCAGCCGCCGCGCAGAGGCAATCCGCAGCCTTTATCTGCTATAAAGGGACAACCGCGCTGCTTCGCATCGGAAGAAGTATTGACACATCACCCCCAAACGGGAACTGTGAGGTACCGGAATGCTTACGTACGTTAACATTCGTAGAATCATCCACTTAGAAAATTCATGTTTGCGCACGTAAACGGCTGCTTTCAGGTGAAATCGTTTTTTTGGGAATTTCTGTTAACACGTTTAATTACTATGACATGACTCTAAACGTCCAGATAGACAGTTCTGACGCCCGGAGGTTCTGAGTCCATGTCAGCAGAGAGGCGGGCTTCCCATGAGCAGCACTCGCACCGGCCAGAATATCGATCCGCAGCCGCTTCCAGACGCGGAAGCACGTACGGTTCCGCGCCCCAAAACGGCGGCGACGCGGCTCTCAGTTGAGGAGCTGGAGGAGGTCGAATCGGCGGCCAAACGGGACGGCAAGTCGCAGGCTGAATGGATACGCGATACTGTCCTGCGGGAGGCGCGGCAGCGATCAGCCGCCTCGGTCGAATTGGTTTTGGCAGAGCTTTCGGCCAACCGCACCATCCCCGATCAGATCGCCCAACAAGTGAGCCGGACGACGCAGGAGGTATCCCGGTTGGTCAGCCAGTCCGCCGACCAGGCGTTGGCGCGCATCGAGGCCGGAGCTGTGAAGGCTGTTCGCAATGCGGCCGTCAGCGAAGTGGGCGCGAAGATCGAGAGCGCCATCGTCGGCCCAATGGCGACTATCGAAGAGGCGCTGCGGAAGCTGAAGAGTTCTGCCGAGCACGCGGAAACAGCTTCAAACCATTGGAGGAGTTTTACCAAAATCTTCCGCTGGCAACAACTTGCCATCGCCGTTCTTGCCGGCATCGTGATCGGCGGAGCCGGGACGTGGTACTTTGCCAGTCTGCCGCTCAAAGAAGCGGCAGAGTACATTCTGCTTCTCAAAAATGCTCCAGCCTCTCCACAGAATGCGACCCAAAGCACTCCGTCTGCTCCCCACCATATCCAACACAATCAGAAGCCGAAAAGCGTTGAGGAGCCTCAACCACAGGTTGAGGCAGCTCCAGTGACGCAGCAGCCGTAAGGACCGAGGCGCACATCATGCTTTCCATCTCGCAACCACTTTCGGCAGGCCAGGCGCGGACGTACCACGCGCGGGAGTTCACATCGAACGAGCAGAACTACTGGAGCCGCGACCAGCAAGGTCATAGCGAGTGGCAGGGCAGGCTTGCCGGAGAGTGGGGTCTTTCGGGCGCTGTCGGCGCGGAGCACTTCGCCCGCCTGAGCGAAGGCCAGCACCCGCAGACGGAAGCGCAGCTCGTCCGGCATCAGACGGCCAAAACCTATGCCGGACAGTTCGGCAGGGAGACGACTTCGGTCGAGCACCGGGCGGGCTGGGATGCGACCTTTTCCGCGCCGAAGTCGGTTTCGTTGACCGCCCTGGTCGGCGGCGACGACCGGGTACGGGAGGCGCACCGGGAGAGCGTTCGCTCGGCCATGGCCGAGTTGGAGCGGTATACCCAGGCGAGAATTGGCAACATCCGCGCGCCGGAGACGACGGGTAAATTTGCCGCCGCCACCTTCGAGCACGACACGGCCCGGCCAGTCGGAGGCTACGCAGCGCCCCAGCTCCACACCCATGCGGTGATCTTCAACGTCACCGAACGGGAAAACGGCCAGACCCGCGCCCTCCAGCCCCAGGAGCTTTTTGCTTCGCAGAACTATGCCACGAATGTCTACCGATCGGAGCTGGCCGTCCGGCTCAAGGATCTGGGATACACGATCGAGCGCGGCGAGTCTGGCCAGCCGGAAATCAAGGGATACACGAAGGAGTACATGGAGGCCAACAGCCAGCGCCGGGAACAGGTGAAGGAGCATATGCGCGCCAGCGGACTAGACGGACCGGCAGCCGCGCAGATCGCCGCGCACCGGACGCGAGATTCCAAGCAACTGCTATCGCCGGAGGAGGTGTTGCGGCAGCATCGGGAGCTGGCGGCGCAGCACGGCCACCAAGCGGATCGAGTGGTTGCCGAGGCGCGGCAGCAGGTCCGGCAACACGCATACGTTCCCGACAAAGCCGCCCAGGTGTCCGTGACCTATGCCCGCGATCACCTCTTCGAGCGTTCGGCGGTCGAGAACGAACGGGCGATTCTGGCGGCGGCGCTCGGCAGGAGCATGGGCGAGGCGAACTTCTCCCAGGTCCGGCAGGAGTTCGACCGCAGGGTCCAGACGGGCGAGTTCCGCGCCGTTGAAGCGGAGGCCAGGTTCGGGAGCGCGGGCCAGCAGTACACCACAGCGGCGATGCTGCGCATGGAGCGCGAGACCATCGGCAAGATGCAGGAGGGCAACCGGCGCGGCTATAGCGATCCAATGCTGGTACCGGCGGACATTCGTATCGCAACCGAAGACCGGCACCCAAAGCTGAATGTCGGCCAGCGCCAGGTGATCGATGAGATTTTCCTGTCGCGGGAGAAGATCGTCGGCTTGGATGGAATCGCGGGCGCGGGAAAGACGACGACGCTGGCCGTGGTGCGCGAGGGCGCGGAGCAGGCCGGGTACAAGGTCGAGGGTTTTGCGCCGACCAGCGGCGCGGCGGATAAGTTAAGCGATGCCGGTATCGAGACCGAGACCTTGCAGGCCCATCTTGCCCGAGGCCAGCGGCCAGACACGGGCGAGCTCCGGCTCTATGTGATGGACGAGAGTTCGCTCGCGTCCACCAAACAGATGCACGAGTTTGTAAGCCGCCTGCACCCGAACGACCGTGTTTTGCTGGTCGGCGACACCCGCCAGCATGAATCGGTCGAGGCCGGCCGCATCTTCGCCCAGCTCCAGGACGCGGGCATGAAGACGGTAAAGCTGGAGGAGATTGTCCGGCAGCGCGATCCGGAGCTGAAACAGGTGGTCGAGCAGCTTGCGCGTGGCCAGGTGGGAGAGGCTATCGCCGGTATGGAGCGGCAGGGCCGCATCCATGAGGTGCCAGGTCATGAAGACCGCATCGCGGCTATTGCCAAGGAGTATGCCAAGTCGCCCGATAACACGCTGGTTGTCTCGCCCGACAACCGCTCCCGCGCGGAGATCAACCAGGCCATCCACGCCGAGCTACAGGCGAAAGGCGTTGTCGGCAGGGAGGAACACCGCGCCCAGGTGCTTGTGACGCGCCAGGACCTCACTGGAGCGGATCGCGCGTGGGCGGCCCGGTACCACGAGGGCGACGTGCTGCGCTACAGCCGCGGCTCGAAGGAGACCGGCATCGGCAAAGGCGAGTATGCGCGCGTGGTCCGCGTCAATGCAGACAGCAACCAGCTCACCGTCGAGCGGAAGGACGGCACGGAACAAAGCTACGATCCACGGCGCCAGCAGGGAGTATCCGTCTACCGCGAACAGGAGCGGGCTTTCTCAGTGGGGGATCGGGTGCAGCTTACCGCGCCATCGCGCGACTTGAAGCTGGCCAACCGTGAGCAGGCGACCGTCGAGGGCATCGGCCAGGATGGGCGAATGAGTTTGAAGATGGATGGAGGCCGCGAGGTCGAGATCGATTCACTGAAGTATCCGCACCTTGACCACGGCTACGCCGTGACGAGTCATTCCAGCCAGGGCCAGACCGCCGACCGTGTGCTGATCCACGTCGATACCGAGCTGGGGGCCAAGGACTTGCTCAACAACCGCATGGCCTACGTTGCCGTCTCGCGCGGCGCATACGACGCGCAAATCTTCACCAACGACCGCGAGAAGCTGGGAGCGGCGCTGGGACATGATGTATCGCACAGCAGCGCCCACGCGCCGGAGATGAAGCCAGAACAGAAGCAGGAGCAGGCCGTCACGCCACAGCGGGAGATTGCGCCGCAGCATGAGCAGAGCTTCGATTTTGGTTTGGGCCTCTAAGGGGGCAAGCTGCCGCCCCCTGCCGCTCCGGAACCCGCCCGCGTTTGCGTAGGGGGTACTGATGTGTAACTGACGATCTGACGATCAGGCGACGATCCAGGCGCAACAGCGATTCTGGACCCTGGGGAGTTTGCGGGGATCGATCATGATCGTACCCAACTGATGGGGTTCGTGGTCTCTCCGGTGCCTGAATGCGAGGCAATCGGGGCCACCTGCCGACCGAGAGTGTTCCCCTTCCCTGCTACTGAGTGGCCACCGCGATTGCGCTGGCTCCAGACTCATACGTACCGCTGGGCAGGGGCAACAGCGTGCCCGCGCCGCCGTTCACCCAGTACGCGGCAGTTTGACCAGCAGATCCCACCATATACACATCGCTGCCTGAGAAGCCGATCCCGGCGGCAAAAGAAGTTGCGGGAGAGCTGATCGTATTGGTGGGCAGGGGCAACGACGTGGCCGTGCCGTTCAGCCAGTATGCGGCGGTGGTGTTACCCGTCGCGCTGGGAACTCCACTTCCCGACACATACACATCGCCGCCCGAGACCGCGATCGCGTTGGTGCCATAGTTTCCAAAGTCGGCGGGGGGCATGGGCAACGTCGTGGGCGCGCCGTTGTTCGCCCAATAGATAGCGGTGTAGCTGCCCACGTCTGGGCTCGTGGTTCCCGACACATACACATTTCCGCCCGAGACCGCGATTCCGTCGGCCCAATAATCGCCGGTAAAACCGTTGGGCGCGGGCAACAGCGTGGCCGTGCCGTTCACCCAAAGTACGGCGACTTCGTCGCTATCGGTGTTGCTCGCAATTCCCGTCACGTAGACATCGCTGCCCGAGACCACGATGGTGCCAGCGCTAGAATATGCCTTGCCGCTGGGTGGGGCTAACGTGGTGGCCACGCCGTTCACCCAAAGCACGGCGGTGCTGTTGCCCGCAATATTCTCCTCAAATCCCGTCACATATACATTGCCGCCCGAGACCGCGATTGCGCCGGCCCCTGAGATTGTCATGCTGCTGGGCAAGATTGTGGCCGCGCCGTTCAACCAATATACGGCGGTATCGTTCGTGCCGTTCGATGCAGTTCCCGCCACATACACATCACTACCCGAGATCGCGATCCCGTAGGCATACGAGCTTGTCATGCCGCTAGGCATCGATAGAGCCGTCGCGGTGGCAGTTGGGCTGCTGGAAATAAGCTTCCAGATCTCGGGCAAATTGTTGCCGGGGCCTCCTGCAGAGTTGGCAGTGAGCGCATATCCGGTGATGTAAATGGTTGTGTTTGGGCTGATGGCCGGGTTGACGGTGAAGCTCTGCGCGACCTGCGATGCCGCCGCATAGGTGCTGTTGCCGGATTGGCTGGCGTCGATGGTGCAGGTTCCGGCTGTCACAAATGTGGCCGTCGTTCCGGAAACCGTGCAGACAGCCGGAGTCGCCGAGGTAAGGGTGACCGCGGCGTCGGAGCTAGCTTCTGACGAAAGCGTCAGCGGCACTCCCACTGTCTGCGTGCCGGGATTGGCGAATGTAACGGTCTGCGTGGTATGACCGATGCTGTTACCGCCGCCGCAGCCGCTGACGAGCAAGGCCAGCGACGAAATCGAAAGAAGAGGGAGCAGCTTGAGACGCCTCATGTGAGAGTTTCCCCTTGCCTGTACGCACTTGCGGTCGTTGCGCCGGTTGTTTGCAGCGGCGGTGCTCGTTTGTGGGTATTGATTCCAACCTAACAATCTTATAACACCGTTACGGCTCTGTACTTGGTGGTTCTGCTCATCCATGCGGGCGCTGGGGCACAAAGGGTAAGTCTTGACCCACGACCGCCGCCCCGTGTTTTCAAGGGCTTGCATGGGTCAAATGTCAAGGCCATAATTAAACCATGAAATACGGCTACGCCCGCGTATCGACTGACGACCAGAGTACAGCCTTGCAGCTCGCGGCCTTGAAGCGGGCCGGATGCAAGACGTTTTTCAAGGACCAGGGCTTGTCAGGAGCCACGACCAAGCGCCCTGCCCTGCTCCGTTGCCTCAAGGCATTAGAGGACGGCGACACGCTCATTGTCTGGAAACTTGACCGCCTGGGCCGCAGCTTGCGCGATCTGATAGCCATGCTCGACGACCTCAAGGAGCGCGGCGTCAAATTCCGTTCCCTTACTGAGCAGATCGACACCGAGACGCCGACAGGCCGGGCCATGTGGCAGATGATCGGCGTACTGGCCGAGCTGGAGCGCAGCCTCATCAGCGAACGGACCCGCGCCGGAGTGAAGGCCGCGCAGCGCCGGGGAGTGAAATTCGGCCGTAAGCCGAAAATGACCCCGCAGCAGATCGCCCACGCCCGCAAGCTGATCGACCAGGGCGAGGACCGGCAGAAGGTTGCCGACCTTTTCAAAGTCGGGCGGAAGACCTTATACCGGGCGCTTGCGGCGTGAGATAGCCTTGGGCTCGCTGATGCCCTCGTCTTCTTCGCGGGCATCTTGGAGATAAAATTCCTGGAGTTTCGCTTGGAGAAGTTTTTTGTCCGGCAACTTGGTCTTGTACTCAGCGATCAGAGCTGGGGAGAGACTGCGGCTGAGTGCGTATTCGACTATCTCATCGTTTTTGCTGGCACACAGTAAGACGCCTATCGAGGGCTGCTCATGCTCTTTGCGTACATCGCGGTCCAGCGCCTCCAGGTAGAAATTGAGCTTGCCAAGATATTCCGGCTCAAACTCATTTACCTTGAGTTCAAAAGCGACAAGAGCGTTAAGGCCGCGATGGAAGAAAAGCAAATCAAGTGCAAAATCCTTCCCGCCGACTTGCACGGGGAATTCTGAGCCGACATAGCAGAAGTCACGGCCCAGCTCCAGTAAAAAATCCTTCATGCGGTTGAGCAAGGCATGGTGGAGATCGTTTTCGGAGTGCTCTTGCGGCAAGCCAAGAAATTCGAGGGCGTAAGCATCCTTGAAAACATTCTGGGCGTCTGGGTGGGATTGCGGTAGTGCTGGCGACATCTTGGGCGGGCTGAGAACAACCCGCTCGAAGAGCGCCGCTTTGAACTGGCGCTCCAACTCGCGTTTGGTCCACCGTTCCTTGACTGCCATGCGCAGGTAGAATTCGCGCTCTTCGGGCCGTTTGCTCTGGCTGAGAATGATGACATGGTGGGTCCAAGGCAATTGTGACACCGCTGGCGTCACAATTGCCTTATCGCGATAGGTCTCATAAAACCGCTTCATACGAAAGAGGTTACGGGGAGTAAAGCCACGCTGGCCCGGCTGCGTCTGGGCAATGTACTGGGCCAGTTGCGGCACCACGCTATCGCCCCACTCTGCGGCTTCGATCTTGCGGCTGATGTACTCGCCCACTTGCCAGTAGAGATCGATCAGCGTCGTATTGACGGCCTGAAATGCCCGTTGCCGAGCGGCTGCAATGAGGCCGACAATCTCGGCAAAGCCCGCCTCATCCGTTACGTTAGCCTTGGTTAGAACGTCCATTCTTCAATTCTCTCTGATTTAGGCGCTGGGCCGTCAATGGATCGAAAACCCAGCTCTTGCACCTGTCTCGCAGCTCCAAGTATACTCGTATAACAGTCTCAGTGTGTAGGTGTATACATGTATATCGTTGCCGTCATTGCAGAAAAAGGCGGGGTGGGTAAAACGACCCTTGCCCTTGACCTCGCGGTTACCGCCAGCCAAAAGGGGCACACTGTTGCCGTTTTGGATGTGGACCCACAGGCTACCGCGTCGAAGTGGACTGACCGGCGCGATAATGAGCGCCCGTGGGTAGTTCCTACCCATGCGGCCAGACTTGCCGCCACCATTGAACAGGCAAACGGTCAAGGCGTCGATTTCATCGTGATTGATACGCCGCCTCATTCCGCCACGGATGCAGCCGAGGCAGCTCGCCGCGCCGATGTGGTTTTAACCCCGGTCGAGCCGCATTTATTTGCCTTGGAAACCGTGTCCAAGTTGGCCGATCTTTTGAAAGTGGCAGGGAATCCACCCGCGTTTTTTGTTATCAATAAAGCGCCGACGCAGGGGA
>Ga0302201_10001349_pt1 | contig 21222 bp, 25 predicted proteins | sample II_Bog_N3_2_FD_194586 | JGI IMG/M metagenome (GOLD analysis project Ga0302201, IMG submission 194586) | Peat permafrost microbial communities from Stordalen Mire near Abisko, Sweden - II_Bog_N3_2 | ecosystem: Environmental > Terrestrial > Soil > Wetlands > Peat | place: Sweden: Abisko... | reverse complement strand
CAGCCCTTGCCCGCCTCGAAGCCCAGCGCGCCCAACAGGCCGGCAAGCCTCTCCTGCGCATCCTCCGAACCCACCGGCGTCACCAACGTAATTCCCTTGACCATCCTTCGATTGTATCGTCTGCGCGTCGCGGGCTGCCCGTTGTTGTTGCAAGTGCAGGTTCTTCCTTGCCATAGAAGTGCGTCTTGTGGAAACCGCATCCAACCTCTTGGTATGCTTAAAGACGTGCGTATGACTGTTCCTCCTCTTTCGTCCCTTGGTCGCATCTTCTCCATCAGACCTTCTTCCTCCCGGGCAAGGCTGCCGTTGGCGCTGGTTTCGGCCCTCTGCCTGGCTGCATCTCCAGTGCTGCTCACGGGCTGCAAACGCGTATCGGCGGGTGTGACGGTTCCAACCGCCAGTCCGCAGGCGGTTGACTCCGCGCGTCAGCAACTGGACCTGATCCCGCCTCCCTCCAAGAGCCGCTACATGGCCATCCCCAGCCTCGCCGAATGGGAGAACCCCTACCTGACGGTCGAAGAGAACATGGCCACTTTGCATGTCACCCAGGCCGATGCCAACTCCAGCGAACTGGGCGCGGGCGGAATGCTGCGTCCCGTCGCCGCGCGCCGCCAGGACCTTACAGTGCGCGTCAGCGACCTGCCCGCTGCCCTCGACGCGGTGCCGCAGGACTCCTGGCCCTATGGTCGCGTGGTTGCCATCGAGGAGGCGCACGACACGCCAGTCTCGGCACGTCCCACTGTTCGCCGCAACGTCGAAGCCGCCATCAAAACCCTCGGCGACATGGGCGTTGTGGTCTACGAGTGGCCCGAAGCCGGCCTTCGCTGAACCCGGCCTCGCAAATTCCCCAGCGGCAGCCCGCTCATGCGTTTACAATTCCATTCTTGCCGGCGCAGCTCGCCAATCGAAGCAGTCAAACACACGCGATGTCGCGCTGATGCATCCTACAAAGTTGGCCCAAACTGGCGCGAGAGGCTGAGGGCAAGAGGCTGAAGGGATTGTCATGAGCGAAACAAAAGTAGCGGCGGTGAAAAAGCACAAGTCGCTGGCCAGGGGACTCATCGCCGGGTTGATCGCCGGGCTCGCCGCAACAGCCGCCAAAACCCTTGCCGAGCGCATCTTTCCCCCGCAGCCGAAGCCCGAGCCGGAGTCTCCAGTTCCACCTGCCGAGTGCGTCTCCGCGGAAGCCCCGTTGTCCGTCGCAGAGGAGAAGCAGAATGAAGCCCTCCGCTGGGGACTCGGCGCGGTGACCGGCGCTGCATACGGAGCGGTCGCCGAGTTCTATCCCGAAGCCACCGCGAAACACGGGGCCAGCTTCGGCCTGGCGCTGGATGCCGTGGTCCACCAAGGCGAACTGCCCGTGCAGCACGCGCGGGTTGTCGGATGCTGGCCGTTCCTGAAGCTGAAATGCACGACCGCGCAGCCCGCGCCTGGCCTCACAGCCCAACGCGAGATCCAGATCGCGCGCCAGCGCGGCAGCCAGATCGCCTCCTTCGTGGTCTACGGCCTCACCGCCGAACTTGTCCGCAGGCTGGTGCGCCGGTGGCTCTAGCCGTAACTCCGAACCACTCCGAGATCAGCGCAACGCTGCGCAGCTATCGCCCTGGCGACTGGCAGGCAATGTACGCGCTCGATCTCATCTGCTTTGCTCCAGTCTTCCAGTTCAGCCGCGGGGCCATGCGCGGCTTTGCCGAGGCCCCCGGCGCAGTCACCGTGCTGGCCGAAGCAGAGAACCATGGGGCGCAAGGGGAGTTGGCAGGCTTCTGTATCACGCAGTTGGACCAGCGCACCGGCTATGTGGTCACGCTGGATGTGGCTCCCGCATCTCGCCGCCGCGGCCTTGCGCAGCGTCTCATGGCCGTGGTCGAGAGCAAACTCCACTCCGCCGGCGCCGAAAAAATGGAGCTGCACGTCTTCACCGGCAACGCAGAAGCAATCCGTTTCTACCAGTCGATCGGCTACACCCAGGCGGGCACAGAAATAGACTTCTACGCGCAGAGCCTGCACGCCTTGCTCTACCGCAAAACGCTCCCGGATTAGAGTTCTTGAGTCCTACTCGTAGTAGCGCGCGAAGCTGGTGTCGGTCTCGAACAGCGTGCAGTCCTTCACCCGAACCCGTCCGCCGGTCATCTCTTCTAGCTGCTTGGCGGTCTGCTGGTAGAAGTAGCGCGCCAGGTTCTCCGCCGAGGGGTTCAGCTCGGTAAACGGAGCAATCTCGTTGATCATCAGGTGGTCCAGCCGCTCCACCACCGGGCGCAGCAGGTGTTTCAGCAGCTTGAAGTCCAGCAGCAGCCCGGCCTCGTCCAGCTCCTCGCCCGCCAGCGTCACCAGCACGCGATAGTTGTGGCCGTGCGGGTTCTCGCACTTGCCCTTGTAGTTGCGCAAAAAGTGGCCGGAGGAGAAGCCGGCTTCCACGGTGACCTCGAACATTGTTTGGCTCCCCTCTCTATTGATTGTATCGTCTGCGCGCGGGTTGGATCAGAAGCGGCGTGACAGGTCCAGAAACGTCTGTAATAGATTCAGGATCGCCCGCGTCGGATTCACGATCGCCCGCGGCGTTGTCTTTCTTCCGCGCGCCGCCTGGCCTGCTCGAAGAGCGAAGACAGCACGCCGCCCAGCGCGGCCAGCAGCGCCAGCACCAACAGCGCCAGCCCCATGGTGCGCCACAGAGATGCATCGCCCGGCGAGCCCGGCTGTTGCGCGACGTTCGTGGCAGCCACCGCGCAGGAGATCAGCCCAAACAGCGCAAGCGACGCGGCGAGAATGAAGAGATTCCGGCCCATGGGTCTCTCTGACCGTAGCATACGGCACAAATCCGCCTTGCCGCCCGCATTCGGTCCGTCCTCAAACCGCACAGCGCATCTGACAGCGAGTTCAGTGGGATATTCTGTTTATGAGGAAATTCCTGCCAGATGAAAGAAACCGACCAGACGCCGAATTTGAGCTGGTGGCAGGTCCCGCTCGCGGAGCGCATGGACGCGCTGCGGCAGCGCGAGAGCCAGGTCTTTCTCGGGCTCTCGCTGGTGATCGGCGCATTGACCGGCCTCGCAGTGGTCGCCTTCATCGTGCTGACGGAACGCATGGGAATGCGCCTGTATCCGGTGGTGGGCGCGCCCTGGCGGCGTCTCATGTTCCCTGTCGTTGGTTCGCTCGGCATTGGTTATCTGCTCTATCGTTTCTTCCCCAATGCGCGCGGCAGCGGCGTGCCCCAGACCAAGGCTGCGCTCTTTGCCCGCGACGGCCGCATCACGCTGCGAACAGTGCTGGGCAAGTTCTTCTGCACCTCCGCGACGCTGGCCAGCGGCATTCCCCTCGGCCGCGAAGGTCCCTCGGTGCAGGTGGGCGCGGGCATCGGCTCGGTGCTGGGACGCGCCCTGGGCCTCAGCACCGAGCAGGTGAAAAACCTGATCCCCGTAGGCGCTGCGGCGGCCATTGCAGCCGCATTCAACACGCCTCTGGCCGCCGTAGTCTTTGCCCTGGAAGAGATCATGGGCGACCTCAATGCGCCCATGATGGGTGGCGTGGTGCTGGCCTCCGCAACCGCGTGGATGGTCCTGCGCGTATCTCTCGGCGATCACCCGCTCTTCAACGTCCCGAAATATCATCTGGTCAGTTCAGCGGAGTTTGGGGTCTATGCGGTACTCGGCGTCGCCGGTGGTGTCGTCTCGGCGGCCTTTGCCCGCCTGCTGCTTGGGCTGCGTGCGTGGTTTCTGCGCCTCCCGCGAAAGACGGTCTGGTTCCAACCTGTGGCGGGAGGGCTGCTGGTGGGCGCGATGGGCTGGTTTGTGCCCCAGGTGCTGGGCGTGGGCTACGGTTTTGTCGGCGACGCACTGAACGGACGCATGGCCTTCCACCTGATGCTTCTGCTCCTGCTGCTCAAGCTCTTCGCCGTCACCACCAGCTATGCCTCGGGCAACGCGGGCGGCATCTTTGGCCCGTCTCTCTTCCTCGGCGCAATGGTGGGAGGTGTAGTGGGCACCGCCGCGCATCATCTCTTCCCGCTGGCGACGGCCACGCCGGGAGCCTACGCACTGGTTGGCATGGGAGCGGTCTTTGCCGGTGTGGTGCGCACCCCCATGACCTCGGTGCTCATCATCTTCGAGATGACCCAGGACTACGCCGTCATCGTCCCCCTGATGATCGCCAATCTGGTCAGCCTCTTCGTCGCCTCCCTCCTGCAGCATGAGCCGATCTACGAGGCGCTCGCGGTGCAGGACGGAATCCATCTGCCCAGCGCCAAGACGCGGTTGCGGCTCGATCAGCGCACCGCTGCGGAGATCATGAAAGGTCCTGTGCTCCTGCTGGATTCCGAAATCACTGTGCGCGAGGCCCTGGGACGCATCCGTGCCAGCGGCCTTCGTACCGCCCTGGTCACGGACCGGCGCGGCGTCATCGGCGTCGTCACTCAGTCGCAGTTGGAGATCGAAGCGGACGAGGACTCCGGCAGGCTACTCGACGACTTGATGGTCGCACCACTCTTTCCCCACATGCATGCCGATCAGGGAATCGACCTCGCGCTGGAGCGCATGGGCAGCAACCAGATCGATCTGCTGCCGGTAGTGAGCCGCGCCGATGTACACACGCTGATGGGCATCGTAACGCTGCAGGACGTTCTGGACGCATACGGAATCTCCCACTCCTGATCGCGCCCGGATCGTGAGCAATGTGGCCCGGGTCCGTTGGCAAAGAACTAACCCCTTGAAAATATGGAAATCCCCCTTAAATGGTGATACGCTCGCGTGTTCTGTCGTGAACGGACGCATCCAGCTTTGGGCCTATAAGATGTTCGATAAAGAGGCGGCCTGCTGAACCACTTTAAGGGAAGGCACGCGCATCTTACAGTCGTGAAATAAGCGCGGGAGGTGAGATTATGCGACTATCGGCGAAGGCAATGGCACTTGCGCTTGGACTGCTTTGGGGAGGAGGAGTTGCATTTGCGGCACTGGTTCATCTCGCCATTCCGTCCTACGGCACAGCCTTCCTTGACTTTGTCGGTTCCCTCTATCCAGGCTTTCATGGCGCACGCAGCCTGGGGGACGCTGTGATTGGGACAGCCTATGGATTGATCGACGGCGCTGCGGGCGGCTTCATATTTGCTGCACTCTACAATCTGTTCGCCAGACGGTTCTCGGCATCCGTTCAGCAGGTTTGAGCAGCCTGCCCAACTAACAGAGCGTTTCTTGGCAAGGTATCGCTGACGATATGCGCAACTTTGAATGTCACTGCGGCGTTTCTGGGTTATGTGTCTTCGCCTCTTGGGTCCTGACTGTTTATGTGGTGAGCGATGGTCTGACATTGATACATCGCAAACAACGTAATTAGCTGCATCTAACGTCATGGAGCCATCACCAGATCCTCAGCAAGGGGTACAGTCTGTGCCAAACATTGAGAGCAAAGAGACATCGATGAGTTATACCCCGCTTTATCCGCTTCGATTCGAGCCGATCTATCAGTACCGACTCTGGGGTGGCCGTCGCTTGTCCGGTCTGCTTAGATCGCCGCTGCCGAACAAAGGCCCTATCGGCGAAGCCTGGGTACTCAGCGATCGCGTGGACCATCCGAGCCTAGTCGCCAATGGAGCGCTCAAAGGGCAGACGATCGGTACGGTGATGCAGCAGTTTCAGGACCAATTGATGGGAAAGCTGGCGAAGCGTTTCCTTCGTTTTCCATTGCTGCTTAAGTTTCTCGACGCGCGCGAGATGCTCTCCGTCCAGGTGCATCCTGGATATCCGCCGGCTAAACCTCTGCCGGAGGGCGAGGCTGCAAAAACCGAAGCCTGGGTTGTGCTGCAGGCGGAGAAAGAAAGCCGCATCTATGCGGGTCTCAAGCCAGGGACTACCGCGGACGTACTCCGGCAATCGCTCACGCACAAGACGTTGGCAGATCACCTTTCATCGATCACACCAAAGCCCGGCGATGGCATCTTCATCCCGGCTGGGACGGTTCACTCCCTGGGCGGGGACGTCGTGGTGTTCGAGGTGCAGCAGAACAGCGACACAACGTTTCGCCTGTATGACTGGGGCCACGTCGATGACAAGACAGGCAGGCCGCGGGAACTCCAGGTCGATCAGGCGCTTGCCTGCATTGACTTCATTGATTGTGCAGCCGGACTGGTAACGCCTGTAGTGGAGACAAAGACGCCGGTGGAGCGCGAGAGGTTCTTCGATTGCGATGCGTTCCGGCTTTGGCGCTTGCGCGGAGAATCACCCTTCACCGTTGCCACTCAAGGAGTGCCGCGCGTGCTGGTGTGCATCGAGGGCCGTGGGCAGATCGAGCATGGCGGCGACACATATACCGTTAGCAGAGGTGAAGTATGGCTCCTGCCGGCGGTGATTGAATCGTGCGTGTTTCGGCCCGCCAATGCAGTGAGTTTGTTGGAAATAGAAGTACCGGCATAGATCCAGCCAGGCAACCGCGAAATGGTTCGCGGAGTTGGAAAGGCTGGCTGAAGCAGCAAGTATTCAGGGATGGTGAGTGAATGAAGAAGCTGATTGTTTTCGATCTGGACGGTACACTCGCGAAAAGTAAATCGGCCCTCGATGCCGAAATGTCGACGCTGCTGCACGATCTTCTCGACGTTGTCAAAGCGGCTGTCATCTCGGGAGGCGATTGGCCGCAGTTTGAGAAACAACTTCTCTCCCATCTACCCCACGACCAAAGCTTGACCAATCTATCGGTCCTCCCTACTTGTGGAACTAAGTTCTTTCGGTACTCGGGAGACTGGACAAAGATCTATTCCGAGGATTTCACCGCGGACGAAAAGAAGAAGATCATCGATTCTCTGAACAAAGCGTTCCACGCAGCAGGCTTCAAGGTCGAAAAAGTCTGGGGAGAGATGATTGAAGATCGGGGCAGCCAGATCACGCTGTCCGCGTTAGGTCAGCAGGCGCCTCTCGCGGAAAAGGAAAAATGGGACCCCGATTTCGCCAAGCGAAAGAAGATTAAGGCGATCCTTGACCCTCTGATTCCCGGATTCTCGGTCCGGCTGGGCGGTGCGACGTCGATTGATGTGACCAAACCAGGCATCGACAAGGCATACGGCATTCGAAAGCTGCGAGACATCCTCGGCATTTCCTTGAAGGAGATGATCTACATCGGGGATGCCTTGTTCCCAGGAGGGAATGACTATCCGGCCCAGCAGGCAGGAGTGATTTCCATTCCAGTGCGAGGGCCCGAGGACACGAAGCGGGTAATCGAAGCAATCATCGCTTGCTTAGGCGGCGACCGGCAGGCTGACTTCAAGGCGGGATTGAATGACTGAATTTAGTCTAAAGCGCATCGGTGTGATGATGGAACCCGAGCCAGGCAATCCGCAGGAGGCCGAAGGCGTTCTCAATCCGGCGGTGGCCCGCGGGCCCGATGGTCAGCTTTACCTCTTTCCCCGGCTCGTCGCAAAGGGAAATTATTCGCGCATCGGAATTGCGCGGGTGCGGTTCGATGAAGCGGGCGATCCGACCGGGGTCGAAAGGCTTGGCATTGCATTGGAGCCGGAGGCCGAGTACGAGCGCCGGCCGGATGGTGGTGGCGGCTGCGAAGATCCCCGTGTCACCTTTGTGGAGCCGCTGCAACGCTACATGATGACTTATACGGCATTTTCGTCCAACGGTCCGCGCATTGCGCTGGCCGTATCGGAAGATCTCTTCCACTGGCAGCGTCTGGGGCTTGCCACGTTCGCTCCGTGTAATGGTATTGCATTGGACAGCGTGGATGATAAGGACGCCAGCCTCTTCCCGGTCGCCATACCGAATCCATCCGGTCACCCAGAGCTCGCCCTTCTGCATAGGCCCCTTTTCCCAGGGACTCGTCCGGAGGAAACTGCCCGCCGCCCTGCATCCCGTGTGCTGGATATCGACCGGGAAAGCATATGGATTTCATACTGCCCAACGGCCCTGTAGGGTAAAGAGGATGATCGCTTCGGCAAATTCACATCTCATCACCGGCTGGCGACCCCGGTGTCACCCTGGGAGAGGCTCAAAATCGGCGGTGGCACTCCGCCCATCCTCACAAGACACGGTTGGTTGATCGTTTATCACGGGGTCAGCGACCTTGCGGAGCCGAACAGCGAAGCACATCAACTGTTCTACTCGGCCGGGGTGATGGTGCTTTCAAAGAACCATCCGCAGGTGATCCAGTATCGCTCGACGGAGCCGGTGCTGAAGCCGGAGTTGCTGAAAGAGCGCAGCGGGACAATCGCCAACGTTGTGTTTCCCACCGGCATCGACCGGCGGGACGATCTTGGATCACCGGATCGCTTTGATGTCTATTACGGAATGGCGGACAACCGGATTGGCGTGGCGCGCCTTGACCTCCCGGAGTTCCTGCCGCCGGGAGCGATCGCCGACCCGCCAGAGGCAAAGATATGAGACCTCTGTGGTGGAGCGCTATCGGCGGGCATGGTTCGTCTCGAATACTGCGTCATACTCGCCGCGCCGCGCAGCCTTGTTGCACTTGGCGCGATGATAGAGAGCCTGCTGCGCCGCATGTGTGTTCGCCTGTTCGCCATGCCAGATCTCCAGAGCGGGCTGCTGGATGGCGCGGCCAAACGAAAATGCCAACCCCCAGGGCAGTCGCGACTTGAACCTGACATTCATGGCGTTCAGACGCGCTGAGGCAAGTTCACCGGATTGGCCTCCCGACAGAAACGCAATCCCCGGAACAGCCGCGGGCACGACGCGCAGAAGGCAAGTCACGGTAGCGTCTGCGACCTCGTCCACCGTCTCCTGCATGGGGCAGCTCACTCCAGGCAGTACCATGTTGGGCTTTAGGATTAAGCCCTCCAGTCTCACGCGTTGCGAGGAGAGTTCGCCGAAGACCGTGCGCAGCACATGCTCTGTCACTTCTCGACACGTTTCGAGAGTGTGAGCGCCTTCCATCAGCACCTCCGGTTCTACGACAGGGACCAGTCCGGCCTCCTGGCACAGTGCCGCATAACGGGCCAGCGCGTGAGTGTTGGCCTCGATGCACGCTTGGCTGGGAGTGCCATCGCCGATGGCAAACACTGCGCGCCACTTGGCGAAGCGCGCACCCATCTGCACATACTCAGCCAGACGCGCGCGCAGTCCATCCAGTCCCTCCGTGACTTTCTCGCCGGGGCAGGCAGCCATCGGCTTCGCACCTACGTCGACCTTGATGCCGGGGATGATCCCCTCATCGGCGAGAGCTTTGGCGAATGGTGTGCCATCGTTCGTCCGCTGCCGAATCGTCTCATCGAAGAGAATCGCGCCACTGATCGATTCGCTTAGGCCCGGCGTGGTTACGATCAGCTCGCGATACTGCCGCCGCGTCTCCTCGGTCTGCGGGATGGCCCACTTAGCAAATCGTTTGTTGCACGTTCCGGTGCTCTCGTCGATGGCAATCAGTCCTTTGCCATCGGCGACCATGCTCTGCGCGGTTGATTCGAGCGCTTGCCTATTCATTTAGGGATGCTCCATTTCCAGTTGCGGATCTCCGGCATGTCCTGGCCATGCGCGTCGATGTAGTGCTTGTGCTCAATGAGCTTGTCCTGCATCTGCTGCTTCAGGTACGCGCCCTTGGAGCCAAGATTCGGCACTCGATCCACGACGTCCTGCACCAGGTGAAAGCGATCGAGATCGTTCTGTACCCGCATGTCAAAAGGAGTCGTGATCGTGCCCTCCTCCTTGTAGCCGCGCACATGCATTTTGTGGTTGGTGCGGCGGTAGGTCAACCGATGGACCAGCCAGGGGTATCCATGAAAGCCAAAGACAATGTGTTTGTCCTTGGTGAAGAGCGAGTCGTACTCAAGTTCGGTAAGGCCGTGCGGATGTTCCGTGCTGGGCTGTAGCTTCATCAGATCAACGACATTGATGACACGGATCTTCAAATCGGGTAGATGTTTGCGAAGAATCGAGACTGCGGCAAGGATTTCCAGTGTAGGCGTGTCTCCGCAGCAGGCCATCACCACGTCCGGCTCGCTGCCCTGGTCGTTGCTGGCCCACTGCCAGATGCCGATTCCTTCGGTGCAATGCACAACCGCCGCATCCATGGTCAACCACTGCGGGAGCGCGTGCTTGCCTGCAACCACGACGTTGACGTAGTTTCGGCTGCGCAGGCAGTGATCGAAGACGGACAGAAGGCAGTTGGCGTCGGCCGGAAGGTAGACGCGCACAATGTCAGCCTTTTTGTTGATGACATGGTCGAGGAAGCCTGGGTCCTGGTGGGTGAATCCGTTGTGATCCTGCTGCCAGACATGGGAAGCGAGCAGATAGTTCAGCGAGGAAATATCACGCCGCCATGGAAGCTCATTGCAGACCTTCAGCCACTTGGCGTGTTGGCTGAACATCGAGTCGATAATGCGAATGAAGGCTTCGTAGCTGTTAAAAAGCCCGTGCCGCCCGGTCAGAAGATACCCTTCCAACCAACCCTCGCACTGGTTCTCGCTGAGCATCGAGTCAAGGACCCGGCCCTCCGGCGCGAGGAATTCGTCGTTGCTATATTCCTGCGCATCCCACTGACGATTGGTGACCTCAAAGACCGCCTGTAAGAGATTTGAGACTGTCTCATCCGGCCCGAAGACACGGAAGTTGCGTTTGTCCTGATTTAATTTGGCAACATCGCGCAGGAACGAACCAAGGATGAGCGTGTCCTCGACCTCCACCGCGCCCGGAGAAGTCACCTTAACCGCGTGCTGGTGGAAGTCGGGCATCCGCAGATCGCGCAGAAGAATGCCGCCGTTGGCGTGTGGATTGGCCCCCATCCGGCGATCGCCCTTCGGCGCCAGCTCGGCCAGTTCGGGAATCAGACGTCCCTTTTCGTCGAAGAGTTCCTCTGCCTTGTAGCTCTTCATCCATTCTTCGAGGAGCTTCACGTGATCGGGATGATCGGTATCGACCAGCAGCGGGACTTGGTGAGCTCGAAATGTTCCCTCGATCTGCAGACCGTCGACGACCTTAGGCCCGGTCCAGCCCTTGGGCGATTTGAGCACGATCATGGGCCAGCGCGGCCGGGTGGTGTCGTTGTTGCTGCGTGCATTTTTCTGGATTTGCTGGATGGACTCAACCGCCTTATCGAGGGTGGCGGCCATCAGTTCGTGCATCGAGTCGGGATCATCCCCTTCAACAAAGTAAGGGATCCAGCCGCATCCACGCAGGAATTGGTCCAGTTCGTCATGTTCTATGCGAGCCAACACTGTGGGATTGCTGATCTTGTAGCCGTTGAGGTGCAGGATCGGCAGCACGGCCCCATCGGTTCTTGGATCGAGAAACTTGTTCGACTGCCATGAGGTCGCCAAGGACGCCGTCTCCGCCTCACCGTCGCCGATGATGCAGGCGACGACGAGATCGGGATTGTCGAAGGCCGCACCGAAGGCATGACTAAGCGAATAGCCCAGCTCGCCGCCCTCGTGAATCGATCCCGGCGTCGTCGGCGCAACGTGGCTGGAGATGCCGCCTGGAAAGGAGAATTGCTTGAACAGCTTCTTCAGCCCAGCTTCGTCCTGGGTGACATTCGGGTAAACCTCGCTCCAGGTGCCTTCAAGATATACGTTGCCGACGATCGCTGGGCCGCCATGTCCGGGCCCCGCAATGTAGAACATGTTGAGGTCGTACTTCTTGATCGCCCGGTTCAGATGCACGTATATGAAGTTCTGGCCCGGCGTCGTGCCCCAGTGCGAGACCACCAGCGGCTTGACGTGCTCCAGCTTGAGCGGTTCCTTGAGCAACGGGTTGTCATAGAGATAGATCTGGCCGACCGACACATAGTTGGCGGCACGCCAGTAGGCATTCATCTTGCGGAGCAGCTCCGGAGTGAGCGCGTGGGATTGTTTGACGGACTCTTCCTTGCTCAATTCTTCGGTCGTCTCGTGGAGTAGTTCCTCGGTAGTGAGCATTTTGGTCGGCATCGTTTGATTCTCCCTTTGTTTCCATGAACGCGAGAAAGCACGGTTGAACTGGTGGTATGGCTAGCTCTCTTGCTGCGTCTGCAGCCCGAAAGAGGCCAGCTTTGCGCAGGTGGATTTCAAATCGACGTGAAGAATGCTTCGAATGCCCAGTCCTTCCGCGATCTGGACGAACATCGGCGTGTTGTCGATGTAGACGATCCGCGCCGGCGGCGTCTGGGCGACGTCCAATGCAAGCCGAAAGATGTTTACATCGGGCTTGCGCATGTGGACGAAGCAGGAAGTGATGAAGGCATCCGCGAGCCGGTCCAGCTTGAACGCGCGAATGCGATATGCATTCATCTCGCGGGATTCATTGCTGACGACAACGATCTTCAGGCCATACCGGACCTTGAGACGTGCAATCAACTCGATCATTCCGGGGTACGGCTTCGATTGCGCAAAGATGAAGTCCCGGAACTGGCTCCGCGTGAACGGCCGCTTTCGATAGAAGACCACCCAATCCAGATATTCCTGGAAGGTCATCCTTCCCTCTTCCTGCGTCTCGAAGACCAGAGCGTGGCGCTCTTCCATCTCTGCCCACGCCAGCTTGAAGTGTTTGGCCGCGCGATGGCGGGCCAGATGGTCCCAGCCGTCGGTGAGCAGGACCTCGCCGACATCAAGGAACAGTGTCGTCACCGGTGCCGCTCTTTTCATTCTTCCTCTGACGACAACTGCGCTTACGTTGCGGTTCAGTTCCTCACCGTGGCCCCGTCACGCAGTTCGACGCAAAATTGCGAGATCGCGGTACAGAAGCGAGGTGCAGCAGCAGCTTGCAATAGGTCTTTGAGTCGAGGGTCTTAGTGCTGCATGCTTATCATGTCCTTCGGAATAGCCTCTTTCCGGACGGACAATAATCGCCATTGCTGCCGAGCCAACAACGACGGTAGACCCTGATCCAGGTATATGTCGGGGCCGCATACACTTCTTCTCCGGGAACCGCAACTCATCCAAGGGATATGCCTACTTCTGATTGACATCGCGCAGGAGTTTGGTCCGTCGTTCTTCGTATTCCTCGCTTGTTATCTCCCCGGCGGCATATCGCCTTTGCAGGATCTGCAGCGGCGATTGCATCTGCCTGTAGGTAATTCGCCTCACCGGCATCATGAAGGAAAAGAAGAAAATCCAGAGCAGGAACCAGAAGACCCACCAATACGCGTGCATTCCCCAGTAGTAGTACATTGATATCACCTCACACAACGCCGTGCCTGATTTGGCCATCCGATGATGGACCTGCCAACCCTACAGTGAGGTTGGATGCAGATATTGAACCGGGTGGCTACATCCATCGCGATGCATATGAATTCATTCCGCCATGCGCCCATCTGCGACGGGGCTTGACTATGGCTGGATCCATCAATGAGCTGCTCATCGCGCGCTCTTCTTCTGCTACTTCCTCTGACGTACGGCAAGCAAAAGAGCGATACCGCCAACGAGCGCGATGCCTCCGAGAATTGGGGGCGCTAGATTCATCTTTTGCGGTTCGAGGGTCTCTTGCATCATGAATCGTATAGGGGATGCGAAGTATGCAAGCGAAAGAACCCCCAAGCCAATCAAGATGATCCCGACGATGGTTGCAATTCTCATGAGATCTCCTTGTTAGCTTCGCTGAACGACTGACTTCCTCAGTACTCCCGGGTTACAAGGCAGTTGCCTTCTAAGACTGAAGTACAGGCCCAGGGCGCAGGGCTGACCCCTCGGACTCGGATCAGTCTTAAACGCCTTCTCGGGTGTGATGCAGATTCACTCGGCGATTGGCCCAGGAAATGGACTTTACCCAGCGCGTGGGAACCAGCACCGAGCGGCAGAGAAGCCATTCTCCCGCCTTCACCTCCAGATAGCCGAGATGCCAGGAGGCCTCGTCCAGAATGAAGTCTTCCAGACGCCCCAGTTCACCGTCCGTACCCCGTACTTCGTAACCCTCCAGGTTCGAGATACTGCGGAGATGCAAATCTCCCTCGGTATGCACCGGGTACTCTATGCCAGTGGGCATGGAGGACGTCATGGGGGACCGCCTGTCGACCCAGTAGGCCAGCTTGCCAAAATAATCCTGCATAGCGATTTCCTGCTGACGGGAGACCGGCTGTTTGGTATCGACATCGGGACTCTGTCGCACCTGCTCCTTCGTCAATTGGACGTGAAGGGTCTTGTTCTCCCAATCGAGTTGTTTGATCGCCGTAACCGGGAGAACTACCTCCTCACGAGTAAGCCAGCGTTTCACATCGACGACAAGATAGTGGATCGCCCAGGTCTGGTCGTTGAAGAGGAAGTCCCGCACGCTACCGATTTCGCCGTCGGTTGCAATTACGCGATGGTCAACCAATGCCTGTAAGCGGTGAAGCATATTCATCCTCCGGGTCACATAGTTTGCGCACCCGGAGTCGCCGGTCAAACTCCGAATCACGGCCGAATTCTATGCGGCAGGGAGAGTCGATTACTGGTCAAATTTGACCTGGCATGAGTAAATTGGCTCAGCGCCCACTCGCAGTCGAGAACATGCTTGCAGTACGCTTGCGTTCGAATGCGGCTCTCACAGAGAGTTTTCGGCCCGGACAAACTTTGGATCGACTCAGGAATCTCATCTCAGGAGGTGCATTTGCCAATCCTGATGGATGAGTTCGCTCGCTGCGTGACTGTGCCACTCAGGCTCGTCGCCACCCAATGAAACTCACTCATGCCATCGACCTGGAGCGTATACCGTGAGTCCGACTACAGAGAAGCCCAACACTACAGAACAGCCCCAAGCCAAGGGCGGCTCAAATGACGATGCAAAGCCCGACGCTAATGGCAAACCGAAGGCTGATGCCAAGGAAGATCTGAAGCCCGGCGCAAAGCCAACCTCGAAGGACGACTTGAAGGCGATCCCGATGGCCGATCTGCAGACCAAGCTCCAGTCTTCTCCGAAAGGCCTGACTCAAGCCGAGGCTGCGAAGCGGCTTGTGAGCGATGGACCTAACGCCCTCAAGGTAGAGAAGACCAATGCGTTTCTGAAGTTCCTCTCCTATTTCTGGGGGCCTATTCCGTGGATGATTGAGGTGGCCGTTATTCTGTCGGGGGTTGTGCGGCACTGGTTGGACTTCTTCGTCATTCTGGCGCTTCTCTTCTCGAATGCCATCGTTGCGTTCTGGGAAGAGCATCAGGCGGGCAATGAGATTGCGGCGCTCAAGGCAAAGCTGGCGAACGACGCGACGGTCCTGCGCGACGGCAAATGGGCCACACCAAAGGCGAGTGAACTGGTCGCCGGCGATGTCATTCGTCTGAAGCTGGGAAACATTGTTCCCGCAGACGCTCGGCTGCTGGATGGCGATCCCGTCGAGGTCGATCAGTCTGCCCTGACCGGTGAGTCGCTGCCAGTCACGCGCAAGCCGGGTGAGGCGGTCTTCTCCGGCTCGATTGTGCGCCAGGGTGAGATCGACGCAATGGTTTATGCGACGGGACCGCGCACTTATTTTGGCAAGACAGCGGAACTGGTGCAGCAGGCCCACACGGTGAGCCACTTCCAGAAGGCCGTGCTCAAGATTGGCGACTACCTGATTGTTCTCGCCGTGGTTTTGGTCGCGGGGATACTCACAGTCTCACTGCTTCGCCATAATCCCGTCCTCGACACGCTGGAGTTCTGTCTCGTTCTGCTGGTTGCGTCGATTCCAGTCGCGATGCCGACGGTGCTCTCAGTAACGATGGCGGTCGGTGCGCGTCTGCTGGCGAAGAGTAAGGCAATCGTTACCCGGCTTTCGGCAATCGAGGAGTTGGCTGGCGTCGACGTTCTTTGTTCCGACAAGACAGGCACCCTGACCCAGAACAAGCTGACTCTGGGCGATCCGTTTACAGTGAACAACATCCCCGCCGACCAGGTAATTCTATGGGCGGCGCTCGCGTCGCGTCCTGAAGACAAAGACACTATCGATCTTGCGGTGATTGGCGGGGTGAAGGATGCGAATGCGTTAAAGGCATTCCAAGTGCTTCATTTCCAGCCCTTCGACCCGGTGCATAAACGCACTGAAGCAACCGTAAAGGGAGGTGACGGCAAGCAGTTCTTCGTCTCCAAGGGGGCACCGCAGGTCATCCTGCAGATGTCGAAAAATGCCGATGCAGTGAAGCCCGAAGTCGAAAAGGCGGTGAATGAATTTGCCGGGCGCGGCTTCCGTTCACTTGGTGTCTGCCGCGCTGACCAGGAGGGGAACTGGCAGTTTGCCGGCGTCATCCCCATGTTCGATCCGCCGCGCGAGCAGGCGAAGGCAACCATCGCAAGCGCCAGGCAGATGGGGCTAAACGTCAAGATGGTCACGGGCGATCAGACCGCCATCGCTCGCGAGACCAGCAAGCAACTCGGCCTGGGGACCAACATCGTCAATGCCAATGCCCTTGGCGACACCAAGCAGCAACCCGGCCCCAAGATCATCGATGCAATCGAAAAAGCGGATGGCTTCGCCGAGGTCTTTCCCGAACACAAATACTTCATCATTGAAGCCCTCCAGAAGAGCGGTCACATCGTCGGCATGACCGGAGACGGCGTGAACGATGCGCCCGCGTTGAAGAAGGCGGACTGCGGCATCGCTGTCTCGGGCGCAACCGACGCAGCACGCGCGGCGGCGTCCATCGTCTTACTCGCGCCAGGACTCTCGGTCATCATCGAGGCCATTAAAGAGAGCCGCAAGATATTCCAGCGCATGAACAGTTACGCCATGTATCGCATCGCGGAGACGCTGCGCGTGGTGCTGTTCATGACGGTGGCCATCCTGGTCTTCAACTTCTACCCCGTGACTGCAGTGATGATCGTCATGATCGCATTGCTCAACGACGGGGCCATCCTCTCCATCGCATACGACAACGTCCAGTACAGCAATAAGCCCGAGGCGTGGAACATGCGGCGCGTGCTGGGCGTCTCGACAGTGCTGGGAGTCATCGGGGTCATCTCCGCCTTCCTGTTGTTCTGGCTTGGCGAACGCGTCTTCCATCTCGACCGCGCACACGTTCAGACCCTGATGTACCTCAAGCTTTCGGTGGCCGGCCATCTCACCATCTTCCTGACGCGCACGCGCGGGCCTTTCTGGACCATCAAGCCGGCGAAGATCCTTTGGATTGCGGTGCTCGGCACACAGATCGTTGCAACTCTTATCGCGGTCTATGGCTTGTTCATGACGCCGTTGGGTTGGAAGTTCGCTGGCCTTGTCTGGGGATATGCGATTCTCTGGGCGCTGTTCACCGACCGCATCAAACTTCTAGCCTACCGGGTCTTGGACGATGTCAAGGCCGACGAGGCAAAGCCGGAGGACAAAGCGGACGCAGCGAAGCCAGAAGACAAAGCTGACGCCGCGAAGCCTGAGGACAAAGCAGACGAGCCGAAGCCGGAGGACAAAGCCGACGCCGCAAAGTCTGAGGACAAAGCAGCCGATGCAAAGCCCGAGGCCAAAGCAGACGCCGCGAAGCCAGAGGCCAAAGCAGACGAGGCAAAGCCTGAGGCCAAAGCTGACGAGCCAAAGCCTGAGGACAAGGCCGGAGAGCCAAAGCCTGAGGCCAAGGCTGACGAGCCAAAGCCTGACGCCAAAGCAGACGAGCCGAAGCCGGAGGCCAAAGCAGACGAGCCGAAGCCTGAGTCCAAAGACAAGGAGCAATCCAATGTAACGCCGCAGCTCGTCAAACGAGTCCATGAACTTTACGAGGAGCTGGGGCGTGAGGACGTTCAAACAGTTCAGGACTGGGAGAAAGCTAATCCGGCGACCGGGAAAACAAAATCCCAGAAATAAACAGACAGAGACAGTGAGGCTTACATGACCGGAAGATCGAAGATCAAAATCAGTTCAGAGGATTTCCCTGTGAATCCCGGTTCGGAGTTCAAGATGAGCGACAGGCCGACGGATGTAAAGCCCATCTGCAAGTCGAAGAAGCAGTACAAAAAACTTCTCGACGAACACGTGGAGGCACTCAGCGCGCTGCAGCATCTGCACTATGCGTCAAATCGCTACGCACTCCTGCTGATCTTTCAGGGGATGGATGCCGCGGGCAAGGACGGAGCCATTCGCCACGTCATGTCGGGGATCAATCCGCAGGGCTGCGATGTCGCTAGCTTCAAGCAACCAAGTGCCGAGAAACTGGAGCACGACTTTCTTTGGCGCTCAACCCGTCGGCTAAGGATGCGGTCTCCTGGATGCAGTCGAGGCGCTCTATCGAGGCATGGACAACTCACTGCGTTTTGCAGTTGAAACAAGAGCTTGAAAACATTGCAGCCAGCATCATGGTCGCGATAGCGGACCCCATAGAGCAGGAAAGCAGGGATGCGGACTCGAAAGAGCCCATTGACCTGCCTCTTGCGGCATAGCTTTCCGTGACCAGATAGACTATAATCATTCCCGTGGATGGGAAGATTTATTCTGAAGACGTTGGAGGCGACATGGAAGTTCTACTCGAGAATCTGACAACCAATGAAGCCGCGGTTGTAGCCGGGGTTACGGTTGCGAACATCAATCGCGTAATTGACAGAAAGATACTTCCAAAGAAGCTTTACAGTATGTCCCAGGGCCGAACGGTGCGCAGAGATGCCTGTGTCTGGATCGCATTTTACTTCGAGACTGCGGAACTGCTCACTTCAGCAGCGCGGATGAAAACCATACGTGACGGGCTGACGCGCAATCACTCCTGGCTCGAACTCAGGGATTGCCGAGTGGAAGAATCGCGTACTATCCAGGTGGATTTCTCTCACATTTGGGAGGACGTCGAGCGACGCCTGAACCAACTCAAAGAGGCTCAGGCTATGGTTATTGAAGATTCTGAGATTCTCCGAGGAACGCCCATTATCAAAGGGACCCGCATCCCCCTTTATGACGTCGTGAGTCTGATTGATTCAGGAACGAACATCGAGGAGATTTTGGAAATCTATCCTCGTCTCAAGAAGTCACAGATTGGATTGGCTTCCATTTACGCGAAAGCGAACCCCCAAAGGGGCCGCCCCAAGTCGCGGACCTTCCCCAAAAGTCTGGAGATTTCCATGTCGAAGAAGTGTCTTCGCAATGCATCTGTAGGGGGTTGAGAATTTTGCAGAAGATTCTGATTGATGAAAACTTGAGCCCCTCACTCGAATTGCTAGCTCACGAGCGCGGTTTTCAGTGCTCTCACGTCAACTACCTAGGCAAGGGTGGCTACAAGGATTGGCAACTCAAATCGACCATTCTCGACGGCGATTGGACGTTCGTCACTAACAACAGCATCGACTTCCGTGGTCCTGTAAGCAAGCCGGGCTCGACGGGGGAATACGATAAGCCGCGTTGTCGTGGCCTATTCTGGACTAAATATCGGTTGCCCAATTAACGATGTCGATCAGGTCTACCACTTTGGCCATTTTGCCAAAGATGTTGTCGCGGGCTACAAGCACGGCCCCGGCAGCGATTGCTTGGGCCGCAATCAGCATATCCATAGTGGCAACTGTAAGCCCCGTTGGTTCGAGTAGGGCTCTAGCCTGGGCGTAAGCCGCCGCCTCATCGGAACCCCACGGAAGAATTTGAAAATTGGCGAATAGTCCCTCTATTGCCAAACAGCGGGCGCGAGACAGAGAGCGTCTTGCCATTCCAAAGCGCACCTCTGCTTCAGTGATTACCGAAATACAGAGAACGGCGTCCCCATCCTGAGAGAGTCTTTGAAATTCCGCCCGTGCCGCTGGAGACTTCCCGTTGACGATATAGCTGAACGTGTTTGTGTCGAGTAAATAGGTGGTTGTCATTGTTGTTCTGAACCTTCAGGGGCATCGTCCTCAAAAAGCTGCTTGATCGCCGGACGCTCTTCCGCAGGGCGGCGGTCGCGGTCAGCGTCGCTCATAAAGTCATCTGGGAGTTTGGCCGCGTCGAGCGCTGCAAAGACCTCGGTCAGACTCGGAACTTCCGTGAGAATGACGCCACCACTGCTCGGATCGCGGCGGATCGAGACGACGGGAGTATGAAAGCGAAAATCCAAAGGAATCGTCACATGCTGACTTCTGCCACTCATAAAAACCCGTGCTCTTGTAGTGTTTGGCATAAACCCTCCTATTGCTGTATATCGTAACTATATAGCAATAGGAGGTCAACTTGGGTAGACCAAAAATTGACTTTTCGCGGTTTTAGAGCATTTTGCCTATTGCTGTAGAGCTTCAAAGGGGAGACGGAACCAAGCCTTTGCGTCCTCATCGGTCAGTTGTGGCAGTAGTCGGGAAATGGCCTTGTCGAGAGCTTTCTTTGTCCGAGCCTTGGCCGTGCGGAGCAGTTGTTTGAGTTTGGCCCAGGCCTTCTCAATGGGATTCAAGTCCGGCGAGTAGGGTGGAAGATACAACAACTCAGCGCCGCATTTTTCGATGCGTTGGCGCACGCCATCCACTTTGTGGCTGCTCAAGTTGTCCATCACCACTACATCGCCGGATCGCAGTTGCGGGCACAGGCAGCGATCCAGATAGGCCAGGAAGATTTCCCGGTCGGTGGCGGCCTCGACGGTCATGGTGGCGACCATGCCGCGTGTGCTGAGTGCGCCGAGAATCGTCAAGATCTTCCAGCGACTGTCCGGTGTACTTTCGTGAATCCGCGCGCCGCCTTGGCAACGCGCATAGAGCCGCGTCATCTGCGTGGAAACACCGCTCTCATCCAGAAAAATCAGCTTGTCGCGCGGGATCGAACCGAGCGTGTGAACGAACTCTTCCCGGCGTTTGTGGTTGGCTTCTGTGTCGCGTTCTGCGGCGTGGAGTGACTTTTTTTCAGCCGGATTCCCATCTGCCGGAGAACCCGCCAAAGGTACGCCGTGTCGAAGTGAAGCCCGCAGCGGTGCTGCAACCCTGCCTGCAACTCGGACAAGGTTGCGTCGGGCTGACCCGACACCAGAGCCGCAAGCTCGGCCCGATCCAGACGAGACTTGGCTCCTGGAGTATATTTTTTGCGCTCGATCTGCCCGTTCAACCGGCGCTGGGAAGAGATCTTCCAGGCCCAACCACGGCTGACGCCAAACTGCTCCGCCAAATGCGAGAGCGTCCCTTGACCCCGGTCATGGGCCTCCAGCAGCTTCCGCCGCAAATCATCCGAATATGCTCGCGCCATGTGAGCTCATGTCGCAGATTATCGCCTTATTCACTCTACACCATCAGCCAAAATGCTCTAGTCAAAACGCCCATATTGCAAGGGGAGTACCCGGCACGAAACGTAGCGGCTGCAGCAAGAATCTTGGACCCACCGAACATAAAAAAGCGTGGCAGGCTGGAAAGCATAAACGCCCAGAGAATTGGCAGCAGGGCAAGTACGCATCACGGGTTCAGGCCGCATATCCGCCCCAGAATCAGGTCGGAGAGAGCAGCGCATTAGGAGTGCGCTGCTCTGTCTGCC
>Ga0302201_10001330_pt1 | contig 21353 bp, 21 predicted proteins | sample II_Bog_N3_2_FD_194586 | JGI IMG/M metagenome (GOLD analysis project Ga0302201, IMG submission 194586) | Peat permafrost microbial communities from Stordalen Mire near Abisko, Sweden - II_Bog_N3_2 | ecosystem: Environmental > Terrestrial > Soil > Wetlands > Peat | place: Sweden: Abisko... | reverse complement strand
ACACGGCGTTGAAAACGTGGAATACCGGCTGGGAGATATGGAAGAGCTGCCGATTGATTCTGGTTCGGTGGACATCGTTTTCTTCTCGCAATCGCTGCATCATGCGCTGCATCCGGAGCGCGCGGTGACGGAGGCTGCGCGGATTTTGAAGCCAGGTGGCCGGATTGTCATCCTCGACCTTGTGAAGCATCGTTTCGAGGAAGCGCGCGAACTCTATGCGGACGAGTGGCTGGGATTCAGCGAGCCGGAACTGGAAGAGGTGCTGGAGAAGGCCGGCTTCTTGAATGTGCAGACTTCGGTGGTGCATAAGGAGCCGGAGACGCCGCAGTTTCAAACGCTGCTGGCGGTGGCGGACAAGGCAGCCTGAGCGTTTTGTGAGTTGCTCGGCGGCTTGGGGCAAAGCGGGGCAAGGGTGTGGAAGAAGGCCGGTGCCTCGATCCATCAGGCCGCACTCGCCTTGCACCTTACGGCCCTCCATCGCTATCGTTGGGATTGAGCGTTGGCGCCTTTCCGAAAGCCCTCCATGGAAGTCTTAAAACACCTCTTCGAGCAACACTTCCACGCACCGCCCGATACCGTGAAGCCGCTGCAAGGCCAGCTTGGCGGATCGGGGCGCGCAATTGTGCGGCTCTCTTCGGGCGACCGTACCGCCATCGGCATCCTGTCCAGCGTTCGCGAAGAAAACGTCGCCTTTCTTGAGTTTTCAAAGCATTTCTATCGACGCGGGCTGCCGGTACCTGCGATCTACGCCGAAGACCTTTCGCAAGGCGCTTACCTGGAAGAAGACCTGGGCGACACTACCCTGTATGAGTTTCTGTCGGCCAACCGCAGCGGCGAATCCGTCTCACCGCAAGTGATCGATGCCTACCGCCGCGCTGTCGCAATACTTCCTCGTTTCCAGGTGGATGCCGGGCGCGATCTGAACTACAAGGTCTGCTATCCCCGGGCAAGCTTCGACCGGCAATCGATTGCCTGGGACCTGAACTACTTCAAATACTACTTCCTTCGGCTGGCCGGCGTGCCGTTCAACGAGCAGGCGCTCGAAGTCGACTTTGGCCGCCTCACACGCTTCCTGCTCGCCGCACCGCACCATTACTTCCTTTATCGCGACTTTCAGTCCCGCAACATCATGATTCGCGACGGCGAGCCCTATTTTCTGGACTACCAGGGCGGCCGCAAAGGCGCGCTGCAATACGACATTGCCTCGCTGCTCTATGACGGCAAAGCCGACCTACCGCCCGCGTTGCGCCAGCAACTGCTGGACCACTATCTCGACTCGCTGGCCAGCCACATGCCGCTCGACCGCGCCGCATTCATGGAGCACTATTACGCCTACGTCTACGTAAGGATCATGCAGGCCCTGGGCGCTTACGGCTTCCGCGGGTTCTTCGAGCGCAAGCCGCACTTTCTGCAATCAGTCCCATACGCGCTGAAGAACCTGCGCTGGCTGGCTGAGAACGTCCGCCTGCCGATTGCTCTACCCGCGCTCGATAGGGCCTTCGAGGCCATGATCGCGTCTCCCAAATTTGAGACGCTGGCCACACCCACCCCGCCGCTCACGGTCCGCATCTTCAGCTTTTCGTTCCACCGCGAGGCGCCCAAGGACCCCTCCGGCAACGGCGGCGGCTTTGTTTTCGATGCACGCGGCCTGCCCAACCCCGGCCGCCTGGAGCAGTTCCGGGCGCTCACCGGCAAAGATGCTGCCGTGATCGATTACCTGCGCCAGCAGGAATCCGTGCATCCGTTCTTCGCTGCCGTTCTCACGCTGGTTGACTCGACCGTGTCGGCGTACCGACGGCGCGGATTTGAGAATCTGATGGTCAGCTTCGGCTGTACGGGCGGGCAGCACCGCTCCGTCTATCTGGCCGAGCAACTGGCCAATCATCTGAGGGCAGCGCAGGGCGTCGAAGTTGTGCTTCGGCATGTGGAGCTTGAAAAGCGCGCGGTCGAGATCGAAGAGCGGATTGCGGAGCAGGCTGCCCCATGAAGGCTATGATCTTTGCCGCAGGCCTGGGCACGCGCCTGCGACCGCTTACCGACGACCGCCCCAAAGCCCTGGTTGAGGTGGCGGGCCGCACCATGCTGGAGCTCACTCTGGCCCGGCTGCGTGGCTTCGGGATTCTTGAGGTGATTGTGAACACGCACCACTACGGAGAAATGATCGCCGAATACCTCCATGCGCACCGCAACTTCGGCATGTCGATTGTTCTTTCGCATGAGCTCGTGTTGCTGGATACGGGCGGTGGCCTCAAGAACGCCGCATCGTTTTTTCTTGATTCCGCGGCAGACAGGGACGCAGCGTTTCTGGTCCACAACGTCGATGTCCTCTCGACGATTGATGTTGCCGAAATGCTTCGGCAGCACAGTTCAACCGGAGCGCTGGCAACGCTTGCCGTGCAGCGCCGCACAAGCTCACGGCAACTGCTTTTCGACAGCGGCGGTCAGCTCTGCGGCCGTCAAAGTGGAAGCGAGACGCAACTTGTTTGCCAAGGCACGGACCTTGAAGCGCTAGCCTTCTCCGGCATTCAGGTTCTTTCTACGCGAATTTTTGAGAAGCTCACGGAACAGGGGGCGTTCCCGATTATTGACGCGTATCTGCGCCTGGCTGGGCAGGGCGAGAGAATCCTTGCCTTCCCAGCTGGCGATGCGTATTGGCGCGATCTTGGCCGACCGGAAAGCATTGACGAGGCTGCAAACGATATAGCGACAGGTAGGTACACCGCGCTTTGATGCGCCCACTTCGCACCCGTTGTTGAGACCACGACCGTCGGTCGGCGGGCTGCTAAGAAGGGCCAATGCATCCCTCAGGGGCTAAAGCCCAGAGTGTTTCGATTGCCTATGCGGCACGACTGAAGTCGTGCCCTTTCAAAGCAGTGAGTTTTTGGCAACCATTTTTGGAACCCGTAGAGCGCCGGGCCTACTTTGCCGTAACGTCCCAGTCGAAGCTGAGGGTTGAGATCAATACGTTCAGCTTTTCCACTGCGGCTTGCTTCTGCTGCTCCAGGTCGGCGGTCTGCTTGCGCGCCGCCTGCAACTGGTCTTCGGCGTGGTTCAGCTCATCGACAAAGCGCTTGGCCGCGTCGTTGTTCTTGAGTGCGGTCAGGTTGTCGCGGTCGCGCGCTTCATCGGCTGCGGCGGTCTCTTCAGACTTCTTCGAATCCTTGATGCGGCGATCGAGGTCGGCTATCGCAGTCTGTGCTTCGATTACGGGCTTCAGGGTCGCGGCGGCATCGGGAACGCGTTTCACCAGATCCAGCAGGTAGCCAGTCTGGTCGGTGTTGGCGTTGAGCCACCACTCGTTGACCTCCGGGCCATGCTCGCGCACCTCCAGCTTCTCAGTGGAGTGGGAGCGGACCGGAAGCCGGAAACGATAGAGGCCCGGCGTAGTCTCGGCTGGCTTTAAGCCGTCATCGAGGGTCCAGCCATTTTGGCGGCGCACATATTCCAGCAACACCACTCGGTCCTCGTCCGCGGAGTTGGTAGCCGAGTACGTGGTGGAAGCAACGTCCATGTGTGTCTCCTGGATGACTCCATGGCCGATTTTGACGTGATGCAGGGTGCGATCGCTGTCGTGCGCCGAGATATGCATGCGAACGGCCTGGTCGGCCGCGTAGGAGAGCAGCCGCTTTTCGCCGGGATGAATCGGGTCGAGCAAGCCCTCGCCGGCAAATTCGCCGCTTTCGAAGATGGAGAAACTGCCGGAGTCGAGGGTCAGCTTTGAGGTATTCTTCAGCCAAACCGCTCGGAGTGGCGTGCTCTCCTGCTGGCTCCAGAGGGTTACATGCTCGGCGGGAAGCTCCTGCTGGAGAATCGGGACCATGGCCGACTCGTTCTTGTGGATGGTGACCGGCGCAGTGAGCGAATACTGAAAAAAGTCGTCAAATGCGTTGGTGGAAACATCGCCTTCGCCTATCGCATCGGAAGCGCGATAAACACCGCCCACGCCCATCCCACCGCCTGAAATTGAATTGACCACATTCGTATCGACCGGGACCTCCGCATCCGCCCCGGTCACAACCGTCTGGGACTGACTGTAGTTGTTACGAAGCTGCTGGTTCAACTGTTGATTGTTGGTCAGTTGTGCGAGATTTCGGCCGTTCAACGCAAACCCCTGCGGAACTTGGACTCTTGGAGGCGCCGGGGCCATCCCCCCCGTAAATCTGTCAGACTTCTTGTCCTCTGCCGCTTCATGAGTTTGCGGCGTAGTCTGCGCCTCCACTGCAATCGGAATCTCAGGCCGGCGCGTGTACAAGGGCTGACTCAACGGCTGGATGAAGCTCTGCGGCGCACCGGCTACAAGGGATAACTGAACATTGTCCCAGTCCGCGCCGACGGTGTTATCGACCACCGCCCAGCCTTGCATGGTGGCGCTGCCATTGGCTTCGCGCGGGAAGACGATCCGGTAGGTCGACTTCCACACCGGAACCTCGCTGATGTAACTGACCCTCAACTCCCGCTGCCGTTGCCCCAACGCGTCCAGCGTCAAATGCCGCAGCCCTGTCGAATGTGTCGTGCTCAGCAATTCCAGGTAGCGGTCAAGCTGGCCTTGCAAATTCCCGTCGAGCGGCCGCACGCTCAGAGCTGGAGTCAACTCAATCACCCTGACGGCTCCCGACGAGGCCACCAAGGTAAGGTAGAACTTGTCCACCGTCGCATCGGTCGAACCATCGCCGGCCTTTACCGCGTGCGTTTCAATCGCCATCAGCCTTCCGGTGAATGTCGCGCCCGGCCCGCCCATGACCTCCACTCGCTGCCCGCGCAGCGCCTGGAACAACTCAGTCGAAGTCGGATCGTCGCTCATTCCCAGCGAAAGCGTCTTCAACTGCTCCGCCAGAGGCGTGGTGGAGTTGTAGTTGACCCCGGCAATGCGCCCGCCGCCCTCGTCGAGCACGGTGAGAGACTGCAGCACATCGTTCAACTGCGACGAGGTAAAGTCGATGGCCACGCGTTGGTTGCCGGTGACGGCTCCGGCGTGCTCAAAGTAGCCGACGCCATTCTTGTAGAGCACAACCTTGCGCACGGGCAGGTCTTTGACGACGGGCGGAGTTGCATCGGCAGCGATTGACGGCGCGGAGGTTTTGGCGGCTGTTTTGAATTTGGCTTCGGGCGTGGGCTGCGACTGTGCGGCAAGGGCCGGCGCGAACGCTGCAAGGCAGGCGGCGAGACTGGTAAGAAGGCTGAAGGCTGCAAGAATCCGGCGCATGATTTCTCCTGGAACGAACCGATGGGAATGCTACTCCCTTGGACCCCTGCGAGGGAAAAACGGCTCCCTGATCGCACTGTTTCTCTCAGGTCCTCAGCGTGAGAACGGGACGGCGGCGGAATCTTGCATGAAGGCTTGTGATTTTTTCAGGAGGTTGCGAGCTTCTGTAACTGCGCCAAGTGGTTGAGGTCGTGGCCGGCCATGGTTTCCACCAGGGTGAGGAACGTCATGGTTCCCCGCTCGGGGTGCGTCACCACGCGATCCGCGGCTGCTGGCATCACTTTGCCGATCAGCTTCAAGTTCCACCTGCGCAGGGAACCAAAAACGCCGAGCGCTTCACCGGCACCGATCCCCCCATAACAGGACGCCCACTTGTCCTGATCGAATGGCTGAATCCTCGGCGCATCCTCGGCCAGCGTCTGGCGCAGCCGGAACGCGAACACCAGTTCGCAATCGGCCAGATGCGCAACGATCTCCGCAGCAGACCATTTCTCCGGCGAGGGTCGTACAGTGGACCGATCATCGCCGATCTTTGCCAGCAGGAACGCAATCCGATTCGTCGTTTCGTGGAGAATCTCTTCCAGCGGTCTTCCATCGAGAAACCTGTCATACGGATTCAATTCGCTCATCGTAGCTTTTCTCCCTGGGCAGGTTAGCCTACGTCCACTTTAATCTGGAATTTGCCGGCTGCGATCTGACAATTGATCACTTATTTCTGATAGTCACGATCTGTCTTACAGATAGTGATCCAACATCCTCATCCACGTAGGCCAGTCGTGCGAGTTATACGAATCCCACACAAAAAGCTTGTGGGGAATGCCCCTGGAACTCATGATGCGGTCTAGGTTCTGGTTCTGGCCGAGGCATTGGTCGTCCCACCCGGTGGCCAGCACGTAGGAGTTGCGGCGGTAGTGATCAAAGAACCATGGATCGCTCAGATTGGGCAGATAGTCCATGGGCAGATTGAAGTAACAATCCTGGTCGTAGTAGCCGTGAAGAAAGTTCCTTAGGTCGTATGCGCCGGACATCGACAGCAGGCCGGTAAACACATCGGGATGGCGCAGGGCGATGTTGACCGCGTGATAGCCGCCAAAGCTGCAGCCCAGCGAGACCAGATGCCAGTCGCGGTTCTTGAGGCGGACCAGCGGGACGACTTCGTGGATGAGGTAATCCTCATACTGCATTTGGCGAGCGATGCGCCAGCGCGGCGGGACCTGCTTGTTGTACCAGCTCTCCATGTCCACCGAGTCCACGCAGTACACCTGCACCTGGCCGGCGTCGATTTTGCCGGCAAGCGCGCCGATCAAGCCACGATCCTCAAACTCATAAAAGCGCCCGCCGGAGGTGGGAAACACCATGACCGGCAATCCAGCATGACCGAAGACGAGCAGTTCCATATCCCTGCCCAGGCGGCTGGAATACCACTTGTGATACTCACGATTCATGCTTTCCCCCACCGCGTTCGAGTCCGATCCAGCTTTTGCTGTTCACTGTCCACTACACACTGTCCACTGATTCTTGGAGAACCGCCGATTTCTTGATACTGTAACAGGCTGGGACGCTGTTTCTTCTCGTTGTTGACCAGCAGCAGCCGATAGGCGCTACCGACAGGAGCCTGCGGGAATTGAATTCAGAAAGCCAATCGCCGGGACTGCTCGGGCCGGAATCGCAGCCATTTGCTCATGCAAGAATGGGCCTTCTCTCGGCCGGTGAGCCCACGCTGCATCCCCGGCTCCGGCTGCACCGCGGCTTTCCCAGCGTCTATCTGCCCGATAAGCGCGACCTGATTGTGTATGTCCCGCCCGGCTACGACCAGCATCCGCATCGTACTTATCCGGTGCTTTATCTGCAGGACGGGCAGAACCTTTTCGACGGGCGAACGTCTTTCGTCCCCGGCCAACCGTGGCAGGTGCGCGAGCAGGCCGATGCAGCGATTGAGGCGGGCGAAGTGGAGCCGCTGGTGATTGTGGGCATCTACAACACCGGCGAACGGAGGCTTGCCGAATACACCCACGAGCGCGATTGGCAGCAAAGAGGTGGCGAGGCCGATGAATATGGCCTGCTGCTGACCCGCGAGATATTGCCGTGGATTGCCGGCCACTATCGCGTGCGCACCGAGCGGGAGCAGACCGGGCTTGGCGGTTCGTCGCTGGGCGGGCTGGTTTCGCTCTACCTGGGGCTGCGCTATGCTACCTGGTTTGGCAAGCTGGCGGTGCTTTCGCCGAGTGTGTGGTGGAACCACAAGAGTATTCTGGGCTACCTGAACGAGCGCGCGCCGGAGATTTGGGAGCGCCCGCGGCTGTGGCTCGATGTGGGCGACAAGGAGGGCCGCCGCACAGTTCACGATGTGGAGCATTTGAACCGTCGGTTGAAGGCCAACGGCTGGTTGCCTGGAGAGACGCTGCACTTTGAAAAGGCGCACGGCGGAACGCACGATGAAGCAAGCTGGGCGCGCCGCGTGCGGCCTATGCTGCGGTTTTTATTTCCGTCGCATTAGAAGAACAAATGTGGAAATATATCTGGATAGCCGGGAAGCATTGGGCAGGATGTTAAATCGTGACTGAATAGCGGGCGAGCGCATCGGGGATACGGCGATCCCAGGGTCGACGACGGCTCCGCTGGCGCCAGAGGAGTCAATAGCGCTGACCACGACTCAGTCCGCAACGGAGGCTAGAGCGTCGGCGTGATGAGATGCTTGCTGGGCGGCACGGATGGCGCTGCTGCTTTCGTTAAGTGGTGGCCTAGCCGTGTGAACGGGAGCTCGACGAAGTAGTAGCTGCCTAGCGCTGCGGCCGGCAGGGCAATGCACAATGCAACGAAGCTCCCGAAAGGCGTGAATAGCTGCTGCCAGAGATAAACGCTGTAGGACACTCTGCCAAGCCAAGCGAGCGGCGCAAAGGCCAAGGAGCGGGCGAAGAGCGTGCGCGGATGTATAACGGACGCACCGATGAGCCCGGCAATGGCCACAGATTCAAAAAGAGGCGGAATCCAGTGGAAGAGCGCAATGCCACAAAGTAGCGCGGCAAGCAACGGAAGCATCCAGAACTTCGACCAACGTCCGGCGACCTCTCGGATACGGGTGTCTGCGATTAGCAAGGCCAACAGGCATCCAACGAGCAGAGCATCGGCGCGTACCTGGGTCTGCAAGACGGCTGCGCCGTGAGTGTAATGCGTCCAGAAAACTTGCCTGCAACCGGCACAAGCAACTGCTCCCGCCCCGGCGATCCAACGACTGCGCTTCGCGCCAGCGAGCAGTATCGTACATGGCCAGATCATGTAGAACTGCTCTTCGATAGAGAGAGACCAAAAGTGGCCGGTGAGAGTTACGGCCGGAGTTGCGAAGAAATTTCGATAGAAAAACAAACAAGCCAGGGTGCCAGCAGGAGTGGTGGCATGGGTGTGCGCGATCCTGTCGATCAGCATGAGCGTACCTAGATACGTCCATGCCGCGGGCATCAGGCGAAAAAAGCGACGCAAATAGAAATGACGCGGATTGATTGGCTGCCTTACCAGGTTGGATGTAATCAAGAATCCGCTGAGCACAAAAAAAATAGTCACTCCATGCAGCCCAGTATCGGTCCAAGGCCGCGCATAACCCCTCAATATTTGGAGTTGGATGTGATCGAACAGAACCATCGCGATTGCGATGCCGCGCCAGCCGTCCAGGGCAGGAATCCGCTTCACTGAATTGGTCCCATCTTGTACCAGATCTCGCTAATTGGTCGATCTGAACGGTCCTTGAAGTGAGAATTGGCTCTGCCACAATAATACTCGGAATGCTTTTTTCGGTACCGATTCAGGTTGACGCAACTCAAGAACACGCAGCCGATGCAGGCGGATTGGCTATGATGGTTTGCTACGCCGCAAAACTCAATGCCCATCTGGGGCTGCGGCTTGATGCGGGCCACAAGGAGGGGCGGCGGACGGTACATGACGTGGAGCATTTGAACCGGCGATTGAAGGCCAACGGCTGGCAGCCGGGAGATGCGCCGCACTTTGAGGATCTGCATGGGGGAACGCACGATTAGGCCAGTTGGGCGCGGCGGGTGCGGCCTATGCTGAGGTTTTTGTTTCCGGCGGGGTAGCTGGCACGATCCAACGGCAGAAATGCTGGTAAATGTTCCAACCTTCGTCCGGCTCGATCAAATACTCTACAACGAAGCCAGTACCTGCGGCCAGGAAGTCTTTGGTTAGTTGGTCGGCGCTCTCCAAGCTCCGCGTATAAAAGATTAGGTCGCGAAGGCCGCTATTAGTGACGACAAGGACGCAAAGCGAATCGTTATTAGCTTCCAGCCGCCTACAGATGTTGACCTCGAAAGCCTTCAGGTCATCGCCCTCCTCTGTAGAGGGGAATCCATTGGGCCTCGGATTGCGCAGGTGCACTGATACGATCAGGTGGTGGTCGTAGGCCGGGATGGGGGCAAGGCCTTTGTACGCATTCGCCATGCGTACGATCATGGGGAAACCGTCCCGCTGTCCCTGCGCCAGACTCCAGTCATCCGGCTTTGGATTTCGTGGAGATTCGCCCGCCTTCCTGGGAAATGGCCACATCGCACAATCCTCGTTTCAGCTTTTCCACCAGTCTACCCCGCGCACTCCCTCAAAACTTGAAAACTGTTTGAGTTTGGCCGCAGTGTTAATCTGAAGGCAGTTTCGCAGACGGCGTCCAGAACACTGGGTACCCATAAGCAAAGGCTCCGGAGTGATTACCCGGAGCCTTTGTGTTTCCAGTCGCCCACAGTCACCATCGGACCGGCTCTATCGCCCAGCCTCGTCCAGTTCATCAATTTGCCGCTGCAGCTTGCGCGCCGCCCTGCCGTTCAGCCTTGCGATCCCGGCAAACACCGCCGCAACAAAAACGGCAAAGAGCGCGACGAAGACAACCGGGAATGTATGCCCCCCACGAATTGCATGGTTGAAGGACATTGCCAGCAACACGGCCATTCCGGGAATCAGCGGACCCAGATACCAGCGCCACACGCTGCTAAGCAGGTCGCGCTGGCGAACAAGCTCGCTGCGCCGGAACTCGATGAAGCTCGAACGGCCCGCGTCTTCGGGAAGCGCCCTGCCGGAACCCCTGGACAGCAACGCCCAGACCATATAGAACATGCCGGCAATCATCAGCCCAAAGCCGATGCGCGCAAGCAGGTCCGGGGTCCGCGAAAACTCCCAGCCGAAAAACACCACCACAGCTATCGCGGCGACATACTCGCGCGCATTCCGCCATTGAATCCTGCGCTGAAAACTTCCCGCGCTTGCCTGAATCTGTTCCACTGACATACGAACTCCTTCCGTTGGTTGACCCTGCCAAATTTCCCTCATTCGGCGGTCGTTTTGGGATTCATCGCACATCTCGGCCTCCTTCCTGGAACCGGTGCGCCAGGACGTGCTTGATCCGGTGAATTTTGGTTGCAACATTGCGCGCCGAAAGCCCGGTTATTTCAGAGGTTTCGGCCGCATCCATTCCTTCGAGATACGCGACCATCACCTGCCGGTCGAGTGTTTTGAGTTGATGAACCAGCTCGTAAAGCCTGGCAACGGCGTCGCGATGCGTTGCGGCGTCTTCGCCTTCCCTGGTATCCGCAGGCTCCGGCAGCTCTTCAAGTCCGACAAAAACCTGCCGTCTCATTCTCAACTGCCGCGAAACGTGAGAAGCCGCGGTATTGTGGGCCACTCGATAAATCCACGTGCGAAGCGAGCACCGGTTGTCGAAGCCTTTGAGGCTCTTCCAAAGCGCGATCAGGATCTCCTGGAGCAGGTCGCGCCGGGTCTCCGGATCGGCCTCGTAGGCAAAAGCAAGCCGTTCCAGCGCGGCCCCGTACGCCGTTAGCACTTCCTCGAAGTTTGCTCCGTGGCTGCGTTCGACCTGCGGCATGGATTGATTTCTCTCCACATCCAAGGTAGTCCTCGGGGTGGGAACTTTCTTACATTCGGCGGGGCAGCCGGATTGTGGGTGCCCGATTGGGCGGGAGTTGGCGCGAGTGGCCCCTGGCCGCAGAGCATCGAGCATTCTCACCAGCGACTGAATGCGAACGGCTCCGTGGGTTGTCAGCGCGTGCTAATGCGGACGCCCTGGCAGAACGAAATGGTCTGCACAGCGGGGCTCGTAAAAGTCCCCAGCCATGATGATGGGGCTGTCGTAGCTGGCTGGCTTTCCGTCAATGAGCCGTTGCGGATAGAGCGCTTTGGCGCCGCAAGTACAGTAGGAAACCAGCTCGGTAATGTTGCCCGAGTAGGTGCGAACCAGCCAGGAGAGATCCATCATCTCCCCGAAGGGCATACCGCGAAAGTCCAGTTCCAACCCGGAGACCATGACGTCGTGTCCTAGGTCAAGCAACCGGCGGGTAAAGGGGAAGAGATCCTGGACGAACTGGCCCTCATCGATGGCCACACAGTCGATGCGTTTGCCTATCTCTTTTTCTGTGGATTCGAGGATGGGCAGCACCGACCACGGGTCGGCTGAGCGGAACTCGACGGCCTCCATCTTGCCGCAGCCGTTGCGGTTGCGGCTCTCCACAAGGCCAGCCGCGGCCTTGGTGTCGTCGCTGGGCTTCAGCAGGAGCACGTCTTGCTTGGCGTACTGTCGGCGGGTTTCAATTCTGCGCAACAGTTCAGCGGTCTTGTTGCTCCGCATGGGGCCGACGATCAACTCCAGTTTGCCGGGCACGGGTTTCTCCTGCGTTCGATCTTTCAGCACTGCGTGAATCATCTTATTGTGTTCGACCAGCTAAACGGAACGGAGGGGGATTGTTGAAAAGAGGATATTGTCTACCGCAGTCACCTGCTCCGCTTTGAAAACGCTCAAGGGGGAACGCACTATGAGGCTAGCTCGGCGCGGCGAGTGCGGCCTGTGCTTAGTTCTTGTTTTCAACTGTGGAGGGCACCGAAGCAGTTTGCAGTAAAATCCAGTCGTGAAAACGCGGCTCCTCATCGCTTGAGCGGCGTATCCTCTCTATAATGAGGCCGCTCCGGACAGCCATTATCGTTGCCGCGTTTGCACTTCTAGCGAAGTGCCCCGCCAACGCCGTGTGCATCTACAAGGGACAATTGAATGCGACGACAACTCTCTCACAGGAATTCTCTGACTCCAAAAGGTCGAAGGCTTTGTCAAGCCAAAGACTCCTTGGGCAAGTGGCCCACTCATCGCAATAGGGCGATGAATGGGGCACAGCCTTCATTCTTGGCTATGATCGAAGCGTGCAGGATCGATGCCTGGGCCACCTGCCACTCCCACCTCAGAATCGAGACCTGGGTCACCCGCCGCAAGGCTCTGTACTCTAGAAGGCAAAGCAGGAGAGACGAGATATGGGTAACTGGGCATTCGCGCTCTTTCTAATGCTGATGTCGGGCGGCGTACTGAACGCTCAAACTGCTGACAGTACCCCCATCGACATTAGTTCAAGTCTGGGCGCAATCGCCGCCCGAACCAAGATTCCTGGCTTGGCGGCGATCGTACTGCGCGGTGATCGGATTGTGGCGGAAGGCGTTGCCGGTGTCCGCAAGAATGGTTCACCGGAGCTCATCACGCTCCACGATCAATTCCAACTCAATTCCGGGACGAAGGCGATGACCGCAACGCTTGCGGCCATCGCCGTCGAGAACGGCAAGCTCTCATGGAACACCACCCTTGGGGATGTTTTCTCCAGCAAGGTAAAAAAAATGAAGCCGGCATGGAAGTCGGTGACGCTTGAGCAGCTTCTGGATCACCGCGGCGGCGTGCCGAATGAGATGAGCAAGATCGGACCTTTGCTGCGTATTTACTGCGCGAAAGTGCCGCCACCCGAGCAGCGTCGAATGCTCGCGAAAATGCTCCTTTCGGGTTCGCCTGCCTATACGCCCGGTTCCAAGTTCGTTTACTCCAGCCTGGGCTATATTCTAGTTGGAGTCATGCTGGAAACAGCCACAGGGCGCACATGGGAAGATCTGATGCGCGAGCAGCTCTGGCAGCCGCTTGGCATAACGACCGGTGGATTTGGCGCGCCGGGCACGCCGGGTAAGGTCGATGAGCCGTGGGGACACTGGGGTGGACTTATTGCCGGGCACCCTGTACCCCCTTGGGGATTCTGGGCGCGGCTGAATCCTCCTTTGTTTTGGGGGCCCGGCGGAAACTCTTATATGACAATCACTGACTGGGCAAAGTTCGTAGCTATGCATCTACGAGGCGATGCGGCAGATCCGCTTCATGAAACCCACTTGTTCACGGCTGAGTCTTTCCAAACGCTGCATCGAACGGTGCCAGGAAAGTTTTATGAATCGGGATGGATACTCGCCACTCGCTCATGGGCGAACGGCCATAGGCCCGGCGATACGGGACGCGTTCTCTCAAGCCAAGGCGATAACTATTTTTGGCACGCCGAGGCGTGGATTGCCCCTGAGATCGATTTCGCAATCCTGGTAGTCGTCAACGAGGGCGGCGCGACCGCTGACAAGCCCGCGTTCAAGGCGAGTGAGGAAGTTGTCGACACGTTAGCGGGTGAGTTTGCGAACCTGAATACTGCGCAACGCCGCTAGGGACAACTTGGATTCCTCGGAGAAAATGGGCGGGTAGCCCAAATCTCGGGTAATTGGGGGACATGATACCTATTCACAGCAATTCTGACTGGTCAGTGGTCAGGATTTCGGTTGTCGGTCTGTGGTCCGGAGCGCGACATGCGATCTTGCGTCCCAGCAGGTTCCACTTCAACTTCTGCTCGGCCAGTAGATCGAGGTAGATTTCGTGGTCGCCATCCTCAAAGAAGATGTCCTGGCGCCGGTTGCCACGCTGCGTAACGTGATGCGGAAGCCCCGGAATCACGGTACGAGCCACCCTCCCCGAAAACGTGGGGACAGACGAAACGTGGGGACAGACGGGACGTTCCCCGCAACCTCAAGACGAATGGCGCCGGACCTCGCCCCTGACACCTGGGGTCACACGAGCGTTTTAGTCACCGACTACTTCCGGCGGACGCCGATGCGGCTGGCCTACGAGACCCGCCGATTCGCTTCCGAAGAGTACCAAATCGCTAGGTCATCCTTCCAAGAACCTTTCCAGAAACAGCGACTCCCAGGACTGTTTTGGCACGGCGCGGCGTTCGCGGCCAGATGATATCGTTGCTAGCACTTTCCCTAAAATGTAAACGCTTACACGCACAAGAATGTGCGCAAAGACGCGCAAATAACGCCCTAATTCGCCTTATTTCGTGCCATTTTGCACTATTTGTCACACGTTTGAGTACGCGTATACGCGTACACTGCGCTGCTGTTTTGTCATCGCAATGTACGCAATTCACCATACTCGCGGCGGTGCGCCAAGGGAACGGCTTTTGTCTTGAAAGGGCCGAAACTTACGCCGGGCTTTCGCCCCTGATGGAACTGTTCCTGTCGAATCTTCGGCCACTCCGCAGAGCTTTTGGACAGGTTCCAAGACTGTAAGGTATTCCATAAAACTTGCCGCGAAGCCGATTTTCGGCGATACTTAATTGTTGTGTCTTGCGCGGCTGGGCACTCTTGCCTGGCCCTTTATTTGGCTGCGGCGAGCTTGGACCGGAAAGCCGCGGACCGGGAAAACCCCAAAGGACCAACAGAGTACTGGATTTTGAAAGGAACCGTATCGCCGTGGTGATGATTCGTTTGGCGCGTTTCGGCGCCCGCAAGCAGCCCTACTACCGCATCGTGGTCATTGAGAAGGACCGCGCCCGCAATGGCCGTTCGATCGAGGTCGTCGGCACCTACAACCCCCGCACCAGCCCGGCCACGGTAGACCTGAAGCACGAGCGCGTTGCCTACTGGCGCGGCGTTGGTGCGCAGGTTTCCACCATCGTGGAGAAGTTGCTGATCAAGAATCCAGCGCCGGCCGCGGTGGCAGCCCCAGCCTAAGCCCGATCCCGAATTGCACCTTCCCGAAGGGCATTTGCCGGCGTGTGAAGTGGGGTTTCAGGCCCAGCACGCGCCGTCACAGACGGGGGTGGGATTGTGCTGTTACTATTCGCGAACAGATTTGAGTAGGCAAATCAAGGGTCGCTGGTTGGCGGGCCCCACACGGTCAGGAGCACGAACATGACCCAACACGAAGTGGTCGCATCAACGTCGGTCGCCGAATTGGTTCGAGAGATTGCCCAGGCTCTGGTGGATGAACCGGCAGCCGTGGAAGTGGAGTCCGTGGGGCGGGATGAGAATACGGTTCTCAAGCTGCGGGTGGCTCCGGGAGATGTAGGCAAGGTGATCGGCAAGCAGGGGCGCACGGCCCGCTCGGTGCGCACTATCCTGGGCGCCGTGAGCATGAAGCTGCATCACCGCTACACGCTGGACATTCTGGAAGAAGACGACGAAGCCTGATAGGCCGGCTGCTCGCGCGTCCGGGTGGGAGCGGAGATGACGGATGCCGAACAGGCTAACAAATGGGTTTGGCTTGCCCGCATTCGCCGCCCGCAGGGACGCAAAGGCGAAGTCTTCGCCGATATCCTGACCGATTTCCCTGAAAAATTTGCAGAGCGCCGGCGGCTTTGGCTCATTGCCGATCCGGACTCACCGCGCGCCAGAGCGCATCCGACTCCGCGCGAAGTGGAACTGCTGGCGCACTGGCTTCATAAGGGCGGTATCGTGTTGCATTTCAAGGGGGTTGGGTCCATCTCCGGAGCCGAGGCCCTGGGCGGCCAGATCGTCGCCATCCCGGTGGCGGAACGAGCTACGCTTGGTGAGGACGAGGTCTATATTGCCGACCTGGTGGGCTGCGCATTGGTGGATGTGGCGGGCGAATCTCCGGTGATGGTCGGCGAGATCGAGGACGTGGATCGAACCGCCGGGCCTGTGGCATTGCTGGTGGTTCGCGGGGCGGCGGGCGAGGTGCTGATTCCGTTTGCCAAGAGCTATCTGCGGAGGCTGGACCTTGCGGGCAAACGGGTGGAAATGGCTCTGCCGGAAGGGCTCGTGGAGCTGAACTCGCCGGGGATGGGTTAGGCAATTTCCGACGAATCCGTTTTCCGAAAAACAGCGACGGGCCTGGGGTTAAAGCCCTTGGAAATCAGGCTTCCCTTCAGGGGCTTCGACCCACTTGGTGGGTACCCCGCCCCTGATCCCTCCAGAAACTTCGGGAGCGGTTCGTCAGACACTCCCCAAAATCCCAGTGCAATTTCGATTTTTTCAAGACAAAACCATACGTCTGGCGCACGGCCGCGAGTGCGGTGATTTGCGTACACTGCGATGGCAAGGGCGCAGCGGAGCGTACGCGTATACGCGTACTCAAACGTGTGACACATAGTGCAAAATGGCACGAAATAAGGCCGTTTAAGAGCGAATTAGGGCGTTATTTGCGCGTTTTTGCGCACATAATTGTGCGTGTAAGCGTTTACATTTTAGGGAAAGTGCTAGCAACGATATCATCTGGCTGCATACGCCGTGCCGTATCAAAACAGTCCTGGCAGTCGCGGTTTCTGGAATGGTTCTTAGAAAGGTGCCATCGCGATTTGGTACTCTTCGGAAGCGAAGCGGCGCGTTTCGTAGTTCGGCCACAAGGGCGTTCTTGAGGGGTAATCCGTGACTGAAACGCTGATGCAACCCCAGGTGTCTGAGTCGAAACCTGGGTGGCCCGCCTTAAGATTGCTGGGAACATCCCGTCTGTCCCCAGGTTTCCTGCCATGTATGAAAGATAACACCACGGGAGGGGGAATAGGTATCATGTCCCCCTATTTCACTTTGTATTAGGGCCTTCGCCATGGATGTCTTCATCCTGCCGACATAAGGTGCGAGTTGATGGAGTGTGAAGTCCGTGGCCCTTGTTGATCCGGTCGACCACGTGCGAATGGCGGGAATTGGACTGGCGGTCATGGCTTGCCTTGGCTTTGCCGCTTAGGAGTAATCCAAGCATTGGAATTGGCGGATTGGTGATTATATCAGATCTTCAGTTTCGCATACTGTTCATCCGTCAGACTCAAGAACACCCCACCCCGGCCCATGGCGATCCCTTGTTCCAGCATCAGACGGCTCTCCTGGTTCGGGAGCCCGCCCCCGTGTTCAACCAGCTCAATGATTCTGTCTGGCGAAGTAAAGTGCAGACGCTTGGGCAGCGGCGTCTTCAGGTCGGCCTCAAGGAACTGGCATTGCCAGCCGTGGCGGTCCATGAAGGACATGTATACCCGGTGCCGGTCGTTTGGGCTTGTCATGCAGCCATTGTAGGGGAATGAATGGCGAAATGTGCGCATTGGGGATCGTTGCAAAGCTGAGACTAGCAATCGAACTGGCTCGGTGGGGAGTAGCATTTACGTGTGAATAGCCATTTAGATACATCGAATCCGGGTCGTGTGGTCTCAGGGTGAATATGCGTGAGATTGAAGCATTACGGTACCGCATCAAGGAACTTGAAACCGAGAACGTGAAGAATGCCTACTTTGGTGGGAAACCTTACCCAGAAGGCTTGGAAGAATTTCCGGGCGTTTTGAGAGGACAAGGGTTTTTTCCCGGGGGGGATGGGATTTGGAGAGACGATCCCTCTGACCCACCAAAATACAAATTCCCAAATGGGGGAATCATGGTGCTCGGTAACGACTTTGGGTGCAAAGATAACCCAAATCCGAGATCGCCTGGCTTTATTCAATGCCTTGCGAGGCTTGATGGATTTGGCTTTGAAACTCCGCCGACCTGGAACAACATCAAGGAAATGCTGCGAAAGGCGGGGCTTCCCGGCGATAGATGCTTCTTTACAAACGCCTTTCTGGGACTGCGAACCTGCACGAAAACAAATGGGCCCTCTCCCGGAGCCAAAGTGCCCAAATTCGTAGAGATATGTAAGAGATTCTTTGAATTTCAACTGCTTACTCAGGAACCTGAACTGATCATTTATCTCGGCCATGAACCAAGAAAGTTGGCCTGCTCAATTATGCTCGGCATGGAGCATGCTTGGGCAACTGACAACTCGTTTCATGATCTTGACTCAATCCATGATCCAATCATGCATGGCAGTTGCACTGGCGGGTCTAAACCAATTTTCCCATTGATGGTGGTCATTAATCATCCGTCCGATGCACGAAGGAATCACGGCAATGCTCTTAAGCGGCTAAAGCCAAGACAGTATCAAGGCCACACAGGAGCAGATGCAGAGATAGCGTTGCTTGCGGAGGCGTGGAAGCAGGTCAAACGAAATCATGAAAGTTAAGCCTATTAAATATCTTTGGATGGTCCACCCGCCAACCATCCCCAGAAAGTGCTATCCCATAGTTTTATTTTGCGGGTATCGCGCAAATATCGTAGCAGCGGTGAAGGCGCGTTGGGCTAAGGCTGCGAAGTAGAGTCGCAGTCATCTGTGTGGTGGTGTTCATTGTGGGCCGGAGATCACGACTAACGTGGTCGATAGGATTTGAACTGTTCCGGGTCCAATCGTTGTCCCATCCAGATTCTCGTTTCGATCTGCAATTTGAGTCTAGCTCGCTCTGCTCTGGGTGTGGCAGGATCATTACGCTTCGCTCGCAGAACTTCGACTTCTCTCTTCAACTTGGCGGCTTTCTCTATGTCTTCTTCGCTCGGCATTTGAGATAGCCTACGATACAGGCACTATGGCGACCAGTTCGGCGAGCTTGGCCGCGACGACTGCCATCGTATTTTCTTGAGTGCTCAAGCCATTTCGCGAGGCAAGCATGGGGCTGATTTCGCGGAGTGCTTCGTAAGTCGTGCCGTGCACCACGGGCACTAGCTGCTCACGCGCTAGGAGTACCGATAGCTCTTTGTCGGAGATACTCTCTCCTTGGAGGCGGAGGAGCAGCGCAGGCGTCACCAGCACGATTCCGGCTTTCGATTTCGCCAATCCCTTGTCGATTTCGCGAAGGAACGGTGTACCGAGGCCGATGTCTCTTTCGCTGAACCAGACCGACACACCGCGTGACTGGAGCAGATCGTACAGTTCCTTAGCGGCCCCTGCCCTGTCGTCCCACGCATGGCAGAGGAAGTAGTCCCGACCTTCAGGCAACGGCGCTAGTTTTTCGATGGTTTCTCGGAACGGCGTGAGTGCCCGCACCTCGGCAGGAGTGTACGACACGAACGAACTGGCTGGCGACCAGCGCGGCCTTGCGCTGCCGCTAGAGCCGCTGCTCCGGACCCCGCTATTTCCCGATGAGGAGTAAGACGGGGACGAGTACCCGTAGCTGCTATAGCCGCTGTAGCGGCCACCTCCACCACATAAAGGACAGTCCGCTTCGGCGCTCGCTGTGCGATGTCCCCTTACTGGTGCTGTGCATTGAGCCATGCGTACGATAATACTGCTTGCCATCGCCGCTTTCAATCACTAGCGCAAAGATTGTGCGGCCTCGGCAGCAGCCTCAGTAGCCGAGGGCGGCAGATAGCTAATTTTAACTATACTTTTTGCCCTAAAACGGGTATAACGACGCGTAATGGCGCTTAGTACCGCTTAAAGCGGCTTAATGCCTACGTGCCGTGGAATGAAGGGCTTATGGAGCTAAATGGTTGAAACCCGGGGACAGACGGGATGTTCCCACAGCCATTGGTTAGTAACGATAAGTCGGCAGGTGTCCGGTATTCCGGCGTTTGCCAGCAGCTGCTGATCTCCGGGCGGCGATCTCGCTGTCGAGGAGCCGCAGGCCCGGCCGACGGCGACCGCATGGTTTTCTATTCGCTCCCTCTGAACGGGGCGATTGAGCTTTGTAGCTTGCCACCCGCCGCTAGAGCGTGTTTCAAAAAATGGCCGTGGCATCTCAGCAGTCATCGCGCAGGGGTTAAAACCCCTGGTTATTACGGCACTTTTCGGCACGACTGAAGTCGTGCCCTGACACAGTGACATCGCAAATCGCACTGGAAGAGAGCTTCTGCTTCTATGATCGAGGAATATGCGTTTCGAGATCGTTACCATCTTTCCCGGGTTCTTCCAGAGCATTTTCGAGAACGGAATTGTGCGCCGGGCGCTGGCTGAGGGGCTGGTGGAGGTGGGCATTCACGATTTGCGCAGCTTTACGCACGATCGGCATCGCACGGTGGACGACCGTCCTTTTGGCGGCGGCGAGGGGATGGTGCTGAAGCCGGAACCGCTGGCCGAGGCACTGAGGGCGCTGGGGATTGCGGCGAAGCGGGATCGTCGCGAGGATGACGCAGGTCCTTCGACTGCGGCCGCTGCGGCGGCCTCCGCTCAGGATGACAAGCTTGGATTGGCGAAGGCCCGTGTGATTCTGCTGTCGGCACAGGGGCGGCCGTTTACGCAGGCGCTGGCTCGCGAACTGGCTGGGCTGGACCGCGTGGTGCTGATTTGCGGGCGCTATGAGGGCGTGGACGAGCGGATTAACGAGTTGTATTGCGACATGGAACTGTCGATTGGGGACTATGTGCTGAGCGGGGGCGAGCTGGCTGCGGCGGTGGTGGTGGATGCGGTGATGCGGTTGATTCCCGGGGTGCTTGGCAACGAGGCTTCGGGGGAGTTTGAAAGCTTTGGGGTGGCCGATGCGCAGATCGCCAGCGGAGAAGGCGGGGTTCCGCGGTCGCAACATGGGGCAGGCGGGTTGCTGGATTATCCGCACTACACACGGCCGGCGGAGTTTGCCGGGGTGCGCGCGCCGGAGGTGCTGTTGAACGGAGACCACCGGGAGATTCGGCGCTGGCGGCGCGAACAGCAGTTGCGCAAGACGCTCAAGAACCGGCCTGATCTGCTGGAGGGCTCCGATTTGAGCGAAGGGGATCGCAGGGTGCTGGAGGCGATTCGGCTGGAAGGCATTTAGCTTTTATTTCCGCGACCGTTTTGATGGGGAGTTTCCCAGGTCTCAAACTCGAGACCTGGCGCCCTCGGGTTTTGGTTACTTGAAGGGCTGGACCGGGGCGGGGTGATCCGCTCCCACTCGGCCCACTTCAATGGCGGCTGCTACAAAATTTTCGCCGCGGATTGGGCTGCCGGAGAGGCGGCGCATCATGGCCAACTGGCCTGTGTGGGTAAGCGCATCGGTGACAGGGCCTTGCAGGAGCCGCTCGATGGGGACGTGAAGCGGGGTGTCGGAGGCTAGAAACGAGTCGAATGCCTGGAGCGACTGAAAGAAGCGATGCTACTCGTCGGCCCAGGGGAGCGGCTGGGAGACATGCCAGCGCTCCTGGCCGATGGCCGCGCTGAGCGCCCAGTCGAACAGATCTCCCATGTGGGCGAGAATCTGCACCGGCATGCGGCCCGTTCCGGTAAAGCCGGCGAAGTGGT
>Ga0302201_10001311_pt1 | contig 21499 bp, 19 predicted proteins | sample II_Bog_N3_2_FD_194586 | JGI IMG/M metagenome (GOLD analysis project Ga0302201, IMG submission 194586) | Peat permafrost microbial communities from Stordalen Mire near Abisko, Sweden - II_Bog_N3_2 | ecosystem: Environmental > Terrestrial > Soil > Wetlands > Peat | place: Sweden: Abisko... | reverse complement strand
GGCTGCAACGCCAGGCGGCTCGCGACGCCGAAGACGTAGAAGCTGTACCACCCGCCGCTCAGCCGGTTGCACAGAACGACGCTGGCCGCCGCAAAAACCGCCACGCTGCCCATGCCGAGCACCATGCGGCCGGGGCGGCGCCACTCCGGCAGAAAGGCCAGCAGCGCGATCGGCAGGATGCTCTGCTTGGTCTGGAAGGCCAGCAGCCACAGCACGGCGGCCAGGATGGGGTTGGTCCAGCGAGTGCTGTAGAGCGCGGCCAGGAAGAAGAACACCGAGAGCGAATCGACGCGGCCAACATCGAACCAGCCCAGCACGACGGGATACATGGCGGCATACAGGCCGGCGGCAACCAGCGCGGCGGCGTGGCGGCGGGTCTCCCGCAGGACGAGGGCGTAGATGACGGCGAAGCTGCCCAGCGTGGAGACGATGGAGACCAGCCGCGGGGCAACATAGCTCAGGCCGGTCAGCTGGGCGACCGCTGCCGAGATATGGAAGAACAGAGGCGCGTAGAGGAAGGCAGCCCACTCCAGCGTGGGCGGCCCGTACAGCGGCTTGCCGTGCGCCAGCCGCCAGATGGAGGTCATCATGGCGGACTCCATGCGGTCCAGCTCGAACGGATAGCGCAGCCGGCGCAGCGCCACCAGGGCGAAGACGGCGATCAGTCCAACGGCAAGCAGGCAGCCGAGGAAGCGGAAGCCACGTTCGGCGCGTTTCGCGAGAGCGGTGTCGGCGGGCATCGGATCTCCGGGCGTCGCTCCCTGGCAGGCGGCGCTCCCGTTCATTATAGGGGGGTAAAGCGTTCTGGTAGGCTAGGTTCGTGATGAGCGCTGGACGGACGGGTACTCCTTCGATCGCAGTGTTGATTCCCTGCCATGACGAAGAGGCGGCAATCGCCAAGGTTGTGGCCGACTTCCAGGCGGCCCTGCCCGGCGCGGCCATCTACGTCTACGACAACAACTCGCACGACCGCACCGTGGAGCTGGCGACGGCCGCCGGCGCGCGCGTCCACCGGGAGCGGCTGCAGGGCAAAGGCAACGTGGTGCGGCGCATGTTCTCCGACGTGGAGGCAGACGTGTACGTGCTGGTGGACGGCGACGACACCTACCTGGCCGACTCCGCGCCCGCCATGGTGGACCGCCTGCTGCACGACCGGCTGGACATGGTGAACGGCACCCGCGTGACGGAGATTGCCGCGGCCTACCGCCCAGGCCACCGCATCGGCAACCGGATTCTGAGCGGGCTGGTGCGCCGGATGTTCGGCAATCGCATCACGGACATGCTCTCCGGCTACCGGGTCTTCAGCCAGCGATTCGTCAAGTCGTTTCCGGCGCTGTCGTCGGGATTCGAGATTGAGACGGAGCTCACCATCCACGCGCTGGAGCTGCGCATGCCGGTCGACGAGATGGACACGCCGTACAAGGACAGGCCGGAGTTCAGCAGCTCCAAGCTGCGCACCTACTCGGACGGGTTGCGGATTCTGCGGACCATCATCCTGCTGGTCAAGGACGAGCGCCCTATGCTGTTCTTCTCCATCGCCGGGCTGGTGCTGCTGCTGGCGGGCTTCGGGCTCAGCATTCCCATCTTCGTGGAGTTCCACAGGACGCACCTGGTGCCGCGCTTTCCCACGGCATTCCTGTCGCTGGGCCTGGTGCTGCTGTCGTTCCTCTCGCTGGCCTGCGGGCTGATTCTGGACTCCGTCGCGCGCGGGCGCAAGGAACTGAAGCGGCTCATCTACCTCTCCCTGCCGGTGTGGCAGGGGGACTAGAGCCCCTCACTGTGAAGCCAGCACTGAATGCCACTATTTGCCGCCACCCGGGACGAAAGCGCCGCACAGTTATCCCGCCACCACTTCACACCAATCCTGCTTGCCGATGACGGGAGCGACGCATAGTTTCCCAAAATGCCGATTCAGCGGCAGTGAGTATCCCCGCGAGAACGAATCGTGCGCCGACAGGACATGGTTTCATACTTATTCGTGAACACTAGCCGACTTTACCGGCAGTTCGATTTTGAACGGCAAACAGGTTGTGGCGTACAGTTCATGTGAGAACGTTTGGAGGAGAAATCATCAGTAAGAGCCTTGTGCATAAAGCAAATGTTCTAAGCTGCCTCGCCGCGCTCGCAATAGCCGCTAGCGCCCTCGCCCAGACCTCCGCGAGCAATCCCACTCAAGTGCAGTCCAGCCGTCTCACATTCGTCTCGGCAACGGTCAAGCCGTCAGCTCCTACGACGATTAATTCCGCACGTGAAGCCTCGGCGCAGTATATGGCGGATGTAAACGCCGGAAAGATAAAAAGGCCTCAGGCTGGCGTCATTGTCGATACCGCGCACCCGCGAATGGGCGCGCATGTCGATGGGTCGCAAGCGGAATACAACTTCCTATCACTCGTCGATCTGATCGACATCGCTTACAACGTGAAGACCTATCAAGTCAGCGGTCCGGATTGGATCACCAGCCAGCGATTCGACATTGTGGCGAAGATGCCCGTTGGAGCCTCCATAAGTGACGCACCAATCATGTTGCGGGCGCTGTTGGAGGACCGCTTCAAACTGGTCGTCCATCGCCAAGACAAGGAACAAGCGGTGCTGGCGCTGGTGGTTGCAAAAGGAGGGCCGAAGCTGCAGGACTCGCCACCATCCGTCCAACCGATCGACGTGGACGCTCCGCGCAAGTTCAACCCCGAAGTGATGGATCTCGTTACACCGGATGGGCCAATTCGCTTCACTTTCATCCAGGGCCACAGCTCAGGCACAACTCTGCAATCTAACAAGATAACCATGGAGGACTTTGCCGATCTGTTGAGCAGGCTTCTGCATGGTGGTAGCGGGGCTAACGGGAACAGCTCAGGTTCCTCCGAATATGGGGGCGACTGGAGAGCTGTTGTAGATCGCACCGGGCTGAAGGGCGACTTTCAGGTGACAGTGCACACGTCCAAAGTAATGCCAGATGCTGAAAGGCTGGTCCAATATCCGTTTCAAGCAAACGGAGGCGGACCCCTCGATCCGCTGGTCTTCTCGTCGGTGCAACAACTCGGGCTCAAGCTGGAAGTGAGCAAAGCTACGATCGAGATGCTTGTGGTGGATCACGCCGAGAAGAATCCCTCAACCAATTGAGATATGGGTGAAGTGGTGGTCAAAAGAGGCGCTCCATTTTCAGAAGATCAGGGATATTCCATGTGCCAATGGCGAGACCTTAAGGGCAATAGATGCACTGCACGAAAACGGGGTTTTGAGAAACTGAGAAAACTTACGTTTTCCCCGAGCGGCCCGGCTCAGATGCCAGCGTCTCGGAATCCACATTCCCCATATGTGCAACAGGTTGCACACCTGGGCAACACTGCATCTTTTTGCCGTTGCCCGCTATCAAATCCCCTATAATGATGTCTACAGACCTATGGTTAATTTCGCAGCACGCTTCCACGGATCACGCCGTATGAACGTTCGACACTGCACCGATCCATTGATCGGCGACATCCTGGCCGGCTGGCGCTACGATATCTCCGGCGTCTCGCCCACGATGCGCACCGACTACGATCAGCACCTGACCGACTGCGCCCATTGCCGCCGCAGCCAGCACCTGGCGCGCACCATCGACGTGCTGCTGCTCTCGGTCACCTCAATGTCCATCCTTGCCTTCCTGCTCGCCGCCACTGTGCTGCATCGCGTGGAGGCCATCGCGCACCTGGGCAGCACCCTGCATGGACACCTGCTCCACACCTCCATCACCGTCTCGCTGGAAGCTGCCGCAATCGGTGGCGTCTTCGTCTCCGTGCTGCTCTGCATCCTGGTCGCCATCTCCACGCCCATTCCGAGCCTGGTCAGCGAAGCCGTCGTCCAGCACATCCCGCAGAACATCCGCACCCGCATCAGTAAAAACGCCGCCTAAGCCCAACAACCTGAAGCGTCATTCCTCAGAAGCATCCTTCTGACCCTTCGGCATTCCCCCCAGCCGCGGCATTCCCCCAGCGGCGGCGTCATTCTGACTCGAAGAGTCAGAATCTCCGTCGTTCGCCCGCCCCACCCCTAAGGGACTTGTCATTCAGAGCCTGCGCCACCCAAAACGATTGTCATTCAGAGCCTGCGCCACCCAAAACGATTGTCATTCAGAGCCTTCGCCACCCAAAACGATTGTCATTCAGAGCCTGCTCCACCCAAAACGATTGTCATTCAGAGCCTGCGCCCACCCAAAACGATTGTCATTCACAGCCTTCGCCACCCAAAACGATTGTCATTCACAGCCTGCGCCACCCAAAACGATTGTCATTCACAGCCTTCGCCACCCAAAACGATTGTCATTCTGAGCGCAGCGAAGAATCCCCGCATTTCGTCTTTTGCCGTTGTCAACCCCTCAAATGACCTATCTCCATCATTCCACAGGAAAGATAGGTGGCATAGGAGTTATGCCCCGCTTGGTATACTGGAAGTGGTGATGTGAAAGAGGAAAGACCCGCCCCACCCCTGCCGGGTCTTTCCATTTAAATCAATCACTTGCGAGCGAGGCTGTGTACGTATGATGTGACTCCCCTCGCTTAACTCATTTTTTGCAGTATCGGGGTGTTGTCGAGAAAGGGACTCCCCTCCGCCATCCCCTTTGCTTCTTAGACTTTAGCCATACAGGGGGGGGAGGGGGGGTACCTGCCGAACTCTCCCCTGGCCCCGGTCCCATGCCCGATGACTTCGCCCAACTCGTCAAGCAGCAGGCCGACATCGTCCGCATCGTCGGCGAGTACCTCAAGCTGCGCAAGACCGGCGCGCAGAACTACACCGGCCTCTGCCCCTTTCACAAGGAGAAGACCGGCAGCTTCTCCGTCAATGCCGTCCGCGGCTTCTACTACTGCTTCGGCTGCCACGAGACGGGCGATGTCTTCACTTTCGTCATGAAGATGGATTCGCTCAGCTTTCCGGAGGCGGTCCGCGCCGTCGCCGCCAAGGCCGGCATCCCGCTGCCCAAACGCGAGTTCAACTCGCCCGAGGAGGCTCGCGAAGCTGGCCTGCGCCGCCAGCTCATCGACATCCACGAGGCCGCCACGCAGTACTTTGAGGCCGCCCTCAAGTCTCCCGAAGCCGCCCGCGCCCGCGAGTACCTCACCGGCCGCGGCGTCTCCGCGGAGACCGTCAAGACCTTCCGCATCGGCTACGCGCCCGACGACTTCAACGCCATGCGCGACGCGCTCAAGCAGCACTTCCCGGAAGACGTCCTCCGCGCCAGCGGCCTGTTTTCGGCAAAGGATCAGGAGGACGGCTCGCCCGGCAACATGTACGCGCGCTTCCGCAAGCGCATCACCTTCCCCATCGCCAACGAGGGCGGCAAGGTCATCGCCTTCACCGCCCGCGCGCTGGACACCACCGACGACAAGGGCCGCGACGTCGCCAAGTACCTCAACTCGCCGGAGACCGCGCTCTACACCAAGGGCAACCTGCTCTTCAACCTCGACAAGGCCAAGTCGACGATGCGCACCAATGACTTCGCCGTCCTCGTCGAAGGCCAGATGGACTGCATCTCTGTCTACATGGCCGGCATCCACAACGTCGTCGCCACCTCCGGCACCGCGTTTACGGAGACGCAAGTCCGTCTGCTCGGCCGCTTCACCAAGCGCGTCATCGTCAACTTCGACCCCGACATTGCCGGCGCCGCCGCTACCGAGAAGTCCATCGCCCTGCTCACGGAGGAGGACTTCGACATCAAGGTCATTACGCTCGAGGGCGGTCTGGACCCCGACCGATTCGTCCGCGAGCAGGGCATCGCCGCCTACGGAGCCGCCCTGCGCGGCGCCCGCCGCTACGCCGACTACCTGATCGAGCGCGCCCGCCAGCAGTTCCCCGCGCGTACCGCGGACGCCAAGGTTAAAGCGATGAACTTTCTGCTGCCCCACATCCGCCGCATGCCCAATCCCATCCAGCGCGACGAGTTCGCCGCCGACGCCGCGCAGAAGCTCGGCATCGACTCCGCCCTCCTGCGCCAGGAGCTCAAGCAGGCCGCCGCCCACCGCGTCGCCTCCGTCGCCGCCCACCGCGCGGAGCCGCTCACCGAGACCGAGCGCCTGCTGCTCCGCGCGCTGGTGCTGCCGGAGAGCGACCCCGCACGGGCCCTCGCCGCCAGCTCGCTCGCCGAGCATCCTGGCTGGACCGCCGACCTCGCCACCGCCGACCTGCTCGACGCCCTGGCCAACGCGCCCGCACCCTCCAATCCGCTGGACGCTGCCGCCACCGACCAAGCCCGCGCCCACCTTGCGCTCGCGCTCAACCAGCCCGACCACGCGCCTGCATCCAACCTGCCATCCCTCGTCGAGCAGGTGCAGGGCGCGCTCGACACCCTCGAACTCCGCCGCGACCAGCGCCGCCAGCGCGAACTCCGCGCCCAGATCGCGGAGGCCGACCGCCGCGGCGATACCGCAATGCTCAACCAGCTCATGGCAGAGAAGCTCGACATCGACCGCAGACTCCGCGCACGCTAGCCGCACCCATAGAATGAATGAAGAAGCGAACAGGAGAGGCTCATCGACAATCAGACCAAGCGCCGCCTCATGCTCGGCTTCGCCTCCAACTGGTTTGGCAAGTTCACCGCCACCATCATCCAACTCGTCCAGGTTCCCATCTATTTCCACTTCTGGGCGACTACGGTCTATGGCGACTGGCTCATCGTCTCGGCGGTCCCGACGCAGCTCGCCTTCTCCAGCGCAGGTTTCGGCAGCGTCGCCGCCAACGAAATGACCATGCTGGTCGCCGGCGGAGACCGCGAGGGCGCGCTGCGCGTCTTCCAAAGCTGCTGGTGGCTCATCGCCTTCATCTGCTCCGCGGTCGGCCTGCTGCTCGTTCCCGTACTCTACTTCCTGCCGGTCGCTGATCTATTGAACGTCCACGCCATCAACCCGTCCGACACCAAGTGGATCGTCTTCTACCTCGGCATCTCCGTCCTGTTCAGCCAACTGGAATGGCTGATGGGAGCGGCCTACACCTGCGTCGCCCGCTATCCGTACGGCTCCTTGCTCAAGAACATGTTCTCGCTGGCTGCCTTCGCCGCCACCATGGTGCCGGTCCTGCTCGGCTACGGCCCGCGCACCGCCGCACTGGTGTTTGCCACGGCGAACATCGTCGGAACCATCACCTTCGGCCTCTGCGTACGCCACGACATGCCGTGGATCGAGTTCGGCTGGCGCCACGCCCGCTTCAGCGAGATCCGCCGCATGGCCGCGCCCGCCTTCGCCTTTATGGGATTTCCCATGGGAAACGCGCTCAACCTGCAGGGAACACTCATCGCCGTCGGGTACGCGCTTGGCCCGGTCAGCGTCGCCGTCTTCGCCAGCGCGCGCACCGTCTCCCGCGTCGCCCTGCAGATGGTGCAGATGGTCAACAACACCGTCTGGCCGGAGCTGTCCATCGCCTATGGCGCCAGAAACTGGGACCTGCTCCGCTCGCTGCATCGCCGCGCCTGCCAGACCGCACTCATCCTCGCCCTGGGCATCGTGGTCTGCATGATGACCTTCGGCCCCTGGTTTCTGACGCACTGGACCGGAGGCCACGTCCCGCCCAGCCGCAGGCTATTGTCCATCCTGCTGCTTGGCGTGATCATCTACGCACTCTGGTCCACCAGCTCCACCCTGGCCACAGCCACCAACCGGCACCAGCGCCTGGCAGCCTGGTATGTTGCGGGCACCGGCATCACCGTGATCGCGACCTATTTCCTCGCGCGGCGTTACGGACTCTACGGAGCGGCCGCCTCGCTGGCCATCTCCGAGATCATCATGAACCTGTACGTGCTGCCCGCCTCCCTGCGCATTGCGAACGATACACTGCCCGCGTTCCTGGCCAGCATGCTGCACTATCCGCAGTCGCTCAAGCCCGCCGTGCTGCTGGCCCGGCTGAGCCGCTCCAAACCCACGCTGGAGGCGGAGTGATGCCCGCAGTGCGAATCAGCCGCCGCTGCGCCGTCCTTGGCAAACTTTATAATGAGCGTTATAATTCAATGTGATACTAACGTACGTTATAATTGTGTAGGAGGATTTGGTATGCAAACGGCAAAGATTCTTACCATTGGGAGTTCCTCGGGTATCGTCCTGACCAAAGAAATCATGGCCCGGCTTAAGGTTCAAAAAGGTGATCTGCTCTATATCTCCGAAACTGCCAATGGCATCGAGTTGACTCCGTACGACCAGGAGTTCGCCGAACAGATGAAATCGGCCGAGTACGTCATGAATAAGCACCGCGATGTCCTGCGCATGCTGGCCAAATAGAGATGCAAGAACCAGTATGGATCTTGAAGACAGCTGCGCTCGCGATGCATCGTCAACAAATTGCCGTGCATGGCGGCTCCGACGGTATTCGGGATGAAACTCTGCTCGAATCCGCCCTTGCGAAGCCGCAAAATGTATTCGCATATGAGGAAGGCGTCGACCTCTTCCGCCTGGCCGCATCCTACGCGTTTGGCCTCGCCCGGAATCATGCCTTTGTAGATGGAAACAAGCGGGTTGCACTGGTCGTATCGGCTGCTTTCCTTGCCAGGAATGGCTGGGATATCGAGGCACCCAAGGCAGAGCTTTATCTGACCTTTCTCCACCTGGCCGATGGCTCTTTGAGCGAGGAGAAGCTGACCGCCTGGTTCGCGCGCTACGCTGTCCCGCTTTGAGTCCTTTTTCCCCTCGCCGGAGTCTAATGATCGTGGTATCTTAGTATCTGCTGGGGGCGTGCGCCTTTGAATGCCCTGACCTTTTCCAAGGTTTACCGGGCTTGCCACAGCGGTCGACACCGCATCCCACCCCCGCCGATCACCGAAACAACCAAGGGACGATTCCGCCCGAACCCCCTGGCTGTCCCATATCGCTTCACGGACAAGCGGAACGGGAGAGGCATGCGTGCGGTAATGCAATTTTCCACACGCTGTTCGCACTCTCACGGAAGAGCCGCGAAGCAGACCAAAATTCGACGCAGGAGCGCGCACCCACGTGGCTGAAGAAATCGACAAGTATGAAGACGACCTAGAGAAGCTCATCGATACCGGCAAAGAGAAGGGCTATCTGACCTTTGGCGAGGTCAACGACCTGCTCCCCGGCGACATCACCTCGCCCGATGAGCTCGATGACCTGATGACCACCATCAACACCCAGGGCATCGATGTACTCTCCGGCGAGAGCCGCGGAGACCGCGACAAGTACGAGCCCGAGGCCGGCGAAGAGTCCGAGGACGTAGAGCTCGACCTCTCCCCGGGCACGCTGGAGAAGACCAACGACCCCGTGCGCATGTACCTGCGCGAGATGGGCACCGTCCCGCTGCTGACCCGCGAGGGCGAAGTGGAGATTGCCAAGCGCATTGAGCGCGGCCAGAACCGCGTGATGAAGGCCATCTCGCGCTCGCCCATCGTGATCCGCGAGATCGTGGGCCTGGGCGAAGACCTGCGCCGCGGCGTCCGCAACATCAAGGAAGTCGTCACCTTCGACGAAGAAGAGTTGACCGAAGAGATCCTGCAGCACCGCGTCCGCGCCACTGTCGGCCGCATCGATGTCATCGTCAAGCACCAGAAGAAGCTGGCCGGGCTGGAGGAGAAGCTCGCCGCGCCCACGGGCAAGGATGCCAAGGCCAAGGCGAAGGACGCCCGCAAGCACCGTTGGCTCATTGGCCGCGAGCACGTCTACGTCAATCGCATCATCCGCGAGCTCAAGTACACCAACGGCGAGAAGAAGCGGCTGCTGGACAAGGTCAACAAGACCGTGGACGCCATGCGCACCCTCGAGCGCCAGATCAAGTCGCTCGAAACCAAGCACGAAGCCTCCAAGAGCGAGGAGCTGCGCAAGGAGTATCGCCGCCAGCAGAAGAACTGCCGCATCGACCTCGAACGCATCGAGGCGGACGCAGGTACGCACATCGCGGACCTGAAGCGCACGCAGCGCGAGATGATCCAGGGCGACATGGACGCTGAGCGCGCCAAGCGCGAGCTCATCGAGGCCAACCTACGGCTGGTCGTCTCCATCGCCAAGAAGTACACCAACCGCGGACTGCAGTTCCTCGACCTGATCCAGGAGGGCAACATTGGCCTGATGAAGGCGGTGGACAAGTTCGAGTACCGCCGTGGTTACAAATTCTCGACCTATGCCACGTGGTGGATTCGTCAGGCCATCACCCGCGCCATCGCGGATCAGGCGCGCACCATCCGCATCCCGGTGCACATGATCGAGACCATCAACAAGCTCATCCGCACCTCGCGGCAACTGGTGCAGGAGCTTGGTCGCGAAGCGTCTTCGGAAGAGATCGCCCGGCGCATGGATATCCCGGTCGCGAAGGTGCGCAAGGTGCTCAAGATCGCGCAGGAGCCCATCTCGCTGGAAACGCCCATCGGCGAAGAGGAAGACTCGCACCTTGGCGACTTCATCGAAGACCGCATGGCGGTCTCGCCCGCGGATGCCGTGATCGCGGTCAACCTGAAGGAGTACACGTCGCAGGTGCTTCGCACTTTGACCCCGAGAGAAGAACGCGTCATCAAGATGCGCTTCGGCCTGGAGGACGGCTCCGAGCACACGCTGGAAGAGGTAGGCCAGAGCTTCCAGGTCACCCGCGAGCGCATCCGCCAGATCGAAGCCAAGGCGTTGCGCAAGCTGCGCCACCCGTCGCGCAGCCGCAAGCTCAAGGCCTTCGTCGACGGCGTCAAAGAAGCGTAACCGAACAAGTTACAATCACGAAGAAGGGCCGCGATCATTTGCGGCCTTTCTTTGCATGCGCCGCGTCAGTCGTGCTGCATCATTGCCAGCTCGTTGCCCGATAGGTCGATGAAGTGGAAGCGGCGGCCGCCGGGATATGCGAAGATCGCCAGCGAGATGGTTCCACCTGCGCCCACCACCAGTGCTTCCATCGCTTCCAGGTCGTCCGTCTCCAGCACGGCCAGCGGAGCCTTGCTGCGTCCGTCGTTACTGCCGTTCAGGCCGCCGTCCAGCCCTGCCTTGGCAAAGGCGGCGTAGTCCGGGCCAAAGTCCTCAAAGCTCCAGCCAAACAGCGAGCCGTAAAACTGCTTGTCCGCCGCCACATCCTTCGACGGCAGCTCCAGATACACAATCGGTGTCTTCGCCACGTTCCATGCCCTCCCGGGAATCGTCTCCACGCTATCACAAGCCATCCTCCGCGCACCCCCCTCTGCGATAATCAATCGCATGTCCGCACCGTCCCAGCCGAACCCGGAAGCCCCGCGGCCCGACGCATCGCCCGTCCCCAAACTTCTCCGCCGAATGGTCGCGATCTACCCCCTGCTGCTGGTCCTCTGCGGCATCGGCTATGCCAAATATTCCAGCTACCAGGTCGATGGCGACGCCGTCTCCTTCATGGACATCTCCGACGCGCTGCGCGCACACCACTTCGCGCTGGCCGTCAACGGGTATTGGAATCCGGGCTACGCCGCGGCGCTCGCGTTGGTCTCCGCGCTCACGCATCCCTCGCTCTGGAACGAACTGCAGACCTTCTTCTGGGTCAACTTCTGGATCTTTCTGGGCTGCATCGTCGCGTGCCTCTACCTGGTCCGCGGGATGGTTCGCGTGCGCGAGCGCTTTGCCGCGGGAGAGGAGCTTGCCAATCCGCCCGCGCTCTCGCCCAACGCGCTGGCGCTGGCGTCGCTAGCCCTGCTCTTCTTCAGCTTCCAGCGCGAGCTCAACCTGGGCGCCGTGCGCGCGGACGCTCTGCTGCTCTTCTTCTTTCTGCTGGCCGGCGGCATCCTGCTTCGACTCCAGTCCACCGGCCGCTTGCTGTACTACCCGCTGCTGGGCCTGGTGCTGGGTCTGGCGTACCTCACCAAGTCGTTCGCATTCCTTCCGTCGGCCGCTCTGCTCGCCGGCATCTTCATCTTCGGCCTCCGGCGCCCAGCTGGCGCACGCCGCGCCATTGTCACGGGAGCGTTGCTGGCCGGACTCACCTTCGCCGCCATCGCGGGTCCGTATGTCGTTGCCATCTCCCGCCAGGTTGGCCGGCCCACCACCGGTGAATCGGCTCGCCTGAACTACGCGTTCTTCATCGATCAGATGGATCGCTGGCACGAGTGGCACAGCGGGAAGATGGGCCATGCCACGGCGCACTTCCTCCACCACGAGCGGCTCCTGCTGGACTCGCCTCCCGTCTACTCCTACGACCAGCATCCCATCGGGAGCTATCCGCTCTGGTTCGATCCCTCCTATTGGACCAACACCATACAGCCGCACGTCTGGCCCCAAGGGCAGCTGGTGCGCCTGGCCCGCTGCGCCGCGCTGCTGCTGCGCTATGCGCTCGGCCATCTGGAGGTGCCCGTGCTGCTCGGCGTGCTGCTGCTGCTCGGCTGCCGCTTTGGCCGCGCCAGGTCGACCTGGCTGTATCTGCTGCCCGTCTCGCTCTGGGGCCTGCTGATGATCGGCATCTATTTCCCCGTGGACATTCAGGACCGCTACATGACCGGGGCGTGGCTGCTCTTTTTTCTTCCGCTGCTGGCCATGCTCCGTCGCCCGCGCGGCTCCAGCGGCCATGCGGCGGGGGCGGTCGCTGTGCTGCTCGCGGTCCTGGCCGTGGCAGACGCCACCGGCGACATCGCCGACCGCCGCCGGATGCTCAGCGTCACCGGCCACCCGCGCGGCGCCTACAGCACGGAGATCTATCCCGCCGCCCACGCCATCGACGACCTCGGTCTGCCCCCCGGTTCCGCCGTCGCCTGCTTTGGCGACCGGGCCTGCTATCTCGATCAGTACTGGGCGCGCCTGGCGCAGACGCCCATCCGCGCCGAGATCGAGGTCCCCGACCACTCCGATCCGGGAGTGTTCTGGAGCAGCCTCGCCGATCCCTCCGCCGTGACCGCAGCTCTGCGCGCAGACCACATCGCGGCGATCGTCAGCTCCTTCGCTCCGTCCGCCCACGTCCCCGCCGGCTGGCAGCAGCTTGGCACCTCGGACTACTACATCTATCCGCTCCACCCCGCCAACTAACCCACTGCGACGAGAAGCGCGATACGATGGCGGAGTCGCAGTTGCTCAAACCCCCGTATTTCGACAGGCTCGGCGTTGCCACCTTCAACGCCACCAGAAAACTGCTTGCTAAGTCGGCGGCTGGCCCAGGTCTGCTGTGACGTCACGGAGACATGGGCCACCCGACTTTGTGGTGGGGTCAGATGTGGGCCACCCGCCAATCGTGCCATACCTACACCTGCTGCTTGACCGTCGAACCTTGCGGGCTGAAGGCGCACCCTCTCTATATTGCCGGCTTGGGTGGGGTGGGTGGTTGCAGCGGGGCGACGACGGGGAGGCCGACACCGCCGGAGCCGGAGCCGGAGCTCATGCTGCCGCGCAGGCCGGCCAGGATCTGGGTCATGAATTCGCCGGCTGCGCCTGGGTTGTTGGGCAGGAAGATGGTGTTGTTGCCTGCCTTGGTGCCGATGTCCTTCAGCGTGTCGAAGTACTGGGTCAGCAGTACCAGCGCCATCACGTCCTCGGCGGTGGAGCCGGGGACGGACTCGCGGAAGTTCTCGATGGAGGCGCGCAGACCGTCGATGATGGCCTGGCGCTCGGCGGCGATGCCTTTGCCTTGCAGCGCCTTGGACTCGGCCTCCGCCTCGGCCTGCTTCACCTTCAGGATCTTGTCCGCTTCCCCGCGGGCCTGGGCGGCCACCTGCGCGCGCTGGGCGGCGTTGATGTCGTTCATCGCGTCCTTCACCTTGCTGTCCGGGATGATGTCGGTGACCAGCGCGTTGAGGATGTTGTACCCGAAGTTGGACATGGTGGCGTCGAGCTCGGTCTTGACGTTGACGCTGATGCCGGATTGTTGCTCGAAGGTCTCGTCCAGGGTGAGCTTGGGAACGTGGCCCAGGATGGAGTTGAAGACGAAGCTCTCAATCTGCTTCTGCGGCGCGCTGAGTTTATAGAAGGCGTCGTAGATCTTGTCCGGCAGAATCTGGTACTGCACGCTCACCGGGATCTGGACGAAGACGTTGTCGCGGGTCTTGGTCTCGACGGAGAACTGCGCCTGCTTGACCTGCAGGTCGACGAAGTAGACGGACTCGGCGAAGGGGACGAGCACGCGCAGGCCGGGCTGCACAATGCGGCTGAACTTGCCAAAGCGCTCCACCACGCCGGCCGTGTAGGTGCGCACGGTGTAGAGCGTCTTCAGGATGAGCACCAGCACCGCAATCGCAAACACCGCGAGCCCAACCAGACCCACTGCCGCCATACCGTCCATCTTTGTCCCTCGATTCAAAACTCAAAGTGAAGCCGCGCCAAGAATACACCACTCGTTTTTTCCCGCCTGCGACTGAACTTGATTCGCGGGACTGCCGATAGAAGTCGGGCACCGCCGGAACAGCAGACTCCGGCGCAAGGAGAAGGGGAATGTCGATTTCCGCGATTTCCAGCAGTCTCGCAAGTTACAGCGCACAGGCGACTGAGAGCCCGATGCGGAAGCTGGAACAGGACCTGAAGCAGTTGGGCCAGGACCTGAAGTCGGGCAACCTGACGGCGGCGCAGTCGGACTTTGTCACGCTGCAGCAGGACCTGCCGCAGAGCAGCAGCTCGTCGGCGACCAGCTCGTCGACCTCCAGCGATCCCATCGCCAAGGCCTTCCAGCAGTTAGGGACGGACTTGCAGTCGGGCAACCTGACCGCTGCCCAGCAGGACTTCTCTACCATCCAGCAGGACCTGCAAGGCGCACAGCAGAGCGTGCAGGGCCACCACCACCACCACCATGGAGGCGGAGACCAGGACAGCGGAAGCTCCAGCAGCTCGCAGAGTGCGGCCAGCACATTGTTCAGCCAGCTCGGCACGGAGCTGGAATCCGGCAACCTCTCCGGCGCGCAGGCCACCTACACCGCCATGGAGCAGGACTTCCAACAGAGCCAGGCATCGTCCTCGGCTTCTTCCACGGCATCGCCCACATTGGCTGCAAGCACCGGAGTATCGGTGCAAGCCTGAACACTCCCTCCCGGGAGCACTGGAGCCCATCCACGCTGACGCTGCGCCTGGGTGGGCATCCAGTGCAAAGCCAGGCGAGCGAGAGAGAAATAGGATGGCAAAAAAGTCGCAGAGCAGGTCGCAGGGGCTAAGCCCGCGTTGATTGGGCGAAGGTTAATGCCGGCACTCAAGTGCCGGCCTATCCAAACCCGGTATTTTTTCAGCGCAGTGCTAAACGGACCGGAGGTCCAGTACCGACTCAGCGGCGGGTTTGGTGGCGGCAGGCATGGCGGCGATACCGAGGTCGAGGTCCACGGTGGCAACCGGGATGCCGAGGCTCAGGGAGATCAGCGCTGGGCTGGTGCCCTCGCTGTCCATCCGGGACACCTGGGCGTCCACTGAGAGCGTGACGCTGTCCTCTTCCGGGACCGTCCGGGGAGCCTGCGCCTGCTGGATGGGCTCCGGAGCCGGCGGTCGCGTGGTGACGGGCCGAACAGAAGAGATCGCAGTTACTGCATAGATAGAGTCGGACATGTGCCCTCCATAAATGAGCGCAGTCTCTATCGGCAGGTTGTGCACACGATTTCAGGGCAGGCGGCAGAAAACTTTCGGCGAGCAGTATGATCCGTCTATCGCATTGATTTTTATGGATTACTTGCAGAGATATCGATTTACATAGGTATTAGAAAAGGCAGAGGGCTGGAGAGAGAAAGACCCGGGGTTGATTGGAGGCCGGTTCCCGCAGGCTAAAGAGGGTGATGAAAAAGTCCCAGTAGCGGCGCGGCAAGAAGGAGCCCCTTTATGTGCTACTTACCGCAGGCTGAAGCCCACTGCTACTCCGAAAAGCGCTGATTCCGAGTCGGAAGCATGAAAAGTGCTGGCTGCAAAACCAGGACGACCGAAATAAGGGGCCGGGCCCCTATAATTCTCCGAATATGCCGATGCCGCAGCTCTCTCGCCGAAGCCTCCTCAAGTCCATTGCAGCCGCCGCGCCAGCAGCCGCAGTTCCCAGGGCGCTGATGTCGCAGGGCGCCAATTCGCATCACATTGCTCCCGGTCCGTTTCAACCGACTTGGGACTCGCTGACGGCGGGCTACCAGACTCCGGAGTGGTTCCGCGACGCGAAGTTCGGAATCTGGTCGTGCTGGGGGCCGGAGTCAATGCCGGAGCAAGGCGACTGGTACACGCGGAACCTCTATCTGCAGGGTTCCAGGCAGAACAAGTTCCACGTCGCGAACTATGGTCATCCCTCGAAGTTCGGGGCCGTTGAACTGAACGGCACCTGGAAGGGCGAACGCTGGCAGCCGGAACAGTTGATGGACTTGTTCGTCGCCGCCGGGGCAAAGTACTTTGTCGCACTCGCACAGCACCATGACAACTTCGACATTTACAACTCGCGCTTTCATGAGTGGAACTCGGTCAAGGTTGGCCCCAAACGCGACATCATGGCAGTCTGGGCCAAGGAAGCGCGCAAGCGAGGACTGCGTTTCGGCGTCTCCAACCACGGGGCACACTCCTGGCACTGGCTTCAGGTCGCGTACGACTACGATCCCGAAGGACCCATGCAAGGCGTCCGTTACGACGCATATACCCTCACCAAAGCAGACGGTAAAGGAAAGTGGTGGGACGGGCTCGATCCGCAGACGCTCTACACCGGCCGCAATATCGTGATGCCGGATGGCTTCACTACGATTGCAGCCGCCAACCAGTGGCATGAGGCGAACGATCGCCCCTGGAACGAAGGTGTCCCAACGATGAATCCCGGCTTTGCGGAGAACTGGTTTCTCCGCTGCCAGGACCTCGTCGATACTTACGGTGCCGACCTGCTTTACTTCGACGATACGGAGCTGCCGCTGGGCCAGTATGGCATCGACCTCGTCACCCACTACTACAACTCCAGCGTCCGCAAACACGGCAAGGTGGATGTGGTCGTCACCGCAAAGGACATCAAGCCCGAACATGTCGGCTCGGTCACCCTGGATATCGAACGAGGCAAGGCCAACGGAATCCTCCCCCAACCCTGGCAGACCGATACCTGCATCGGCGACTGGTATTATTCACGCTCGCTGCTGGACACGCACACGTACAAGACCCCAACCTTCGTCATCCACTCGCTCATCGACATCGTCAGCCGCAACGGGAATCTACTTCTCAGCATTCCCCTCCGCGGCGATGGCACCCTCGATGAGGATGAGCATGCATTCCTCGCCGGGCTTGCCTCGTGGATGCGGGTGCATGGCGGCGCGATCTACGGCACCCGCCCGTTCAGCGTCTTCGGCGAAGGACCGCCCGATGCTGCCGCCTCCGGGACCTTCAACGAAAAGAAGCAGCGGCCATACACCACCGAAGATATTCGCTTCGTCACCAAAGGCGACGCCCTCTACGCCTTCGCCTTTGTCTGGCCAAACGACGGCAAGCTGCTCATTAAGACTCTCGCCAGGGGATCCGCCGCCCTCCCGCGGCCGGTCCAGCGCGTGGAGTTGATCGGCGCGGGCCGGATCGCCTTCGATCAGGATGGCAGCGGCCTGCATCTCACCCTCCCCGCCTACGCGCCCAACCCCTACGCCTACGCCTTCACCATCCATACCTGACGAAGAGTTCGTAACCTGCAGGGTCTTCCAAAGACCAGCTCTCCTTTTCATAGCGTCTTGCTATGAATGTGCCCGTCAACTCGGGATTCTGTAGAAGTGGGGTTTTCGCCGTTGCACGGGTTGTTCTCATTTGGATGAAACCCCGTATTTGAGGAGCGACCGTCGTCCTGCCCCCTTGAGGCTGTATAAATGCTGGCATGGGCTCATGGGTGCAGAGATCGAAGTTGTTGCGTAGGGGGTGCATTACTTTCTTAGGGCTGATCTTTGCTTGGGGCGTGCTCTTGGTTTCTGTGCAAGTGCGCGAGCGGGTGGTCCGATCCCGTTCGGAGGCTCTCTACTCGGAGTTCCTGAAGTTGCGCCCCGGAGTGACCACGAAAGCGGATGTTGAAGTGCTACGCAAGCAATGGGTGAACAAATTCTCCGAGGGCGTGGATTGTAACGGCGACCACTGTGATTACACGGTGGGTGACTTATGGGGATGGTCCCGATGGTTCTTGCTCACACGCTTTGCCCACGATCATGCACCATCTTCCATGCTCGAAGTGGAAACCAAGGGGAACTATGTATTGAGAGCCTCATTCTCCGCGCGGGTTGCGGTTCCAAAAGGGTACGGCACCCGCGAAGAGCTAAAGTTGCTAAGTGATCCCAACTACGTGTCCTACTCATCGAATGACTATGCGTTGATCGGCCGAGCTAGGCTGGCTGCAGCGCTTCCAGGTGGGGGCGACGGTCCCCTTCCCATGCCTGCGAGAGGCTATCGAGCAGTGAGGATCAACTGTATGAATTGCCTTGAGGTTAGTGTAAGTGCTCTCCCATCAGTAACACTCGATACCAGAACGCAACTGTTCCGCTTTGATTTCAGCTGCATGACACGGTGGTCGGTTTGCACGGACAAAGAAGACATTATGCCCATGGCAGCCCGCGAGGAGGCTACAGAGACCTCGTCCGACAATGAAGTCGAGGAGATGCAACGCAAGTGCATGTATACGCCGGAAGTGCTGGCCGTCGCCGCGAATGACGCCGTTGAGATCCAGGTTTTGGGTGAGCCCGCTAGCGACGGCAGCGTGAGCGTCAAGGTCTTGCGCTATATAGGCGGTACACGCCCTCTGCGAGTCGGACAGGATATGACGCTCAACGTCTCAAGGTCCAATAACGCGTCTGCTGTATTGCAGCAGGCTCGTGCATCCGGCGGCAGGACGGTGGTCCTCTATCCGGGAACTTCTTATAGTGTTATTTATCCCTATGACCAATGCGGTCTGCTGCCTGATGACGCTTTAGAAACCGTCTCTTGGCATTTCGAAATGCAGCCAAGGTAGATCGTCGATAGAGACATCGCGGGATGTTTCGCCACAAAATCGGCATTTCAGGAAACTGGAAACGTCTGCGTTGCTGATCGGATTCGGTCGTTCTCAATTTCCCAAACCCCATATTTCGACAACTTACCGGAACGTTACTCGTCAATGGAGGGCTTTTCGATATGGTCGATTACTAGGACTTGGGCAGGTCCCTTGGAGGGGACGAGCTTAAGGCCGAGTTGCTGCTGAATGGCAGTGAAGAGTGGAGGCGCGTCCGAGTCCGGGCCAGGTGAAGTGGCGCCGTCGGAACCGGGGGACGCAGTCGTGAGCTCTTCAGGCGACCAGTCGAGGGTGAAGTCGTAGGTACCAGCTAGATTCGTCTGGTCTACGACGGCGCGACCGCCGAGCTCGGGAAAGGTTGCGATGGCGCGCACGAAGGCGTCGATGGTCATGGCCTTTACGGTCATTTCGAGGAACTGGCCTTTGCGAACGACGACGATCCCGTGCTGGAGGTTCTCGGGCCGGACCGCATCGCTCCCGCCAGGGCTGAGGAGCACAGTCGCGCCGATGGTTGGCACATTGGCAGATGGCTTTGGATGCGGCCCTTTGGAGAAGGTTAGGGCGTAAACGGGCTGGTCACGGGTCTCGGTGTGGAGTTTGAGTTTGAACCGGTCTGCCAAGAGCGACTGCTCCATAAGCTGTCTCCGCTGACTGCGCTGCGAACGATTCATGCTCTGCATTGCCGTGAAGGTTGCCGGATCAATCTTGGTAAGGATGTCGAAGACGGAGTCGTTGATCCAGTTGGGACCGCTGAGTATCTGGATGTCAGTGCTTCGGACGGTGCTGGTAGAGACACCGTATGCCATCTGGATCAGCAGCTTTGCATTGACCACGAACCGAGTCTGCTCGCCTTCCGTGTCAGCGCCGTGGGACAACTCCTTGGATGGTTTTATTACGATGACGTCGAACGCGGGAAGTGGACCGATGGCGGGGTTCAGGACCTGCGCGTGGAATGGGAGCGAGCAACCGAGGGTAAGTGCAGCGATGACTATTACTCGACAGTTAAGCTGAAGGTAGGTCGCTGGGGTTAAAATGATCGGCACCGCCTGAGAGAATACACACTGAAAACTGTTATATCGACGCATCAGCTTTCTTGAAGTGAGTGATGAAGCCAATAATTTGTGCACAAAGCTAAAGCCCGCTGCTACTCCGAGCAGCCTCTAAAGACTGCTGCTCATCCCAAAGACGCACTGACCGGAGTATGATCTTGCCCTCGCAAAACGTATCCCTTAGCGAGCTGTTCTAATCGCGAAAGGGACAGGAAAATGACGAAGGGGACGCGTGGCCGTTACACGCTGGAGTTCAAACAGGAAGCGGTTCGGCTGGTGGAGTCTGGCCAGACGATGGCTGCGGCAGCTCGCAGTCTGGGAGTGGTCGAGCAGACCTTGGGCAACTGGATCAAGCTTCACCGGGCTGGCAGGTTGAAGGGCGTCTCTGGCAAGCACCAGGTGACCGCGGAGCAGATGGAGATCAGCCGTTTGCGGGCGGAGCTGGCGCGGGTGACGATGGAGCGCGACATCCTGGGAAAAGCGACGGCATACTTTGCAAAGGTGCAGAAGTGAAGTATGCCTTTATTCAACGTCACAAGCGGACCTGGCCGATCCGGGTGCAGTGCCGTGTGCTCGGCGTAAGCGTGTCTGGATACCACCAGCATCTGGCGCGGTTGAGGCATATCGCCCAGCGCCGCCACCTCAGCGACGAAGCGTTGCTGGTTCACATCGGCGCGGTCTATGCGGAGAGCCGTGGAGCCTACGGCTGGCCGCGTATCTGGCGGCAACTGCGCAGGCAGGGCATTCGCGTGGGCAAGCTGCGGGTGCAGCGGCTGATGCAGCAGCACGGCATTCAGGCCCGCGGCAAGCGGCGTTTCCGCGTGAGCACCACCGACAGCCGGCACGATTTACCGATCGCACCGAATCGGCTTGATCGTAACTTCACCGTGGCCGCACCCAACCAGGCGTGGGTTGGCGACATCACCTATATCGCGACCGAGGAAGGATGGCTGTTTCTGGCCGTGGTGATCGACTTATTCAGCCGCAAGGTGGTGGGCTGGTCGATGCGGCCCGACATGCATCGCGATCTTGTAATCGATGCTCTCTGGATGGCTTGGCTGGGACGCAATCCAGGCAAGCAGGCGGGGCTGCTCTTTCACAGTGACCGGGGCAGTCAGTATGCCAGCGAGGACTTCGCAAAGATGCTTGAACACTGCTCCATCGCACCCTCGATGAGCCGCAAGGGCAACTGCTGGGACAACGCCTGCTCGGAGACGCTGTTCGGCTCGTTGAAGGTGGAGCGGCTGCATGGCAGGCATTTTCAAACTATCCGGCAAGCCAAGGATGAAGTCATCGCTTGGCTGCTCTGGTATAACCAAACACGCATGCACTCGACGCTGAATTACCTCAGCCCCACCGAGTATGAGCAAGCCTGCGAGCTGGCAACGGCGAGGATCGCCGCATGAAAGTTGGCCGCGACAGAAGCAGGCGGTGGAAATGACGGTTTATGGAAAGCCCGGAAAACGATGAAACCGTTTTCCGCCCTTCCCACAAACCTTGGAAATCGATCAAACCGATTCCCACATTCCCACCGTCACGACCACTACTACGAGGATGAATATCTCCTCAAACTGCTCTGCTAAGAGATACGCATTCTGAGGGCAACGTCAGTTCAGTTTGCCCAACTTGTC
>Ga0302201_10001293_pt1 | contig 21635 bp, 15 predicted proteins | sample II_Bog_N3_2_FD_194586 | JGI IMG/M metagenome (GOLD analysis project Ga0302201, IMG submission 194586) | Peat permafrost microbial communities from Stordalen Mire near Abisko, Sweden - II_Bog_N3_2 | ecosystem: Environmental > Terrestrial > Soil > Wetlands > Peat | place: Sweden: Abisko... | reverse complement strand
AGAATAATCCTGATCTGGTAGGGAATCGGCCCGAATCGGCGCAAGATGTGGGATAGAGAAAATGAGGGGAGTCGTGAGGGCAGGAAGGGCGAGCAAGGCCGCCTGAGGCGGCTGACTTGCCCTCTGCGTCACCTGCGCCGTCAGCCAGCGCGGGGTTGTTGCGCTACCGGACTGCCCAATCGGTGCTACCGGACGCTTCGCCCTTTCGACGGCCTCTGTCATCCAGCAATCCCCGCGCTCGCGCCGATTTCGCAACAGGCTCCGAAGAAACTACTAACACCCTGGAGGCAAACGTTCCGCTGCACTTCGGTCTTTGCCTGATCGCGTTTATGGTCCTGTCCTGGTCGGCCGCAGTGACAGGCGCGCGCCTGTCCAACCGCGCCCTTGTCCTTCAGCGCTTATGGACCGCACAGCTCGCGCTGGACGGCTATCTCGTCGGCCAGAGCGATTGGACCGTCAAATACGCCGAGCGTCATCGTGCTGGCTTACGGGTGGGAACGGCCATCACCGAAGGGACGGCCAATTTCCTGGTGAACCGCTGAACAAGGCACAGCAGATGCGCTGGACCCTACGCGGTGCCGACCTCCTGCTGCAGGTTCGCTGCGCTGTCTATAACGGTACGCTCGGTTCCGAATTCGGACAGAGATTCGCCTCAGCGAACGATACGTGCCCGCGGATGGCCACCGCTGCATGACCCCCAAACGTGAGGCAGTCCCGTTGCCATGTCCATGCCGCCTATCCATCCCACTGGTAGGGAATCGGCCCGAATCGGCGCAAGATGTGGGGTAGAGAAAATGAGGGGAGTCGTGAGGCCAGCGACAGGTTTCCAGGATGGCCGGATGTTCGAAGGCGCTGGTGATCAGGTGGCGCGGGCCGGGTGGCGCCGCTTCCATGACGCCGGTCAGCGCCATATTGTCGGCCTCGGTGCCGCTGGCGGTGAACTCGCGGGGCGACGCATGGAACAGCGCCGCCGATGGTGCCCTTCAGCGACAACATCGCCAGCAGCTTCGGCACGGCGGTGGCCATGGATGACAAAGTACTCCGCCGCTCATTCGATCGTGCCAGCGGCAAGTCGCCATTGCACATGGTGAGTGCCTGGGGCTGTGAGCAACGCCTGGTGCTGGCACAGATCGCCACTGTGACCACCGATGCCATGAACTGCCGGCGCGACCCAAACCGGAACATTGACGGCGGTCGCTTTTCCGATTACGATTAAACAATCGGGCGCTCGGCGCCGCTGCTGGGTGGCATTTCTCTGCCTCACGCTGAACAGGGCTTCGTATCAACCGCCCAACGCGGAACCTCATTATCGCGAGGCGATAGTCATGCTTAGTAATATGTCTCGCGCCCGGGGTGGGTTGGGTTCCAATCTGGCTCTGTTTCATTCAGATCACTTTGTATCGGGGCTCCTGTCGGACGGCGACAGTCGAATTCATACCGAAGGCAGATCCGGTCTGAACAAGTATCTTTGCCGGGCAACACCTAGCCCGGAACTCATCTGCGCATCGTCCTGCACCGCTTCGCCGATTTCGCAGACCGGATTCGATCGCGCTGCTGACTTTTTCGCCCTGCTGACGAGCGCCGCCACGCCACACGCCCGGCGCATACTGATGGCAGAACAGGCGAACTCTATCGAGCATTGTCTGCTGAGACACTTTAAGGCGGTCAATTTGGCGGAGGTGATCCTGTGCCCGTCCGGAACGGATGCCTTGCTGACGACGGCAAGACTGCTCGCCGCAGAGCGGCCAGGCGCGCCGATGACGGCGATCCTGCCGTCTGCCTCGGAGACCGGCACAGGCGTGCCGCTCGCGGCCACCTGTCGCGATTTCGACGGGCAACATCGAGGGAAGCCACGACCAGACTATGATGTGAGGGCCGTCGAGGTGGCGCTGCGTGCGGCCAACGGAGCCCCACTGGCTGATGACGCGGTTGACAGCGCCTTTGCGGCGGCCGCATCCCACGCAAAGGGGCGGCCCGTTGTCTATCTCACGCACGGATCGAAGACAGACCTGATCGCACCGCGTACACCGCCGGCCGGCGCTGACGTGATCGTGGATGCCTGCCAGGCGCGCATCGACCCCACGTGTGTCGCAGCCTTCCTTCGCCGTGGTTGGCCTGTGATCATCACAGGCTCGAAGTTTTTTGGCGGTCCTGCGTTTTCCGGCGCGGTTCTGTTCCCTCTCGGCCGGCGGGTGTCATTGCCGCCCCAGCGAATACCGTCAGGCGGCGCGGCGGGGCATACGCCCGGCCTGGGGATGATATTGCGATGGACGGCGGCACTCGACGCCATCGAGAGATTCTCGTCAGTCGGGCCTTCGGCTGCGGCGTTCCTGCAGCAACGAGGCGCTTCCATCCGCCGCGCGATCGCGGCAAATCCCGCACTTGTTCCGATCGCCAGCGCGACTCGCCGCGGCTTTGGCTGGGCGGACCAGCCAAGCATCTTCACCTTCGCGATCCGCGATCCGGTCGTGCGAGCTCGGCTCCTGACCGCAATGGAGCTGCGGCCGATTTACGAGCGGCTCGCGGGCGAAGGAAAGCTTCTCGGCCAGCCCGCCGAAATCGGGGCGTTCGGCGGTCTCCGTGTTGCCCTTGGCGCGCGCGATCTGGATCAAGACTCGCCGGACGGGTTTGAACAGGTCATCTGTGCGATCGGGGCTCTTGGTCGCGAGCGCGTCGCGTCGCCGTCGGATTTTGCGGTGGCGGCTTCTGGGTCGGCGTTACCACTATGACGCGAGGTCTTGGCGCTGCGGCGGGTGTGAGTAGGAGCGCGGCGTCGGCCGAAAGACGGATGCCAGCCGATACAAGGCTGACGAAGCTTCGGGGTCTGGTGGGTGAGCGGCTGTTGACTGCGGTCACCGCTCGGGTTACCATTCCCTCGCTGCGCTGTCACGAAACCCGCAACAGGAACCGACGGCGGCGGCGCTAAGAACAAGAGGCTGTTTGCATTGCCAAGTGCTGGCTCCCCGGGCTTTTCTGGTCCGGTCGTTGCTGCGACACCACAAAAGACATCTGAGTGGACAATGCGGTTTACTCAATATGGTGGGTTAGACTTTGGAAATAGTACATCAAGCCGCAGCCCAAATTCTTGCAATAGCGGGCGAGGGGGGCGGCAGCGACATCATTGCTTGCTTCGATCATCGGTGCGCGCTTTTACCCCCCTCCGGGTCCGGCAACTCGCCGCGTGATCGTGTGGAAAGCGCCGTCCGGGCTCTTGCGCCCTGCGCGGATGCATTCGCCATAGCGTTCAAGAGTGCTGATGATCTACGAGCGGCGTTGGAATGGGTTAACAAGCATCCTCCACGTCTGGTGGTTCTTATAGAAGACGACGGGGACAACGCGGCTATCGCGATTGTTCTGGCACATTCTAGCTCGGAACACCCCGCGGTCTGCTCTCTCGTTTGCGCGGTTTCGACGGACGCCGGACCGTTCGAATGCGACGGGGGCGAAATTGCGCTCCTCGACGTAGGCGACTGTTGTCCCCCGTTGGTTGGGTCTTTTGATGTCGGTCTGGCGCCGCGAACGGTTGTGACCAGCGGTATAGCAGAGCTCCGGAATCGTTTGCACGACGATGGAGTCAAGCTACGGTTGGCCGGCCTCGTCAATGCAAGCATGTGCCTTTACGATCGGAGGTTGCCCAATACGGGTAGGTATGCAGCCCTCCCGACGTTAACCGCATGGGCTAGCGCCTCGGCAAAAGATGCGCGGCTGGACTTGCCCGCCTTCGTCATACCCTGGACCACGGGCGCCAGACCTCGGCACGCGCGTGTCATCCTCCCGGACATTTGTCTGACCCTAAGAGAGCCGGTTACAAGGCGAACCGACTGGCGGCAAAACGGAAGCGTCGCCCCTTGGCCCGGCTTCCTGGCTTGCATGGAGGGGCAGCCTCCGGAAGGTGTGTTACGCGATTTCGTCGAAGGCCGTGGGATCTCGTCAGGAGGGGTTGGAACCAACAGCGCCACTATTTGCCTGTTTGGCGAGACCGCTAGAGGACGCCGCGAGGCCGCAGGCGCACTGGCATGCAAACTGAGCAGTAGACCCGTTACCGCTGCCCTTCACCCGCGAAGCGGGAGCTTTGTTGTTACACGCCCTATCGGAAACGCCGGTATTGCTTTTGTGTACCCGGGACTCTTCAGTGCCTACATGGGCTTTACGGAGCGTCTCTTCGATGGCCTGCCAACTTTTCAAGAGCGCTGCCGCGTGATCTTCGGTCCTGATATTGACCGAGTGCTATCATCTGAAGTGCTTTATCCGCGTGGAGCAGATGTTTCAAGGCGTGGAAGTGCTCCGATCGCGCCATTGCGCGCACTAATCGTGCACGATGTCTTTGGGCATTTTATCTACACACTTGTAGCACGTGACTACCTAGGGCTGCGGCCGGTCGCTGGGATCGGGATAAGCCTCGGCGCTTTGACCATGGTGCCTGCGATGGACGGGACTCCGGAACTCCTGAAAAGCTGGATGTTCGTCGAGCCTAGCCTGCCCACACGTATAGCGGAACTTATCGGCGCGGGTGGAACCGCAGCCACTGACGAGGGAGAGCACACTTGGTTTGTTGCTTGCCGCACCGAGGCGGCCGGGCGCGCTGTTGAAAGCGATGACCGCCTAAACCTCATCGTCCGTTGTACGCCGACCCGCCTGATTGTCAAAGGATTATGGCGCGATCTGCACCGCCTCACACCCGGCCAAGTGGTGCATTTCAGCCGCGTCAAGACTGGCGCAAACGATCTTCACACGTCTGCGGTCGCTCGATTCCTGCCCGACTGGCTCGAACTAATCCGGTGTCGTACCGCTGATCACAGAATGGACCGTCTGAAAGGGATTGATTTCTATACTGGCTCGCGCGCTATACGCATGGCCGCATCGCCCGAAGCCCTTCTTAGCCTATGGGAGGGCGTGCTGGCGTCCTTAACTGCTCCGGTCGATCTTCCGGCGATGGTTCAAGCGGCCTATCGACGCGGCATAAGGATTTTCATTGTCTGCGGCCCCGGGCGCCACGCAGCCGACTGGATCGACCAGACTCTGGGCGACATGCCCCACCTTGCCGTCCCGCTTGCCCCTGAGGAAATGGACGCTTGGCAAGGTCTGCAGTCCGCGGCGGCACTTTTGCGCGCACATGGTGTGTGCATTGATGGCAATATCGGCTGCAGTCCAGGATACGAAAGGACTTTCCAGTGACCGTTCGCGGCGAGACAATAGCGATCATCGGCCAAGCCTACCGCTTTCCCGGTGGCGTCGACGACGCCTCCTCGCTCTGGCGTCTTTTGCTGGAACGGCGTCACGGCTTCGTGGCGATCCCATCGAATCGATTCCCGGCTCGCCTCCGGACGATCCATCGCGACGTTCCTGGACACTCGTCCATCGTCGAGGCCGGATGCCTGTCAGACATCGATCTTTTCGATGCTGCTTACTTTGGTGTTTCGCCACGCGATGCACGTACAATGGATCCGCACCAGCGCTTGCTTCTGGAGCTTTCCGTTGAAGCCATGGCCGATGCGGGCCTGACGTCTCAGCGGATCGCCAAGCTCCGGACCGCCGTGCTGGCTGGTGGCGCTGGTGGCTACACCCACCATGTCTCTCGAAATCTTATGGACACATCTGTCGCCACCGGAAACGACGGAGCCATTCTCGCGAACCGTCTGAGCTACGCCCTGAATCTGACAGGCGAGGCGGCCATGGTGACCACCGCCTGTTCGACGTCGCTGACAGCGCTCCACTTTGCCTGCCAAGCACTGCACTTGGGAGAAGCCGAGGTCGCGATTATTGCGGTTGCCAATCTCATGCTCGACCCTGTGTTGCATCTGTCGCTGGAACGAGCCCAGCTCCTGTCGCCCGATATGCGATGTCATGTCTTCGACGCGACCGCCGACGGTTATGCCCGCGCGGAGGGCGCCGGCGTCTTCATCCTCAGACCGACGGGGGATGCGATCAGCGACGGGGACCGAATTCACGGCGTCATCCTGGCCACCTCGGCGAACGCAAACGGGCGTACCGAGGGAATCTCGCTGCCGGACCAGGCAGGACAGGCCGCATTGATGCGCGATGCCTGCGCCCGTGCCGGCATCGACCCCGCTGCGGTCGGGTATTTGGAGGCGCATGGTACCGGGACAGCGGTGGGCGACCCGATCGAATGTGCCGCCATCGGCGAAGTCTTCGGCAAGAGCCGACCCGCCGGTGAAAGGTTACTCGTTGGATCGATCAAGTCAAACCTCGGGCATATGGAACTTGCCGCGGGTGCCGCCGGCCTGGCAAAAGCGTTGCTCGTGCTGCGCCACCGCGCGGTTCCGCCGCAGGCGAATCTGGACTGCGTGAATCCACGAATCGATGTCGACCGGCTTAACATTGCCATCTCGACCGAATTGACCAGCCTGCCGGACACCGCGCCCATCGTGGCCGTCAATTCCTTCGGGTTTGGCGGCTCGAACGCCCATGCAATTCTTTCCGCCGCACCTGTTGCGCCCCCATCTGCACATCCGCCCGCATTTTATGTCCTGCCGGTTACCGCCCGATCGGTGCCGGCCGTCGATCAAGGCATCGACAGAATGGCCGACTTCCTGGCGGCGAAAACAGGCGCAGAATTCGACGATGCCATCTATACCGCCGCATGTCGCCGCGACCAGCACCGCCATCGGCTGGTGCTCGTCGGACGGACCCGCGAGGATGTCCTACAGGCGCTCGATGCGGCTCGCCGCGGGCTGGAGCCGTTGAGCGAACGCGCAAGCTGGCATCGCGGCACTGCGGTTTCCTCGACGGGCACCGTGTTCGTGTTTACTGGGAACGGCCCGCAATGGTTCGCCATGGGGCGCGGGCTCCTGGACGAATCGCCAGCCTATGCAGATTCGTTCGATACGATCGATTCGCTCCTGCACAAACGTGGCGGCCCATGTCTTCGCGACGAACTCGCCCGTGACGAAGCCGACTCGCGGATCGGCCAGACCGAGGTCGCGCAACCGCTGCTCTTTGCCCTACAGGTTGCCCTTGTCGCCCACATGGCACGGCTGGGCGTCACCCCTGATGCGGTCATCGGACACAGCGTCGGCGAAGTTGCTGCTGCTCATGTCGCCGGAGCCCTTGACCTTCCGTCTGCGGTAAAGGTCATTCACGAGCGAAGCCGGTGCCAAAGCACGACGGCCGGACGCGGATCAATGGCCGCCATAGGACTTCCGCAACAGGATCTGTGTGACTGGCTCGCCTCTAACCGGGCGGCGGACGTTGCGATTGCGGCGATCAACAGCCCGTCGAGCTGTACGATCGCGGGTGCTACGGGCGAACTGCTGCGGCTACAGGCTGAAGCGGACTCGTCCATGATCTATTTCCGCCGGCTGCGCCTCGATTATGCGTTCCACAGCCCCGCGATGGACGAAATCGAGGTGCCGCTGCTTGACGCATTGGCGGGGCTGTCGCCGCGCGAAGAACGCTTGCCGTTCATGTCGACGGTCACGGGCGATTTCCTTGCGGGCAAATCGTTGGACGCCATCTATTGGTGGCGTAATATTCGTGCGCCCGTGCAATTTGCTGCCGGCATTGGCGCGCTGGCCAAGGCGGGCTACGGACACTTCGTGGAGATCGGCCCGCATCCGGCGCTTACGCCGAGTGTCGCCGAAACACTCGCTTCAACCGGGGTGACGGCGCAGACCCACGAGACACTGTGGCGCCAGCGTAATGAGCCGGCGGCGATAGCAAGATGTGTTGGGCGTGGTCTCGCCATGGGGATGGCGGTCGATACGCGGCGGCACTTCCCGAATGGTGGGAGGGTTGTGGACCTGCCACCCTATGCGTGGCAGCGGGAACGATTCTGGGGAAGTGGCCTCGATCCGGAAGCCGGTGAATTCCATCCCCTGCTCGGATATGCGCCGCGTCGAGGCGAACTGCGATGGGAATGCGAGGTCAGCCTGCGTTCTCATCCCCACCTTGCAGACCACCAGTTTGAGGGCCAGGCTATCCTCCCCGCTGCCGCCTTTATTCAGATGATGTCCCAGGCCGCAGCGTGGAGTCTCGGAACGCAGACCGCGACCCTCTATGACTTGATGTTCCAGCAGACGCTTGAGGTGCCTGATGAGGCCCCTGTCCTGCTTGTCACGTGCATCAACGGCGACCACGTTGCGGTTAGCAGCCGGTCTGCCTCCACACCTCAGGCCGCATGGTCAGTACATGCAACCGGACGGTTCAGTGCGGCGACCACAATAACTCTGAACGAGCCGCCGGACAGAACGACCGTATCCGAACGGCTCAGCGCGGCGGATCTTGCGGCGGTCGCAACACAATCCGGTTTCACGTTCGGCCCTGCCTTCTGTGCTCTGGTCGACCTACGTAAATGTTCGGACTGGTGGGTCGCTGATTTGGCGCCAAGTGCCCTGCCAACAGGCCAGGGAGGCACGCTGGACGACATGGCAGCCGCGAACCTGATCAGACTGGATGCAGCAACTCAGGTAACTCTCGCTTTTGCCGCCCGGGACTCCACACGAAGTCGGGCTGAACGCTACCTTCCGACCCGGGCGAGGCGGTTTGAATGGACTGGTGACCTGGCCACGGCTTGCCTTGTCGGGGCAAGACGTATCCGCAAGGAGTTTCAGTACGCCGACTATCAGATCGTCTTTTGGGACCGGGATGGCGCCGCGGTCGCGGCATGCGACACATACCGATCACGGACGATCATGCAGGGCGATCGTCTTCCGTTCAGAAGTTCCTATCGCTGGGCGCTTTTGTATGGCAACGGACACATCCCGCTTGCCCCGCCAGCCGATAGTAAGCCGGCCGCTCCAGCGCTGGACTCGGCCGCGGCCGTCGACGCGCTCTGTGGCGCACTCGCACGCGCTGCCCTCGATGAAATCGACCGCCGCACGCCACAACGCCACGGCCCGGCGGCGGCGTTGCTTGACGAAGCATCCTCCCGCTATCTCGCGCGTTTGACCGTGATGGCCGATCCGGCGCCAGAGGACGAGTTGGACGCCGGGCATGCCGTGCGCGCCGCGCTTCGCTCTGCTCCCGCCGCTTTGCCCGAAATCCAGCTTCTCGTTTCAGTGTCGGAGGGCGTCCCCGATATCATTCTTGGATTGCGCGACGGCGAAGACGTGCTCCACAACGAGCATGCCAGTCCGCTGATGACGCGTGCCGTCGAAAGAGGAGCGCTCGGTGCGGCGTCACGTACGCGGCTCGTCAATGTCATCGCTACTCTGGCCGCCAACTGGCCCGCAGACCGCGCTCTTCGTATTCTGGACCTCGGTACCAGGCGAAGCAGTGTGATCGCCGCGCTTCTGCCGCTGCTTCCTGCGCATCGGGTCGATTACACGATGGCCGATGTCGATCAGGCTTGGCTTGTTGCCGCCCAGGCGCGCTTCGCCGGATCAACCGCACTGATGATCGCGGCGGCCGACCCGCGGCTGGCTGACGACCTAGCGCGCCTGGATGGACCGTTCGACGTCATTATAGGCAATGACAGCCTGCAGGAAGGAGACGACATCGCGGCCGCATTGCAGGCTCTGTGTGCGCTCCTGCCAGCCGATGGACGCATCCTGCTTGACGTCGGTGCCCCCTGCCGCTTTGCCGATTTCGTATTCGGTAGCTGGCGAACCGGTGTGTCAGGTCCGGTCTGGAACCATCCGGAAAACTGGCCGGATCTGCTCCGCGGCGCAGGGTTGGACGGCTCGATCGCGGCGCTAGGACAGCGCCTCATGATTCAGGCGGTCCGTCGGGAACCCACTCTCCTCGGGCGGGAACCAATTGATACGCTGGCGGAACCGCGGCGCTTTGCCATCTTGACACCATGGCCAGACCGGTTCGGGTTGGCGGCGGCACTCACCAATATCGGCCATATCGCCACGACCCTCGCCTATAATCCAGGTAGAGCCGAAGTTGACTGGGCCGTCGCCTGGGGCGGCATGGAAAAGATGCCCGATGAGGTCGTGTATTTTTCGCCACAGGAGGCAGGTGACGTTCCACCTGATTTGACGCATTGCCTTCATCTGGCACGATTGGTCCAGTTCCTGTCCAGCGACGAACACGCGGACACGGTTCTGCCGACCCTCTCCATCGTCGCTCACCGTTTGTTCGGAATCGGCACCGAAGCGGCCTCTGCATCAGTGTCCGACGCCGCAACCTGGGGGTTTGCGCGGACCATCGGCAACGAGCTGCCGCGCTTGCGATGCCGTCGGATCGACCTGCACGACGACGATGCCGGGGCGCTTGCCCGCTTCCTCGCGACACGTTGCCATGACGACGAAGATGAGGTCGCCGTGACGCAAACCGCGCTGTTTGCCCATCGGCTCGACCATTTCGAGCCCCCCGAAATCGCCGAGGGTGACTACGCGCTGACCTTGGCCATGCCCGGCGCGCTGCAGAACCTCATCTGGTGCGCCGCCGGAGATCTGGAGCCTGGAGCGGGACAGGTCGCGATCGCAGTGCACGCAACAGCCCTGAATTATAAGGACGTCCTGTTAACGCTGGGAGCTCTTCCTGCCGAACTGCTTAAGCGCGGGCCAGTCGGCTATGCGCTCGGCTTCGAGGCATCCGGCGACATTGTTGCGGTCGGTCCCGGGATCGATGGTTTGCGGGTCGGTGACAGGGTCGTGACCATGGCGCCGGGAAGCTTTACGACCCGGCTGCTAGCGGAGGCCCGGTTTGTCGTGAAGATTCCGTCCTCACTCAGTTACGAGGATGCGGCGAGCACCCCGACGATCTTTGCGACTGCTTGGTATGCGCTCCATGACGTGGCGCAAATGGCACCAGGCGAGGTCGTTCTTATTCATGGTGGTGGCGGCGGCGTCGGACTGGCTGCTATCCAAGTTGCGCAGCATCTCGGTGCGCGCGTGATTGCGACCGCGGGATCACCTGCGAAGCGCGCACTGCTTCGGTGCCTAGGCGTCGCGGACGTCCTCGATTCACGAACGCTAGATTTCGCCCAGGAGGCGCGCCGCCTCACGGGTGGGGCAGGTGTCGATGTCGCGCTCAACTCGCTCGCAGGCGACGGCATGACAGCGACCTTGAGCGCGCTCCGTCCCTTCGGGCGCTTTTTGGAGATCGGCAAGCGGGATTTCGTCGACAACCGGGCGATCGGGCTCGGCGCCTTGATCGACAACATCTCCTACCACGCAATCGATCTCGAACAGATGTTCAGCGATCGGCCAGCCCGCATGCGAGCTCTGCTGGAAACCGTGATCGGTCTTATAGGAGAGGGTACGTTGCGACCGGTTCCGCGGGCGGTCGTGCCAGCGACCTGCGTGAAAGAGGCATTTCGCGACCTGCAGACGTCGCGCCACTTTGGCAAGCTGATGGTAACCTATAGTCCCGTGCAGCGCCCGCCGGTGCGGCGCGCGCCGAACGGCCGCTTGCAGCTAGGAGCCGACGAGACCCATCTTGTTACCGGTGGAACCCGAGGCCTTGGATTCGAAGTCGCGCGGTTCCTGGTCGAGCGGGGGGCACGAAGCCTGGTGCTCGTCGGGCGCAGTGGCACACTCGGCGAAGCCGAGGCCGCCAAAGTGGCACAGATGCGGGACGCCGGCACGACCGTGCATGTCGTCGGGGCGGACTTGGCCGATGTCGCCGCGGTTGATCGCGTTTTCGCCTGGCTGAGGGAAGCGGACATTCCGCCGCTGCGGGGGGTATTCCATGCCGCTGTGACCTACCACGACAAGACGGTTCTCGCCCTTGGCCCCGAAGACCTCGAACCGGTATACGGAGTCAAGCTGCGCGGAGCGTGGCATCTTGACCGTCTGACAAGGAATGTCCCACTTCGGTTCTTTGTGCTGTTTTCTTCCGTCGCAGCGACCATCGGTTCCGAAGGTCAGGCGACCTACGCCGCAGCGAACCACGGCCTGGACGTCATCGTTGTCCGGCGCCGGGCCCGCGGCCAGAAGGCTCTTTCAATTGCCTGGAGCGCGATTTCGGATAGCGGGATCCTAACGCGCAACCGAAGCCTGCTCGCCACATGGTCGAAGCTAGGAACCGGAGGTCAGCTCCTCTCGTCGGCCACCGCCATGGATGCACTGGAGACGGCGCTGTTGGATGATGTGGACCGCATCGGAATCGGTGAACTGCCCTGGCAGATGATCCGCCGTGCGAATGAAATTCGGCTGACCGGACGTCTCAGCGAGCTTCTCGCCGCCACCGAGGGAACACAGTGGACCGCGACCGAAAGCCTGGAGACCCAAACGGACTGGTGGCTCGCGCCCACAGTTGAAGCGCGCCGTCGCCTGTTCGACGAGATGATCAATCGCGCCTTGGCGCAGACGGTCGGTACAGACAGCCGAAGAATCGACCGATCGCTGTCGCTTGCCGAGCTTGGTATGGATTCCTTGGCGTTGATGCAACTTGTTAGAGTTCTGGAGGTACATACCCCGGTCAGGCTCAGCGACCTGCGATCCATGCAGACCCAGTCGATTGAGCGGATCACGAGCTTCCTGTTCGAACGAGCCAACGAAACAGATCGACAGACGCGCTCCGAGGCACCGGTCCATCTGCCCTCTGCCTAAAGGATAGGTCGGTAGCTATGTTCAGCAAATCCACGGTTGCGCGAGATTTTACTATCGGGCTTGCGACAGATGAGACCACCATACGTGCCTGCGCAGCACTGCGCCGGCGCATCTTCCTGTCTACCTATCCCGAGTTGACCGAGTGGCCTAGCGAGCCCGACGTTTATGACTCGTCTGGCGGACTTTTTGTAGTACGCGCAGCTCAAGACATTGTGGGAACCGCACTGATCCACATCGGACGGGTCGAAGACGGAGTTCCATTCTGGATAGATCAGTTTGGAATCAAAGTTCGTGATCTGCTGCCCTGGGCCAGGGGTCAGCGCATCGCCGAAATCGGCCGCCTTGCGATCGAAAAGCGTCACATCGGTCAGCCGTTGCACGTCGCTACGGCTCTCGCATCGAAAATATCAAATTTCTTGAACGAGGCCGGCGTCAACACGACTGTTGCCGTGGTATTTAGTGAGACCATGCTGGCATTTTATCGGACACTCGCCGCGCTTACCGGTGCGTCGTTCCGGGTTCATCCGATCCGCCAGATGTTCGGGTTACTTCAAGTGACTTACATCGTCGTGCAGTTGCCCGATACCTGAGCGTCCGCTCGGGAACCACGCCGATTGCTTCGGAGATTCGGAGGCCCGCAGACCGGCCGCGTAACAGGGTCGGAATGCCCGGCGACGTAAGATTGGATGCCGTCAGCACGATCATGCTGCTGACGGCGATCGAGGCGATGGCCGGAAGTAACGAAACTCCCTCCTGGTACACATTTGGAGACAAAACAGGAACACGACGGGTGGCCTCCGGCGCCAAATCAATGACTTACCCGGTCCCCGAGTCCGGCGGCACGGCCGGCGGGGTGTCGGAAAACATCTGATTCCCGCCACGCCCGCGGAGACGATGCGGGGGGGCGTTTCCCGGGTAGATTCTGCACGATAAACCCTGTCGGAATGGTGCAGCGTGCGGAAACCCCTTCGCCGAGGTTTTCCGTATACCAGCGCCTAACCAACTTCGCGGCCGGCCACGTGAGTGCCGCCGAGCAACGGCGCCGGAAAATAGTGTCGGATTGGCGCGCGCTACGCAGCCCATCGGACGCTCCTTGGGCAACCTGAAGTTCGCGTTTTGTCCAGAAATGCGTACCAGGAGGCCATTTCGTTGGTTCCGGCCTAGATGGGACACGACGGCTATCGTTTCAATGCCCGTCGGCACGCTCCGCCAAACCGACGCTGACGGCTGCCAGCCCGTCAATCAGTCTGATTTCAGAAGAAATATCCGGCCGAATTCCGCCGTTTTCCGATGCAAGTTTACCGAATCTTGCTTCGGCGTCCTTAACCCGCTACCGCATGCCGTCATTCGTCGCGCAGACCGACCAAGGTCAACATCAATTCTTAGCCGGCAAGTCCGTGCCTTTCGTTCCCCCTATCCAGAATGCCCGTAAAGAACGATGCCACGGTCGCTTGATCAAGACGATCGGTGATGAAGACAAGGCTCGAACTGCGGTTGCTGCCTGGCCATGCCGTGAGACTGAACGGCGGGTGAAAGACGTGCTGGACGCATTGCACCACGATCGGTTCGGTCCGACCGCGGACATTTATCAGTCCTTTCACCCGCAACAAGCGTTCTCCATGGGCCTGCAACAGCAGTGCTATCGCCTCAGTGAAGGGCTCCCACCGAATCGGTTTGCCAAAACGAAGGCAAAAGCTGATGATGCCATGATTGTGTTGCCGAGCCCGCTGATGCTCGTGTCCGCCCGTTCCGCAAGCCTGGTCATGGCGAACGTCAACGGCACCCGGCAGCCAGCGTCTCGTGTCCTCGTTTTCATTCGGACCGGAAGGGAAAAAATCGCCTGGATCAACATCTCTTTCGCCGGCGCGGATGATCGGCGCCGTCGGGTTGATGTCCGCCAACAGACGCTGCAGCCGCTCGACCGCAGGACGGGACGCGATGTCACCCTTGGTCAGGACAAGCTGGTCCGCGATGGCGACCTGCTTCAACGAAACACGCTGCCGGCCCAACTCCCGTTCGCCTTGAATCGCATCGACTGTCGCGACCACGCGATCGATCCGATAAAGTCGATGAAGCTCCGGCGTCTGCACAAGTCGCTGCAGGATGGGCGCGGGGTCGGCCAGGCCGCTGGTCTCGATGACCACACGATCGAAAGGCTGTGCGGCGCGCCGACCGTAAAGGGTGGCCAGCGTCTCACCGAGATCCTGGCCGAGGGCACAGCACAGGCAGCCTCCGCTCAGGACCATGGCCTGGTGGTCCGAGCGCTCGATCAGGGCCTGGTCGATCGGAACTTCGCCGAACTCGTTGATGATGACGGCGGTACGAGCCATGCCGGGCTGCCGCAGCAGCCGCGACAGCAGGGTCGTTTTGCCGCTCCCCAGAAAGCCGGTCAGCAGCGCGACCGGCAGGCGTTCCGGAGCCCCCACTCTCTGCTCCGGCCAGGGCAAGCCGCAAGCAGCATTCAAGCCTGGGACTCCGCCAGCGCCACCGTCGACTGGCGCTGCGGAGGCGTTGACCGCCGTCCGTCCGGCGGGCGGGGAAATGCCATGGCCGCGACGAAGGCATCGGTGAAGCCTGCATCGTTGGCCAGTTCCACGGATTCTATCTCGGCGACCAGGCGCTGCAAGGTGTCGCGTGCGCCGGCGTTGGTCAACAATGCCTCCGCGCCGGTTCGCGCCGTGTTGCCGACATAGTCCACCTTGCCGTCGAACGCGGCCGGGAACAGGCCGATCGTGACCAGGCTGCTGGTCGTCAGATGGTAGCCGAACGAGCCGGCGATCAAGGCCTGGTCGACATCGTCGGCAGTCATCCCATTGCGCTTTAGCAGGATATCGATCCCGGCCCGCACGGCGCCCTTCGCCAATTGCACCTGGCGTATGTCGCGCTGCGACAGATAGACCTCGTCGGCCAGATAGAACACCGGCTTCCCGTCGAGCTTGCGGAGCCGCTCCCGCAGCCCTGGGTCCAGCCGGTCCGGCTCGCGGGTGAACCGGCCCGAGCTGTCGATCACGCCGTGCTCGACCAGGGCCGCAACCGCGTCGAGCAGACCGCTGCCGCACAGCCCCACGGGGAGCGCTTCGTCGATAGTCGCCACCTCGATGCGGCCGGCGTCGATGCTGACGCGTTCGATTGCCCCGCGCGCGGCGCGCATGCCGCAGGCGATGTTCATGCCTTCGAACGCGGGACCGGCCGCCGTCGAGGTCGCCTGAAGCCGGCCGTCGCGTGCCAGCACCATCTCGCCGTTGGTGCCGATATCGACGAACAATGTCACGCCGCGCGCCTGCGCCAGATCCACCGCCAGCACGCCGACGGTGATGTCGGAACCCACGAATCCGGAGACCACGGGCGGAAAAAAGACAATGCCCAGGGACGAAATCGACAGTGCGAGCGAGGCCGCGGTCAGATGCGTGCCACCGGTCAGGGTCGGCGTGTAGGGATAGCGGCCGAGTGGCTCAGGATTAACGTTGGCCGCCAGATGCATCATGCAGGTGTTGCCGGCGATTACCACTTCGTAGATGCGGCGCCGTGGAATGCGCGCTTCGGAAGCCAGCAGGCCGATCAGGCGGTCGAGCTCCTGCATCAGGTCGCCGTGCAGAAGAGCCAGGCCCGCTTCGCTGGAACCCAGTTGGACCCGCGACAGAACGTCCTGCGCGTGGGCAACCTGCGGATTCAGCACCGAGGCCGAGCCGACCCTTGATCCGGTTCCCAGATCGATCAGCGACGCCACCACGGTCGTGGTTCCAACGTCCACTGCAATGCCATAGGTCCGAGACGTCGAATCCCCGGAATCGGACCCGAGCAACCGATCGCCCGAGAACACTTCGGTGAGTCTCCGCTTCACGTCGTGGCGCTTCCGGATCCATGGATCCAGCGTCAGATCGAGCCGACGGCCATCCTCCAGGATACGCAGGCCACGCTCGCCGGCACCTGGCAGATCAACCGCAAGATCGCCCTCAACCAGGGTGCTGCAGAGCAGGACCCAACCGTTGTCCAGTTCCTCCCGCGACAGGTTGCGGTTATCAACGATCCGGACGCTGTGACGCGCCGGGTCGTCCAGCTTCACCTTGCACTTTCCGCAGGTGCCGAGGCCGTTGCAAGGCGTCTCCAGCCGCGCCCGTGCCCGTCTTGCGGCGTCGAGCAGGGAGGTGCCTTCCGGCACCTCCGCCGACGCACCCGTGGGCCTGAATTCGACCAGTGGCATTACTGATTGCGCCCCTGGCTGACGACGTCGGTCAGCCGCACGGTATCCGTCAGCGCCCGGATGTTCCCCAGGCCGGTCGAGGTGCTGAGGCCACACGCGGGCGAGATGATGTCGATGCCGTCTCGTACCAGACGCTCGGTGTTCCGCGAAACCCGCTGGCTGTCGCCGAATTCGAGCAACGCTGTGCTGAGGTTGCCCATCGTGGTGATGGCGGGAAAATCCTGCTTCAGCGCCCGCAGGTTGACCTTGGCGTCGGCGCTGATCGCGTCGGCATCCAGTTCAGCCAACAGGTCGCGGCTGCGGCTCATGTCGCCGCAGATGTGGATGATCACCGGCTTGCCCATGGCGTGCACGGTGGCGCAGAGCCGGTTCAGATAGCGGATGGCGAAGTCCCGAAAGATCTTCGGCCCCAGGATCTCGCCGGTCGCCGTGGGGTCGCCGATGGCAACGACGTCCGCGCCGTTCGCGACGACCTCGCGGGCGTAGGCCTCCAGCAGGCTGGTGACGTAGTCCAGCACCCGGTGCGCGGCCTCCGGGCGGGTGCGCAGCTCCTTCAGAAACGCCAACGGCTGCACGACCGAGGCGGCGGTACTGACCGGACCCGACAGGCTTGCCAGCACGGGGATATCAGGGTTCCGCTGTTTGAGCAGGCCGGCTGCCTGGATAACGGTTCCGATCCGCCCGCTTTTCATCAGCGTCTTGATGTCCAGGTATTCAACCTGCTCCGAGGATGACCAGGCTTCCTCGGCGATTTTTGGCTCGCAGGCCAGCGATCCAGGGTCGATCCGGCTGCCCAGGATCTCGGGCTCGACTGTCATGCAGAATGGCACGCCAAGATTCTCGAAGCCGGTAGCCTGTTGCACGCGCTCGGCCAGAGCCGCCATGCCTTCCGCGGAAAAATGTGCCGCCGGCAATATCGCGCCGGTATCCTCATCCATGACCTCGACCACCGCGGCGTTCATCATGCCGCCTGTGCAAATGACGGGCGGACGATCGACCGACCGTCTTCCCAGCACGCGTTCGAGCCGTTCGCGCGGCGCAAGATCACTCATTTGGATGGGGCCTCCTCCAGGGCAGCGCTGACCGGATGAATCACGGCGTCGGTCAGCGCACGGATGTTGGCGAGCGGGGTGGCACTGGCCATGCCGCAAGCGGGCGATACGATGTGCACCGACCTATCCCGCACCAGGCGGGACGTCGAACGGGTTATCTGCTCCGGTGCGCCTTGATGGAGCAGGAAGGTGCCGAGGTTCCCAATGATCGCAAGATGCGGGTGTGATCGTCCCAGGTCGCCTGGCGGAATGACAGCATCCGGAATGAAGCCTTCACAGTGCAGACGGGACAGCAGGGTTTCGGCCCGGCCCAGATTGCCGCACATGTGCAGCAGCACAGGTGCGCCAGCCTCGTGAATCTCCGCGATCACCCGTTCGAGGGCCGGAAGCGTCACCTGCTCGAACAGCAGGGGGCCGATGAGCGAGGGCGTCGCCGTGTCCTCGTGGATGGCGATTGCGTCGGCGCCGGCCGCAATCAATGCGCGCGAATAGGCGGCCAAAAACGCCGTGACATGCTCGACCAGCCGCTTGGTATCGTCGCGCTCCGTCCGTAGTTCCCGGAAGAACGTCTCCGGCTCTACGGCGGAGGCGGCGATGCTGACGGGGCCAATCAAATTGGCGATGATCGGCAGATCGCCGGACATGCCTGCGAGCTGCCGCACCGCCTCGATCGCCACCCCGATGCGGCCACGGCGCAGCCTGTCCTCAACCGGAATGAGGGGAACGTCGCGGGTGGTCCGATACGGCTCGCGCACAAGCCGTGCCTCGGTCACGGCGTCACCGAGGTCGATCTCCGCATCAAAGACTTCGGCTTCGACGGTGGTGCAGAGCGGAATGCCGACCGATTCGAAGCCGGTGATCCGCGCCGCCGCCAAGGCAAGGCCGGCCATCGCGGCGGGATCGAGATGGGCCGCGGGCAAGGCGAAGCCCGACCCGGCCACGACTTCGGCGGGCACTGCCGTCATGCTGCCGCCGGTGCAGATCACCGGCGGCCGGTCAACCGGCTCCCGTGCCAGCGCGCGCAGGAAACGTGCCCGGCGATCGCCGGCGATTGGCTGATCGCCCGTTACGCCCATTGCCTAGTAGCGCCCATAGAGTTTGGACGCCTGCACCATGGTACTGGCACTCAGCAGGTTGCCATTCGGCGGGAATTCGCAGCCGCTGGACAGGATGAATCCCCCCTCGGCGATCTTGAAGTTCTCGATCTCGCGGCGGCAGTCCTCCAGAACCTCGGCCTGGCTGAATTCGTGGCCAACCTTGGCGGGATCGGCGACGCCGATGGTCACCACCTTCTTCGCCCAGTTCGCCGCATGTTCCTCCCAGTTGGCGGAGCCATGCGCGGGATAGGCATGGGAGATGGCGATCGGGTTGATGTGCTCGATCACGGCGTCGAAGTAGACGCCGCCGCCACAGTTATGGACCACCACCGGGACACCGGCGCCGCGCACCGCGTCGGCGACGGCGCTGATGAACACGGCTTCGAACTTCACCCATGTCTCTTTCTTAAGGATCGAGGCCGAGGAATACAGCGGGTCCAGCACGATGGCGTGGGCACCGGCCTCGACCTGGGCGACGGCGTACTCGATCAGAACCCGGTTGATGATCTCCACCGCCTCAAGGACCCGGTCGGGGTGACGGATCAGGTCTTTGAACAGCTCGGCATGGCCGCGAATCTGCGACAGCACGCCCAGCGGGCCATAGACAAAGCCCATCACGGCCACGTCCTTGCCCTTGGCTTCGACAAGGCCGCGGACGATCTCGATCACCGCACTCATCCGCCGGCTTTTGCGCGGATCGACTGCCGCCACCTTGCCGTAGTCATCGGCCGTCTTGATGAACGGATCGTCGAAGTTGGGGTAGGCGGTGCTCCGCTCCGGAAAGATCACCTCCTGCCCGAAGTCTTCCGCTTCCACCGACAGATCGACCAGCGTGAGGAAGCCGTCGAAGCCGATCAGTTCCTGCGCCGCAAGCAGGCTGGCCGTGGCTGCCTTGGGGTCCTGCGACCAGCGGTCGTACGAGATCCCGAGCACGCGCGACGAAGCGCCGCAAACCAGCGGCGCCGCCGGCACGCGATCCGGCTTCTTGTATTGCAGCGCCAACCCGACTCGCTCGAGCGAGGTCAACTCGTCCCGCTTCACATCGGGTGCGATCGCCGCGCTCATGCTGCGTTGACCAGTCCGCTCAGGCGCTTGGCCAGTTGCACCGCGAGGGCTGCCTTCGGCGCGTATCCATCAGCGCCGATGCGGTCGGAGAACTGCTGCGACAGCGGGGACCCGCCGACGATCACCTTGAAGTTCTTGCGGATGTTTTCGGCTTCCAGGATACGAATCACCTCGGCCATCTGGTCCATGGTGGTGGTCATCAGCGTCGAGAGCGCGATGATGTCCGCTTTCACTTCCACCGCGCGGTCGACGAACCGGCGGGCCGGGACGTCTCGACCGAGATCGTGGACCTCGAAACCGGATACTTCCAGCATGATCCGGACGAGGTTCTTGCCGATATCATGCGTATCGCCTTGAACGACCCCGATCACCACGCGACGCGGATTCCCCGTGGAATGATCCTTGACGTGCGGACGAAGAATGGCGAGCCCGGCGTACATCGCATCGGCCGCAATCAACAGCTCTGGGACGAAATACTCTTCCTCGTCGAACAGCTTCCCGGCCTGGTTTATGCCGAGCAGAAGGCCTTGCTCTATTGCTTCCCAGGCGTCGAACCCTTGGTTGATAACCTCCTGTGACAGTTCCTTAGTAAGATCTTCATCCAGCTCGAGAACGGCATTCGCAAGCCGTTCTATCAACTCTTCCTTCTCGCGTGACATCCATCACTCCTTGCAAGGTAGACCCCGGTCACGCCGAGAAGACAGCGCCTATCAGCCGACGGCAGGGTCGAAGACCAACCGGGCAATGCCGCCGGCCAGCCGAATCTTTTGAAAGGCGCATGCCGAGACGCATCCGCCGCAACCCGCGCAATCCTCCGCAGCGATTCTGAATGACCCGTCGGCTGTGGGCTGGATTGCGCCGCTAAAGCAGGCATCCGCACAGGCTCCCGCGCAGGCGATGCAGGTCTGTTCGCCCGCTGCAAATGCCACAACCGCGTCGCGTGGCACTGATGCGGCTCCAGCGCTCATTCTATCCTCGCCTTGATGCACATACCTCAGCGCAGTTGCCCGCAGCCTGTGCGCTGCCGCCGAGGCACGGGTTAAAGTGCCGGATCGTGCGATGTCGTAATCTCAAGATTGTAGCCCGTCTAGGACTGGAGCCTCTTCAAACAGGAACGCTCGCTGCGGGCGCGGGCCGGGCTCTCAGTGAGCAATCATCACGACTCCGTCTCTCTTCGGCGGTGCACCAACCGGTGCCGGGTGGCCAGGGGGCCGGCAAAGCGATATTGCACGTGGCCATGCCGTCGGTCAATATCGGTGCCCAATTACGGCTGGGCTTCCGCGGGTGCCACTCGGGGACAGCGTCTGACCGACCGATCGGGCGTGACTTAGCCGCGGCCGTGCTATGACGCTACGCGCGCTGGAAAACGCGATGATCCAGGTCGGCGGGGAACCCTGGCCGGGGGTGCGTCCCGATGCCACGTCCCGTCGCGGAGCCGAAGGTGATACAAAGCGTTCTCATTACGTGCCATATTGAATAGACCTTGCGGCTAGAGTGGTGCTAGGATAGAGTATCAAAACGATTTTTTGCACTTGCCTTTAGCAGGCTGCGGAAAAAGGTGCCCGCCCCGCCGAGGCACGGCGTGGGCGAAAGATTGATACGGGGGCACTGCAGTCAACGCACGAATGTTTCGCACAGCGGCGCCTCTCGATTCCTTTTCCCGCTTATCAACCAATTAGCCCGCTATGCGTAGACAGACCGCCGGGTAAGCCGGGAGGAGCTTGCGGCAGCGCTGCATAGCGCGCCGATCATGCCG
>Ga0302201_10001292_pt1 | contig 21656 bp, 18 predicted proteins | sample II_Bog_N3_2_FD_194586 | JGI IMG/M metagenome (GOLD analysis project Ga0302201, IMG submission 194586) | Peat permafrost microbial communities from Stordalen Mire near Abisko, Sweden - II_Bog_N3_2 | ecosystem: Environmental > Terrestrial > Soil > Wetlands > Peat | place: Sweden: Abisko... | reverse complement strand
GGAATGATGCAGCGCGACCGCACCCACGCCACCGCCGCCGGCAACCGGATCGTCGCCCGCAACCTCCTCCCCCTCCTCCTCCCCCTGCTAAAAAAATAGTTTCAGCTACGGATAGCGATAACTATAATCGGCAAAATGGCAACCAAGAATCAAAAACTAGGCGAGTTTGGGGAGCAGTTGGTCGCAAGGAAGTGCACTTGTCCCCGTTGCAAGAGAGCTAAGACACTTGTCCGATTGCCAACAAATTTCAGATGTGCGGATATGATCTGTCATTTTTGTGGTTTTCTCGCTCAGGTTAAGACACACACGACAGCTGATGTCGATGTGATACCGAACATCATTTTAGGTGCGGCATGGGGCCCGCAAAAAGAACGAATGGACGCCGGAATTTATTTCCCGTTGTACCTCGTTCTTGTGACAGCGAACAGGGCTAAACGGTCAATCTTTTATCTATCAGCAGACCTACAACCACGAGAGCTTTTCAAGGAAAGAAAACCACTGTCCGCAACTGCGCATCGTGCAGGATTCACGGGTTTTCTGTACGAGTTGCGAGAGTTCAAGGGGCGATTCGTCCAGCTTTTTTGAATAGCTCAGAAAGACACCTTTTCCGCCCCTTCCATTTCCTGCATCTAACGGTCTGTACCCCGAAATGGAGATCTCTTTTGCTCAATCGCTCAAACTGGAAGTTAAACCTCCTCGCCGGAAGCCTTGTCCTGGCCACCCTCACCGCACCGGCCTTCTCTCAAATTAGTTTGGGCGTCATTATCGGTCGTCGCACACCACCGCCGGTTCGTTATGAGCGCCGCCCGCCGCCGCCCGCCGAGGGCTACTCTTGGGTCGATGGGTATTGGGGGGTCGACCGAGGCCGTTACGTCTGGGTTCCCGGTGTGTGGCAGAGGCCCCCGTACGAAGGCGCTTACTGGAACCACCCGCACTACGAGCACGAACGAGACGGCTGGCACATGCAGGAAGGCCACTGGGATCATGAAGATCACAGCAGCCACCACGACGACCGTCCAGACAACCGCCGCTAAACTTCCTCTCTGACAGTTCAACCGGGTGCCCCACATCTCGATTCTGAGATGTGGGATTTCCGCGTCTCTACCCCAGCACCACAATCGGCTGCATCAGCGTCCCCGCAATCCGCTTGGCAATCCCCAGCAGCTCCGCCGGGCCGGTAAACACCTTCACCAGCGCCGCGCCCGAGTACTCCGGCAGGTTCACCTGCATTCCATTGCGCAGCCGTCCCGCCACCTGCTCATCCACCGTCACCGACGGCATCTCCGGCAGCAGCGTCCGCGGATGCGGCATCCGCCGCTCAATCTCCTCCGGCCGGCCCGCCAGCGCCTTCAACTCGTCGAGCCCGATCGCCTGCGCCAGCGAAAACACCCCGGCCTCAGTCCGCCGCAGCGTCGCCAGATGCGCTCCGCAGCCCGCCAGCGCGCCCAGCTCATGCGCTACCGAGCGCACATATCCGCCCGCCGAGACCTCCATCTCGAACCGCGCCAGCTCGCCGTCCAGCGACAGCAGCTCAAACCGATGGATCACAATCCGCGCCAGCTTCATCTCCACCGGCTTGCCTGCGCGCGCCAGCTTGTGCGCCGGAACTCCGCCAATCTTCTTCGCAGAGAAGACCGGCGGCATCTGCTCCATCTCGCCGTGGAATCGCGCCGCCAGCCCGCGCAATTCTTCCAGCGTCTTCCCCAAAGCTCGAACCTCGCCCGCCGCCGTTCCCTCCGCGTCGAAGGTGTCCGTCGCAAATCCAAACCGGATCGTCCCCTCGTACGCCTTCTCCGCCGTGCCGAAGAACTGGGCCAGCCGCGTGTACTTGCCCAGCAGCAGGGGCAGCACTCCGGTCGCCATCGGGTCCAGCGTTCCCAGGTGCCCCACCGAGCGCTCGCCCGTCGCCCGCCGCACAACATCCACCACATCGTGCGAGGTCATCCCCGCAGGCTTGTCCACTACCAGCAATCCATTCATCGTCTATTCAGATTACGCGTCCCAACAAATTCGTGTCTTCGTCCGGAAGGAGTGTCCGCGTCGTCATCCTGACCCTGAGCCGAGCCAAAGGGGATACAATTGGCCCATTCTTTTGACGAGGCTCTTTTATGCAAGCAGCCATCGATTCGTGCCGTCTAGGGATGCTGTTCGCATGCCTCATGGGTGGCGCGGTGTTGTGCGCGCAACAGTCGGCGGGCGTGCAGAGCGAAAATGGCGTCTATACCCTTCACGCAGACACACACCTGGTCCTGCTGGATGTGACGGTCATGGATAAGCAGAAGCATCCGCTGGCCGGGCTGACGAAGGATGACTTCAAGCTCCTTGAGGATGGGCAGCCGCAGACGATCAAGTTCTTCGAGGAGCATGCGCCGGTCGATCCCGCGGAGATCGCGCGGCAGAAGGCTGCGGCACTGGCGGGCCAGCCGCCGAATACATTCACTAACTACGAACCATTTACCGGCAGGCCGGTCACGGTGCTTCTGCTCAACGAACTCTTCTCGTTGCCGGCGAGAGATTTCAACCCTCTGAACCCGGAGATGTCCCCCCTCCGTCAGCGGATGATCGAGACAGTGCAAAATGCACCGCCGGACACTCCATTTGCGATCTATCGGCTGGACTCGGAGTTGCGATTGGTGCAGCCGGTCACCACAGACCGCGCGTTGCTACTGGCGAGGATCAACGTGTTATGGAAGACCCCCCAATTCGGCTCGGAGCGGATGATCAACCCCACGGGGCTTCCCCCAGAAGCGGATATACCGGTGCGGCGCAGGTTCACCTCGGATGCGATGAAGCAGCTGGCTTCGAGCCTTAGGGGAGAGCCTGGGAGAAAGAGTCTCTATGTCTTTACCGGAGGATTCCACTGCTCGGTTGTGGCGCCAGGCGCGGAGTTTCTTCCGGATTGCCCGGATTTGCAGTTTCCGAATGACACCATGGAATACCTGTGTGGGTTGATGGATACGCTCGAGCAGGGACGGATGTCGATTTACCGCGTTTACCCGATGCCGGGGGAAATCGGCTACGGCTTCGGATGCCCGGCATCGGCCGATCTCGGGACCAGCGCGAACTACTACACGCTGTATTACACGCCGACAAACGGAGACTGGAATGGCAAATACCGCGAGACCACGGTAGAGGTCGCGGATAAAAAAGGGCTGCACCTGGCGTATCGGAAGGGATACTACGGCACGCCGGAGAACGCGGAGGCTCACTACTACACGGCGCAGAGGCCCGCTGCTGTACCGGTTGTGCCAGCCTCCGGCGGGGTAGGCTCGAATGGCCCGACGATAGCGGCAACCACCGTTGCACCGGCGACTGCGGACTCGGAGAGCCTTGGCACCGGCGACACGGAGGCCAAGTCAACGCAACAAATCCTATTGCGCCGGCGAGGCGCCGAGAGCCTGGGCACCGGCGCGGCTCCGGTAACGCCTACCCCGTCAGCGGCGGTCTTTAGCGTGCAGGTGATTCCGGCGGACACGACGGTGGTTCCAGCTATTGCGGCCAGAGCTACAGACAAGGAAAAGCAGACGCAAAAGCAGGAGCAGGAGTACAGGCAACTCATGCTGCGCCTCTCGATGCCTGCGAGCGAGTTCAAGGTCATGCCGTCTGATTCCGGCCAGTACGTTGCGCGCCTACAGATTAGCGCGGTGGGCTATGCAGGGGGCAGGCTGGCGTCCTCAAATGGGAGCCAGGCGGTCCAAATGGAAGTGAACTTCAATGGGGCTACAGATCCCCGTATCGCGACGTCCACGATTACAGCGACGCTGACACTGAACGTTCTGGAGCATGACAAAAGTCGCTGGCTGTTGGTGACCGTTCGGGATCTGGCGACAGGGCAACTTGGGAGCATGGTGATCCCAATGGAGCAGGTTAAGATGCCGGGGAAGCAGTGAGGATTTGTGGTTAAGCCTTTCACTCATCTACAGCACACCGTCATTCCGCCGCACCAGCGACAGAAACTCATTCCGCGTCTGCGTCTGCGTCTTGAACACGCCGCGCATCGCCGAGGTCACCGTCGCCGAGTGCTGTTTCTCCACGCCGCGCATCATCATGCACAGGTGCTGCGCCTCCACGATCACGCCCACGCCCTGCGGCGCAATCGCCTCCGCAATCGCGTCCGCAATCTGCGTCGTCAGCCGCTCCTGCACCTGCAACCGCCGCGAAAACATCTCCACCAGCCGCGGAATCTTGGACAGCCCGATCACGCGTCCGCTGGGCACATACGCCACATGCACCTTGCCGAAAAACGGCAGCAGGTGGTGCTCGCACATCGAATAGAACTCGATGTCCCGCACCATCACCATCTCGTCGTACTCCACCTCGAACAGCGCCCCGTTCAGCACCGTTCGGACGTCCATAGCGTATCCCTGCGTCAGGAACGCCATTGCCTTCTCCACGCGCTCCGGCGTCTCCGCCAACCCATCCCGCGTCGCATCCTCCACCAACCGCGACAGCAACTCCCGATAAAGCTCCTGCGTCGTCAGCTCCACCGCTGTTCCCGTTTTCATAACCGCCGCCTTCTTCAACTTCATACCTTTCCGTGCACTCATATCGTTTCAACCTCTCCCATACTCATCGCCAATCTCGAACGAATTGTTCCCCGTCTCTTCAATCCTCACCCGCACAACCCGCGCCCCGCGAAATCCCTGAAATATCCGGTGAACCACACGCGTAAAGTTCTCCGTTGTCGGCACAAGTTCGCGAAACTCATCCAGCGTATTCAGATTCATCCCGTCGAATCGCTCGATCAGTTGCGTCCTTGCAAACGCATCCAGCGCGCCCAGGTCGCAGACCATCCCCGTCTCCGCATCCACCGGCCCGCCCACTGTCACTTCCACTCCGTAGTTGTGCCCATGCCCATGCGGGTTGTTGCACTTCCCATAGACCGCGCGGTTCTGCTCCGCGCCGTACGCCTCAGTGTGCAGCCGGTGCGACGCACTCAGCCGGTACCGCCGCGACATATACGCCTTCGGCCCCGCGCTTCGTCGTACTTCGCAAGCCTCGCCAGCCGCCATCAACGCTCCCCGTAGTAGTCCGCAAACAGATCGGCCATCTCATACACGCGCACTCGGTGCAGCTTCGCGCCAGGAATCTTTCCCTCCAGCCGCCGCCAGATCGCAATCGCAATGTTCTCCGTCGTCGGCACGCGCCCCGTTTCCGCCGCGAACTCCGGCACCTCCAGATTCAGATGCCGATGGTCATAGACGCTCACCACCTCGCGCTCCAGAATCTCCTTCAGATCCTTCAGGTCAACCACAAATCCCGACACCGGATCGACCTCGCCGGCCACTGTCACCTCCAGCGTGTAATTGTGCCCATGCCCGTTCTTGTTCGCGCACCGTCCAAAGACGCGCTCGTTCTCGGTCTGCGTCCACGCCTCGTTCCAGTAGTAGTGCGCCGAAGAAAACTCAGCCTTCCGTGTCAGCAGAATCATCGTGCCTCACTCATCTCAGTCATTCATTTAGATGTAGCAGCAACCGCTTCGATGCGTCGCAAATCCGATCCACGAAGTCTATCGCCCAACCTTGTATCTCCGCCCCTTCCAGTCAACCGACCTGGTAACCCGATGATGGAAATGACTGCGCAACAACAGCCAGCAGAACATCGGAATCCCCAGAATCGAGATCGCCACGTCTCCCGCCGGAAAGTTAGACCGAGCCACACGCCCATAGAACCCCCACGTGGTCCGCATCCACACCAACAGGATCGCCCAGCGCTGCCATATCACCAGCAGCGGCATCCACCACGCCAGCGCCGGCAGGCCGAAAAACAGCATGAACTGCAGCAGCTGCATCCCGGCCAGCAGCAGCGCGCTCGGGAACAGCAGCGCCAGGTTCTTCGTCCAGCCCTCCACCATCTCCGGCAGCGTGCGATACATCCTCGCCGCCAGCGCGTCCGGCGCGTAGCGGAAACGAATCCCGTGCCGCGCCCGCTTGATCTTGCGCGCCAGAGCCACGTCCTCCAGAATCTCCTGCCCCACCACGCGATGCCCCCCCACGGCGAAGTAAGCCTCGCGTTCCACCAGCAGAAACTGCCCATTCGCCGCCGCCAACCGGCTCGCTGGATCGCTCACCCGCTTCGGAGGATAGGCGCTTGCCAGCTCCGAAAACACCAGCGGCATCACTGCCCGCTGCCAGAAGCCCTCCACAATCTGCCGCGGCGAGTAACTCAGCAGAGCCGCTCCATATTTCTTCGCCTCATGCAGCGCCCGCCCCAGGTCGCCCGGCTCATGCACCGTGTCCGCATCGGTAAACAGCAACCACGACCCGCGCGCCCGCTGCGCCCCCGCCCAGCACGCATTCGTCTTTCCGGTAAACCAGCCCCGATCGCTCTGGTCCAGCTTGGGAGCCTCGATTACCACCACTCCCTCGCGCCCAGCCGCGGCTGCCCGCGCAATCTCCCGTGTCCCATCCGTCGAATCGTCATCGACGACGATCAGCTCCCACTCCACCCCCAGCGCAAACCCCACCTCCGACTGCGCCACCAGCGACCGCAGGCACTCCCCCAGCACCGCCGCCTCGTTGCGCGCCGGCACCACCACCGACAGCCGCAACCGCGTCTCCGCGGACGCCGCAACCACCCCGCTCTTCCCCGACCCTTCGCCCGCATCGCTCACAGATTCGTATTATAGAAAGCAGGAGCCTTGCGTGCGCAAAGCCAGACCGACTCTTCGATCCGCAGTTCTTCTTCTCGCCCTCTGCGCGCTCTCCCTCACCGCCTGCGACCGCGGCGACCACCCCGCGCGCATCGGCTCCCCCGCACCCCAGTTCACCCTCTCCGACGGCACGCAGAACATCGACCTCGCCCGCCTCCGCGGCCACATCGTCGTCCTCCACTTCTGGGCCACCTGGTGCGCGCCCTGCGTGGTGGAGATGCCCAGCCTCGTAGCTCTCCAGCGCCGCCTCCCGCAGGTCACCGTCCTCGCCATCAGCCAGGACGAAGACCCCGCCGTCTACCGGCAATTCCTCCTCGACTACCACGTCGACCTGCTCACCCTGCGCGACCCCGCCGCCCGCATCCCTCGCCTCTACGGCACCATCAAGATTCCCGAAACCTACATCATCGACTCGCGCGGCATTCTCCGCCGCAAGTTCGTCTCCGCCCAGGACTGGACCAGCCCCGAGATCATCGACTACCTCACCAAGCTCTAAGAATTATTCACGATAGATAACACAGAAGAATTGTCATTCTGAGCGGAGCGAAGAAACCCCGTATTTGTCCTTCGGATCGGGAATTCGCATTCAGACAAACCGCCGTTACACCACAAAGTACTTCGCCTGCGGATGATGCACCACCAGCGCGTTCGTGCTCTGCTCCGGTTCAATGTGGTACCCCTCGGTCAGCCGCACGTTGATCTTCTCCTCCGGCTTCAGCAGCGCAAAAATCTTCGCCTGGTCCTCCAGATTAGGGCACGCCGGGTAGCCGAACGAGTAGCGCGATCCGCGGTACTTCTGGTGGAACAGGTCGCGTACTTCCGGTGCGTCCTCACCGTCGATACCCAGCTCCCTGCGCATCACAACGTGCATATACTCCGCCAGCGCCTCGGCCGTCTCCACCGAGAGCCCATGCAGGTAGAGATATTTCGTGAAGTCCCCGCCCTCGAAGAGCTTCTGCGTCGCCTCGCTTGCTCTGCTTCCAATCGTCACCACCGAGAAGCCAATCACATCCATTCGCCCGGATGATTTTGGCGAGAAGAAGTCCGCAATCGACAGCAGCCGTCCCTCCCGCTGCCGCGGAAAATCAATCCGCAGCAGCTCCGTGCCCTGCGCGTCCGGATCGTAGACAATCACCTCGTTGCCCTCGCTCTGCGCCGGATAGTACCCATAGACCACCTTCGGATCGAACCATCCGTTCGCAATCACCTCCTGCTCCAGCTCCTTCAGAATGGGCCGAAACTTCTCCTCCACCAGCCGCACATAGTCGGTGGCCGAAGCCGTCTTCAGTTGCCACTGGTTCTTGAACAGCGCCGTCTCGTTGATGTACTTGTACAGCTCATTCAGGTCGAAGTCGCGCCGCGTGCGCACGCCAAAGAACGGCGGCACTGGAATCTCGTCCACATCCTTCACAATGCTTGATCGCTCCGTCGTCGCGGCTGGCAGCGACGCCAACCGCTCCGCCGCGCCCGGCCGGTTGAACTCGCGCCGCGTAGCCCCGTCGCTAAGCCGCTTCTCGCGCACGCTCGCGTCCTCGTCCGTCAGATCGCTCATCACATGCAGCCCCGCGAACGCGTCCTCCGCGTAGAAGACCGCCGAGCTGTACTCCTTGCGCAGATCGTCCTCCACATACTTCCGCGTCAGCGCCGCGCCCCCGCAGATCACCGGAATCCGCGACTGGATCAGTTGCAGATCCTGGATTACGTACTTCATCTCCAGCGTCGATTTCACCAGCAGCCCCGACAGCCCAATCGCATTCGCATTGTGTAGCCGAGCGGCCTCGATAATCGCACCTGCGGGCTGCTTGATGCCGAGGTTCACCACCTTGTACCCGTTGTTGGACAAAATAATATCCACCAGGTTCTTGCCGATGTCGTGTACGTCTCCCTTCACCGTCGCCAGCACCATCGTCCCCCGCTGGTTGCCCTCGGACTTCTCCATCTTCGGCTCCAGATACGCCACCGCGGCCTTCATCGTCGCAGCCGAGTCCAGCACGCTGGGCAGTTGCATCTTGCGCGCGCCAAACAGCTCGCCAACCGTCTTCATCCCGTCCAGCAGCACCGTATTGATCAGCTCCAGCGGCGTGTAGCGCGCGAGCGCCGACTCGATAATCTCCTCCAGCGACTGCTTCTTCTCGCCCTGTCCCAGCCCGCGTTCTCCATTGATAATCAGGTGTTTCAGCTTCTCCTCGTCCGTCATATCGTCGGTCGAGGCCGCTGTCTCCTCCTCCGCGCCTGCGCCCTTCGTCAGCCCCGTGAAGTACTGCATGTAGACCTGTAACGGGTCCTGCTCCGTCTGCACATTGCGGAAGATCAGGTTGCGCGCCAGTTCAACTTCAGCTTCAGGAATTTTGTATAACGGATAGATTTTACTGTAGTTGACAATTGCAGAATCCAGCCCGCGATCCACCGCCTCCTTCAGAAACACGCTGTTCAGCACACGCCGCGCATAAGCATTCAGCCCGAAGCTGATGTTCGAAACGCCCAGCGTCGTCCTGCACTCCGGCAGCTCCAGCTTGATCCGCCGCACCGCCTCCAGCGTCTCCATCCCCGCCGTCCGATAGTCCTCCTGGCCAGTAGTAATAGGCAGCGTGAGTGCGTCGAAGATCAAGTCCTGCGAGCGCAATCCATACTTCTCGGTCGCCAGCTTGTGGATGCGGTGCGCAATGGCAACCTTTTTGTCCGCCGTCAGCGCCATGCCGTCTTCATCAATCGTCAGCGCAATCACCGCAGCACCGTAACGTCTTGCCATCGGCAGCACCTGCGAAGTCCGCTTCTCGCCATCCTCCAAATTAATGGAGTTGATGATCGGCTTGCCAGGAATCCGCTTCAGCGCCTCCTCAATCACATTCGCCTCGGTCGAATCGATCAGGATTGGCGCGGGTACGCGCGTCGCCACCTTCTCGATCACGCCGTTCATGTACGCAACCTCGTCCTCGCCCACCACCGCGCAGCAGATGTCCAGCAGTTGCGACCCTTCATTCACCAGCCGCTTCGCCATCGTAAAAATGCCGTCGTAGTCCGCCGCGCGCACCATGTCTTTGAAGTGCGCAACGCGCGTCGTTGCGTTCATCTCCTCCGCGATAATCGCCGGCTGCCCATCCACCTCCAGAGGCACCACGGAGAACGCGCTCGCCGCCACCGACTGCGGCTTGTTCTCGCGCACCAAAGGCCTCACCCCAGCCACAGCCTCCGCCGCCGCCTTGATGTGCGCCGGCGTTGTGCCGCAGCAGCCGCCAATCACGTTCACGCCGTACTCACTCACAAAACGCCGATGGTGCTCCGCAAACTCCGCCGGCGTCAGCTTGTAGACGGCATGTCCGCCTACGTTCTGCGGCAGCCCCGCGTTCGGCAGCACGCTCACCGCCATCGTCGCGTTCTGGCACAGGAACCGAACAGCGTCGTTCATCTCCGCCGGCCCGGTCGCGCAGTTCATCCCAACCACTTCGGGCCGGAAGCACTCGATCACCGCCAGCGCCGCGCCGATCTCCGTGCCCAGAAGCATCGTGCCGGTCGCCTCCATCGTGATCTGCACCTGTATTGGCAGCGTCACGCCGGTATTTCTCATCGCGTCGTGACAGGCGGCAACCGCAATCTTCACCTGCAAAATGTCCTGGCACGTCTCCACCAGCAGCACGTCCACGCCGCCCTCGATCAGCGCCTCCGCCTGCTCCACATAGCTCGCCAGCATCGCGTCGTATCCGATGTGCCCCAGCGAGGGCAGCTTGGTCGTCGGCCCCATCGACCCCGCCACAAATCGCGGCTTCTCCGCCGTCGAGTACTCGCGCGCCACATCCTTCGCCAGCCGCGCCGCCGCAATGTTCAATTCCCGCGCGCGATCTGCAATCCCAAACTCGGTGAGCACCAGAGACGATGCGCCAAACGAGTCGGTCTCGATAATGTCCGCGCCCGCCTCAAGGTAGCTCGCGTGGATCTCGCGGATCACATCGGGCCGCGTGACTACCAGAATCTCCGAGCAGTTCTCCTTCCCCGCGAAGTCGCCTTCGACAGTAAGCGCGTAGTTCTGGATCGACGTGCCCATCGCGCCGTCGTAGACCAGCACGCGTTGCTTCAAGAGTTCGAGAAATGTAGGCGATGTGGTCATAGTTGGTTCGTAAAATCGTTCCTGCATGGTGCGAGAGAGCATCTTCTCTAGAATACAGGGGCGCAAGGGGTATCAACATGCTTCTCCGCCAATCGCGAAGCTATGAAACCCCTGTTTTGCTTAAGGGCACGGGTTTACCCGTGCCATAAGTGCTGCATTGGCACTCGGCTTTAGCCGCTGAGGTCGTGATGCAACCCTGCCCCAGGTGTTTTAGACGACATCGAAATACCGTTAGGCCGTATGCTGGTTGTATTCCCGTCTCTGGAGATCTGCCGATGCACCGCACCGCCGTTTCGTTGATGATTCTCGCCACTGGCCTCATGGCCGCGAACTATTCCACTCGAGCGCAGACTCCTGCTGCTGCAATTCCTGCCGCCCCTGCTGCCGCCACATCTTCCTCTGCTTCTGCTGCAAATCCTTCCGCTCCCGCCGCCGCGGCTCAACCGGCATGGATTGTCCGCAGCAACCAGTACACCCAGATGCTCCTCGATGTGCAGATGAAGCACTCGCCCGAGAGGGCCTCGCAAGAGGGGCTGGTGAAGTACGATTCCTCGATAACGGATGCAACGCGCGCCGACGAGATCGCTCAGCGCAAGGAACTCCAGATCATTCTCGCAAACCTGAAGAAGATCGAGGCGAAGGAGAAGGATCGTGATGTACGCGAGGACCTGGAGATCCTCCAGAAGGCCTTCAATCTGCAATTCCGGGAGGACGATTACCTTTTCGCACACAACGTCCAGTTCATCGACGCCAGCCAGGCGGTCTATACCGGGCTGAGCACTTTGTTGGACGACAAGGTCCCGGCCGGGCGCAGGGCTGCGGCCGTGATTCGCCTGCGCAAGTACGCCGGCGTGGAACCGGGATTCAAGCCATTCACCGATGTCCTCAAACAGCGAACGATGGAGCAGATGGCCAACCCCGCCATGGTCTATCCCTCAGCGAATGAGATGGAGTCTGAACTAGCCCGCAATAAAAACTACATCGACGGCATGAGAACGTTGTTCGTCAAGTACAAGCTCACCGGATGGGAGGAGCCTTTCGACAAGCTGCAGCAGGAGCTGGCCGGCTACGATACCTGGGCCCGCGCGACAGTAATGCCCAGGGCCGGGATCAACCTCCATATGACGCCCGAGGAATATGCCTTCAGCCTCGAAAATACTGGCGTCGATCTTCCCCCATCTCAACTTGCAACCCAGGCCCAGGCATCTTTCACCGGGATCCAGGCAGAGATGGCTCCGCTTGCCGTCGAGGTCGCCAGACAGCACGGATGGGCCTCCTCCAACTACCGCGATGTGATTCGCCAGTTGAAGAAGGCACAACTCGCCGGCGATGCCATCCTGCCGTTCTACCAGGCGCGGCTCAAGGCAATCGAAGAGATCGTCGTCGCTAAGAATCTGGTGACGCTGCCCGATCACTCAGTCACCCTCAGCCTTGTCGCAGCGGACGGAACGGCGCAGCAGCCTGCCCCCAACACCGGGCAAAAGGGAGAGTCTGTGCTGCCGCTCAATATCCCTACGGCACCCGAAGGCTCGCCGGATACGTTCGACGACTTCACTTACGACGCGGTCGCATGGCCCATGACCGCGCATGTGGCGCGCCCCGGTCAGGAGCTGCTGTTCAATTCGATGCAGCACCATGGGGTGAGTCTGGCGCGCGAACTGTATGCATCCAACTCCACCAACATTGAGGCCTGGGGACTCTACTCGGAGTGGATCATTCAACCCTACGAGCCAGCCGAGGGACAACTCATCACCTTGCAACTGAGGCTGCTGCGTGCGGCGCTTGTGTTTCTCAACTCCGGACTGCAGTCAGGCAAGATTACTCCGGACGATGCGGCCAAGGTGCTGCAGAACGATGTGGTGCTAAGCCCTGCGTTCGCCAGGGAAGAGATGGAGAACTTAATCTTCAGCTCGCCCGGGCAGGCCTATAGCGGCTTTTATGGGTACACCCAGATGCTCCAGCTGCGCAAGGACACCGAGGCGGCGCTGGGGCCGAAGTTCGACGCCAAACAATTCCACGACTTCCTCCTGGCCCAGGGACCGCTTCCGCCAGACCTGCTGCGCAGGGCCGTCATGCAAGACTTCATTCCGGCACAGAAGAAGAAAAAATAAGCCCCATACAAATGAATATGGGTGCCCCATCCTTCGCGTACTTTGCGAAGGGTGGGTTTCCTATGTCTGCTGTCCCCGCTCCAGCACCACCGCAAAAAATCCGTCGCACCCATGGACCCCAGGCAGAGTGCGCAGTGCGCCATCCCTCACCGCCGCGCCAATCAGCCCATCTGCCGCATCCTGCTTCAGATCCCCGGTCTCCGCCAGCTTTGAGATCAGCGTCTCCACCGGAATCCGCCGCACTCCAGCATCTTTCGCCACCGCCTCCACCACCTGCTCATTCTCCTCCGGCTCCAGCGAGCAGGTGGAGTACACCAGCCGCCCACCCGCTGCCAGCCGCGCAATCGCCCCGCGCAAAATCGCTCTCTGTCGCGCCGCCTGCCGCGCCAGGTCCTCCACGCGCAGCCGATGCCGTATCTCAGGATTGCGCGCCAGCGTCCCCGTCCCGCTGCACGGCACATCGCACAGAATCAGATCGAACTTTGCATCGCGCTCGTCTTTCACGGCTACAGCCGATGCGTCCGCCACAGCGCACTGCACGCGCTCGGCATACGCATAACGCCGTAGCCGCGCCACCATCAACGCCATTCGCTTCGCGCTCACGTCCGTAGCCAGAATCTCCGCGCCGCTGGTGCCCTGCGTCTCGGGGTCCCCGGCGAGCTTGCTCGCTGGGGTGAGCGTCTCATCTTTGAGATGTGGATTCAGCCGCAGCGCCAGCATCAGCGTCTTTCCCCCTGGAGCGGCGCAGCAGTCCCACACGCGCGCCGCGCGCCCCGCCGCAATCGGCATCGCAGCCGCTGCAAGCTCCGCCACCAGCCGCGATCCATCGTCCATCTGCGGCACCGCTTCTCTGGGCGCCACACCGCCTTTTGCCTCGGCAAACAGCAATCCTGCAACCGGCTCGCGCTGGTCGTACTCGCAGATCGCCAGCGCGGCCTCGCTCCCATACTCCGCCGCCCAGCGCTCCACCAGCCACAGCGGATGCCCCAGCCGCTCCGCGAACGCCGCCGTCGACTCACGAACTGGGTGCCCCACATCTCGATTTTGAGATGTGGGTTTAGCTGCCGCCAGCTTGCGCAGCACAGCATTCACCATCCCGGCCGCATGGGGCTGCCCCGCCGCGCGGCACATCTCCACGCTCTCATTCAGCACCGCGTGCGCCGGAATCCGGTCCATGTGCAGCAACTGAAATGCACCCATCCGCAACGCCACCGCCACCGGCTCCGCCAGCCTCTGCTCGGGCCGCGACAGCAGCTTCGCCAGGCGCGCGTCCAGCGCAATCTCCCAGCGCAGCACGCCCATCACCAGCGCGGTCGCCAGATTCCTGTCCTCCGGCGTCAATTCATCCGTCCGCGCCGAGTGCAGCAGCTCATCGCTGTGCCCTTTGCCCGCGCCCACCAGCATCAGAATCTCAAACGCCGCAGCCCGCGCCGGTGCAATCTTCGCTATCGCCTCCGCCGCCGAAGCCGTCGGCCCCGCCGACCGTGGCCGCCGCCTCACCGCACCAGCCATCTCGATTCTCAAACCTCATACCTCATAGCCCATATCCCATAGCTGAAACAATAAAACTGATCCACGCGCCACTACCAGTCCGGCAATTCAATCCCCAAGCCTCTCGCCGCTGCGGATCTGAAACCCCCGCAGAAACTCCGCCGCGCTCATCCGCCGCTTGCCTTCCATCTGCACCTCGTCGAAGACCACGGAGCTGCCGCTGCCGCACCCCACCGCCATCTCGTCCCTCGCCACGCGCAACACTCCAGCCTCTATCCCATCCTCCGCGCCCACATGCATCCGATGCACAATCAGTTTTTTCCCTCGCAGCCGCGTATGCGCTCCCGGCCACGGCTCAAATCCTCTCCAGCGGTCATAGATCTGCCGCGCCGTCCGCGAAAAATCAATCGCCCCATCCTCCCGCGTCAGGATCGGAGCCAGCGTCGCCTGCGCCTCATCCTGCTTCCGTCCAATTAACGTTCCCTCCGCCAAGCCCGCCAGTGTCTCCACCATCAACTCCGCGCCCACCGCTGCCAGCGAACGAAATACATCAACCGCCGTCTCCTCGGGCGCAATCGCCACCTCCCGCGCCAACAGCACCTCGCCGGTATCTAGTCCCTCGTCGAGCCGCATCGTCGTCACGCCCGTCACCCGGTCGCCGTTGGCCACCGCCCACTGCACCGGAGCGGCCCCACGATACTTTGGCAGCAGCGACCCATGCAAATTGATGTTCCCCAGCCGCGGCAGCTCCAGCATCCACTGCGGAATGATCCGTCCGTATGCCACCACCACAATCGCATCCGGCCGCGCCTCCTCCAGCCGCGCGCGAAACTCCGCATTGTTTTTAATCTTCTCCGGCTGCACCACCGCAATCCCATGCGCCGCAGCCGCCCGCTTCACCGCCGGAGCCTGCATCTCCATTCCGCGCCCCGCCGCGCGGTCCGGCTGCGTCACCGCCAGCGCAACCTCATGCCCCGCCGCAATCACCGACTCCAGCGTACCCACCGCAAACTCAGGCGTCCCACAGAAAACCAATCTCATCGAATCACCACATCAACATGATCGCTCATCGAGCAATCCCGTGGCGAACGACGTTTCTCTCACCGTCGCGCGAATCCGCCGCGATGCGGTCCAATACGGTATGAAGTACCGGTCGAGAACGGCTCAAAGTGCCGTCCACTCGCCATTCTTCTGCATCTTGCGAATCTTGCGCAGCACCAGTTCGCGCTTCAGCCGGCTGATGAGGTCGATGAACAGCACCCCGTTCAGGTGGTCGATCTCGTGCAGCATCGCGCGTGCCAGCAGCTCCTCGCCCTCCACCTCGAACCACTCGCCGTGCTCGTTCTGCGCCTTCACCTTCACCCACGCCGCCCGCTTCACCTTCTCGCGGATGTCCGGCAGGCTCAGGCATCCCTCTTCCTCCACCTGCCTGCCCCTGGTCTCCACAATCTCGGGATTGATCAGCACCAGCTTGTCCTTGGGGTCCTTCTTGAAGCTGACGTCGATCACCGTGAGCCGCTTTGTGATGGCAATCTGCGGCGCAGCCAGCCCAATCCCCTGTCCCACATACATGCTCTCGAACATCTCCGCCACCAGCCGCCGCAGAGCCGCGTCGAAGACTGTCACCGGCTCGCACATCTTCGCCAGCACCGGGTCCGGATACAACACGATCTCGTGAATCTTCAACGCATCTTTTGCTGCCATCATCGTTGCCGTTGTCGCCATCGTCTTCCCTGACTCAGTCCGTCATTCCAGCTTCAGCTCGTCATTCCAGCTTTAGCTCGTCATTCCAGCTTCAGTCCGTCATTCCAGCTTCAGTCAGTCATTCCAGCTTCAGTCCGTCATTCCAGCTTTAGCTCGTCATTCCAGCTTTAGCTCGTCATTCTGGCGCAGCCAGAATCTCCGTATTTCGTCTCTGCCTTTGCCCTTGCTTTTACCAGCAACCAGCAACCAGCAACCAACAACCGTCTTCAATACGCCCGAATCTGCTCGCAATATCCCTTATAGTTCCGCTGCATCTCGCCCAGCGAATCTCCGCCGAACTTTTCCATCGCCAGCCGCGCCACGGTCAGCGCAACCATCGCCTCCGCCGCCACGCCCGCCGCCGGAACCACGCAAACGTCGCTCCGTTCATACGATGCCTTCACCGGCTCGCGCGTCGCAAAACTCACCGAGCCGAGCGGCCGCCGAAGCGTCGAGATGGGCTTCAGATAGCCCCGCACCACCACATCTTCGCCATTCGAAATCCCCCCCTCGATCCCGCCAGCATTGTTCTGCTCGCGCGAGAACTTTGTGAAGTCGCCGTCCTTCCCATCGCCCGCGCCAGCGTATCCAATCTCGTCATGCACCACGCTTCCCAGCGACTCCGCCGCCGTCACTCCGCGCCCAATCTCCACGGCTTTCACCGCCTGCAAGCTCATCACCGCCTGTGCCAGCAGCCCATCCAGCCGCTCGTCCCAGTTCACATGCGTCCCCACGCCCGGAGGAAGCCCATGCACCACCACCTCGAAGACGCCGCCAATCGTATCGCCCGTCTTCAGCGCCGCATCCACCTCGGCCTTCATCCGGGCCTCATCCTCCGCATCGACGCAGTTCAGCAGCACCTCGTCCTTCGCCTGTAGCGCGACAATCTCCTCCCAAGTCGCCGCGCGCCGCAGCTCGGCTTTCCCCACGCGCACCACATGGCTCGCCACCGATACATTCAGCGCCCACAGCAGCATCTTCGCCATCGCCCCGCACGCCACCCGCGCCGCCGTCTCCCGCGCGCTGGACCGCTCCAGAACATAGCGCGCATCCGCAAAGTCGTACTTCAAACTTCCCGCCAGGTCCGCGTGCCCCGGCCTTGGGCTCGACACGGCCTTGTGCTTCGCCGCATCGCCCGTGCCCTCCCCAACAAAGACCGGCAGAATCTCCTCCCAGTTCTTCCAGTCTGCATTGGCAATCGTCATCGCCACCGGTGACCCGATCGTCTTCCCATGCCGCACCCCGCTCAGGATGTGTGCGTGGTCCTGCTCGATCCGCATTCTCCCGCCGCGTCCATAGCCCTTCTGCCGCCGCCACATCTCGCGGTCCAGCAGCGCCTGGTCCACCGGCACGCCCGCGGGCAGTCCGCTCACCAGCGCCACCAGCGCCTCCCCGTGGCTCTCTCCCGCAGTTGAAAATCGCAGCATCGGTCCCTTATCTCTCTCGGCTCAAACGATCTATGCTCAATCTCAGATTGTAGCAACTCCCTCCCCTCGCCCATTGCTTCTTTGTAGATCAGGGATTGCCGAACCCGCTCAAGTATGTCAAAGTTCACTCATGGATAGAGAACGCATCCTGGCGATCCTGCGCACCCACGCCCCGGAGTTGAAGTCCGCCGGTCTCGTCCATCTGCGTCTCTTCGGATCGGTCGCGCGCGGCGAAGCAACCGCTCACTCCGACGTCGATCTGCTCGCAGACTTCGACCTCTCCAGGCGCATCACTCTGGTCACGGTTGGAGGCATCGAGAGCCGCCTCGCCGATCTCCTCGGAACCAAAGTCGATCTCTCTTCCGCCAATTGGATGAGAGAGCCAGTCCGCACCCGCGCCCTTCGTGAGGCCGTCCTTGCCTTTTAGAGACACCCAATCCCATCTGCGCGACATCATCGAGAGCATCGACCACATCGGCCTGTTTCTCAAAGGCATGGACTTCGAGGATTACCGCGTGGATCTCAAGACACAATCAGCCGTCGAGCGCCAGTTGCAGATCATCACTGAAGCCGCCATCCGCCGCGGCGAGGAAGCAGAAACCCTATGTCCCGGACCGGACTGGAAGGGCATCCGCGGGATGGGAAACTTTCTGCGCCATGAATACCAGCGAATCGAAGACAAAATCGTCTGGGATACGGTAAAGCACGACCTGCCTCCTCTCAAAGCCGCTGTTCTTCGTGTCTTGACGCCGCCTCAGACAAATCCATCCTGGCGCTGAGCGATTCATAACGTGCCTCGCATCACATCCCTCCCCAATTGCATCTAAAATTAGTTCCAATTGCGTTCCGCCTGACTAGAATCCTCCAGCGCGTAAAAAGGGTATGCCCCATGCCTCTGAAGCTCAGGATCAACAACGTCCTCACCTCCGTCGATCTCCCGCCAGACACGCCTCTCCTCTGGGCCTTGCGCGACACCCTCGACCTCAAGGGTGCCAAGTACGGCTGTGGCATCGGCGCCTGCGGGGCCTGCACCGTCCTCGTCGATGGCCGCGCCACCCGCTCCTGCATGACCCCCATCAGCGCCGTCGTTGGCGCGTCCATCACCACCATCGAGGGCCTCTCCCCCGACGGCACCCATCCCGTTCAGGCCGCGTGGGAGCAGCTTGACGTCCCGCAGTGCGGCTACTGCCAGTCCGGCCAGATCCTCGCCGCCGCCGCTCTGCTCTCCCACACGCCGCATCCCACCGACGCTCAGATCGACGCTGCCATGAGCAACAACCTCTGCCGTTGCGGCACCTACCCACGCATCCGCCAGGCCATCCACCAGGCCGCCAGCGCCGCCGCACCCACCGCCGCACCTCAGAAGAAGTAGGAGGCCCTCCCCATGCATCTCGATCCCAAGCCTCTCTCTCGCCGCAGCTTCCTCCATATCACCGCCCTCACCGGTGGCGGCCTTGCCCTCGGCCTCTTCGACTCGCCCCTCGCACTCGCGCAGCAAGGCCCGCCACGCGCCGATCTCTCCCCCCGCGCCTTCATCCACATCGCCCCCGACGGCACCATCACCCTCATGGCCCGGGCCCCCGAGATCGGCCAGGGTGTCAAGACCATGCTCCCCATGATGATCGCCGAGGAGCTCGACGCCGATTGGTCCACCGTCCGCGTTCAGCAGGCCGACCTCGACGAATCCCTCTACGGCAATCAATCCTCCGGCGGCAGCACCGGAACGCAGTCCAACTACCTCCCGCTGCGCCGCGTCGGGGCCGCCTGCCGCCAGATGCTCGTCTACGCCGCCGCCACGCGATGGGCCGTCCCCCCATCCGAGTGCACCACCGCGCCCGGCCGCGTCCTCCACGCGGCTTCCAACCGCTCCCTCGGCTATGGCGAGCTGGCCTCCGACGCCGCCCTCCTAACTCCACCCGCCCTCGCCTCCGTCAAGCTGAAAGACCCCAGGGACTTCCGCATCCTCGGCAAGCCTCAGCCCAACGTCGATAACCACGCCATCGTCACCGGCAAGCCGCTCTTCGGCATCGATGTCACCGTCCCCGGAATGCTTCACGCCGTCATCGAGAAGTCTCCCGTCTACGGCGGCAAGGTAAAGTCCGCCAACCTCGACTCCATCAAGAAGCTCCCCGGCGTCCGCCACGCACTCATTCTCGCGCCCGCCCCCGTCGCGGGCTCAATCGACACCACCACCGAGCCCGGGGTAGCCATCGTCTCCGCCGGAATCGAGCCCGGCATCGCCATCGTCGCAGACACCTGGTGGCAGGCCCAGTCCGCCCGCCGCGCCCTCAAGGTCGAGTGGGACTTCGGCCCCGGCGCCACCCAGAGCAGCGACAAGTTCGCCGCCAACGCCGCTGATCTCCTCAAAGCCCCTCCCTCCGGCACGCTGCGCAGCTACGGGGACGTGGACTCGGCCCTCACCTCCGCTGCCAAGGTCGTCGAGGCCACCTACTTCTATCCCTTCCTCGCGCATGGGACCCTGGAGCCGATGGGCACGACTGCCTCCTTCAAAGACGGCAAGCTCGAACTCTGGACCACCAGCCAGTCGCCCGGCGGTGGCCGCTCCCAGGCCGCCCGCGCGCTCAACATCCAGCCCTCCGACATCACAGTCCACCTCTGCCGCATCGGCGGAGGCTTTGGCCGTCGCCTGCAGAACGACTACCTCGTCGAAGCCGCCTGGCTCGCCAAGCAGATCAACGTCCCCGTCAAGCTTCTCTGGGCCCGCGAAGACGACATCGCTCACGATGCATACCGCCCCGCCGGCTGGCATTCGCTCCGCGCGGGCCTCGACGCCCAGGGCCATATCGTCGCATGGCGGCAGCACCTCTCCACCTTTGGCGACGGCCCGCGTCTGGTCTCCTCTGCCGGAATGGACGCCACCGAGTTCCCCTCAGGCCGCGTCCCAGCCTACGCGCTCCTCACCTCCGCCCAGCCGCTCATCCTGCGCACCGGAGCACTGCGCGCCCCCGGCCACAACGGCTACGCCTTCGTCATCGAAGCCTTCATCGACGAGCTGGCCACCGCAGCCAACCGCGACCCCCTCGACCTCCGCTTGGAGCTGCTCGCAGCCACGCCTGTCCCCATGCCTGCGGAAGCCAACGGCCGCCGAATGACAGACTCGCTCAATCCCGCCCGCCTCAAGGCTGTTCTCCAGCTCGTCGCCGAAAAATCCAACTGGATCGCGCGCAAGCCCACTCCCGGTCACGGATTCGGCATCGCCGCACACTACTGCCACGCCGGCTACTTCGCAGAGGTCGCCGAAGTCTCCGTCGACTCCGCCAACCGCATCACTGTCCACCACGTCTGGGCCGCCGGTGACGTAGGCAGCCAGATCATGAACCCCTCCGGAGCCGAAGCCCAGGTCCAGGGCTCCATCCTCGAAGGCATGAGCCAGATGCAGCAGGAGATCACCCTCGCCGGCGGCCGCGTCCAGCAGACCAACTACCCCCAGCACCCGCTCGTCCGCTTCCGCCAGTCGCCCGCCATCGACATCTTCTGGCATCTCTCGGAGAACGGCCCCACCGGCCTCGGCGAACCCGCCCTCCCGCCCGTCCTGCCCGCCATCGTCAACGCTGTCTTTGCCGCCACCGGCAAGCGCATCCGCACCCTCCCCCTGGCCCGCAGCGGCTTCTCCTTCGCCTGACCCATCCTCCCCCAAAGGGCCGTCATTCTGACGCAGCCCTCTATGCATCGTCATTCTGGCGCAGCCCTCTACGCATCGTCATTCTGGCGCAGCCCTCTACGCATCGTCATTCTGGCGCAGCCCTCTACGCATCGTCATTCTGGCGCAGCCAGAATCTCCGTATTGGCCTTTGCCTTTGCCGTTGCCTGTTCTCCTCCGCACTCCCCCACCGTCATCCCGTCCGGAGGCGGCGTACTTTGCCGCCGCAGTGGAGGGCCCCCCGCATTTCGCCTTTGTCCTCGCCGTTGCCTGTTCCTGCCGTCATTCCGCAGCTCTCTTGTTTGTCATTCCGCAGCGTAGCGAAGGAATCTGCTTCTGCCTTTGCCGTTGCTCGAAAGCGCCGAAGGCGCGCTATATACCAGCCTGGGGCGCAGCCCCAGGGAGCAGTCCCACACAAACACCCGAGGGCTTCACAGGCTGCGGAAAACTTTATATTCATTTGTTCTGT
>Ga0302201_10001290_pt1 | contig 21659 bp, 15 predicted proteins | sample II_Bog_N3_2_FD_194586 | JGI IMG/M metagenome (GOLD analysis project Ga0302201, IMG submission 194586) | Peat permafrost microbial communities from Stordalen Mire near Abisko, Sweden - II_Bog_N3_2 | ecosystem: Environmental > Terrestrial > Soil > Wetlands > Peat | place: Sweden: Abisko... | reverse complement strand
TCAGCAACCCCGGCACGGCAACGCTCGCCATATCAAGCATCTCCCTCACTGGTTCGAGCAGCAGCGCCTACGCCAGGACCACGACGTGCGGCGCAACCCTGGCAGCCGGCGCCAACTGCACCATCTCGGTAACATTCACACCTACAGCAGCGAGTACGCTGGTCGCTGCGATCAGCGTTGCCGATAACGCCGGAGGGTCGCCCCAGAGCGTCGCGCTGAGCGGCACAGCGACGAATCCGGCAACGTTCGCGCTAGCGGCCTCGCCCGCAACCCAGGCGGTAAACCCGGGCTCCGCCGCGAACTTCAACATCCAGATATCCTCCTCGGGTGGCACCTTCATAGACTCGGTAGCGCTCAGCGTGACCGGCCTGCCGGCAGGCTTCACCGGAACATTCTCGGCTCCTTCCGTAACACCAGGGAATGCGGGCGCAACCAGCGTGCTGACCATCCAGACCGCCTCACAATACGCCTCCATAAGAGGGTCTCTCATTCCGACCGCCCCGGTACTCGTGGTCTTGTTACTGCCGCCTGCCTGGTGGATGCGGCGCCGGCTCCGTCCCGTCCAGCTGCCACTGGCGCTGCTCTTGCTCTTCATCACATGCCTCGGCCTTAGTTCCTGCGCCGGCGGCTACTTCGGACCAGTTCCGCAGAGTTTCACGCTAACAGTCACCGGCGCCGCCGACTCAATTCAGCAGTCCACCACCGTCACCCTGAACGTGCAGTAGGAGCCGACCATGAACTCATCTGTCTGTATCAAGATTCGTTTTGCCGCAACAGTTCTGCTCCTAACGTTCTGGACCGCGACCGGTCTGGGGCAGTCCGTTCCGCACTACGGTTCCACGGGTGGCCCACTGGAATTCGGCGCCAACTACTCATGGCTGCACGCCAATGCTCCCGCTGGCAACTGCGGGTGCTTCTCGGCCAGCAGTGGAAGCGGCAATGTTGTGCTGAACGCACCCCATGCCATAAGTGCAGTTGGCGAGATCAGCGGCTATCAGGCCAACCGAATCTCCGGCTCAACCCAGAACGTGACGATCCTCAATTATCTCTTCGGGGGACGCTACAGCCTGGGAGGAGGGGTGCATGTGCCAGTCGGAAGGCACCTCGGGATCAATATCGTCCAGGCGGACTGGCTCCATTCCACGCTGCCCAATGCCGCTAATAACCGGCAGAACGACCTGCGCCTTGGCACCGGAATCTATCTGGTGCTCGGGTCCCGCTAACCTCACACCACTCAGGCGTTCAACTCAAGGAGAGAATCATGACTCGCACACGCGCTCGGTTCCATGCCGTTCCAGTCCTTCTTTCGACACCGGTGCTGGCTGTGTTGACCGGTTGCACGGCGCTTGTTTCTCCTACAGCTAGTCCTGTACCGACACCTGGCGCATCTCTTCAAGGCGTAGTGCACGGGGGATCCCAGCCAGTTGTCGGGGCTCAGATCGAACTCTTCGCAGCAGGCTCCGGTGGCAACGGTCAAGGCGCCACGTCGCTCCTCCAGACCCCGGTATTCACCACTGCGGCAGGCGCTTTTTCGATCACCGGCGACTACAAGTGCCCCGATGCGAGCAGCGAAGTCTATCTGATGGCGCTAGGGGGAAATCCGGGTCTGGCGAGCGGCACCAATAACAGTGCCATAACCCTGGTTGTCCCACTCGGTCAGTGTGGCAATCTCACTGCCAGCCAGTTCTACGTAATCAATGAAGTCACCACGGTCGCAACAGCATATGCACTCGCCGGATTCCTCGGTTCCAGTGAAGCAATCGGCAGTAGCAGCACGAACACGACTGGCCTGCAGAATGCCTTCGCCACCGTCAACAATCTTGTCGACGTGCACTCTGGAACAGCTCTTGCGATTACCCCCGGAGGACATGGCGTGTCCCCCCAGGCTGAGATCAATAGCCTGGCCGATGCTCTCTCTGCCTGCGTCAATACCTCCAACGACGAATCGCCTACCTGCACGGTGTTGTTCAATAACACGACAGATGCCCAGGGTCATTACCCTACGGACATTTTCGCGGCAGTCATCAACCTTGCCCATGACCCGACAGAAACCTCGGATCCCCTCACAAGCCTCGCTACGGCGAGTTCTCCCTTCCAACCGACGTTGACCGCAGAGCCAACCGACTGGAGCCTTGGAATTGTCTACCTCGGCGGAGGATTGCAATGGCCTTCAAGTCTTGCGATCGATGGCCTCGGGAATGTGTGGGTCAGTTCCGATCCTATCTATCAGAATCTTCTGTCCGAGCTGAGCCCGCAGGGTGTGCCGATCTCGCCCGGCCCCTCAGGCTTCGATATCGGGGTTAACTATGTCGGCCCCATCGCGATCGACTCGAAGAACAATATCTGGATGCCGTCTGTGGTTGGGTTTGGGAACGACATCTCCGGCGTGATTGAGGTCGACAATAACGGGGTCTTGGTATCTCCGTCTCCGTCGCTGAATCCTGAGAATAATGGTTTCGCGCCGGGCATTCTGTACAACCCTGATTCGATCGCCATCGACTTCCACGACAACATCTGGATCAGCAATGAGAGCGGCGTGGTTGTCGAATTAAACAACTCCGGCGCACTGCTCTCTCCCTCGGCGCCTCCAGCGGGATTCAATTATCCCGGCTACGCCATCGCGGCAACCTCGCAGGCCCAAGGGGCGGGTATCGCGGTCGACACGTCGAACAACATCTGGGTCGCGAATGTAGGGCAGGACAGCCTGGTAGAGATGAACCAGGAGGGATTCATCCTGACGCCGCCTCCGCAAGGGATCTACGGTGGCGGACTTGATGGCATCGACAATGGCAATACCCCCCCCAACGCGGTTGCCGTCGATATCAATGGCAGCATTTTTACCCTGAACTCGCTTGCTGGAACCATTAGCGAGTTCACGCCCAAGCGGGTCGCGGTATCGCCGAGTGGAGGCGATGCCATAGGTGGAAATCCACCTGCATTCTGTATCGACAGCGCGGACCTCCTTTATGTATCGCAACCTAGCAACAACTCCATCCAGGTCCTTAGTGCCCTAACTCCCGCACAGGGATTCACTGAAATCATCAACAATCCTGAGATCAACGGCCCTGCCGGCATTGCGGTCGACGCATCCGGCAATCTCTGGGTGGCCAACTTCGGCGCTGGCTTCTCGGGCAGCGTCACCGAACTGGTAGGCATCGCCTTCCCCACCAAGACCCCAATCGCGGTGGCGAACCAGACCGAATCCTTTGAACCATAATGCGGAAACGCCTGTGTTGTCACCGATCTGACTCCCGCAACATTGAACTGCGCTCAGCAACTCTCCAGAGACCATCTCGGTTCGCCCACGATGAGAAACTGGCAAATCCCCGGAATGAGCCTGACTCCGCTCCACTGTCAACCTGAACTGTCGATTGCCACTATCAGGCCGGGTCACTCATCCAGAATCGGTTTCTGGTTTCTCGGGCGATCAGCAATGAAAAATGCCGCAGGGTGCAGCCATCGAGCATGTGTCTTCGCGCTAAACTACGAATTCCCCGACGATGCCTCCGGGGATTCTATTTGTGAGTATCGATTCTGCAAGCAATCCAGTGCCGCATAGCGTCGTAACGGGTGACTGGATCGCTTCTCACTGGGTGGCCCATAACAGTGAAATGAATGGGATCGATAGCAGCCAGCAATCTGCGACGATTGGCTGGGCCCTGTGGGTTCAGCTGGAGGCCCGGAGAGCTTATTTGCAAGAGATTTGCAAGAACGTTTGGGCATTCTAGCCCTTTTTGCTCTTTCTGCCCCTTTTAGAATGTGCAACTTGCTAATTCCATTGGCAACTCGGCAGACCGATCCCGTCTCTGGCCACCACCTCCTCCAATCACTTACGCACTTTCCCCGTCGCTTTCGCAGGCGGCTAACCCGTGGAACTGGATCTGCGGCGAAACCGAGAAGCCCGCACGCAGCCCGCGGCAAGAGGGATACAGTCGGTGTAAGACGTATCATGCCACTTGGACTCAACTCAATCTTTTCGCGTGAGTCCAGCTCCACTGGAAAGGCTCAGTCACTATGGTTCGCGACGAAGACGCACTCGAATATCACTCCTCCAATCCCCCAGGCAAAATTTCGATCACCGCGACGAAGCCCTGCCTGACCCAGCGCGATCTTAGCCTGGCCTACACTCCCGGGGTGGCTGCTCCGTGTCTGGCCATTCAACGCGAGCCCGATCTGGTCTACAAGTACACGGCCAAGTCGAACTTGGTCGCAGTCGTGTCGAACGGGACCGCCGTGCTGGGGCTGGGGAACATTGGCCCGGCCGCAGGCAAGCCGGTGATGGAGGGGAAGGCAATCCTCTTCAAACGGTTCGCCGACATCGATGTCTTTGATCTTGAGTTGGATGCGAACGATCCTCAGGATGTCATCCGTGCCTGCCAGATGCTGGAACCCACATTCGGCGGAATCAACCTGGAAGACATCAAGGCACCCGAGTGCTTCATCGTCGAGGCGGAGCTGCGCCGGACTCTGAAGATTCCGGTCTTCCACGATGACCAGCACGGCACCGCGATTATTTCCGGCGCCGCCCTGCTGAATGGATTGGAGCTAGCCGGCAAAACAATCAGCCGCGCAAAAATTGTCGTCAACGGTGCGGGCGCTGGCGCAATTTCGTGCGCGGGACACTTCATCCTCCTTGGCGCGCTTCCCGAAAACATTTTGATGTGCGACTCCAAGGGAGTTCTGTATGAAGGCCGCCAGGAAGGCCTCAATCCTTACAAGGCACGGTTCCTGCGCAAGACAGACCGGCGTACGCTCTCTGAGGCGTTGGTAGACGCCGATGCATTCGTCGGACTATCAAAAGCAGGTTGTGTTACGCCGGAGATGCTCCAACGAATGGCGCCGAATCCTCTTGTCTTTGCTTTGGCCAACCCCGATCCGGAGATCCCTTATCCGGAGGCAATTGCGGCCAGGCCCGACGCCATCGTTGCCACCGGCCGGTCAGACTACCCGAATCAGGTCAACAACGTCCTTGGCTTCCCGGGAATCTTCCGCGGAGCGCTCGACTCGCGCGCAACCGGGATCAACGAAGAAATGATGCTTGCAGCGACCCGCACCCTTGCCGATTTGGCGAAGCAGGACGTTCCCGACTCCGTTTGCAAAATCTATGGGCTCGACGACCTCAGCTTCGGGCCGACTTACATCATTCCGAAACCATTCGATCCACGCGTCGTCGTTCGCGTCGCGGAGGCCGTGGTCGCGGCCGCCATGCAATCGGGAGTCGCCCGGGTGGAGTTGAACCTGGAAGACTACCGTCATGCCCTCGATATGCGCCTGGGAACCGACCCCGGGGTAACCAGGGTTCTCATTCAAAAGGCTCGGGCGAAATCGTGTCGCATTGTATTTCCGGAGGGCGAGAACCCGACCGTTCTGCATGCCTGCCGCGTCCTGGTGGACGAAGAAATCGCAAGACCGGTGCTACTGGGAGACGCCCAGAAGATACGAGAGCGTGCACTTGGTCTTCGCCTCGATCTTGGGGCCCTGGAGATTGTCGACGTCGAAACCTGCCCCAAGCTGTCGACGTATGCCGATGAACTATTTCGACTCAGGCAGCGCAAGGGAGTTACGCGAACGGAGGCAAGCGGACTGGTTCGAAACTGCAACACTCTGGGCGCGTTGATGGTCCAGTTAGGCGACGCGGACGCTCTCGTCACCGGCTTGACGACGCACTATCCGGACACCATCCGACCGTTGCTGCAGGTAATCCCCTTGCGGCTCGACGTGCAACGGGCATCCGGCTTGTACCTCACCATCACTCCCCGCGGCAAGCTCTACTTCCTGGCCGATTGCACGGTCAACATCAAGCCCTCTTCTGAGGATCTCGCGGAAATCGCGATCTGTGCAGCCGATACGGCCCGCCGCTTCGACGTTGAACCTCGGGTTGCTCTGCTCTCGTTCTCCAACTTCGGCAGCAGCCGCCACGAATCCTCCGACCGGGTGCGTAAGGCAGTTGAGATCATTCACGGCAGGCGTCCCGAGCTTCTGGTCGATGGCGAAATGCAGGCGGACACCGCGCTGCTGCCTGACCGAATGGAACAGACCTACCCATTCAGTCCGCTTCGCGGCGGAGCGAACGTTCTCATCTTCCCCAGCCTGGATGCCGGCAACATCGCATACAAACTGCTCGCCTTCCTGGGTGGGGCGCAGCTCATCGGCCCCATTCTGATGGGTCTCGCCAAGCCGGTCCATGTGCTGCAACGCGATTCCTCGGTGTCCGACGTAGTCAACCTGGCAGCGCTGGCTGCCGTCGAGGCACAGGAGAATCTGCGCTCCACCTAACACCGTGCTGATACTCTTCATCCAATATGGCAACGGAACTGTCTTCGAGGGGTAAGACCCTGCTCGGGACCGGAATTGCGGCACTCCTGCTTGGGTCGGGGCTGCAGCTTGTGCCGGGTCTGCATGGGCCTGCGCTGGTCGTGCGTTGGCTGGGCTTGCTGTTAATCGCCGCTCTTGCGTTCCGGCGACGAAGCCTGACGCCGTGGATTTTCGCAGCCATGCTGGTCGGAGCCGAACTGGGATTCGACGCTCCCCTTTTTGCGGTCAGCCTTCGTTTCCTTTCTGACATTTTTCTGCGTCTCATCAAGACAATCGTCGCGCCCTTGATCCTCGCAACGCTGGTGGTCGGGATCGCGGGACATGGCGACCTGAAAAGTGTCGGGCGCATGGGCATTAAAGTGTTGGTGTACTTCGAAATCGTAACCACGCTCGCGCTCTGCATTGGTCTGCTTGCGATCAATGTGACCAAGGCCGGCGTGGGCCTCGCGATCCCTGTCGCCGACGTGGCGCAGGCAGTGACAGCTCCAGTACCGACCAAGTGGGACGATTTTCTGCTGCACATATTCCCGGAGAATATAGCCAAAAGCATAGCCGAGGGGCAGATTCTGCAGGTCGCGGTCTTTGCCGTGCTCTTCGGCATCGCGCTGGCCACCTTGAGCGAGAGCAAGCGAGCGCCGATCCTCAAGCTGTGCGAGAGCCTCAGCGAGGTCATGTTCCGATTTACTAACGTCGTGATGTACTTCGCGCCGTTCGGCGTGGGCTCCGCCATGGCCTACACGGTGGGACATATGGGGCTGGGCGTGCTCGTGAATCTGAGCAAACTCTTGTTAACGCTCTATGGAGCACTGACGATATTTGCGCTGGCGGTCCTGTTGCCGATCTCCCTGCTGTTTCGCGTGCCAATTGCAAAGTTCCTTGCCGCAGTGGCTGAGCCCGCGACGCTGGCTTTTGCCACTTCAAGCAGCGAGGCCGCGCTGCCGCGCGCGATGGAGCGCATGGAAGCGCTGGGAGTTCCGCGCAGGATCGTCGCATTCGTGATTCCGGCGGGATACAGCTTCAATCTGGATGGATCGACGCTGTATCTGGCCGTAGCCAGCATCTTCGTTGCGCAAGCCGCCGGGATACATCTCTCCATCGGGCAACAACTCCTCATGATGGTCACACTGGTGCTGACCAGCAAAGGTGTCGCAGGAGTGCCAAGAGCAACGCTGGTTGTACTGCTGGCAACGGCATCGACGTTCCACCTGCCGACGGAACCGATCTTTGTCATCCTCGGCATTGACGCTCTAATGGACATGGCACGGACCATGGTTAACGTGGTGGGCAACTGCCTCGCCAGCGTGGTGATCGCGAAATGGGAAGGCCAGTTTGGGATAGAACTTCCCAGTGCAAGCGTGGTTGAGGGCGTAGAGGCGTAACCGCCAGCCCTCGCCGCATGATGCATACGGAGTATGCTGCAAGCACACAATCCGAAGCCAGAAGCGCAGCGCGCATTAGAGTTTCCGGAAACTGTGGACAAGGGGGAAAGCCGAAGAGATGTCGATGATGCTGCAAGACCAAGCCACACCTGCTACTGGAACGCCGGCCGTAGCTGCCGACGCGCCACAAATGCCGTTTACACTACAGGGCCGAACTGCACTTGTCACCGGCTCAGGCCGCGGAATCGGCCGGGCAATCGCGAAGCGCCTGGCGGCGGCTGGAGCTAACGTCATGCTGAACGATATGGACGAAAGTCTTCTGTTGGAGGCCGAAGCGGATCTCGGCCACGCAGATCGCGTCCGCCATGTAACCGGCGACCTCACCGATCCCGCAACTCCGCAGACAGTCGTGCAAGCAGTTCTCGCCGCCTTTGGCGCGATCGACATCATCGTCAACAACGCTGGCTACTGTTGGGACAGCGTGATCCAAAAGACCACTGACGAACAGTTTCAGGCCATGCTGGACATACATATGGTCACACCGTTCCGTATCCTGCGCGCAGCCTCCGGCTTCATCCGGGAAGCTGCGAAGAACGAAGCCGCGAACAACCAGCGCGTGATGCGCAAGGTCGTCAACATCACCTCCATCGCGGGGACCGACGGCAATCCTGGGCAAGCTGGCTACTCCTCCGCCAAGGCCGGTGTCATCGGTCTTACCAAGACGATGGCCAAGGAGTGGGGCAGGTACAACGTCAACGTCAATGCTGTCGGGTTCGGCCTCATCGAGACCCGCCTGGTGCAGCCTCTGGATGGCCCCAACGCAAACCTGCAGATGCATGGACACGACATCCGGCTCGGCCTCCAGCCAGCCGTGCTGGAGTCCATGAAAAATACTTGTCCTCTGGGACGCCTTGGTACTCCTGAAGAAGCTGCGGGGGCGGTCCTGTTCTTCTGCTCTCCATTGTCGAACTATGTCACCGGCGAAGTTCTGATCTGCGGCGGCGGAATGCATTTCTAGACGGCGTTGCTTCCGGATTCAGTTCAGCTTCTTGATCCAGATATTGCGCACCGAAACTTTGGCGGGAGTACCTTCGAGTTCGATCCCGATCTTGCCGGCCTGATTATTGGATGACGCCGGATCGTCGTCAATGAGAACCGCCATCAGTTGGCCGTTGAGAATCTGAACCAGAGTGCCGCCGCGCGCGATGATCTCGTACTGGTTCCAGTCGTTGATCTTGACGTACCCGCCCAGTGCGCTGCGATCGCCAATGGTGCCGACGAGCTGTGGACCCACGCCAGCCGTGGAGTTAACGACTTCTCCGCGCCACGCCACAATGCCGAGCGGCGTGTTCTCCGAATAGAACTGGCCGGAGTAGGAAGCATGCAGCGGATTGACCGGGAACCAGAAGTCCGCCTGCGGCCCAGTCATCATCCAGTCCAGATTGCGTTTCTCTCCCGGGTGAAGCGGCTTGGTCCAGGGCAGCCCGGTCTGGCTGCGATACTGAATCCCGCTACCCCCAGCAATCTCACACTTGATCTCCAACTTGAGATCGAAGTCTTTCGCAACCAGGTCACGTCGCCAGACATACGCGTTGTAGACCACATTCTCCTTGCTGGATTCGCCAACAATTGCGCCATTCTCGACGCGCCAAACCGTCGGATCACCCTCCCAGTCCGCGAGACTCTTGCCATCGAATATCTGCGTGAAGCCAGTGTGGTCGCTGAAATCCATCGCGGCCGGCTCATGAAACTGCGAGCGCACCGGCGCCCCATTGGGCTGCGGCGCAGCAGGCGCCTGGGCACCAGCCAAAACAGTGGAGGCGGCGCAGACGACAAAGAACACGTTGAAGCGGAGACACCGCAAAATTTGTGGTCGATTCGAGGCATTGCTGAATGAAAGCATTGAAACCCCTCGGGGAGCGAAATGGGAAAGCCAGAGAAGTATAGCGAAAGGCAACCACCGAATTCGCCAAGATTACGTTCACCATGATATGACCTCAGACAGCCATCCAAAGAAAGGCCATATGAAACTCATCCGAGTTGCAATCCTGATCTGCGGCGCTCTCCCGACTTGGACCGTTCATGCTCAAAATAAGTCCCTCGACGGCGTCATCGATATCCACGTTCATACAGCCCCCGACTCCACCCCGAGAAGCATCGATGCCATCGATCTTGCGAAGCTCGCCGAGAGCCGGGGTATGCGCGCAATCGTCCTCAAGAACCACTTCGCGCCCACGGCATCGGATGCGTATCTCGTCCACAAAGTAGTTCCCGGCATTCAAGTCTTCGGCGGCATCGACCTGAACCTCAGCGTCGGCGGCATGAACCCCGCTGCGGTGGAAAAAATGGCGCTCACCACCGGACATCTGGGCAGGTTAGTCTGGATGGCGACCTACGACACCCACGCCCAGGTCATCGCCTCGAAAGTTGACCGCCCCTACGTCGCCGTCTCGCGCAACGGCGAGATCCTCCCCGAAGCGAAAGCCGTCATCGCGATGATCGCGAAGTACGATCTCGTGATGGCAACCGGGCACAACTCGCCCGAAGACGACTTTCTGCTCATCCAAGAGGCGCGCAAGCAAGGCGTCAAAGAGATGGTCGTAACCCATGCCATACTGTCTCCAACCTCGATGACGATTGCGCAGATGCAGGAAGCCGCGAAGCTGGGTGCCTACATCGAGTTCGTCTACAACGGCCTGATTGGCGCGTCGAAGCAGTTTGATTTCGCAGATTATGCACAGGCTATTCGCGCCGTCGGAGTGGAACACTGCATTCTGTCCTCCGACATGGGCCAGCCCGCCAATCCGCTTCACCCCGACGGATTGCAATTATTTTTCGATGGCCTCAAGAAGCAGGGACTTTCGCAGTCCGACATCGATCAGATGTCGAAGGTAAATCCCGCACGGCTTCTAAGCCTGCAATAGCGCTAGAACCGCGCACGCGGATCGTGACCCGCAAGCCGGCCCAGCAGATAGTCGATCTCGGAGCGCGCCGTCGCACTTAGCGACGATGCGGGAGCGCGTTGCGCGTCGTAGGCAATGGCGCCGCGCTTCTGCAGCAGATACTTGCGCACAGCCAACCCGATGCCCTGCTGTTGCTCATAACGGATCAGCGGTAGATGCACGTCGAACAAATCGTGCGCGACATCGCGCCGACCGTCCCGCGCAAACTTCACTACGTCGACCAGCATGTCCGGGAAGGCGTAGCCTGTCATCGCACCATCCGCGCCGCGTTCCATCTCGAAGTCGAGGAACAGTCCGCCGTTGCCGCAAAGAATCGAGAGCGGCCGGAGCGACCCATCGCGCTCAAAACCGCGCAGCGCGGAAATCTTCTCCAGGCCCGGCCAATCTTCGTGCTTCAACATCACGCACGACGGGTTGTCCATCACAATCTGGCGGATGACCGTCGGCGTTATCACAACGGTTAGCACCAGCGGATAATCCTGGAGGACAAACGGAATATCCGTTCCAATCGCCGCCGCAGCTTGCGCGAAGTAGTTGACGATCTGATCGTCCGTGCGCAAGGCAGGCGGCGGCGCAATCATCACGCCCGCCGCGCCAGCGTCCATCACTCCGTGGGCCAACGAGCGCATTGCCGCAAAGCCCGGCGCGGAGACACCCACAACCACCGGCACCCTAGCCCGGCGGACCACTTGCTTGGAAATCGCTAATGCCTCCGCCGGATCAAGCTTCGGCGCCTCGCCCATCATCCCCAAAATCGTCAGGCCGGAGACACCGCAGGACAAATAGAAATCCGTCATGCGATCAACCGACTCAAAATCGACCGCGCCGTCCGGCGCGAACGGTGTTACGGCGATAGCATAGACGCCCTTTGCGGTGTGATCAAGCAGCATTCTTGAACTTCCGTTCGACTTCAGGATAGTACGGCTCGGCGGGCTAAGTCCTCAGAGCGGTCCTGGACCTGGGTTGGGGCTGGCAGGGGGATTCGCTGAATCTGGAGGGCGCGAGGGCACTGCAACGCCAGGTCGCGGCCCCCGCCCGCCTCCTCCGAAGAGCCGGTCCAGGTTGAGCGAGGCGGCGCTGTCAGGATGCGCCGGATCGAAGTCTTTGAAATTGTCCACGACGAACTTTGCAAGGTCGAGGTTGTTTTGCTTGATCCCCATCACGATGCACTTGGCGAATTCATAGCCACCATACGCCGTCGAGTGGGTCCCATCCGCCAGAATCTTCGGCGCGTCGGCCCCGGCCGATTGATAGAAGGTATCGCTCATGGTGTACAGATCGATCAGCGCTACATGTTCCTCCTGCGCAACTTCGCGCATCGCTTGCGGATAGCCACCATGGCCATGCGTAGGCGCGCCGGTGCCACGAGCACCCCGATCCATCGCCGTCACCAACACGGGCGTCGCGCCACGCAGGCGGGCCTCCGCTATATAGACCTTCAAATATGCCTTGTAGGTCGTCTCCGGATCCGCGTAGGTCTGCGGCCAACTGATCTTCGAATCGTTGTGTGTGAACTGCATAAAGAGATAGTCGCCCTGCTTCATCGTGCTTAGCATCTTATCCAGGCGCAGCGCATTCATAAACGACTTCATTGTCTCCCCCGACTGCGCATTGTTCGAAACCGCAACGCCCGCCTTCAAAAAGACCGGCAGCAACTGTCCCCAACTCACGTCGCCGCCCCCGTCACGATCCGTCACCGTCGAATCGCCAGCCACATAGATCGTCGGTGCGTTCGGCGCCGAAGTAATCTCGATGGAGCGCAGCGCCGCGTGAGGGCTAACAACTTCCACCGTCAATTTGTCATCCCAGTCGCGCGAGCTGCTGCCATCGAACTGATCCAGGCTCACCTCTTCGCGGCCCGTGGCATTCAACGGCAGCTTGGGTAGTTTCGGCGTGCGGACATTGGTGGTGAAGGTGCGCTCTACAACCTGGCCCGCAGGAACTTCAACACGCTCCAGCATCAGGCGGCCTGACTCCGCCTTGAACGTCGTGGTCGTCGCTGCAGCAGAGTCGCCAAACGCGACCGTCACATTGAAGTTCCCTTCCGGCACCTTGACCGAAAACATAAACGGCTTATCGCTAGTCGCAGTCCGGCCGTGGTCGCCCACGGTGACCTGCGCTCCGGGTTCGTAGCCATAGCCCGCTGCATCCGCGTAAACGGCCGTTGGAGCGACCAGCGTGTATCCCGGCTTGGCTGGACCGGTGCTGAAGTCAAACTTCAAATCGACGGACGCAGCCTGGGGGGCGGGCGCTGGCGCGGCCTGTGCCGCAGCCATGGTTGATAAGGCGACGCAAGCCAAGACGGCAGATGAGACGAGAGAGAGACTAAGTTTGGTTTTCATACGAAATTTGCCTTCGAAAAAGCGCTTACAGGAATTTGTATTCGACGTGTGTGGACCGGTAGAGGTGTGGGTACACTTTCTTGCCGGTTTGGCCGGCGGAGTAAGTCTAAAGCATTTTCACGGCTTCAGAGAAGCGCCCCCGCGACCCTCGCGTTGGAGAAAATCGAAGTCGCAACCCTGGTCCGCCTGCAGCACGCAGTCCTCGAAGAGCCGGGCATAACCCCGGACTGGCTTGTCGCGATGCGGTGGCGTGGCCTTCCATGCGGTGAGCCGGCGCTGCAGTTCAGCGTCGTCAATCAGAAGCTCGATGCTCCGGGCTCCAACGTCCAGTGAGATAAGGTCGCCGGTCCGCACGACCGCCAGCGGGCCGCCTACAGCAGATTCCGGTGAGACATGCAGCACAACGGTTCCGAAGGCCGTACCACTCATGCGCGCGTCGGAGATGCGAACCATATCCTTCACGCCCTGCCGGGCCAACTTTAGCGGGATGGGCAGATAGCCCGCCTCGGGCATTCCCGGAGCTCCCTTCGGCCCGGCATTGCGAAGGACCAGAATGTCGTTCGCGTTGACATCGAGATCAGGCAGATCGATGCGTGCAGCCATGTCTTCAAGCGAGTCGAACACAACCGCACGGCCAGTGTGGCGCAACAGGTTCGGCGACGCAGCCGAGTGTTTGATGACCGCGGAGCCCGGGGCCAGATTGCCGCGCAGCACGGCCATCGCGCCTTCCTTCTTCAGCGGCTCAGCCACGGTGCGGATAACATCTTGTCCTGGCACCCGCTCCGCCTTAGCGATGGCGTCGCCCACATTGCCGCCGGAGACGCTGGCCGCATTGAGGTCGAGGACGCCGGCGAGTTCGCACATTAGCGCAGGCAGGCCACCGGCATGATGGAAGTCCTCCATGTAGTGCGCGCCGGAAGGCTTCAGGTTTAGCAGCACGGGTACCTCGCGCCCGAGGCGGTCGAATGCCTCCAAGTCAAACTTCACGCCGGCGCGGCCCGCAATTGCAGTCAGGTGAATCAGTCCGTTGGTGGATCCACCTATTGCCTGCAATACGATCATGGCGTTGCGTATGGACCCAGTGGTGATCACATCGCTTAGCTTCGGCGTGCCGGCGATGGCCATCTCGGTGGCTCGCTTGCCGCTGGTCTCTGCAATGCGCCGACGGTCGGCGTGCGTGGCGGGCGCGGTGGCGCTCATAGGCAGCGCGAGGCCAAGCGCCTCGACGACACAGGCCATGGTGCTCGCCGTACCCATCGAGCTGCAAGTTCCGACCGAGGGGCAGAGGCGGCCGCTGATCAGCTCTGTCTCGGCGACATCGATCGCTCCGGCGCGATGCTCCGCCCAAAACCTCCGGCAGTCGGTACAGGCGCCCAGCACCTCGCCCTTATAGTGCCCTACCAGCATCGGTCCGGTCGGCAGAACGACGGCTGGCAAATCCACGCTGGCGATCGCCATCACCTGGGCCGGAAGATTCTTATCGCAACCTCCGATGACTACCACCGCATCCATCGGCTGTGCGCGGATCATCTCCTCGGTCTCCATCGCCATTAGGTTGCGTAGGAACATCGAAGTCGGATGCGCGAAGCTCTCGGCAATGGAGATCGTGGGAAATACCATGGGCAGGCCGCCGGCGAGCATTACCCCGCGCTTCACGCTCTCAATCAATTCTGGGACATTGCCGTGGCACGGGTTGTAGTCGCTGAATGTATTGGTCACCCCCACGATTGGGCGATCGAGCGCATCGTCGGAATATCCCGCGGCCTTAATAAAGGCTTTGCGCAGAAACAAAGAGAATGCGGCATCGCCGTAACTGGTCAACCCTTTGTGCAAGCCCTTCGTCATTCTCTCGTTCCTCTAGGCAGCAGCGATCCAGTCTCAACGAAGATTCTGCGAATCGATCCACCAATCTGAATCCTTACACAAAGAACAGTCCGCGCCCGCGAACGTGTGCACGGCCTGCGCGTCCCCCTTCAGTTGCCAATCGAGCCATGCCAGCACCGCAGTGGACCAGCGAAGATCCGGCATCGGGTAGGCACCAGTGTGTCCGACGGACGTCAGGCTGGCTTTGAGCACAGGCAACGTGGCGGATAGCGCTTTGTAGCACTGCTCCGCGCCGGCGTAGCCCCCGTCCGCCGGGCCGCCGTTGAAAAGCGCGGCGGGAATGGCAAGCTTTTCCGCCAGCCAACCGTCATCCACACGACCAATCATGTCTGGAGCGCTGCGCGTAGGAAAGCTGCTGTTCAGCGCAATCACGGTGGTGATACGCGGGTCATGGGCCGCTTTGAAGGCCTGCGGGCCGCCGCACGACTGCCCCATGGTTGCGACCTTCAAGGTGTCGACCTTGCCGTAGAGCGGACTGTCCCGGCGCGCGTTTTCCGCGATGGCCCAGTCGAGGCCCCTGATCATATACGCCGGATCGCTGACGATGAGCGGGTTTCCGCTTGCGTCTTTCTGGTCCGCAACTGCGGCGATGCTGCCGTGAATCACAAGGAACGGGATGTTGCTGCGACCGACGGCAACGACAAGATACCCATGCGATGCCAACTCGCCGAGAAAGCGGGTGAACTCCACTGAAGTATTTCTGCATCCGCCATTCGCCCACAGCACCACCGGCAACTTGGACGTCTTCTTGAGGTCTTCCGGTCGGTACACCGTGTGCGTTGGCAGCGAGGTCGGCTCCTCACGCGTAGCTGGATAAGGACCGGAGCCTGCGTAAGGATGCGCGGCCCAGTCGGCGAAACGCAAGGCCTGTTCGCGGGAGCCGTCGGTTGGCTGGATAGCAAGTGTGATGCTGTAGCGACCGGAGCGGCGATCGACAGTGATCTGCGATCCCGGCGGGGCTGTCCATGTATTGCTAGTCTGAGTTGGCGGCGCACCTGGCCCTTGCACCGTCGCCGGTTGCTGGGCGACCGCCGCCACGGCCACGATCAGCAGACATGCTCCAAAGAGAGCGCAGACAGTCAACCCGAAGAATTGGAAAGGAGGCTTACTCACAGGTTTATTAGGCATACAAGACTCTCCTTTGAACAAACACGAAAATCTTATCCCATCCGTCGCAATCAACGATTCACCAGCTTTGCCGGGACCAAACCGACAATCAGCAGCGACGATGCCAGCATGCATCCAGCGATCAGGTATAGCCCCGAGTTCAATGTCCCAGTATGGGTCTTGAGATAGCCGACGATCGCCGGGCTGAAAAAGCCGCCCAGGTTGCCCGTGCAATTGACCAGCGCAATGCCCGCCGCCGCCGCAGTGCCACCAAGAAACGAGGTTGGCAGCGCCCAGAACATCGGCACCGCGGTCACCACGCCGGCCACCGCCATATTCATGCCGATCGCCGCAGCGAGCGGGCTCCTTACCCCCTGTGTGCACAGAGCGAAGCCAATAGCCGCGACGATACAAGGCACAATTACATGCCAGCGCCGTTCGCGTGTCTGGTCCGAGTGGCGTCCCACCAGAATCATCGAGACCAGCGCGAAGCTGTACGGCACAACTGTGCGCAAGCCGATGTCGAACGCATCCTTGACCCCGGTCTGGCGAATCATGGTCGGCAGCCAGAACCCGATAGCATAGGATCCCATCTCGATACCGAAGTAAATGGCGCCCATCAACCAAACCCGCGGACTTGTGAACACGGAGAGCGTGGTATGGTGCGTCTTCACGCTCGCTTCCTCGCTGATCTCGGCGAGGACTACAGCCTTCTCTTCCGGGGACAGCCACTTCGCGTCGACGACGCGATCGTCGAACGTGAACAGGACGACGACGCCCAGGACAACCGCCGGCACAGCTTCCAGAACGAAAAGCCACTGCCATCCCGCAACCCCAAAGATACCGGTGAGATAGTGCAGAATATAGCCGGAGATTGGACCTCCAATGATCCCCGAGATAGCACTTCCAGTCAGCAGGGCGGCCACCATCTTCGCTCGCCGATGCGATGGGAACCAGTACGTAAGATACAGAATCATGCCCGGGAAGAATCCGGACTCGGCAACGCCCAGCAGAAAGCGCATCGCATAGAACTGCCCCGGGGTATGCACCAGGGCGGTGCATCCCGAAATGATCCCCCACGTAACCAGTACCCGGCATACCCAGACCCGCGCACCCACCTTGTGCAGAATTAGGTTGCTAGGAACCTCGAACAGGAAGTACCCCAGGAAGAACACACCGGCGCCGAAGCCATAGACACTTTCGCTGAACTTCAGGTCGCCCAGCATCTGCAACTTGGCAAACCCGACATTCACTCGGTCGATGTAGGCAACGATGTAGCAGACCAGCATAATCGGCAAGATCCGCCACGCGATCTTGCGATAGAGCAAATCCTGCATATTGACCCGGGACACATCTGGCGCGGCATAACGTGCTGATGACAATGTTCCTCCGCGAACGCTCGAAGTTCCGCGCCTATTTGGCAGCTTCCGTCTCACGCTTGCGGAAGGCCTCGTACCGAGCTTTGTTCTCTGCGTTGATAGGATAGAGGCCCGGCAACGAAGCGCATGCTTGCACCTCACTTACAATCCACGCTTCCAACTTCTCCTGCTCCGCTGCCGCCGCAGCCACTTCCTTGACCAGCGCCTTCGGTATGACGACCGCTCCATCTTCATCTGCGACGATCACATCGTCTGGAAATACCGCAACGCCGCCGCATCCTACCGGTTCCTGCCAATTGACAAAGGTAAGCCCTGCAACCGATGGAGGAGCCGCAACACCCGCGCACCACACGGGCAATCCGGTGCGGAGAACGCCGGCAACGTCACGCACGACACCATCGCTCACCAGGCCCGCGACGCCGCGCACCTTCATGCGCTCGCAGAGGATATCCCCAAAAATGCCGGCATCGGTCACGCCCATCGCATCGACCACTGCAACACAACCCGGCGGCATGGCTTCGATCGCGGCGCGCGTCGAAATGGGTGAGTTCCAGGACTCCGGCGTCGCCAGATCTTCCCGCGCCGGAACAAACCGCAACGTGAAGGCCGGGCCGACGACACGCTTCTGGCCCGAGCGCAGCGGCTTGGTGCCACGCAGCCAGACGTTGCGCAGGCCCCTCTTCAGCAGCACCGTAGTAAGGGTCGCGGTCGCCACGCCGGACAGGGTTTCAAGCGTATTTTGGTCAACGTCCATGAGAGGAAGTCCGGAAGCCGAATTACGTGTAGGCCATCATACATTTCCCGACATTGGGCATGCACCGCGGGCGTGTGCAGCAGATCAGCGGCGGGATACAACCTGATGTCCCCAGCAGCCGTATCGCCAGCGTCAGCGTCTACATTCAGAAACGCTTCCTCGAGCATGTCTGAATCTAGTGAAAGTCATGTGATCGCATCTCCATCGCTCCATCCCCCAATGTAGACAATCGCTGTGCCTTCACATGAATCACGCCATCCTGGTTCTGCAGCAAACCCTCCGCCAGCAGAAACTTACTGCGGACCACAGTCATGCGCTCCCGTTCATACAGGTCGGGACTGACGATCACGTTTGCGATTCCACTCTCGTCCTCCATCGACAGAAAGATGAATCCCTTGGCAGTACCGGGACGCTGACGCGCGATCACGCATCCAGCCGCCCGCACGAATTCGCCATCCTTGCACTGCCGAAGCTCTTCTGCGGAAAGCACGCCTTGCAGCCGCAGTTCGCTGCGCCGGTAGAACATGGGGTGCCTCCCGACAGTAAGGCCAGTGCCCGCATAGTCCGCCACCAGACGCTCTCCCGTATTCATCTGCCGCAACGGCAAAACGTTGGAATCTTCTCGCAGCCATTCACTGCTCTGCCGCAGCAGTGGCCCTTCCATCTTCCCTGCCCGCTCCACCTGCCACAGAGCATCTCTGCGATGCTCAATCCCATCCAGCGAATTCAGCGCTCCAATCCGCGCCAGCAGCGTAAGCTCCTTGTGATTGAGCGTCGGAACCCGCAGCGCCAGATCCTCCGCCGACCGAAACCGACCCCCCACAGCACGCGACATCACCAGCGCCGCCGCCGCTGCCTTCCGCAAACCCTTTGCATACCCCAGCCCCATCCGTAGACTCAGTGTGCCATCGCTCTCATGCTCAATCGAACATGCCCACACCGACACCTGCGCATCAATCGGCTTCACCCGCAGCCCATGCCGCTGCGCATCCTTCACCAGCACTGCTGGCATATAAAACCCCATTGGCTGATTGTTCAGAATCGCGCACGTGAACCCCGCCAGGTACTTCACCTTGAAATACGCCGACGCATACGCAATCAGCGCGAAGCTCGCCGCGTGCGATTCTGGAAATCCATACAGCGCAAACGAGCTGATGTTCTCGACGATGGTGTCCTGCGTCTTTACGTCGATCCCGTTTGCAGACATGCCAGCCCGTAGTTTCGCCTCCAAATTTTTCATTCGCTCCCACGAGCGCCGCATTCCCACAGCGCGCCGCAACTCCTCCGCCTCGGCACCGGAAAAATTCGCCACCGTCATTGCAATCCGCAGCAATTGCTCCTGAAACAGCGGAACGCCCAGGGTGCGCTTCAGCACGGGAATCAGAGAAGGATGCGGATACGTCACCTCCTCCTTACCCTGCCGTCGCCGCATGTATGGATGCATCATCTTGCCAACAATCGGCCCAGGCCGGATGATCGCAACCTGCACTACCAGATCGTAAAACTTCGTCGGAAAGTTTCGCGGCAGCGATGCCATCTGCGCGCGACTCTCCACCTGAAACATACCCACAGTGTCCGCCCGCTGTAGCACCTTGTAGATCTCATCGTCTTCCGGCAGTTGCGCCAGATCAACATGGTCTCCGTAATGTTGCGGAATCAGTTCCAGGCAATCCTTCAGCACCGCCATCATCCCCAGCCCCAGCAGATCGACCTTGATAATCCCCAGATCTGCGCAGTCTTCCTTGTCCCACTGCACCACGGTCCGTCCCGGCATGGACGCCCGCTCCAGCGGCACCACGCAGTTCAACTGTCCCTGGCAGATCACCATGCCGCCCGAGTGTTGCCCCAGATGCCGCGGCAGATTCTGAATCCTCATGCAAAGCTCCAGATACTTCGCAATCCGCGGATGCTTCAGGTCAAACCCCGCATGCTGAAACGAGTGCGCCATCGTATCAGTCTTGCCGCGCCATTCCCACTGGCTCACCAGCCCCGCTAGCCGCCCCAGCGACTCCGCATCGAAACCCATCGCCTTCCCCACCTCGCGCGCAGCTGATTTGCCGCGATAGCTGATCACGTTGGCTGTCATCGCAGCGCCAAGATCTCCATACCTCTGATAGATGTACTGGATCGCCTGCTCCCGCTTGTCTTCCGATGGTAGATCGAGATCGATGTCCGGCCACTCGCCCCGGCTCTCGCTCAGAAACCGCTCGAACAGCAGCTCCATCCCCACCGGATCGATCGCCGTAATCTCCAGCGCATAGCAGACGGCTGAGTTCGCCGCACTGCCCCTTCCCTGCACTAGGATGTCGTGCGACTTGCAGAACTGAATAATGTCCCAGACGATGAGGAAATACCCCTCAAAACCGAGCCGCGCAATCAACGCAAGCTCATGCTCAACTTGCCTCTTCGCGCGCTCCAGCAGGCCGTGGTCATTCTTCGGCGCATACCGCCGCAGCACGCCTTCCGCAACCCGCTTGCGAAGAAAGCTGTCCATCGTCTCACCCTCGGGGACTGGATAGCGCGGGAATTTGTAACCAAGATCGTCCAGTTCAAACCGCAAGCGCGACGACAACTCAAACGTGTTCTCGACCGCTCCCGGTACATCGCGAAACAATCCCGTCATCTCCAGCGCTGGACGCAAATGCCGCTGATTGTTCAGCGCAAGCAGCCGCCCAGCGTGGTCCAAATCGGTGTGATGTCGCACCGCGGTAAACAGATCGAGAACTTCCCGCTCATACGCAGTCGCATAGCGCACGCCATTGGTCGCGAGCACGGAAAGGTTCAATGTCCTCGCGATTTGTAACGCCGCCTGATTGCGCCATTCCTCCTCGCGCTCTCCATGACGCTGCACTTCGATATACACATTCCCCTGGCCAAAGATTCCTATCAGCCGCTCCACAACGTCGCGGCCCGCTTCCTCCCCGCCGCTTGCCAACGCTGCGGCCAGCGGCCCTTCTTCTCCTCCCGTCAAACACACCATCCCCGCCGAGTACTGCTGCAAATCCTCCCACGTTGCCGCACCTTCGCACTTCATCTTCTCCCGCATCTTGAACTGCGTCACCATCTGGCACAAATTCTGATAGCCGGTGCGCGATTCACACAGCAAAGACAGCCGCGCCGGTTCTCTGGGCCATTGATGCGGAAGCCATGCAGGAGGCGTAAGCCGTGCATCAAAGCTCGAGACCGCAATCTCCGCGCCAATATGGGCACGCACGCCATTGCGCTTCGCGCTCGTATGGAAACGCGCCGCTCCATAGACGCCATTGCGGTCGAGCAGCGCCATCGCCGGCATCTCCAGCTCTGCCGCCCGCTGGATCAGCACATCGGGCTGCGACGCGCCTTCCAGAAAACTGAACGCACTCGCTGCATGCAACTCCACATACTGCTCAGTCATACAGCGCCACCATCGACCATGCATGCTGCATCAGATCGCGCACCAAACAGCAGCACAACGTCGATCCATCGCCAGACCGTGCAATCAGGTCCCACTGCTCCACATCCCATAGCGTCCGATTCCACCAATCCCCGCTCATCAT
>Ga0302201_10001275_pt1 | contig 21806 bp, 22 predicted proteins | sample II_Bog_N3_2_FD_194586 | JGI IMG/M metagenome (GOLD analysis project Ga0302201, IMG submission 194586) | Peat permafrost microbial communities from Stordalen Mire near Abisko, Sweden - II_Bog_N3_2 | ecosystem: Environmental > Terrestrial > Soil > Wetlands > Peat | place: Sweden: Abisko... | reverse complement strand
TCTTCGGGTTGTTCTTCGACAACACCTTCGTGATCGCCGCCGTCAGCGTCGTCTTGCCGTGATCGATGTGCCCGATCGTCCCTACGTTTACATGTGGCTTCGACCGGTCAAACTTTTCCTTGCCCATGACTCTCTCCGTGTTTGTTCTACTTCGTTGTCTGCCAATCCTGTGCGCCGGTCATGCAGGCCAGCGCGAGTCCATTTCTCGTCTACTTGTCCTTAACGTCCTTGCCCTGCACCTTCGCAATAATCTCTTCCGATACCGACCGTGGCGCCTCTTCGTACTGCTTGAACTGCATCGAATAGTTGGCCCGTCCCTGGGTTGCTCCGCGCATGTGGGTCGCGTACCCGAACATCGTCGACAGAGGCACCGTGGCCCGGATGGCCTGTGTATTGCCCACCATCTCCATGCCTTCGATCCGTCCGCGACGCGAGCTCAGATCGCCGATGATCGCGCCCATGTAGTCCTCGGGAACGATGACCTCGACCGCCATCACCGGCTCAAGCAGCACCGGCTTGGCCTTGCGCGCGGCCTCCTTGAACGCGATCGAACCGGCGATCTTGAAGGCCATCTCGTTCGAGTCCACTTCGTGGTAGCTGCCGTCGTAGAGCGACACCTTGACATCGACCATCTCATACCCGGCAAGCACGCCGCCCTGCATCGCTTCCTGGATGCCCTGGTCGATGGGCTTGATGTACTCCTTGGGAATCGTGCCGCCCTTGATGTCGTTGGAAAATTCGTATCCCTTGCCCGACTCGTTAGGCGAGATGCGGATCTTGCAGTGTCCGTAGTTGCCTGAGCCGCCCGTCTGGCGAATGTACTTGCCCTCCGCCTCGGACTTGGCGCGGATTGTCTCGCGATAGTTCACCTGCGGTTTGCCGACGTTGGCCTCAACCTTGTACTCGCGCATCATCCGATCGACGATGATCTCAAGGTGCAGCTCGCCCATGCCCGCAATAATTGTCTGGCCGGAGTCGATGTCGGTACGTACGTTGAAGGTCGGATCTTCCTGCGCCAGTTTGCCCAGCGCCAGGCCCATCTTCTCCTGGTCCGCCTTGGTCTTCGGCTCAACCGCAACCTCAATGACGGGCTTGGGAAAGTCAATGGTCTCCAGCACCACCGGGTAACGATCCGAACAGATTGTATCGCCGGTGATCAGGTTCTTAAGTCCAACGGCTGCACAGATGTCGCCCGCCAGAATCTCGGTGATCTCTTCTCGCTTGTTGGCGTGCATCTTCAGCAGTCGCCCAATACGCTCGGTCTTGCGCGTACGCGGGTTCAACACCGAGTCCCCGGTCTTGAGCGTGCCCGAGTAAACGCGGATGAAGGTCAATTGTCCGACGAACGGGTCGGTCATAATCTTGAAACCGAGCGCGGAGAGTGGCTCTGCATCGTCCGGCTTGCGCACAATTTCCACCGCCATGTTTTCCGGATCGTGGCCAATCATGGGGGGAATGTCGAGTGGGCTGGGCAGGTAGTCGACCACCGCATCCAGCAGTGTCTGCACGCCCTTGTTCTTGAATGCCGAGCCGCACAGAACCGGAAAGATGTTCATCGCGATGGTGGCCTTGCGAATGCCTGCCTTTAGCTGCGCCTCTGTCGGCTCATGGCCTTCAAGGAAGAGATTCAGAATCACGTCATCCGAGTCGGCAACAGCTTCGATCAGAGCGTGACGCGCGATCTTCGCAGTCTCCACCAGATCGAGGGGAATCTCTTCAACCGAGTACTCCGCGCCCATCGTCTCGTCATGCCAGAAGATGGCCTTCATCGTGACCAGATCTACGACTCCCAGAAAGCCTGCCTCCGCGCCAATCTGAATATTGATCGGCACAGCGCGCGCTCCCAGACGTTCCACAATCGTCGAAGTCGCGTAAACCGAATCCGCGCCCGCCTTGTCCATCTTGTTGATGAAACAGATACGCGGCACCTTGTACTTGTCGGCCTGGCGCCACACCGTCTCCGACTGCGGCTGCACGCCGGCGACCGCGTCGAAGCATGCCACCGCGCCGTCCAGCACGCGTAGGCTGCGCTCCACCTCGGCGGTGAAGTCCACGTGGCCGGGTGTGTCGATGATATTGATGCGATGGTCCAGCCATGTGCAGGTCGTCGCGGCGGAGGTGATCGTAATGCCGCGCTCCTGCTCCTGCTCCATCCAGTCCATGGTCGCAGTTCCCTCATGCACCTCGCCGATACGGTGCGTAATGCCCGTATAGAACAGGATGCGCTCGGTCGTCGTCGTCTTTCCGGCGTCGATGTGCGCCATGATTCCGATGTTCCGGCAACGATTCAGAGGTATATTGCGTGCCACAGTATCAATCTCTCACTCTGCAAGGCTCACCTTGCGTGTCATTCAAACTCGTTTCAAGCAGGTCAGGTTTGCTGTCCCGATCCCCTGTTCCCTGTCTTACCAGCGGTAGTGCGCGAATGCCTTGTTGGCCTCGGCCATACGGTGTACGTCTTCTTTCTTCTTCATCGCCGCGCCGCGGCCATTCGCGGCATCAAGCAACTCGGCGGTCAGCTTCTCCACCATGCCCTTCTCGCCGCGCGCTCTGCCATAAGTGACGATCCAGCGAATCGCCAGCGAGGTGCGCCGCTCCGGCAGAACCTCGATCGGCACCTGATAGTTCGCACCGCCAACGCGCCGGCTCTTGACTTCCAGCAGCGGCTTGCAGTTTTCGATCGCCTTCTTGAACAGCTTCAGGGCCTCGTCGCCGCCCTTCTGCTCAAGGTTCGTCATCGCAGAGTAGAAAATCCCCTGCGCGGTCGACTTCTTGCCGCCCCACATCATGGAGTTGACAAACTTTGTGACCAATGTCGAACCATAGACTGGGTCGGGAGCAACTTCACGCTTCGCAATATAACCTTTTCTCGGCATCTTCTCTCTCTTCTCTTCTTCCCTCAGCCCGGTGATATCTCACGCGCTGAGCCTGTACTGACTCGCTAACTGGCTGACTCGCTGCCTTACTTGCCCGCAGCGGCCTTGGGCCTCTTCGCCCCGTACTTCGACCGGCTCTGTTTGCGGTCCGACACGCCTACCGAATCCAGCGACCCGCGAACCACGTGGTAGCGGACGCCCGGCAGGTCCTTCACGCGACCGCCGCGGATCAGCACGATCGAGTGCTCCTGCAGGTTATGTCCAATGCCCGGGATGTAGGTCGTCACTTCGATCCCGTTGGTCAGGCGAACGCGCGCTACCTTGCGCAAAGCCGAGTTCGGCTTCTTGGGGGTCTGGGTATAGACGCGGGTGCAGACGCCACGGCGCTGCGGCGAACCCTGCAACGCAGGGCTGGCGGTCTTATAACGGGTGGGCGTGCGGCCCTGCTTGACGAGCTGATGGAACGTAGGCACTCGAACTCCTTGTATTGCGACTCAAGACACTCTGGCCTGGAGCCGTTGCTGCAAATCCAAACTCGTGCAGACGAAGAGGAAGGAGCCCCTTTCGCGTATTCATGCGTCATACGCACAAATAAGTGAGGACACTGACGTGCCTCGCGCGAAGATTGTCCCTGGCTTCCCGTCTGTAACACTCAAATCAGACGAACAACAGTCGACGGTGGCCTAGCGTCCCTTGCTTCCCGCCCTCTACTAGCAGCCCTTACCGGAAGATGGAGTTGACTCCGTATCGCTGTTCCGTTCCCGCATAGCCCATCCAAGGTGGAGGGTGTCGCAGGTACGATTGCGAGGATGTTGCGCCGCGGTGGTACTGGCCCATGCCGTGATTCCCATGCATAGACCCGCGGATGTACTACCTGTCCAGTGTACCGCAAAATGGGGAAAGTCCCTAGTGGCCCCTAACCCAGTCTGCCTAACACACCAGCCGCCTCCGCGCAATCTACAAAACATGCAATCTGCGCGACTACGGGCTCCCGATTCACGCGGAACATTCTAAAGATACCAAGCACGTGGCGCGCGGTCAAGCTCGCATGGCATAAATCTCATGGCCTGCGCATCGTCTGCTACCGGCCATCGGCCGCTTGCCATCGGACATCGGTCGCCCATGAATTCGAGCAATGCTTGGCACAACAAAATCCCGCCTCATCTGATAGACTCTTTCTTGTCGTTGAGTGAGTGGCTTCGTTCTCTCTATGGTCTCCACATAGTTCCAGAACCGGGTCCACAGCAGCGGCAAGGTAGAACCAGGTGAATTAGCAATTCAAGAGCGGCTCTGTCCAGAGCAACTCCCTCCGCAAATCCGCCCGTTCTATGTGACATTTGCTCAAGTTGTTGCAAAACAACCTGGGGACGTAGCTCAGTTGGTTAGAGCGCTGCCCTGTCACGGCAGAGGTCGCGGGTTCGAGCCCCGTCGTCCCCGCCATTTCTCTTCAATCTCCGATAAACCGTACCTGCTTTGATATGACTGCCTGCAGGCCCGGGGCTTTCACCTCGTGGCCCGCGGTCGTTCGTGCGTCGAATGCGACGCGTCATTCGCCGCTGGGGAAACAACGAACCACAATTCGAATGATCCCTAGTGCGTGCGCGTGGTGAGATACTGCGCCAGCGACTTCAGCGGATCGGCGGCGAAACCGAAGGGTTCGACCGCTGCGAACGCGTCGGCGATGAGCCGGTCGGCGTCGCGGCGGGACTGGTCGAGGCCGTAGACGGCGGGCCAGGTGGCCTTGATGCTGGCTGCATCCTTGCCGGCGGTCTTGCCCAACTCCTCGGAGGACTGCGTCATGTCGAGGATGTCATCGACAATCTGGAAGGCGAGGCCGATCTTTTCTCCAAAGGTGCGCAAGCGAGCGATAGTCTCGTCGCGGCGGCCACTGGCCTTGATTTCCGCGGTGGTCGCGGCGGGGCCCAGGATGAAACCGGATGATTGTGAAGCGAGTCCGTAGAGTCCGCCGCTGACGATGCTGGTGGTGAGCAGTGCACCGGTCTTGGCGCGGTGGATGGTTGAGACCAGTTCGGCGGTCGGAGCGACGCCCTCCGACTCGATGTCGACGACCTGGCCGCCGATCATTCCCGATGGAAGTGCGCCCGGTGCAATCCCGGATTCGTCAGGGCTGCCGATGCCGGTGCCGACCGCAATCGAGACCTCGCGCAGGATCTGCACCACGGCATCGGCGGGCGCGGGAAGCTGGGCGATGGTCTGGAAGGCGAGCGTCTGCAGCGCGTCACCGGCCAGGATCGCAATGGCCTCGCCGAATGCGACGTGACAAGTGGGATGGCCGCGGCGCAGGTCGTCGTTGTCCAGCGCGGGCAGGTCGTCGTGGATCAGCGAGTAGGTGTGCAGCATCTCCAGTGCTGCTCCGAGCGAGTCGACTCCCGCAGGCAGTTCGCCGGTTCCCACCACCATGCGCGCGGCCTCCATGCAAAGGATCGGACGCAGGCGTTTGCCGCCGGCGAAGACGCTGTGGCGCATGGCGCGATGGATCGAATGGGGCAGCGTCTCGGGCGATGGCAACAGGCGTTCGAGAGCAGCGTCCGTGAGCTTGGCACCTGAGACGAGCAGGGATTGAACGTTGGAATTCATCGGCTTCGATCATAAATGACGCGGTTGAGATGTTGCGTTGGAGCTTTGCGAGTCGCAGGGAAGATGATAATTGTTCGCCGTTTGGTTGCTGTTTGTTCTCCCCCTCCCCCCTCCCCCCTCCCCGGGGTATCTTGCGTGGAATTTGTTTGGTATCAATCGTCTGGCGGAAGCCAGTGTCGCCAAGGTAGTCATTGCAGCTACTTTACAGCTAACATATCTGTAATGAATCGTTTACGATGTGCTGACGGCGCGGATAGGGCAGGCTCGCGGGGTTCGATGAATTCGATCCATATATTAATTGTATCAAGCGGAGCATAACTACTATGCCAACTATTTTTGTGGGGGAAGTGGTTTATTTAGTGTCGGTTAGGGGGATTTTTGGGGGTCGAGGGGCTTGACAAGCGGATTTGCTGTGGTTTTTGGGGAAAGAAAATTGCGGCGGCGGGTTGGGTCCAGAACCCACATCTCAGAAGCGAGATGTGGGGCACCCGGCTCAAACGGCGGTGGAAACCTCTGCGGTTACCGGACAGTGATCGCTATAGGGTTTCCAGTAGGTGTAGCTTCCGACAGTGACGTTCATTCGAGATTGCCAAGCTTGCGGTGCAAAGATGTAGTCGAAGTGGAAGGGCTTTTCGCGGTTCTTAGATTGGTAAAACGTCGGAGCATCGCCTTTCCCGTGTTCAATTTTTTCATGTGAATGGTACACGCTTATGAGATCGAGGTCCTTCAGTTCGTCCACCATCTTGGAATGGTTCCACGCACGCCGATCTTTGTCCGATTGAATGTTGCTATTGCTATTGAAGTCGCCCAGCATCACCGTAGCACCCCTCGTGAACCATTTGGGGTGTTTGTGCAGAGCGAGGCCAATCTGACCGACGTAGCTCTCCTGCTTATTTCCCTTGACTTCGCAGGCCCAGACGGCGATCAGTGTGAAGTTCTCGGGGCCGGTGACCTCGAATGGAACCACCCATTCAATGCCGTTCGTGGTCTCTTCGAGGCGACGAATACTCCAGCCCTTTTTGTGGAAGATGCCCATCCCGATGTTGGGATTCTTGCCGACCCACTCAGCTTCGTATCCTTCGAACGCGAAAGGCTCGGTTGATTTCTTTGAGCATTCCTGGATAACGGCGATATCCGGGCTTATTGAACTGCTTGGGAATACAAGTGCTTTCTTCTTGTCGAATCCGCGCGCGCAGTTCCATGTAGTTAGTTTCATTGGAGGATGGTACGCGCAAAGATGAGTAGTGGATATGTCGGGTCATCAGCCCTTTGGGTTTTGGGTGGGGATGAACATGGGGCTTCGCCCCATGCTGGTATATGGTGCGCCGTTGTCGCTGGTGCGTGTGGGGCGACGCTGTCTTGTGGCGTTGTCTTCCCACATCTCAGAAGCGAGATGTGGGGCATGCGGCGGCAGTTAGTCAGGCAACGGCGAAATACAGAGATTCTGGCTGCGCCAGAATGACGACTCTGTGGGCTGCACCAGAATGACAAGCAAGAACAGGCAACAGCAAAATGCGGGGGTCCCTCCACTCCGCTACGCTCCGGTCGGGATGACGGCAGGATTTGGCGCTGCGGTCGGGATGACTCGTATTGTGCGCTCCGGTTGGGATGACATATCGGTTGTTGCGGCGCGGATCGCAACCGCAGGTTCCTTCGACAGGCACAGGGCAGGCTGAGGAGCACCCGGCACCCAGGAATTGATGCGCCGTTCATTTTCTTCTTGTTGTTGGTGCGGTAGTCTCATAGTGCCGTATATGTCTGAGAAGAAACCACCCCCCGCGAAGTCCCGCCGTGCCAGCGAGCCAGCCACGCGCGAAGCAGCGACGAAGTCCGGCCGTGCCGGCAAGACGGTTGCAGGCGAGCCCTCCGCGCTGAATCCCTCCGAGCGTGAATCGGCCGCAAAGAAGCCCGCCGCGAAGAGATCGCCCGTGAAGAGGGCGGCTAAATCGTCTGCGAAGAAGGCTGTCGCGTCCGCGCCGGAGGAGCGCTTCTTCGACCGCGACGAGAGCTGGATGCTCTTCAACCAGCGTGTTCTGGAAGAGGCCGAGGACGCCACCAATCCGCTGCTGGAGCGGGTGAAGTTTCTTGCCATTACGGCCAACAATCTGGACGAGTTCGTGGAGATCCGCGTGGCCAGCCTGTTGCAGCGCATCGAGGACGGCTTCGACCAGCCACAGCGCGCGGACGAGGGCGGACTGACGCTGCAGCAGCGGCTGGACCGGCTGAGCGTAGTGCTGCACGAGTTTGTCGACGCGCAGTACGCCTGCTGGAACCATATGCTGCGCCCAGCGCTGGCCGCCGAGAAGATCCGCATCCTGGACTGGAAACAACTGGACAAGCACGCGCGCGCCTATGCGTTGAATTTCTACGAGACCGAGGTCGATCCGCTGCTGACTCCGGTGACCATCGACCCATCGCATCCCTTCCCGCGCGTGCTGAACAAGGCGCTGTGCATCGCACTTCTGTTGCGCTCCAAGCGCAGGGCAAAGGCCTTGCCCAAGCAATGGGCCGCGCTGGGCGTGGTGACGGTGCCGCGCGCGCTGCCGCGCATGGTTGCGCTTCCCGGCAAAGAGGGATGCTACGAGTTCATCCTGCTGCACAAGCTGATCGAATCGCAGGTGGAGCGCATGTTCCGCGGCTACCGGGTGCTGTCGCGCGTGGCCTTTCGCGTGACGCGCAACAGCAACCTCTACCTGCAGGAGGAGGAGTCGCGCTCCGTGCTGGAGAGCGTCCGCGAGGAGTTGTACAACCGGCGCAAAGGCGACGCAGTGCGCATGGAGATCGAGTCCGCCGCCTCGCCGGAGATTGTGGAACGGCTGCGCACCAACTTCGAGCTGGACCCCTGGCAGGTCTTCCGCACCGATGCGCCGGTGAACCTTGCGCGGCTGATGACTCTTCCCGGCCTGGTCGCGCGGCCCGGCCTGAAGTACCCCGACTTCCATGGCCGCCACTACCACCTGGCACCCAAGTCGGCGAACCTGTTCGACGAGCTGCGCACGCGCGACATCCTGCTGCACCACCCGTTCGACTCCTACGCCACGGTGGAGAAGTTCATCGAGTCGGCGGCCTGGGACCCCGCCGTCGTCAGCATGAAGCAGACGCTCTACCGCACCAGCGCCGACTCGCCGCTGTTCAAGGCCCTGACCGAGGCGGCGCAGTCGAAGGAGGTGACGGTGGTCATCGAGCTGATGGCGCGCTTCGACGAGGCATCGAACATCCGTTGGGCGCACGAGATGGAGGACGCCGGCGTGGGCGTCTTCCTGGGCATCCTGGGCCTGAAGACGCACTGCAAGCTGGCCCTGATGGTTCGCCGCGATCCGGACGGCGCGATCCGTCGCTACGCGCATCTGGGTACGGGAAATTACAACTCCGTGACCGCGCGGCAGTATACCGACATCAGCCTGCTGACGGCGCGGCCGGAGATAACCTCCGCCATCCAATCCGTCTTCCGCTACCTGACGGCCGAGTCCGACGCCGAGAGCTACGCTCCGCTGCTGGTGGCCCCGCTGACGCTGGCGCCCGCGATTCTGCAACTGATTGCGCGCGAGACGGCGCACGCGAAGGCTGGCCGTCCCGCCGCCATTGTCGCCAAGATGAATGCACTGCTCGACCGCGCAACCATCGAGGCGCTGTACGAGGCGTCGAGGGCGGGTGTGGAGATCGACCTGATTGTGCGCGGCATGTGTTCGCTGCGCCCCGGCGTCGAGGGACTGAGCGAGCGAATTCGCGTGCGGTCGATTGTGGGAAGATTTCTGGAGCACAGCCGCATCTTCTGGTTCAGCAACGGCGGCCAGCCGGAGGTCTTCTGCGGCAGCGCGGACTGGATGCCGCGCAACCTGGTTGAGCGTTCCGAGGCAGTCTTCCCGGTGGACGATCCCGCGCTCGCGGCGCGCCTGCGCAACGAAATCCTGGCGGCGTATCTGGCCGACAACACCAAGGCGCGGCTGCTGCAACCCAATGGCAGCTACACACGCGCGCCGCAACTTGGCCCGGCGTTCAACGCGCAAGAGCACCTGATGACGATCTCCAAGAGCGAGCGCGGCGGATCGCATTAGCACAGTTCGCGCCAGTAACCTCGTCAATCAGAAACCGAGGCCCACGGATCGCGCAGAGTACCCGCCACGCATATGTCCGGGCCGAAGTTTGTGCGCGACTTTTTCTCTAGCGATTGTTCCAGCAGAAACGGCGATGCGAGTCCAGCGGCGAATGGAATTGCACCGTCGCCCAGCGCAGTCGGCGCATGGAAGAGCACAACTTTGTCCACCAGATTCTGCGCGAGAAAGGCGCCGTTCAACTCGGAGCCGCACTCCAGCAGGACGGAGATAATTTGGCGCGCTGAGAGGGCCGCGAGGACTGCGTGGAGATCGGGCCGCCCGCCCTGCTGCGCGATGCGCTCGATGGCAACGCCCGCGGATTCAAGCGCGGCAGCGTGGTCCGGCTCAGCGTTCGCGTCGCAGAAGATCAGCAGGTCGTCGTGCGCAGAGCGCACAAGCTGCGAATCGAGCGGCGTGCGCAGGCGCGAGTCCAGAACCACGCGCAGCAGCGGTCGGCGACGAGGCAAACCGCTGCGGTCGGTGAGCAGCGGATCGTCGGCAAGGACAGTGCCGATGCCGGTCAATACTGCATCCGCGGCGTGGCGCATGCGTTGCACCTCGGCGCGCGACTGCGGGCCGGTGAGCCAGTGCGGCTGCCGAGCGGTTCGCGCGGAGGCCGGCGGCGCGAGCATTCCATCCGCGGAGAGCGCGGCCTTCAGCGTCACCAGCGGACGGCCCGTCTGGATGAATCGCGCGAAGGCGTCGTTGATGGCGCGCGCCTCCGGCTGCAAGACTCCGACCGTCACGTCGATCCCAGCGGCACACAGACGCGCGATTCCGCGCCCGCTCACCTGTGGATTGGGATCGACCGACGCGACGACGACTCGCCGCACTCCTGCTGCAATCAGCGCGTCGGCGCATGGGCCGGTGCGACCGTGATGGCTGCACGGCTCCAGAGTGACGTACGCGGTCGTTACGGAGAGATCGGCCACTCGGTCGCGCGCCCGCCGGAGCGCAACAATCTCCGCGTGGTCTCGCTCATCGTAGATGTGCGCGCCCTCGCCGACGATCTCGCCGTCGCTAACAATGACGCAGCCCACCTGCGGATTCGGCGAGGCGAGCGACGCAGTCGCGCGCGCCAGTTCCAGCGCGCGCCGCATGAAGTTTTCGTCGATCTGTTCGCGCGATTCCATTGAGTCTCCCACGCTGAACACTTACCACTTGTCTTACTTCATCATTGAATCCACGAACGCGGCGCTGTCAAAGGGCAGCAGGTCTTCCATCTTCTCGCCGACGCCGACGAACTTCACCGGCAGGCCAAGCTCGGTGGCAATCGCCAGCACGATGCCGCCCTTGGCCGTGCCGTCGAGTTTCGTCAGCACAATTCCGGTGACGCGCGCTGCCTCGGTGAAGAGCCGTGCCTGCTGCAGGCCGTTCTGGCCGGTGGTCGCGTCCATCACAAGCAGCGTCTGGTGCGGCGCGCCGGGGACAAGCCGCCCGGCGGTGCGGCGCATCTTGTCCAGCTCCTTCATCAGGTCGGTCTTGGTGTGCAGGCGCCCCGCTGTATCGACGATGAGAACGCCGGTTCCGCGCGCCCTGGCCGCCGTACACGCGTCGTAGAGCGCAGCCGATGGGTCACCACCCGTCTTCGTCTTGATGATCGGCACATCCGACCGCGCGGCCCACACCTCAAGCTGCTCGATGGCCGCGGCGCGAAACGTGTCCGCCGCGCACATCATCACCGAGCGGCCCTGCGCGGCGTAGTACGCGGCCAGCTTGCCGGTGGTGGTCGTCTTGCCGGTGCCGTTGACGCCGACCATCATCACAACTTCGGGCGCGGTCGCGGGAACCACATCTTCTGTCGCAACTTCGTCGAGCACCGCCTTCAGCTCGAGCTTCAGCAGCCGCTTCAGCTCGTCGCCGCCCCCAACTCGATCCAGCCCTCCCTGGCGCAGGCCACGCTGACGCAGATTTTCGATAATCTCGCGCGCGGTGGCGGAGCCGATGTCGGCGGCAAGCAGCACCGTCTCCAGCTCGGCCAGCGATGTCTCGTCCACCTCGCGCGCCAGCGCCAGCACCGAGCCGATCGACTCGGAAAACGAGTCGCGCGTGCGCGTTACTGCCTGCCTCATGCGATCGAAGAAGCCGCGTTTCTCCTCGACTCGAGGCGCATCCCCATTCGCGTCGAAATTCTTGCGTTCCTCTGTTGTTTCAGAGTCAGACCCGCGCTTGCCAAAGAGAGAAAATGCCATGTGAGGTCTAGTTTAGCCGATACCGTTGGATTAGCATGGTCTTGAGCGAGGTGTCACCATGGCCACGTCCGCCCCCGTCTACGTTTCGCGCGAAGAGTATCTCAACACCACCTACCGCCCCGACCGTGATTGGATCGACGGAGAAACCAAGGAGCACACCATGGGCGAGCAGCCCCACGCCAGCGTACAAGTCTTCTTCGCGTTTCTCTTCAAGATGAAATCGCTCGACTGGAATATACGCGTACTCACCGAGCAGCGCGTGCAGACCTCCGCCACCAACTACCGCATCCCCGATGTCTGCGTCGTCCGCCGCTCCACGCCGATGGAGCCCATCGTCGTCACGCCGCCCCTGCTCTGCATCGAAATCCTCTCCCGCGAAGACCGCATGAGCGACATCCAGGAGCGCGTTGAAGATTACCTCTCCATGGGTGTCCAGGCCGTGTGGGTGGTCGATCCGCAACGCCGTCGCGCCTACGAGACGCTCCCCAACGGCGCGATGCAACCTGTCCCCACTGAACTCACCGTCGCCGGAACCGGGATTCGCATCCCGCTCGCCGACGTCTTCGCCGAGCTGGACGAGATGGAAGCCAAGAGTTAGAACGGTTTTGCTAATGGTGTAGAGTGTCGCGCTGCGAACAAAATGCGGGGATTCTTCGCTTCGCTCAGAATGACAAACGAATTTGGGGTACACCGATGAGAGAACGGCTCTAGTTCCGCAGCTACTCGTCCTTGCCGGGACGCGTCATCAACTCGTGGATCGCCACTTTCGGACTCTTGCCGCGGTGCAGGATCGCGTCCATCTGCTCGGTGATGGGCATCTCCACACCGTAGCGCGCCGCCAGCCCCAGCGCCGCCGCAGTACTCAACACACCCTCTGCAACCTTTCCGTTCATCCCCTCGAGAATCTCGGCCAGCTTCCGTCCCTTGCCCAGCTCGATGCCCACCATGCGGTTGCGCGAGAGCGATCCCGTGCAGGTGAGCACCAGGTCTCCCATCCCCGACAAGCCCGCCAGTGTCTGCCTGCGTCCGCCACAGGCCACCGCCAGCCGCGTGATCTCCGCGATGCCGCGCGTGATGAGCGCCGCCGCCGGGTTATACCCCAGGTCCAGCCCATGGACCACGCCAGCGGCCAGCGCGATCACATTCTTCAGCGCGCCGCCCAACTCCACGCCGGTCACGTCCTCGTTGGTATAGATCCGCAGGGTGGGCGAGCTGAACGCCCGCTGGATCGCCTGCGAGACCGCCGGCGTTCCGGCCGCAACAATCGCCGTGGGCATCCCGGCGGCGACCTCGGCGGCAAACGATGGCCCGCTCAGCACTCCAAATGGGTTCGCGGTCACCGACGCAATCACCTGCGACATGCGCAGCAGGCTCGACTGCTCCAGCCCCTTGGCGGCGCTCACCACAATCTGGTTCGATGTCAGATGCGGCGCAATCTGCCCCACAACGCCGCGCAGATGCTCCGACGGAGTCACGCACAGCACAATCTCCGCCGCCTTCACCGCCTCCGCCAGGTCCGACGTCACCAGCACGTCCGCCGGCACAACGTAGCCGGGCAGGAAGAGAGTGTTGACCCCCGTCTCCTTCATCTCCGAAGCCAGCTCCGGCAGGAACGACCAGAGTGCAACCGAGTGCCCGCCACGGCGCGCCAGCGAGATGGCCAGTGCCGTTCCCCACGCGCCCGCACCCAATACCGCAATCCGGCTCATGCCTCTGCCTCTCCCGATCCAGAGCCAACTCTGAAGCGGCTCTCCGTGCCATTCATCAACCGACGGATGTTCCCATGGTGCTTCAAAATAATCAATAGCGGAATAAACAGAAATCCAAACATCACCATCGGCGTGTGCTGGGCTACGAAGTAGAAGCCGAAGAGCGGAAACGTCGCCAACCCCACGATCGACGCCAGCGAGACATACCGCGTCAGTGCAAAGACCACCACAAACACCAGCAATATCGCCACCGTCGCCGGCAAGGTGAGCACCAGAAAGACGCCCAGCGCACTGGCCACGCCCTTGCCTCCGCGGAATCCCAGCCACACCGGATATACATGCCCCACAACAGCCGCCACCGCAGCCGCAACGGCCACGTCGTACACGCCGGACGGCGTAAAGCCGTGCGCCAGATGCTTCGCAATCACCACTGCAGCAACCGCCTTGCCAATATCGAGCAGAAGCGTCACCACGCCCAGCTTCGTTCCGCCCGAACGCGCAACATTAGTAGCTCCGATGTTGCCGCTTCCCTGCTCGCGCACGTCTTCGTTGCGGAAGAGGCGCACCAGCAGATAGCCAAAGGGGATCGACCCCAGCAGGTAAGCAATCGAAATGGAGACAACCCATGGATTCATCGTCAACGCGTGGTCCAACTCATTCTTTCTCCATCAAGAGTCTATCAAGCCACGGAAGAATGCTGTGCACAGCGCGGGCGCATGACTTACGTCCGCTCCATCAGGCTCTGCCGCACCAGCTGCAGCGCGTGCTGGCTGGCGAACCAGCGGACGCGCTCGCGGTCGCCGGAGATATTCAGCTCCGTCACCGATGTCCCTCCGCTGAGGCCGGCGTAGGAGATCGCGATATACACCAACCCGATGGGCTTCCCGGCGTCCGGCCCCGGCGCGCCCGGCCCCGGCCCCGCGATGCCCGTAATCCCCACACCCACCGACGCACCCGTCCGACGGCGAATTCCCTCGGCCATGGCGCGCGCCACCGGCTCGCTCACCGGCCCCTCGGTGCGCACAAGTTCCTCGGGAACATCGGCAAAGATCGTCTTCAGCCGGTCCGCGTAGACCACCGCCCCGCCCAGAAAGTAGCGCGAGCTGCCCGGCACCGCGGTGAGCCGCTGGGCCAGCAGGCCGCCGGTGCAGCTCTCCGCCGCGGCCAGCGTCATGTGGCGCAGGCCGAGCATCAGCAGCACCACCTCTTCCAGCGACTCGCCGTGCGAAGAAAATATCTCCTCGCCCATCTCCTGCTCGATCTTCTCCGCCAGCTCGTCCACGCGCGCCTGCGCCTCGGCCTCGGACGGCTTGGAGCAGACGAAGTGCAACTGGATCTCCGCCGCTCCGGCCAGAATCGTCGTCTCCACGTCCTTGAATGTTGTGTAGATGGGCGCCGTCCGCGCATCCACCTCAGACTCCCGCGTGAGCGCCATGCGCAACATGCGCCGCGCCATGTGCCGCTCGGGAAGCGTCGCCGCCAGGCGCGGCCTGCACTCCGCCTGGTACATCGGCTCCAGCTCTTTGGGCGGGCCGGGCAGCAGGACCACGATCTTGCGGTGACGTCCGACCACCGTGTCGATGTACTGCCCCGGCGCGCTGCCATTGGGGTTTGGCATCACCTCCGCGCCCTCGATCACGTCTGCCTGGCGCGCGTTGTTCTCCGGCATCGACATGCGCCGCTCGGCGAAGCGCTTGTACATTGCGGTCACAATCTGCGCATCGCGCCGCAGTTCCACGCCGAGCGCCGCGGCCGCCGCCTCGCGCGTGCGGTCGTCCTGGGTGGGGCCGAGGCCGCCGGAGAAGATGACAATGTCCGCGCGCCCCAGCGCAACCCGCGCTGCGCCGGTCAGGTCTTCCAGGTTGTCGCCGACGATGGTCTTGAACGCAACCGAGACGCCCAGCTCGTTGAGCTGTGCCGTCAGGTAGAGCGAGTTGGTGTCCTGCCGGAAGGGCGTCAACATCTCCGATCCGGCGGCAATAATCTCAGCAATCACTTATTTCATCCAAGAATGCGGGCGCGTCACATCTCGATACCGCGATGTGGGCCCAAAAAAGCATAACAGTCAATCTACACCAGCCTCCGCCCTTCAATGTCCAGGGCAACATGGTAGAGCGCGTCGCGGGTAGCGAGCGCGGCGCAGCCATCTTCAAGGAACGCCAGACCGACGAGATTATTTCCGGAGACGGCGAGCGACGCCTCGCGCTGCGGCGTGATGCGCACAATGCCGCGCTGCCCGTGCAGCGACGCGGCAACGTAGAGGTTGCCGTCCACGTCGAAGGCCATGCCCTGCGCGCGACCCAGTCCCTGATAGAAGATTGTGGTTCGCCCGTCGCGGTCGATGGCATGGATTGCCTGATTGCTGGAGGTAGTCGGCCCGGTGACAAAGAGCGTGCCCTCGTCGTTGAAGGCCAGATGGTAGGCCGCCATGCTGGGCTCCAGCGTGGCGTAGACGAAGATCTCGCGGTCGCCCAGCTCTCCGCCGGTCTGTTCCGCGCTGGCCTGCCCTCCGCTTGCCAGCGTCCCGCCCGTGCGTCCCTTCTCCGGCCCCACCTTGAAGATGGTTCCCGAGCGGTCACCAACGTATAGATTTCCGTCGCGGTCGAATGCGATGCCGGTGGCAATCCCCATGCCCTCGGCGTAGGTCGTTACCGCGCCCGCGCGCGAGATGCGATAGACCGTCCCCTCGGCGCGCGAGCTGGCATACAAGGTGCCGTCGGCGTCGAAGGCCAGCCCGGTGGCGTTCAGGATTCCGCGCACAAACGGCCGCATCTCGAAGTCGCGCGCAATGGAGTAGATCGAAACCGGCACGCTCTGCCCACGCTCGCCGGAGAAGGTCGCATAGACGTTCCCCTCCGCATCCACCGCCGGATTTGCCACGGGATGCAGCTCGGCCGCCATGGGCACAGCGACGCGAAGTTGCAGCGCATTGCTCGCTCTGCCGTCGCGCACCAATACCACCGCGCCCGAGGTTGTCCCCTCGGGGATTTGAATCACCGCGCGCACCGGCCTGCTCAGCGACAGCACCGCCTCGGCATCGTCCACCGTCACGCGCGGCAGAACAGCGCCCAGCAGCCCCGAGCCGCGCAACTCCACCTCGCCGCCCGTCATCGCCGCCGGCGGGCTCAGCGACTCCAGATGCGGCGCGTCGGTCTTCGGGCTACGGGTTCCAGCACCACGCAATAAAGGACTCATCTCAACCCCAGCCTAGCCCGGCTCACGCCCCAGCGCAAACTATACCCATCGGGACAACAGCAATCCCACGGCCAGCGCCAGCGCTCCTGCCGCCACATCGTCCATCATGATTCCGGTGCCCTCGGGCAACGCCTCCAGCCGGCGGATCGGCCACGGCTTCCATATGTCGAAGAGCCGGAACAACACCAACGCCAGCGCCGCGTGCTGCCAGTCCGGACGGATTGCGATCAGCGCGATCCACTGCCCGGCGACCTCGTCGATCACCACAAAGCCCGGGTCCTCGCGGCCCGACTCGCGGGCCACAATCGTCGAGGCGGGAATGCCGATCAGCGTCACGAGCAGCGCGGCCAACGCAGTTGCTATCGCCAGCGCCAGCCATCCCGGATGAAACAGATGCGCCGCGAAGTACCACAGCAGCACCGCGGCCACCGAGCCGTACGTCCCCGGCCCCGGCCGCATTCGCCCCGCGCCGAACCACGTCCCGAGGACCCACGCCCAGCGCGTCTTTTTCTCGCGGCCCAGCCGCGCGCGCTCCTGCCCGGCGATTCCCTTCCCATGCGCCATCACTGCACGCCCCCGCTGCCGCTGGACGAATCGGAGTGCTTGCGGTCGCGCAACCCTTCCAGCTCATCGATCAGCTCAGGGTCGCCTGTCTCTTGATTGAAGGCCGGCGAGCTGATGACGTACCCGCCGCTCGCCCACTTGCCCAGGTCGATCACGCGGCAACGGTTCGAGCAGAAGGGAAAGTCCTCGCTCCCAGCCAGTACAATCGTCCTGCACGTCGGACATCGCAGCGTCTTCAGCTTCTTCGCCATAGCATCATTCTAAAAGCGTGGCTGCAACAAGCCAAACGCTTCACTTGTTCCCACTGCAAGCAGCCTTGACCCATCCCTCAATTGGTGAAGTTGACCGTCCGCCACTCACTCAACGCGATCTGGCCATCCTTGCCGACGGCCCAAACCCGCCACCGATGCGGCTGCTTCCCCACGCCAAACGGCATAGGCATTTTCACCACGTCAACATATTGTGCCGGATCCACGAAGTAGATCATCGAAGGACCATAGGATGCGGCCGCTCCTCCTGGCTGGCCGAACCGCGACTCCACCACGTAAGCTGCAGGACGCGGGTTGTCATGTTGCCACGAGATGTCCTGCTTCGGAAAGCGCGTCTGTTGCTCTCCGTCCTGCGGCTCCAGCAGAATTGGCGCAGCCGGGGTCATGCCTTTCTTTGTCGACAAACTCAGCAGGTCGATATTCTCCCCAAAACTCACCGCCTGCGGCAGTGAGACGTCCGGCATCAGCAGTAGCACCTTCCATCGATCGTTCAATTTGCGTAGCACAAGAAAGGAATCCATCAGTCCGCCGCATGCCACTCTCCCACCCGAGGATTTTGCTTCAGTGGTGAGCGCTGCAAATGCAGTCCTTCCATTCCCGCCGATAAATCGAAGCGCCGGGTTAGCCATCTCGTTGATACTCCCGCAGTCGGTACCCCAGCTCGATGTAGCGAAACGAAACGCATCGGGATCCAAGGCTGCGCTGCTTTCCGACCCGCCGGCAAGGCTGGACACTGCCCTTGCCACTGCGGAAGTGATCAATCCTCGATCAACCTGTGTCATCCCGGCGGTCGAAAACTGCGGAGCTTTCCAGTGCGGATCATTCCCTAGCCATTGCAGGAAAGCGGTCGCCATCGCCTGGTTTTTCCCGTCTCGCATCAGGAACCACCATCCATGCGAGGGGGAAAATCGCGAGCGGCCCATCATCTCCATCACGGATTGCTGCGAAATCAGTGGCCCACCCTGGTTCCAGTTGTCGACAAACACAACATCCGGCAGGGCGCCCTGCGATCGCGCCTTGGACAACTCATCCATAAGATTCTGCGGTTGAACGAGTTGGAAGAGTATTCGCAAGTCCGGAAAATCGGTGGCCAGCGAATCATGGATCGCATCCCAACCCAATAAACCGGGACTCCCCGACTCCCACACCAGCAGTGTTCCGCTCCGCAGAGCTGCAATTCGATCTATCGCCGCAACATGCGCAGCCTGACCACCACGCTGCTGTGCCTGGACCACTCCAGAAAATGAGAAGGTTGCAAATACCCCGATGGAGCAAAACCAACAAAGTCGCGAAACGAAGCGCAAATTGACATTCACAGGGCCCTCCACTTTGGCCGGCGAAAAACCAGCCAGACTGACGCACCCATAATACTCCGAAGGTTATTCATTGGAGACGAAATTTACAGTCCGTAGACCTCGATTGCCGTTCCGCCAAATATTGCGTCTCGCTCCGGCTCGCTGAAGCTGGCGAAGTAGCTGCGCAGCAGATCGAACCACTGCGCGTAGCCGGTGGCCAGCAGGCAGACCGGCCAGTCCGAACCCGCCATCAACCGCACCGGCCCAAACGCCTCGACGGCCACATCGAGATACGGCTTCAGCGTCGCAAGCAAACTGGCACGGGCCGGGTCCGTCCGCCAGTCCGCCTCCGTCACCATGCCGGAGAGCTTGCACCAGACGTTCTCGCGCCGGCCCAGCTCGCGCATATGCGTGGCCCACGGCTCAAGCTGGCCCGCGGCGATCAGCGGCTTGGCAATGTGGTCCAGCACAAACGGCTGCCGCGGATGCTCGTCCACAAAATAGATGGTGTCCTCCAGATGCCGCTCGAAGATCAGAATCTCGTAGACCAGTCCGCTGTCCACCATGGTGCGGATGCCGGCGTTGAAGTCCTCGCGCAGGATGTAGTGCTCGTCCGGCTCGTCCTGGATGACGTGGCGCAGGCCCTTCAGCTTGGCGCGCCCGTCGAACTCCTCCATCACGCCGGGAAACTCCTCGCCCGCAATCGGCGCCCAGCCGACGACGCCGCGAATCGCATCGGCCGCGTCGGCCAGGTCGAGCAGCCAGCGCGTCTCGTCGAGCGACTGGCGCGCCTGCACGGCAATCGTGCCGTCGATACCCGCCGATGCCATCGCGGCCTTCAGGTCGGTGGGCAAAAAGTCGCGGCGCAGCGCTGCCATCTCTTCGTCGATCCAGCCATACTCCGCCGCCGAGTAGCGCCAAAGGTGATGATGCGCATCGATCCGTTCAACTCTCTCGCTCACACTCATCTCTCCGAACTGCAACATTCATCGGGTGCCCCACATCTCGATTCTGAGATGTGGGTTCCTTACTTCTTGCTATACAGCAGGTCCTTGATCGCCTGCCGCCGCGCCGCATTGGCCTCGCGCACGCTCTTCAGCTCGTCGGCGTCCATGCGCGCTTTGCTGCTCGCCTGTTCATTCACCTCAGGCGCGCTGCACTTGGGACAGCGATTGGCGAAGCCCGGTTTGTCCGGCCTCAGCTCGAACTCCTCTTCGCACACTACGCAAACTTTAATTGGAAATGACATTGTCCCCACCCACAACATTTTTCCTTATGATACGACGCTCCGATTCGCAAGAAAACCCTCTGCGCGAGTGCCCGAACCCGTGGAACTGAATTCAGCCGGATTGCGCACAGAATCACTCCCTTCCGCATTACGGTAGTATTCTTGCAGAATTCAAAGGGCCTTCCATGCGCATGAACAACTTTCTCATCCCCTCTCTCATCAGCATCTGTGCACTCTCGATCTCTTCCGCGCAAACCGCCAGCACACCCGCGACCGTGATCGCCCAGGCAGCTTCGCCTGCCTACGACGTGATGACGATCAAGCCAAGCGACCCCGGCAGCCCAGGGACGTCATACGGCGCGCCTGGCGACCGCTTCTTCGCCCGAAATCTCTCGCTTAAAATGCTTTTGCAATACGCCTATGACATCAACGAAGACTCCATCGTGGGCATCCCGTCTCAGCTCGACTCCAAGCGCTTCGACATCGATGCAAAGATCGTCGAGCCCGATCTCGACGCGCTCAAAAAGCTATCCGGGAAGCAGGGACGATTGATGCTCCTTTCCCTGCTGACCGAGCGGTTCCAACTGAAGACGCACATGGAGACCCGGCTGGGCCCGGTCTACGAACTCGTCGTCGCCAAAGGCGGGCCAAAGTTCAAGCCCTCGGCAGATCAAACCAGCCGCGCCAACGGCAACCTGGGTACTTCCAGCAACGGGAAGAGCAGCAAGATCACCGCAAACTGTATGCCAATCGCATCGCTGGCAAAGGTCCTCACCGATCAGCTCCATCGGCCGGTCATCGACAAGACCGGACTCGACGGCAACTACGACCTCACGCTGCAATGGACGCCCGACGGCGCACCCGTATCAACAGACGACAACGCCCCGCCCTCCATCTACACCGCCGTGCAGGAGCAGCTTGGACTGAAGCTGCAACCGGCAAAGGCCCCGGTCGAGGTTCTGGTCGTCGATCACGCGGCAATGCCCACAGAGAACTAGGGCGGGCGTTCTTCTTTGAAGGATGCTGTACGACAATGTATGAATATGTCATACTAATCCCATGTCAACCACTCGTACCAGAAGCTCCCGCGTCTTCACCATCAGCTTCCCCGACGCTCTCGCGCGCCAGGTCGAGCAGACCGCCCGCGAGGAGAGCCGCAACATCAGCGAACTCTTCCGCGAGGCCTTCCGCCTCTACAAACTCCAATCGATGGAAAAGGAACTTGAAGCGATTCGGCGGAAAAGTCCTCCCACTCACTACACTCCAGACGATATTGAGGGGCTTGTTCACGAAATAAGGCGCGAACGGCTCGAAGCGCAGAAGGTATAACGTGACTGTCGTCTTCGACTCCAACATCTGGATCTCCGCGCTCCGGTTTGGCGGAATTCCAATGGCCGCATTAAGCTCGGCGTTTGTGCATCACACCATTGCGTCCTGTGATGAAATCGAAAGCGAAGTTGTGCGCGCGCTGAATGCGAAGTTCGGTTGGGATTCTGCAAACGCAGCCAAAATCATGAACGGCTATCTCGACGGAAGCCTGCGAGTTCAAATCACCGGCAGCCTCCAGGATGTCTGCCGCGATGCGAACGACGACATGGTTCTGGAATGCGCGTTGGTCGCAGGGGCTGCACATATCGTCTCTGGCGACAAAGACCTCTTAAGCCTGAAAAGTTATTCGGGAATCTCGATTCTCACCGCTCGCGAGTACCTCGACCAGTTTGGCAAGGCCCCAAGCCTCCCCTGAAACCATCAGCTAACCCGTCGCAATCTCGACAAGCGGCGCAGG
>Ga0302201_10001271_pt1 | contig 21855 bp, 23 predicted proteins | sample II_Bog_N3_2_FD_194586 | JGI IMG/M metagenome (GOLD analysis project Ga0302201, IMG submission 194586) | Peat permafrost microbial communities from Stordalen Mire near Abisko, Sweden - II_Bog_N3_2 | ecosystem: Environmental > Terrestrial > Soil > Wetlands > Peat | place: Sweden: Abisko... | reverse complement strand
ATTCATTCCGGTTTCCCCACGACTCGATTTTGAGACCTGGCATCGAGGGCGCGATTGCCCTGAGAGACCGCTCTTCGCCGCGCGCCCTCCGCTCTTGGTAAGCTTGCCTCTGAGTCAATCCATGCCCATCCAGTCCATCAATCCCGCCACCGGAGTTCTGCTGCGCAGCTTCACGCCGCTCACCGGCCAGGCCCTGTTGGAAAAAATCGCTCTCGCCGAGTCCGCATTCTCCCGCACAGCGGAGATCCCGCTCGCCCATCGCGCGCTCTGCATGAACAAGCTCGCGAACCTTCTGGACCGCGAGACCGCAGACCTCGCCGCGCTCATCACCTCCGAGATGGGCAAGCCCATCGCGCAGGCCCGCGCTGAAGTCGCCAAGTGCGCCGCCGCCTGCCGCTTCTACGCCGCAAACTCCGCCCGCATCCTCGCGCCGGAGCCGCTCGACGCCCCGCCGCTCGACGCCACCGTCCGCTGGGACCCGCTCGGAGTCATCCTCGCCGTCATGCCCTGGAACTTCCCCTTCTGGCAGGTCTTCCGCTTCCTCGCGCCCGCCCTGATGGCTGGCAACGTGGGCCTGCTCAAGCACGCCTCCAACGTCCCCCAGTGCGCGCTCGCCATCGAGGCCCTCGTCCGCCGCGCCGGCTTTCCCCGCGGCAGCTTCCAGACGCTCCTCATCGAAGCCAGCCAGGTCGAGATGGTGCTCGCCGATGAGCGCGTCGCCGCCGTCACGGTCACTGGCAGCGAGTCCACCGGCCGCGCCATCGCCGCGCAGGCCGGATGGCTCATCAAGAAATCCGTCCTCGAACTCGGCGGCAGCGATCCCTTCATCGTCATGCCCTCGGCCTCGCTCGACACCGCCATCGCAGCCGCCGTCGCCGCGCGCACGGTCAACAGCGGACAGTCCTGCATCGCCGCCAAGCGCTTCCTCATCGCCGAATCCATCTACGAAGAATTTGAATCCCGCTTCGTCGCCGCCATGGACAACCTCAAAGTCGGCGACCCCACACGCGAAGACACTCAGATCGGCCCCCTCGCCACCACCGCGCAGCTCGAAGAACTCGAAGCGCAGGTCGCAGCCGCAATCCACGCCGGCGCGCGCCTGCTCACCGGCGGAGAGCGCATGATCGGCACGGGAAACTACTACGCGCCCACCGTCCTCGCCGGCCTTCCCCGCACCGCGCCGGTCTACCGCGAAGAGATCTTCGGCCCCGTCGCAATGCTCTTCCGCTTCACCGATATCGACGAGGCCATCGCCATCGCCAACGACACCCCATACGGCCTCGCCGCCTCCGTCTGGACCGCCAGCCGCGACGAACAGCGCCGCTTCGCCTCCGCGCTGCAGTGCGGCGCCGTCTTCTTCAACGCCCAAGTGACCAGCGATCCCCGCCTGCCCTTCGGTGGCGTCAAGCGCTCGGGCTACGGCCGCGAACTATCCGCCGCCGGTATGCGCGAGTTCCTCAACGCCAAGACCGTCGTTACCGCCGAACCGGAGCCCGTCCCATGAACCTATTTCAGCTCAATCCCCGCGAAGAAGTAGCCAATCTCGAACGCCGCCGTCTCCTCCGCGTCCGAGCCGTGGATCGCGTTCTCGCCAATCGACTCCGCATACTTCTTGCGGATCGTTCCTGCCTCGGCCTGCGCCGGATTGGTCGCCCCCATCAGCTTGCGCAGATCGGCGATCGCGTTCTCCTTCTCCAGCACCATGGGAAAGATCGGCCCCGAGCTCATGAACTCGGTCAGCCCCGCGAAGAACGGCTTCCCCGCATGCACCGCATAAAAGCCCTCGGCCTGCGCCTGCGAGATCGACGCCCGCTTGATGGCCACAATCTTGAATCCGGCCTCTTCGATCTGCGCCAGAATCGCCGCTGTATACCCCTTGCGCACAGCGTCCGGCTTGATGATGCTGAATGTTCTCTCTGACAAAATTGTTCTCCCTTGCTGAATGTCTATCGCTGTGAATGTCTTCTTCTCAACGTGTTTTGCGTGTACCTCCAGTGTAAAGCCTGCTCGCCTTCCATCTACAGTAGAGGAATGCGAAAGACAGTCTGGATCTGGTTTGTCGGATGTGCGGCCTGGATCATGGACGGAGTGGTGCAGCTTCACGTCCACGCGCTCCTCCACGCACGACTCGCCTTCACGGTAGCCATGCTCTTCCTCGTCGCCGGCCTCTTCTACCGCAACCAGAAGAACTGAGGATCAATGGCCGCAGCCCAGACCTTGCGCGGTGCAGCAATGCCGTGCGAACCAACGCATATACTAAGGTATATACTCTTCTGTAGGAGGGAACCGCTCATGTCCAAGACGCACATCGCCAAACTCTTCAAGAACGGCGCAAGCCAGGCCGTCCGGCTCCCGGTTGAGTTCCGCTTCGAGGGCGACCAGGTCTATATCTCGCGCGACGAACGCACTCAGGACGTCATCTTGTCCAAACGACCCGGAGCCAGGGTCTGGGAGGAGTTCTTTGCGTTCATGCGAACCGTGGACATCCCGGAGGATTGGATGAAAGACCGCCCAATGAACCGAATCCCCACCAAAGATCGCACGCTCTTTCGTGAGGAGGATTGATGCTGCACATGCTCGACACGGACATCGCCAGCTATGTGATCAAAGACTACGACGGGTTACATGTTCAGAAAAAGCTCGCGGCCTTGAACTCGGGTGAAGCCAGTGTCTCCGCGCTTACCCGCGCCGAGTTGCTCTTCGGTCTGAAGAAGCTACCGCCGAAGCATCGTCTTCACATCGGCGTGAAAAAGTTCCTGAACTCCGTGGAGGTGCTGGCTTGGCCGCCAGAGGCCGCCGAATTCTACGCAGATATCCGTTACGAGTTGACGCGCACTGGAAATCCCATCGGCGAGATGGATATGCTGATCGCCGCCCACGCCATCGCTGCGGACGCCGTGCTGGTCACCAACAACACACGCCACTTCAAGCGAATCAAACTGCCCCTGATGATGGCGAACTGGATGGAGTAGCAGCAATAAAAAGCGTGGCGCACCCATCGGCGCGCCACGCTTTTGTCCTTCGTGCTCTTGAATCTATGCCTTGCCCAGCAGCCGCGCCATCGTCGCGCCCATCTCTGCCGGCGACTTGACAACGTGGATTCCAGCCGCTTCCATCGCCGCCATCTTGCTTGCGGCCGTGCCTTCGCCGCCGCTGATGATCGCGCCCGCATGGCCCATGCGGCGTCCCGGAGGCGCCGTCTGGCCCGCGATGAACCCCACCACCGGCTTCTTCACGTTGGCCTTGATGAACTGCGCCGCCTTCTCCTCCGCCGTTCCGCCGATCTCGCCGATCATGATGATCGCCTCGGTCTCCGGATCGTCGTTCAGCAGCCGCAACGCGTCGATGTGCGTCGTCCCGATGATCGGGTCGCCGCCAATCCCGATCGCCGTCGACTGCCCGATGCCGCGCACCGTCAACTGGTACACCGCCTCATACGTCAGCGTCCCCGAGCGCGACACGATCCCCACCGAGCCTTCCTTGTGGATGCGCGCCGGCATGATGCCCACCTTGGCCTTGCCCGGAGAGATCACCCCCGGACAGTTCGGCCCCACCAGCCGCGATTTCGACCGCTTCACAATCTCCCACACCCGCACCATGTCCAGCGTCGGAATGCCCTCGGTAATGCAGACGATCAACGGCAGCCCCGCGTCCTCGGCCTCCAGAATCCCGTCCGCGGCAAACGGCGGCGGAACAAAGATCATGGTCGCATTCGCGCCCGTCGCCTTCACCGCCTCCTCCACTGTGTTGAAGACCGGCCAGCCCTCGTGGACCGTCCCGCCTTTGCCCGGCGTCACTCCGCCAACCACCTTGGTCCCGTACTCCTCGCAGGCCTTGGCATGGAACGTCCCCTCATGCCCGGTAATCCCCTGCACAATCAACCGCGTATTTTTATCGACTAATACTGCCATTACTTGCCCCCTTTCGCGGCGGCGACAGCAAGGTCGGCAGCCTCTTTCATCGTTGCTCCCACTTGGAACTTAATGCCCGACTCAGCCAGAATCTTCCTGCCCTCTTCGACATTCGTGCCTTCCAGCCGCAGTATGATCGGCAGCTTCACATTCAGCTTCTTCGTCGCCTCAACCACCGCCGACGCCAGAATGTCCACGCGCAGAATCCCGCCAAAGATATTGATGAAGATCGCCTTCACGTTGGGATCGCTCAGCAGAATCTCAAACGCATTCTCGATCTGCTCCTGGCTGGCGCTTCCGCCCACATCCAGAAAGTTCGCCGGACTTCCGCCCGCGTAGCTGATGATGTCCATCGTCGCCATCGCCAACCCGGCCCCGTTCACCATGCACGCAATGTTGCCGTCCAGCTTGATGTAGTTCAGGTTGAACTTCGACGCCTGCACCTCCAGCGGGTCTTCCTCGGCCAGGTCGCGCAGCTCCTGCAGGTCCTTGTGCCGGAACATCGCGTTGTCGTCGAAGTTGATCTTGCAGTCCAGAGCCATCAGGCTTCCGTCCTTGGTCGTGATGAACGGGTTGATCTCCATCAGCGACGCGTCGCTTTCGACGAACGCCTTGTAGAGCCCCATCATGAACGACACAGCCTGGTTGATCTGCTTCTTTTCCAGCCCCAGCTTGAAGGCCAGCCGTCGCGCCTGGTACGGCTGTAGGCCGAGTGCCGGCTCGATGGTCTCCTTGTAGATCAGCTCCGGAGTCTCCTTCGCCACCTTCTCGATCTCCATGCCGCCCGCCTGCGACGCCATGAACACGATCTTGGCCGTCGCGCGGTCCAGCACCAGCCCGAGGTAAAGCTCGCGCTCGATGGCCGATCCTGCCTCAATCAGCAGCCGCTGGACTTTTTGCCCCGCCGGCCCGGTCTGATGCGTCACCAACTGCATCCCCAGGATCGACTTGGCCGCGGCATTCGCGTCCTCGATCGTCTTGGTCACCTTCACCCCGCCGCCCTTGCCCCGGCCTCCGGCGTGGATCTGGGCCTTCACCACCACCGCCAGATTGCCCTTGCTGAACAGCGCCTTCGCTGCCGTGTCCGCCTCTTCCACCGTGGTGGCCATCGCGCCGTCGGGCACGGGCACGCCGTATCTCCGCAGAATCTCTTTTGCCTGGTACTCGTGGATCTTCATGTTTTGTTAGTCTCGGTTCTATATAAAAATTGCTCGCAGTCCGATACTAGTGGATTGCCGCAATCCGGAGCAATCGCACAACCCCCACTTGTGCGCTTATCGCCCAATATAGTCGATTATCGTTCAATTGAACGCGCGACGACCAACCGCCTCCAGGCGTGACCGCAGAAACCCATTGCCTTGCAGCCACCCGCGCCTGATACCCTTTCCATCATGGCCCTGCATGAATACATGAAGCGCGTCGTCGAGCAGCGCGAGGTCCTCTCGCGCAGCCAGGCCCGTGCTCTGCTCAACCTCGTCCTGGCCGGCAGCACGGAAGCCGATCAGCCCGGCAGCCCGCACTCCCTCCAACTCGCCGCGCTTCTCGGAGCTATCGCCGCGCGAGGAGTCACCGCAGCCGAACTGGCCGGCTTTGCCGAAGCCATGCTCGCCGCAGCAATCCCCGTCCCGCTCAACGACGCCGAACGCGCACTCCTCGTCGACACCTGCGGGACTGGTGGAGACGACACCGGAACCTTCAACATCTCCACCGCCGCAGCCTTGGTCGCCGCCGCGGCTGGAGCCGACGCTGGTTCCCGAATGATGGTCGCCAAGCACGGAAACCGCGCCGTCACCTCACAGTGCGGCTCGGCCGATGTGCTCGAAGCCCTCGGCATTCCCATCTCTCTCACCCCAGCCGCCGGGGCCGCATCCCTTCGCCGCCACCGCTTCGCCTTCCTGCACGCGCCCAGCCTGCATCCCGCCATGAAGGCAGTCATGCCTATCCGTCGCGCACTCGCCGTACGCACCGCATTCAACGTCCTCGGCCCGCTCGCCAACCCCGCCGGAGCCCGCGCCCAGGTCATGGGTGTCTACTCCGCTCGCCTCGTCCCCATCGTCGCCAATGCAATGCTCCTGCTCGGCGTACGCCACGCCTTCGTCGTCCACGGAGAAGTCTCCGACGAAGCCTCCGCAGGCGGCTCTGGCATCGACGAACTCTCCATCTCCGGCCCAACTCAACTCGCCGAAGTTCGCGGCGACGCCGTCACCTTCAGCCGCCTCACGCCGGAGCAGGTCGGCCTAGCCTCCGCTCCCATCTCTAGCTTGCGCGGGGGCGATGCCGCAACCAACGCCGCCATCCTGCGCGCCATCTTTGCCGGAGAACCGGGCCCCCGCCGCGACGTTGTCCTGCTCAACGCCGCCGCCGTCCTCATCGCCGCCGGTGTCGTCCCATCCTCCACGCCAGACAGCCACCAGGCCTTCCGCGACGCCATCGCCCTTGCCGCCCGCGCCATCGACTCGGGCTCGGTCGCCGCGCTGGTCGCCGCCCTCGCCACCACGGAACCATAATCCCTCCCCGACACGACGTCATCCCGAGTGCAGTCGAGGGATCCCCGCATTTGCTTTTCATCTCAGTACGGACAAATTACCCCTCCACCACGGAACCTCCCGCCCTCGCCCAGCGTACAATTCTCCATCACCTCGAACCTGCACTCACACAGGAGAATCCCATGTCCTCATATCCCCAACAGCCCGCCGCCATCCTCGATCCCGCGATGGTCACCACCGCCCTTGAGCTTCCCGGCTACCGCATCGTGCGCAACATCGGCATCGTCCGCGGCATCGTGGTCCGCTCGCGCAACCTCTTCGGCACCATCGGCGCAGGCCTACAGACGCTCATCGGCGGCAACATCACCCTCTACACCCAGCTCTGCGAGAAGACCCGCCAGGACGCCTTCATCATGATGGCCCAGCACGCAGCCCAGCAGGGCGCAAACGCCGTCATCATGGCCCGCTACGACGCCAACGAGTTGATGCAGGGAGTCACCGAGGTCCTCGCCTACGGCACCGCCGTCGTCGTCGAAAAACTATAGTTCAGCGCCGCACTCCCGCTCCGCAAGCAGCGCATCAATCTCCTCGATCCGCCGCAGCTTTTGTTGTTTCACTAGCAGCATCACTAGAAGAATGAATAAGATGAACGCACTAAACAATACCCATGTGAACATATCGACGTGGAGATAGTGGTCATAGTGGTCATACATCCACTTGCCCAACATCCAACAGAGAAAAGAAGAACTATAAATCCAGAGCTTGTGGCAACTCTTCAGTTGCTCTTTGTAGAAGTGCGCACAGGCCACGACATCGTTGTAGATGTAGTCTTTATATGTCTCATTGAGCCTGCGCCGTTCTATCAACGAAAGCCTGCGCCATTCCATTAACAAATAAGTCACCGCAATGACCGAACCAAGAACGCCTATGGCGCAACCAGCGCGTCCCAAGGTGCTATTGGCCACGAAGAACCAGCGCAAAAACCAAAGCCCATCTATGACTGGCCTGAACAAGATGAGCGTGCCAAAGACCATCGCCCCATCCACGAGCTTCTGCACCGCAGCAGGGACTTCGTCCAGCGATCTGAGTGGTGCCGCGCGGCAATCAAGCAGAACACGCGTACTGCCCAAGGCCCAGCGCAACGCTGCCCAATCGCTCTCAATAACCCTTGCCTCGCGCTCCAATCCTTCGGCCCACTCCTTGTAGCCCGGCGATGCCCAGCGCACCACTCTCGCCGAAATTCCCAGCGCCAGCCTGCGTACCAGAGTCATAAGCCCACCACCCCATCGAACGCAGGTTCGCCGGTCGCTAGTTCCCGAGCCACGCTCACCATCTCGCGCGCATAGCGCAGACCATCCTTCGTCAGCTTGTACATGTGGCGTGGCGGGAGGCCCGTCTCCGCCGTCTCCCAGCTCGTCTTCAGCATCCGGTGTTCCGCCAGCCGCATCAGGATGGGGTACAGCGTACCCGACTTCAGCCCCGTATTCCGGCTGATGTCGTAGCCGTATCGCCACTCCTGCTCGTCCGAGAGGAACTCGGCCAGCACCAGCGCGGTCTGCGGAGATCGACGCATCTTCATACTCATGCCGCCAACTCTACTTATATAGATTTACTCCGTCAAGCGAATTCTCTCATCGACGCACGCCGCAAGGCCAATCGCAACCCAGTACGCCGCAATGTCCCGCATGGAAAAGTACCGTCCCAGCAGGATCATTCCCGGCAGCGTCAGCCGGAATGCATCCATTCCCGGCGAGTAGTACAGCTTGAAGAACTCGACCGCCGTGGCAATCACCCCTGAGATCATCGCCACAACCGGCAGACGCCACCGCGCCAGCGCAGCCGAGACGACCCAGTAGATCATCACCGCCCACAGCATCGATCCGCCGTACTTCACCACCACCGCCGGCAGCCCCAGCGGAGCCATCCGCACCGTCAGCCCAGCCATCACCGTCACCAGGAACAGCGCGAGCGAACTCCAGTGCGTCCGTGGCTTCATCGACAGCAAATCGTCTCTCATATTGAGGCCAGACCTACCTCCTCCGCATCGAATGGGAACGGAGCCGAACCCGCAACTGTATCACGTCCGCGGCCCATTTCTTCGCATTTTATTTGCCGTGAACCATGGGTAAGCCTAGAATGGAAGTGTGCCCCTGTCTCAGACCGACAAAATCCCCGCCCCAACGCCCGACCATAAGCGTTATTTCATCGAGAAGCTCGGCCTCTCCGAGCGGCTCATGGAGCGTTGCCTGGGCGAGGCGCTCTCGGCTGGCGGCGACTTCGCCGATCTCTACTTCGAGTCTGTCACCTCCACCTCGCTCGGCATCGACGAGTCCCTCGTCAAGTCCGCCAGCCAGGGCATCAGCGTCGGCTGTGGCATCCGTGTCCTCTCCGGCGAGCGCACCGGCTACGCCTACACCGACGACCTCTCCAGCACTCGCCTCCTGCGCGCTGCCCGCACCGCAGCCCTTATCGCCAGCGGCCCGGCCAAACAGCCCATCGCAGGCTTCCGCCACACATCCGATAAGCCAACCCTCTACCCCATCGCCGGGGCAACTGCCGACGCCGAGATCGCCGCCAAGCTTGCCCTCATCCAGCGCGCCGACAAGGCCGCCCGCGACTTCGATCCGCGCATCACCCAGGTCCGCGCCGGATTCTCCGACGAGCTGCGCCGCATCCTCATCGCCGCATCCGACGGCACCTTCGCCTCTGACACGCAGCCCCTCGCCCGCCTCAACGTCTTCGTCATCGCCCAGGACGCCACAGCCGACAACGGCGCAGGCAGCACCACGCGCGGCACATCAGGCGGCGGAGGCCGCGTCACCCTCGACTTCTTTGAGGGCACCCACTCCCCCGAGCACTTCGCCCGCGAGGCCGCACGCACCGCCATCCTGCAGCTCGGCGCCATCGCCGCCCCGGCAGGTGAGATGCCCGTCGTCCTCGGCCCCGGATGGCCCGGCGTCCTGCTGCACGAGGCCGTCGGCCACGGCCTGGAAGCCGACTTCAACCGCAAGAAGACATCCGCCTTCGCTGGCCTCATCGGCCAGAAAGTCGCCAGCGAAAAAGTCACCGTCGTCGACAACGGCCAGATGCCCAACCGCCGCGGTTCCATCAACGTGGATGACGAGGGCAACCCAACGCAGGAGACCGTCCTCATCGAGAACGGAATCCTCCGCGGCTACCTCTCCGACAAGCTCTCCAGCCGCCTCATGGGCACGCCAAACACCGGCTCCGGCCGCCGCGAGAGCTACCACCACATCCCCATGCCGCGCATGACCAACACCTACATGCTCGCAGGCTCCGACCAGCCCGAAGACATCATCCGCAGCGTCCAGCGCGGCCTCTACGCCGTCAACTTCGGCGGAGGCCAGGTCGACATCACCAACGGAAAGTTCGTCTTCTCCGCCTCCGAGGCATACCTCATCGAGGACGGCAAGGTCACGCAGCCCGTCAAGGGCGCGACGCTGATCGGCAGCGGCCCCGAGGCACTCAAATTCGTATCGATGGTGGGCAACGATCTCGCCCTCGACGAAGGCATCGGTACATGCGGCAAGGACGGACAGTCCGTTCCCGTTGGTGTCGGAATGCCAACTACAAAGCTGGACCGCATGACGGTCGGCGGAACCGGGCAGTAAAGCATCTTTCTCCCAGGATGTGTCGTAACTGAAGTACTTGCAACGTTTGCAGAAGAAACGGCATTTTGAATCTGTACTAAGTTGCATGAAAAGGAGAAATGCTCCAATGGCAGTCGAACGGGAAAAGATGTACGAATGCGAGGTCCGCCGCCGACGTCTCAAGCCAGGCGGAGGATACGAACCCTACTGGAAGATTAAAAACGTCGCCGTCGCTCTGGTGGACGAAGACACCGACTTCCGATGCAAGGACTGCTCCGGCGCGGTCAAGCTGCTTGGCCGCAACGGCAAGACCGGTGCCGTCGCCTACGTCGAGCACAAGTTAGCCGCCGACGCAGAGTTCTGTCCCTCCGGCCTGATCTTCCAGCGCGCCACCGACGGCCGCGAAGCCAGACCCTCCGCCAACCCCGTCGCATAGCCGCGCACGCCCTTCCGGTTGTCATCCCCGAAGGGAATCTGCTGTTGCCTTTGATCCTTGGTTTGTCATTCCGCAGCGCATCCGGGGTCCCCGGCGAGCGGTCTTTGCTCGCTGGGGTGGGAGTAGCGGAGAAATCTGCTTCCGCATTTCGCTGTTGTCCTTGAATCTGCCGTTGTCGTTGTTTTCGCTTCCAGGGTGCCCAGGGCTTTGGCCTTGGGGCTCCTTGGGTCTCACATGCCGCCATGAACATGGGGTTTTATCCCCGGGGGCATGCATTCTGTCTCGTGCAAGCAATCTCAGGGACGCGTCCGAAGATCCCCTCACCCAACACCTCAAAGGAGCATCATGGCCGCCGAATCAGAAAAAATCTACGAGTGCCAGGTCAAACGACGTCGCCTCAAGATCGGCGGTGGATACGAGCCCTTCTGGAAGCTCAAGTCCGTCACCGAAGCCCTCATCGACGACGACACAGAGTTCCGTTGCTCCGACTGCACCGGCGCCGTCAAGCTGCACCGCCACCACGTCCCCGGCGCGCCGCCCCCGCACATCGCCCACAAGCTCAAGACCGACTCCGAGTACTGTCCCGCCGGCCTCTTCTTCCGCAAGGCCACCGACGGCCGCCTGCCCCGCCTCTCCGAGCATCCCGTCCGCTAGAATGGCCCGATGAAAGTTCGCGATCTCTTGAAGCAACTGAACGACGACGGCTGGATCTTGTTCCGGCAGAGTGGCAGCCATCGCCAGTTCAAGCATCCCCACAAACCCGGAACCGTCACTGTGCCGGGTCATCCCAGTGACGAGTTCCATCCCAAAACGCTTCAGAGTATTCTGAAGCAAGCGGGGTTGAAGCCATGACGCGACGCTACCTAGTCATCTACGAAAACGGGCCGACTAACCTGAGTGGCTTTGCGCCCGACGTTCCCGGCTGCGCCAGCACCGGCCACTCCCTCGAAGAGATGCGCGCCAACCTCCGCGAAGCCCTCGAATTCCACCTCGAAGGCCTCGCCCTCGAAGGCCAGCCCATCCCTCAGCCAACCACACACATGGCCGAGGTGCCAGAGAATGGCTTCGCCGAGTGGCTGGTCGTTACCCTCCCGCAGCCCGAAGCAATCTCCGCTTGAGAGACTCATAAGAGTATTGCCAAGCAATCTCCCCTGCACCCCAGCATAAGAAGGAAACCCTTGCCTGCATCTCAATCTGCAACCACCGCCGACCTCCGCCAGCTCGCCTCAGACGTCCTCGCCCGCGCCCTCCGCGCCGGTGCCACAGACGCCGAAGCCGTCGTCTACGAGGGCGATGAGTTCTCCACCCTCGTCCGCCTCGGCCAGGTCGAGACGCTCAAGGAGTCCGGCTCCCGCGCCGTCGGCCTGCGTGTCTTCATCGGCCTTCGCACCGCCAGCACCTCCTCCTCGGATTTTTCGCCCGAGAGCATCGAGCGCCTGGTAGCCGGAGCCGTCACTCTCGCCCGCATCACCAGCGAGGACCCCTTCGCCGGCCTGCCCGAACCCTCCGACTTCGGCCAGCACGACGCCGCTGCCCAGCACCTCTACTTCGACGACGTCAACCAGCAGCCGCCCGCCGACCGCATCGAGATCGCCCGCGAGGTCGAGGCCGCAGCCCTCGCCTTCGACACCCGCATCCAGAACTCCGGCGGTGGCGACTTCGACACCGCATCCTCGCACAAGATCCTCATGAACTCGCGCGGCTTCACCGGTGAGTTTCGCCGCAGCTACTGTGGCTTCTCCGCCCAGCCCATCGCCCACGAACCCGACGGCCGCATGCAGCGCAACTACTGGTACTCCGCCGCCCGCTCCACCCGCCTGCTGGAGGACCCCGTCGCCATCGGTCAGGAGGCCGCTCGCCGCACCCTGCAACGCCTCGGCGCGCGCCAGGCCAAAACCCAGCAGGCCCCCGTCGTCTTCTCCCCGGAGATCGCCCGCTCCATCGTCGGCAACATCTTCGATGCAGCCAACGGCGACGCCATCTATCGCCACGCCAGCTTCTTCGCCGGAATGCTCGGCGAGCGCGTCGCCGGCGACAATATCACCGTCATCGACGACGGAACCCTCGTCTTTGATCGCGAATCGGACCACGATGGCTCAATCAAGACCGGCGGCTTCGGCACTGCGCCCTTCGACGCCGAAGGCCTGCCCACCCGCCGCACCGTCCTCATCGAGAACGGCATCCTCATGAATTACGTCACCAACACCTACACCGCCCGCAAGCTCGGCCTCGCCTCCTCCACCGGCAACGCCGCGCGCTCGCTGGCCGGCAACCCCGGAATCGGCGCGGGCAATTTTTTCTTGCAGCCGGGCACTTTGAGTCCAGCCCAGATCATCGCCGACGTAAAGTCCGGCCTCTACGTCACAGAGACCATGGGCTTCGGCGTCAACCTCGTCACCGGAGACTACTCCCAGGGCGCCGCCGGTATGTGGATCGAGAACGGCGAGCTCGCCTACCCGGTCGAAGAGATCACCATCGCCGGCAACCTCAAGGACATGTACAAGAACATCTCCGCCATCGGCAACGACCTCGTCTTCCGCACCGCCATCGCCGCCCCCACCCTCCGCATTGAAGGCATGACCATCGCTGGCAGCTAGAGCGGAACCAGAGTAGGTGTACCCCGGGGGCGAACCCTCCGAGTGGATTTTTCCTCAAGAAAAATCCACCTTCGATGCTTTTTGCTTGGGCATTGTTACTCTGGTTCCGCTCTAACGTCCGTTCGATCGCCGGCGAATCCACACGCGCCGCAGCAGCAAGTGAAACGCATGGACGATGGCGTAGGCCGAGAGAAGCGTGGTGACCGGTTCGATCACTAGGCGGAATCGAAGTTCGCAGTGGGTGACGTAATACGGCAGAGGGAAGAGAAGAAGCGGCAGAGAGAAGAGGACCGCCAGATCGCCTCGTCCCGCCTTGACCAGCCACCACAGCCCAGGCAGTGCAAGCAGCGTGGTGAGCACGGCGAACGACGCCAGCAGAATGGAGGGATCGGTGGCTCCGGTTCCCGTCCAGTAGCGGACGAAGCGCTCGGCGGAGAGCCGCGCAAAGGTCGCGGGATGGGCCCGGATGTACTGCTTCGCAGCGGTCGATTTGTCGCGCATGAAGGCGACCTCGCCCTTGCTGGAATAGCTGTCGTACTCGGGGCGGTTGAAGACCGGATACAGCTTCGCATCGTCGATGCTGGTGGCGCCCGGTCGATTGCCCTTCCATAACTCGAATCCCAGGTTGCTGCGCAGCGGAATGAACGCATGCAGAACGCGCGCATTTCGCACCGGCCACGGAGCAAACAGGAGCAGCGCGATGGCGAAGGCAATCGCCGGACCAGGACGCCAGGACGCGCGGGAGCGGGCCACCGTCCAGCAGTAGATGGCCAGCAGTACCAGAGAGAACGAAGGGTTCACCAGCATCGTCACGCCGCCGCATAGACCCATCAGGATCCACGGGGTGCTGCGGTCCGAGCGAACGCACCAGAGTGCAAGAGCGAGCGAGCAGGTGAGCAGAAGAATGGTCAGGCTGGTCTCCCAGAAGATGGCCGGGAGCCAGAGAAAAGGCAGTCCGATCGCCCAGAAGAAGCCCGCCAGGTTGGCGCACGCAGGGCCGAACTCCTGAAGGGCGATCTGTACCAGCAGAAGGATGGTGAGCACGCAGAAGAGCGTCTGAAGCAACATAATGGCTGCGGCAGAGGAGGTTGTGAAGCTGCCAAAGAGATGGAAGATGGCGGCGATCAGCACTGGATAGCCGGGCGCCAGAAATGCCGTCGGACCCGTCGATCCGCCAAAGGGCGAGCTCAATCCATGGCCTGCCAGAAGCGACTGGGCAAGAAAACCCAGCTCCCCATGGGAACGAAAGAACCATCCATGTGGAAGGTTGAGGAGCACGTCGGCGACGATGGCGAGACGGGTTGCCAAAGCCAGTCCCAGTATCGTCTTCAGATGGACTCCATCCCACTTCGCGCCACGCGCATTCTCGCGGCCAGCCTGGGTCTCCGCTTCGGTTGTTCTTACAGCAGATGGTCGAGACACTGGAAGGCCTTTCCACAAGAATCTAGAGCAAGCGCGAGGCGAAGCTCACCGATGCGATCCACACTACAATACCGCATTGTCAGGGTCTTGCTTGCAGCAATCTCTGGCAGGCGAGCGGAGGCAGCCGCGATCCCGTCCTGCCGACTACAATCCAGGAGTGGCCGCAGCCTTTCAGTTCGATCGCTCCATCCCCTTCTTGCCGGAGAGCGCCGCCGAAATCCTGCGCTCAATCCCCGCGCTCCCCGGAGTCTTTGCCCTTCACGGCCCGCCCGCGCCAACTCCAGCCGAGCCCTACCTCACCCGCGCCGCCGACCTCCGCCGCCGCATCACCCGCATCCTCGCGCCGCCCAACTCCCAAAGTAAGCGCCTCAACCTCCGCACCCGCGTCGCCCGCATCGACTTCACCATCACCGGCTCCGAGTTCGAGTCCACGCTCACGCTCTACCACGCCTCCGCCGCCATCTTCGGCCTCGCAGAAGCCCGCCGCCGCCTGCGCCTGCACACGCCCTTCTTCCTCCGCTTCACCGCCGAGAACGCTTATCCGCGCGTCTACTCGACGAACCGCCTCAGCCGCCGCGCCCTCGCGCACACCTACGGTCCGTTCCCATCGCGCGCCGCCGCCGACCGCTACTGCGACGCCGTCCTCGACCTCTACAAGCTCCGCCGCTGCACCGAAGACCTCGCGCCTTGTCCTGAGCATCCGGGCTGCGTCTATCAGGAGATGAACAAGTGTCTCGCGCCCTGCAATCAGGCCTGCACGCCCCAGGGAGCAGCCGCCTACACCGCCGAAGCCGCCGCTGTCGAAGCCTTCTTCGCCACCCACGGCGAGTCGCTCCTCACGCAGCTCACCGCCCAGCGCGAGCAGGCCTCCGCCAGCCTCGACTTCGAGCGCGCCGCCCAACTCCACGCTCACTTCCTGCGCGTCAAATCCGCCGCCACGCTCGCCGACCCGCTCGTCCAGCCCATCCCCAATCTCCGCGCCGTCATCGTGCAGAAGGCTGCCCAGTCACCATCATTGGGTGCCCTGCGTCTCGATTCTGAGACGTGGGTTGAAGCAACCGAACCCACCGCTGCCCTCTTCCTCTTCACATCCGTCTCTCTCGTCGGTCCAGAGCGTCTTGCACCCATAACACCGCTCACTCCCGCCGCAGCATCCAATCTCGCAGACCCTCCCGCGCCGAGCCCCGAAGACCGCGCCGCGCACCTCCTCGACGGCCTCGCAACCCGCGCCAAGCCCCAACCCAATTCATCCCTCGACCTCGCCACACTCTCCGACCACCTCTCGCTCCTCCGCCGCTGGTACTACCGCCCGGAGAAGCAGCGAACCGGCGAAGTCTTCTTCCCAAGAGAAGACGCGACGGATAAACCCTCCTGGCCCATCCGCCGCATCCTCAACGCCGCCGCCCGCATCTCCCTCGGCGACCCCAAACCCACGTCCGAATCCCATCGCGATCCGTCGTCAACGCCAGTCGAACCAGTCCACTGATACACTTCCCTCAACGCATCTTTCACCTCGAACCTCGAACCTGGTACCTCGAACCTGGCCTTTATGATCGAACTCGCATTCTCCATCCTCGCATCCGACTTTGCCTATCTCGCCGATGAAGTAGCCGCAGCCGAGCGCGGCGGCGGCACCATCGTCCACATCGACGTCATGGACGGACACTTCGTCCCCAACATCACCTTCGGCCCGCCCATGGTCAAGGCGCTGCGCCCCATCACCAAGCTCCCCCTTGACTGTCACCTCATGATCGAGGACCCAGACGACTACATCCCAGCCTTCGCCCAGGCCGGCGCCAACCTCATCTCCGTCCATCAGGAGACCTGCCGCAACCTGCATCGCACCCTCCAGCACATCGCCGAGCACAACGTCCTGCCCGGTGTCGTCATCAACCCCGCCACGCCCGTCGAGACGCTCATCGAAGTCCTCCCCATGGTCCACTTCGTCCTGGTGATGAGCGTCAATCCCGGCTTCGGCGGACAGAAGTTCCTCCCGCTTGCCGTCGAGAAGATCGCCTTTCTTGCAGCCCTGCGCAAGCAGATGGGGCTCAGCTTTCGCATCGAGGTCGATGGCGGCGTCGCTCTCGATACGGTCGCCTCCGTGGTCCAGGCCGGTGCCGACATGCTGGTCGCAGGCTCCGCCGTCTTCCAAAAAGGCCGCACACAGCAGAACGCAATCGAGTTGTTGCGCATCGCCCGCGCCGCGGCTCCGGCGGGTTAGCGCAGCGGTTGTTGCGGATTACCACTACGACCCCGGCGTTTTTGCCGCGGCTCGGACCTTGAGAGATGCACCGAAGGACCACGGTTTCCGCGAAACTGCTCTAGAATAGAGTGCAGCCGCATACCGCCGAGTGCGCGCCCGCCAGAACGTTGCACTACGAGGCAGATGGAGTTCCAAGCATGACGCGAAGCACCACCTCCAGCAGCATCCAGATCTCCTGCATCCAGTCCCGTTCCTTTTTTCCAGATGTGCGCGCTGTGCTCACGGTGGCTGCGCTTCTGGCGGCAACCATCGGGGCACGCGCACAGGCCGCGCCTCCAACACCCGCCGCCGCCCAGACCGCTGCATCGCCCTCCGCCACAACGCCTCCGGCCGCAACACCGGACGCCGCCGCACCCGCCTCCACTCCGGCCAAGCCTGACATCGCTATCAGCAACAAGAAGGCCCCCAAGGTCCGCAAGCAGAAAGATGAGAAGGTCGTTGTCTCCAAGGACACCAGGCAAGAGGACAAGAAGATCAAGAAGGTCAATCCGATCGAAGCGCAGGACGCCAAGCTCCCAGACAAGGCGCTCTACGACAAAGCCGAAGACGCCGTGAAGCACGGTCGTTACGACGTTGCCCGCCTCGACCTTCAGACCCTGCTGAACACCTATCCCGAATCGCAGTACATGATGCGCGCCAAGCTTGGCGTTGCCGATAGCTGGTTCAAGGAAGGCGGCGCCGCTGCCCTCACCCAGGCCGAGCAGGAGTATACCGACTTCATCACCTTCTTCCCCAACTCGCCAGAGGCCGCCGAGGCCCAGATGCGCGTCGGCGACATCTACTTCCGCCAGATGGACAAGCCAGACCGCGACTACTCCAACATCGTCAAGGCCGAAGCCGCCTATCGCCAGATGCTGCAGCAGTTCCCCGATTCGACGCTGGTGCCTCAGGCCAAGCAGCGCCTGCGAGAGGTGCAGGAGACGCTGGCCTCCCGCGAGGCCGAGATCGCCGCCTTCTACGCGACCCACGCAAATTGGCCTGCCACCATCGCCCGCTACCAGACCGTCGTCGATACCTATCCGCTCTACAGCCACATGGACGACGTGCTGGTGAACCTGGGCGACGCGTTTGAAACCGAGGCCCGTTTTGTCCGCACCCTCAAGCTTCCCGAGGCGGGCAAGGCGCGTCTGTTGAAGATCTACGACGACCAGGCCTACGCCGCCTACAGCAAGGTCGTGCTCGAACACTCTGCCGCAGCGCACGTCGAGGACGCGCGAGACCGCATCGTTGGCATGGGCCTTCCCATTCCAACCCCCACGCCGGAGCAGGTTGCAGCCAGTGTCGCGCTGGAGAACAGCCGCGGCCAGTACACCCTCAGCAACCGCGTCGAGTTCTTCGTCCTGCACAAGGCGGACACAGTCCCCGCCGCCACCCTCGGAGAACCTCCGCTGGAAGACGTCAAGCCCACATTCGCTCCCACGATCACCCGGCAAGCCATCGTCGACTTCAATACCTCGATGAATCCTGCGGCCTACGCACAGCGAACCTCTGCGCCGGCTGCCCCGGTCGCTCCGTCCGACACCGGCTCGTCTGCTCCCGTACAGGCTCCAGCCGCCGCCGCGCCACTCGCATTTCAGGACGTACCCGCCGCCGGCGCTGGCGCATCCAGCGACTCTGCCGCGGTCACCAGCGTCTCCGAAGCAACCCCCGCAGCCGTCTCCAGCGGATCTTCCGTGGGCATCGAGATCGTGCAACCCTCCTCCGCTTCCCCCGCGCCAACCGCGGAGCCAGCCTCGCCGCCCGTCTTCCCCGGCTCTGAGTCCTCCGCGCCCGCAACGGCCTCGTCCGCCAGCGGCTCATCCCAACCGAACCCGAACGACAACATGGGAGGAATTAAACTCGCCGGCCCGCCCAACGCAACCATTACGGCCCCCATCGAGAAGCCCGACGCCGCGCCAGACCCCGTCAACGAAGTTGCTCCCGGTTCGCGGCCACCCGCGCAGATTGCTCCCGCAGACGGCAATAAGCCCAAGCCGGCCTTCGACAAAGCCGACGAGTCCTCCAGCAAGCACAAGAAGAAGAAGGGCCTCGCCAAACTCAATCCCTTCTAGGAAGCTCTGAATAAATCTCGGTTTTGAAAGGGCGGGACTTCAGTCCCGCCGTCTGCCGCAATTGCAATGGGGCTTTAGCCCCCGAGGGAATCTCGAACACTCGTTCAGACCTCCCTTGAAGAGAGTGTTGGTTTGCCCCGGTTTGCAACAAACTGGATTCGGGGACAGAATAATTGCTGAACCTCAAGGCTGAATTCCAAAACAGGGATTTCAGGTTTAGTATTTCAGGTCTCATCTCAAGGGAGGGTTCGCGTCTGGCCAATGGCAAATAACCAGCCAATCCGCGGCATTCCGCATGGTTCCGGCGCGAACGCGTCGGAGATCCCCGACAAACTCTACTTCCGCATCGGCGAGGTCGCCCGCCTCTGCGAGGTCCCCGCATACGTCCTCCGCTTCTGGGAGAGCGAGTTCCCCCAACTCAAGCCCAACAAGGGAGGCACAGGACAGCGCCTCTACCGCCGCCGAGACGTCGAACTCGCCCTGCGCGTCAAGACCCTCCTCAAGGACGAGGGATACACCATCCCCGGCGCGCGCCAGGTGCTCAAGGCCGAGTTCAAGCAGAAGGGCCCGCAGCTCTCCCTCATCGAATCCGATCTCCCCGACACAAAGCAGTTGCGCAATCTCCGCCGCGATCTCGCCGCCCTCGCCACTATGCTCTCCCAGCCCGTCGCCGCCAGAAGATCCGCCGCGCAGAAGTCCGCCCGCAAGCCCGCACCCGCTCCCGCGCGTTCATCCGGACGCACTCGCCCCAGCGATCTCCTCTTCGACGCTCTCGCTCCCGGCTCGAACTCCGAAGGCGATGGAAACTAGCTTGACCCTTCAGCCGCATCAAGTCCCTCCCGCAGCCTCGCATCAGGCCCCGTCCACGCGCCCAGCCAGCAAGCACACAGCAGGCTCCGCGGCCAAGCTTCTCATGATCAGCGCGCTGCTCTCCGGAGTCCTTGGCCTCATCCGCATCAAGGTCATCAATCACCTCTTCGGCGTGGGCATGGAGCAGGACGCTTATCAGGCCGCCTTCACCCTCCCCGATCTCATCAACTACTTCCTCATCGGCGGCGCAGCCTCCATCTCCGTCATCACCATCCTCAATCGCTATCGCGTCGCCGGCGACGAAGAGGGCGGCGACCGGGCCCTCTCCGTCATCCTCAACACCATGTTGATCGTCCTTGCCGCGGGTCTCCTCTTCGGAGAGATCTTCGCGCCGCAATATGTCTGGCTCTTCTTCAAAGGCTATCGCAAAGACCTGGTCGGCGCTGCGATGTGCGTCGCACTTACCCGGTTGCTACTGCCCGCGCAGCTCTTCTTTTTTATCGGCAGCGTGATGAGCTCGCGCCTGCAGGTGCGCAAGATATTCCTCTACCAGGCCTGCACGCCTGTGATCTACAACGCAGGAATCATCCTCGGCGCTCTGTTGCTGCATCACCGTCTTGGCATCTTCTCCCTCGCCTGGGGCGCGCTCGGCGGAGTCATCGTCGGCTCCGCTCTGCTCAACTCGCTGGGCGCCTTCCGCACCGGCCTGCGCTACTACCCCATCGTCGGCTTCCGCTCTCCCGCTTTCCTTGAGTGGTTCAAGCTCTCCCTGCCGCTTATGATCGGCGTCTCGCTGGTCATGTTCGACGGCATCTTCCTCAAGTTCTTCGCCTCTGCCCAGCTCGGCGGCATCACGCTCATCACCAACGCCAAGAGCCTCTTCAGCGCACCCTTCAACGTCATCGGCCCGGCCGCCGGGGCCGCCTCGCTGCCTTTCTTCGCTTCTCTCTTCCAGCAGAACCGAGCCCACGACTTCTCCGCCTCGGTCGGCCGCTCCGTCTCCCGCCTCTTCGCCGTCGGTATGATCGTCTCCGCCTGGATGATTGCCCTCGCCCCCTGGCTCATGGACCTCTTCCGCGGCGGCAAGTTCAATCGCGCCGACGCCGGCGTCATCGCGCAACTCTTCACCATCCTTGCCATCACCCTCGCCCTCTGGGCGGTGCAGGGAATCTACGCGCGCGCCTTCTATGCCGCCAGCGACACCAAAACCCCGATGATCACCGGAACCCTCATCACCGTCCTCTCCATCCCGATGTACTGGGGCCTCTTCCATGCGCGCGGCCTCATGGGCCTGGCCATCGCATCCGACATCGGAATCCTCGTCCAGACCGCCGCGCTCGCCCTCCTGCTCCACCGTAAGCGCCTGGTCTCGCTCGCTCACCTGGAGTTTGGCGAACTCGGCCGCGCCCTCCTCGCCGCGCTCGTCGCCTTCGCCGCCACCGCCGCCGCCGCGCACCTCCTCCCGCCCGTCTCCACCCACGCCAGGGACCTCGTGACCATCGCCGCCGCCAGCGTCGTCTGGATCGCCGCCGCTGCTCTCACCCTCTTCGCCACCGGCTCCAAACTCCCCGCCCAAATCCTCCGCCGCCGCTAGCGGTCCCGCCGACATCTCTCCGTGCTCTCTCTTTTCTCTGTGCTCTCTCTGTGTCCTCTCTTTTTATCTGTGTTCTCTGTGGTTCGCTTTTCGCTGTGATTCTTTCCTGTTAGAACCCATTTTTCATCCGCACTATCCCGTCCTTCATCAAGGCGACGTGGAAGTTCAGCAACAACCCCAATGGCTTATTGCTCAGTTTGAGATAAGACAACAGTTGAATTCGATGCACGGGAGCGATAGCCTCGCATGCCTTCAGTTCAATGACGATCACGTTCTCCACCAGAAGATCGATCCGATATCCAATCTCCAGGCGCACCGACTCGTAAACGACCGGCAGGGGTACCTGGGACTCGACCCGTAGCCCACGTTTTCTCAATTCATAAAGCAGGCAAGCTTCATAGGCGCTTTCCAGTAGGCCGGGACCAAGCGCGGTGTGGACTGCAATCGCCGCATCGACGATCTTACCCGTAATTCGATTCAGCGGTTCCGCTACCACTCCGTGCTCTCTCTTTTCTCTGTGATTCGCTCTTTCTCTACAGCGGTTCCGCTTCCACTCCGTGCTCTCTCTTTTCTCTGTGCTCTCTGTGATTCGCTTTTGTCCCGAAGCTGCAACTAGCCTTTCGCGTCCACATACTCCTCGCGCCAAGCCGTCTGGATCGCCTCCAGAATCCCCT
>Ga0302201_10001256_pt1 | contig 22023 bp, 17 predicted proteins | sample II_Bog_N3_2_FD_194586 | JGI IMG/M metagenome (GOLD analysis project Ga0302201, IMG submission 194586) | Peat permafrost microbial communities from Stordalen Mire near Abisko, Sweden - II_Bog_N3_2 | ecosystem: Environmental > Terrestrial > Soil > Wetlands > Peat | place: Sweden: Abisko... | reverse complement strand
CGACCATTTCCAGACGATAGATCGGGTTGCACCGAACTGTTGATCAGGTTTTTCACAAATTCTCTGTGCACGCTATGATCATTGTCGACATACATGGTCCGGAACTTGAGGAATGTAAATGATTGTCCGTACTGGCCAACTCGCCGTTGCCGGAAGAACACCGGACCTCTCGAAGATGCTTTGACCGCAAGCGCGATGATCAAGAGCAGAGGTCCGAGCAGGGTCAACATCATCACACTGCCCGCTAGATCAATCATTCTTTTGATGGCCAACATCGACCCTCTTCCCTTCTGGCCACTCAAGAGGTCTGGATACAACACAGGATTACTTGGACGTCCTGACTTGTCTTCGCCCCAGTCGTCAGGATAGTAGTGGAACGATATCCTGACTTGATTCAACTGATCGAAGGTCAATTCGTTTCGTAGCGTACCGATCACCCTGTCCAGAATCGTGCACAAGGCTGAGTTCTTGTCATCTCCCACAAGCCCTGTGTAAATTGCGCCAACAATCGTCAGATCTTTATACCAACCGATGATGTCGGTAGACCTGCTCGATGACAGGAGGGCAGTCATGACACAGTCCAGGGCTGTTCCGCTCGTTGTTGGGCCGTCTCGACTGACGGCCTCTAACAACATAAGTGCAAACGGTGTCTTGGAGCGTTCAGTTCGGGCGCGCTCGATTGCGATCCCGCGCATAAATGTCTCTTCGTCCAGCGGCACACGCTCACTGGGAGATACTGACTCGAACAAGGAGTCATTTTGATATGATGAGGCATCTTTGACTCGACTGGTCATTTCTTGATCCTCTCTAGCACGACTCTTCGTCTCGTTCCATTGCGGTGATTCGTGGGTTGAGTTACCGCGATTGGTCCAAGAACTTGAGCTTTTCGGTGAAACATCCCGTTCTGCTTTTTGCTGCAGAAGCAACCTGCATTTGGCGCCTGGACACGGGACTCTGTTATTTACAGATTCGGGGAAATGCACCATGCGCTGGGCAACCACAGTCAGATGGGCACCACGTTGCGACTACTTCGTTTGAAGCGAACGTACTGGAATGGGGATAGGTGTTGCTATTTTCAGATTCGAGTTGGAGGATGAGCTTTCTTCTCTCGAAAGTATCCAGACCAACGCAAGAATGCATGCCAAGGCGATCAAGAAGAAGAGGATTCCCCCCTGGTGATGCATCTTCCCCGTCAGGAATCCTATATCAACTCGAGTCCCGAGCATCGCAATCGTGAATATCCGGAGGCCATTCTTGGCAATCGACAGCGGTACTGCAAGACCAACCACTAACGCTTTACGCCATGGAGATTGAAGGAGTAGGTGAGCCACGACCATGGTCACTACCAGCAGCATCGAACTCGAACGGATACTGCTGCATTCTGGAGCGACAGCAAGTGCCAAACCTGGAATCTTGACCGTTGTGCCGACTTGGATCACAGGGACACCGAATAGAACAAAAAGCAGATGTGCCGCCCACGCGGACCCTTGTTGCAGTTGCAATACCATTGCGTTCAGGACGATCTCTGGGGGTGGCACCAGACCAAACAAGAACAAGAGCGGGAACATAGCTGAGTTCGCAGCCGCAAAGCCAAAGCAAAGTACATACACACCGATCCAGGAGATCACGACCCCTGACATGCGGATTGCTAACAGAATATCCGGAGATAACCGTGTGGAGTAACCAGATGCAAGCAAGGCGATTACAAGGGCGATCGCCATTAAGGTAACTCCAATGCGACAATTCTGTGCAACCAGTGCAATCGGCCGTCGCCGCTCCTGAAAGAGAAGTGCCAAACTGACCGGTAGAATTAGCAATATGTAGGTGTATTCAGTCTTATGTAAGGACAAATTGAAGGTATCCACCAAGCCACCCCAACCAGCGGCCAGAGAAGCAACCATCACAATGGCCAGTCCGACCTGATGTCGAGATACCTTTAGCACAATAGTCTCCAGTCTTCAGCCTGCATCCGATTGATTTACATCCAAGCTTTACCGTAATCGCGTCTATTGCACAAACACCTGCGACGGAAGACTCTTCTTGAGGAATGACTTCTTCGTTTGCGATGGGTATTCCGAACTGCCGGTTACCTCATAGGTTAACTGGCCATCTACTATCTTCGCGAAGGCCAGCACGGCGCGCTCGGAGCCCTCACCTATCACGCGCCATGATCCCCCGACCTCAACGATGGACATCTCGTTTCTTGCTCGCCACCAGATATTCACGTCGCGAGGAAGCGCGAACCATAGGGCCTCTCGCTGGCGCATTTGGGCGAGCATTCTGAGCAGGTCTTTGTATACCGCCTCTGTGTCAGGCTCAGTGATGTAGTCGGGATGAACAAGAATTGTCGCTAAACCGTTCTTTCCCAGAATGCTCTCAATTTGACTCTTCCACAGGCTTGTAGATCGCTCGTTCAGCAGGTGTAACAACGTGTAATCCTGAATCGTCGTAAGGGGCAGTTCGAGGATCTCGTCGATGAAGTATGGCATTACCGTGCAGCAACCTCCTCGTTGAGGGTCGAGGTGAGCCACATTTGGCATCGACATATCGAACTCGAAGTCGAGATATTCGTACCACTCTGGCTTGCGATATAGCACAGCGGACCGAAATCCTTTTGCATCATACTCGCGGCCATAACGATTGATCTGGGCGACCCTTCGCAGGAACTCGCCTTGTTCATCGAACAAGCGGCCATCGTGGTTAAGGTCCTGTACGCAGAGCTCAAATCCGCGGTCGCGAATGCTGTTCAGGTATTCCCGCGTCACCGTGTAACGGCCATCTGGGACAATCTGAAACGAGGCCTTGATTCCAAACGAATCGTCAATGTTCAGCAATTTCTCTGTAAAGTCACGGCCCACTGATGATTCAACATCGTGTGTCATCGAGATGCAGCCACGCGTGCCATAAGGCCAAAACCATATGAACGGGATACGGTCGACACCGCTTGCCTGCAACGAAAGTAACATTAGCTTTTCACATATACTCTCGACGGTGGTATCAACCGGCCACTGGGGAAATTGTCTCTTGCGCCAATCGCCGGCGCGGAACTTCTGGGCAAATCTGCGCATCGAGCGCCCCATGAATGGACGGAACCAATAGTAAACGCTCTTCAACGCGCTCCCGAAGGCGCCAAGTTGAATGCTGGGATAGCGCTCTAAACGAAGATTATCGATGATCTCATCAGGATCGAACGGCAACACGACTTGTGTGCCGTCAAACGAGACGGAGGAGAGTGTATCGCAAAGGACGGAATTGGGTTGCGACCGATCCATACCACTTAGCGTGCGACCGTAGCAAGTTGTCCCGGAACCAAATTGAAAGAACCCTGCATCGCTGGACAAACATTCGCTCGCACGAAAGTTAAGGAATCTGTCTGGACAGCGATAGCGTTGACTTATGGCTTCAACCGGAACTCTGTCCGTTTGCGAGTGAGACTGCGGCAGTTCACCTTTGGTATTTACTCGCACTCCATGTCCTCAACCTTCTTCTGATTCTCCGTTTGCGAGACGCTCCTGGTGAATGACCTCTACCCGATATGCCTGTAAGCTACTCTTCCCGCCATGGACGAGATCGGACGAGGCAATATCGAGAACAGTCGGCGAGCCGCAGGCAAATAGGATTCCACTGCGCTTGCTCTTCTTGCATCTTCCGGATAGCGAAGATACGTCACTTGGCTTCGCGTGGACCCGAGCCGATTCTTGAACTCTATTAAGCCGTCGTTATCGAGGTCACTGCGTCCAAAGTCGATCTGCTCTGCGCCAGCCATCTTACTCTCCTCGATCATTTTCCACATCAAATATGGCATTCCACCCAAATGATGATACTGGGCGTCGGAGCATCCATACTTGTACACCACAGTGCGGCGGTGCCGGAGCGTTAGAATAGCGGCGATGGCAACCCCATCTTTACGGGCCAACCGTATCTCCACATTGGGCTTCATGTAAGTCATTACGTTTTGGAACCATGCTCGAGGCTGTGGCAAGAGATGATGCCTTTTCCTGGTAATGGTGAGCAACCGGTAGAGCTCATCAAGAAGTTCTTTAGAACAGCCTTTTTCGTACTCTAGTTGCCCGTGCTCGGCACGCCTGATTCTGCGCTGGATGCAGTCCTTGTGCATATTTTTGAAAATCTCTCCGAGCGTGGGCGTCAGATTGAGGAGATGAAAGCAGAAAGTCTGGGCAGCTACCAAGGAAGATTCCGGGCCCATCTTCCACCGCATTGGCCGAAGTTCGATGTACTTCCAGTTGTGGGCGCTGCACTCGGTTCTCATCCAGTCCATGAGTTCAAAAGGTTCACCATTCTCATTCCACAGGGGCTCACTATGGTCAGAGAACGGCAACGACACCAGCCGCTTTCCGGTTATCCAACTCTTGACTTCGCAGAACGCAATTCCATCCTCTAACCGCTTCCCGACTGGTGTGCTTGTCACGACCAACGGCCGGTAGCCATATGTCGCGGCCAAAGCCTTGAGCCAACCCTTTTGGTGAAACACGGATGCACTGGGGTGAGATGCAACCAATTCATCCCAACGACTGTCAACCATCGGGTCTAGGGTGTAGAGTTGCATGTTTGTTTGCGACGTTCATTAATTCTGCCGTGCGATGCTGTTCGCAGATCGTTTCTGTTTACGCTCTCTTAGGTCGGCTCCTGTTCTGGCTCAACCTCTCATGTCATTGCCTGGTAGTCCCGTAACCATATGACCATGACCGTTTCCGTTGCCATTTTCGCCACGATCGCCTCGGCGATACAGAGAAGCGTCGAGCGAGGTCATCTTGTATTGTTCGATCTTGTACAACACGGTCCGATAGCTTACCTTAAGCAATCGCGCAGCGGCTTTTCGATTCCAACCCGTCTTTTCCAGCGCTGCAGAGATCGCGTTCTTCTCGGCTTCGGACTTGACACTTTGGACCAGAGATCGAAGTGACTTGGAGTCGGATATCTGCGGTCCAGTCGAGTTTCGTGCCGGCGCCAACTGTTTCCCGGTGCGCGACAGTGCAAAGGCAGTGGCTGGTGTTACACCCTCTGGCTTCATTCGATTCCTGTCAACCACCAGTTCCTTATCACCCACCATGAGGTATCGTTTTACACAATGTTCAAGCTCCCTCAGATTGCCGGGCCATTCGTACGCTTGCCAGGCCTCAATGATGGCTGAGGACAATTCTCGTGCCGGCATACCATATCGTCTAGCAAGCTGGTGCATGAAATGGAAAGCCAGAGAAGGGATCTCGTTCTTGCGCTCTCGGAGCGGGGGAAGATGAATCGTATACTCGGTCAGGAGCCGGTAAAGTGTTTCATCAAGCCTGTTCTCGGATACCGCACGCTCCATGTTTGTTGAACTTGTCGCCAGGAAGCGGACGTCCAGTTCGATGAGTGTGGAACTTCCTGGCCTAATGTACCGCCCATTGTGAAGTACCTTAACCAGACGCGATTGTAGCTCCCGGGGCATTTCGGTAATCTCTTCCAGAAGAATCGTGCCCTTTGCACAGAGTTCCAGCTTCCCCGGCTTGGTTCGAGACTGCGCAACCGTGCTATTCCTCTCGTACCCAAACAGTTCACGATCCAGTAGATCCCCAGGCAACGCCGTACATTTCACCTTTGCAAACTCGAATGCGGAACGAACCGACAATCTATGGACTAACCTTGCTGTGGTCTCCTTGCCGCTTCCATCCTCGCCAAGGATCAATACCGGAACATTGGATTCTGCCAGTAGAGCTGCCTGAGAGCGGAGCCTTCGCATGATAGGACTCAGGCCGATAAAGAAACGTCCGTCGCTGATCTGTTCAACGTCGTCACTCGTGATATCCATGTCTGCAACATCCGACCTTGTGGAGAGATTGCTTTGAATGATCATCTCGAGTGAGCGCTCTTCTATCGGTTTGACAACGTAGTCGTTTGCGCCAATGCGAATTGATTCTTCCCGCTTTCCTACATCACGAGAGTGACCAACCAGAACAATAGGAAGCAAGGGACGAAGGCGCCGCAACCAGCGCAGGGTGTGCAAGTCCTCCGCTTCCCGTGGCGACAGATCCAGTAACACCAAGTCGAATATTACTCCGGATTGAACGCGGTCCATCGCTTCCCATTCATTGGCCGCAATTTCAATCCTCCAGCCGTTTGACTCTCCAATCGAGTTCAGTGGACGGAGGACAGCGAAGTCGCCGCTGACGGCAAGCAGTCTTACTATTGGGATTGTGCTCATTGTCGCTGATTCTTTCTTGGACCATGTTGTGCACAACAAAGAAGCGCACCTGAGTGCTTGCGCGCCCTTATTCCTCTGAAACTCATCCGCGCGCAAGTTAATTCGTTCATCCTTTACTTGAAGACCACTCTTATCTATAAGACAGGCATTTCTGACGCACTATCGCACATCACTTGCCCACACTCCTCCACATTTACTCCCGGCGGCGGCTCGGAGATAGATTTGCTGTCCACAGAAACCAATGGAAAGGCCATGGAAGGAAGCGGAGGATTAAAGACTTCAATCGGTATAGAACGGCTACTTCTATTTTGGTCGTCCGGACTTGGTGAGGGAAAAACCCAAGTCCGGCAGATCTGGAAAAGAGAGGAAATCACGCCCCGTGAGCCGGGGAGATCAGGCCGTCTCGTGATTTTCGGATCGTTTTCTAGCGCTGAAAGACATGGCTCCGAAACAACTGATAGCAGCCAGCAGAAGGTACAAGTACGCTGCGCCGCCCTCCGGTGTAGACATCCACATCTCCTGTGGCGAACCGTTTGAACCGCCTTGCCCAGCAGTGGGTGTCAGAATCCAGAGGTTCGTATCCTTTGCCAATGCAGCGAGAAGCGTTGAGGAACTGGTATTCAGCACGGCCGAAAGAAGCGCGGCAGCGTTTGCATCCAGCGTGACACCGTTGAAAGTATATGTGTTCCCGCTCTTGGTTCCGCCGGAAGTAATCCACCAAATCGCAGCTGACAGGTCCCCTTGTTGTTGCTGGTTGCCAGTGCTAAGCATTTGTGTCACCAGGTTTGCCACCTCTGCATACCCGTTCACACCAATTGTCGAGCCGAATCTGGTAGCGGTTATGTTGCTCGCCGTCAGCGTCGAAGCCTGCATGCCGGTGGTTGTCCAATTCTCACCGTTTACAACATTGTGAGAGTAGTCGTCGCAGATGATCAAGTTGTTAGCGTTGAAGTTCGAACCGTTATACGTCACAGTTCCGGTATATGGGTCAGAGTAACCGTCCCCAACGATGACAGGATTAGTCGCAGTTGAGAAGCTGATCGAAAATGTCGAACCATCGCTTTGTCCAAACGCTGGAATCGCGAAGCATAACGCCATCAGTCCGACAACTGCCAATCCACCATCTCGGATCCTCATCCATTCCCCTCCTTTCAAGCTCTTCAGTTTAGACACTTATGTCCGTTTCCACAGCCCCGGGAATGTCTCCATACTAGCGCTGCTCAGGATGCTGTCAAGACTGATAATTATTGCAACTTGTTGCAAAATTGTGAACTTGGGGGCCTGAGGTCTTCAATTACCCTCTCCGGTCTCTGATTCACGCCATTTTTCAACATTCTTCCGTTCTCTTGAACCATCTGATTGAAGTATCAGAGTCCTTACTCTTTGCAACATGTTGCAAAATTTTGCAATAGTATCTGTGGCTCAATTCCGCCCCGGGCAACCCTCATTCATTCATCGGCACACGTTTCGGCCTGGGTAGCGATAGCGGCGGTTCGCAAGGTCACTGTTCAATGTTGGCCATCTTACGAACTAAGATGAGTCAACTCTCTCTTGATCTCCGCGGTACCGCTGTAGTTTGGATAGTTCTTCAGGACATGTTCAAAATGCTGGCGGGCCAGTGCAGGCTGCGCACCTTTCTCGTAAGCCATTCCCAGATGATAGTGAATGTTGGGGTCGTCAGGCATCTTGTCCTTCTCCTGCAACCTGAGTGCCTCCTGGAGATTGCTGATCGCCAGTGCGTTCACCCCTTTCTGGTAATAGATCCAGCCGAGGGTATCGACGACAGCAGGAGAGTCGGGCATACCTCTCAGTGCCGTCTGTGCCAGCGAGAGAGCCACATCCAGGCTTCCGCCCGTGCGCAGCATCACGCGTGCAAGCCCGTGAGCGGCCGCCGGGTTCTGGGAATTCAAGGCCAATACATTCTGAAAATCGTCTTCTGCCTTTTTCCATTCCCCCTTCGATGCATACAGATTCGCCATTAGAAGTACGAGGTTTACCTGGCGCGGGTCATTCTTGAGGGACTGCTCGCCACTGGCGATCGCCTGATCCACCTCTCCTTTTTCAGCTCGCACCTGACAGAGCTGAATCACTGCATCGGAATTGTGCTGATCCAGCGCAAGGGCTTTATTGAAGGCTGCTTCAGCTCCAAGCAGGTCTCTCTTGCCATGAAACAGCAACGCCCCAAGTAATTCGTAGAATTTGCTATTGCCTGGCGACTTGACGATTTGTTCATTTACCGAGGCAACGGCCTTATCGATCTGCTTCTCCGCAAGGTAGGTGTTCATCAACCCGCGCAAAGCGTCTGCCGAACTTGCGTTCCTGTCCAATGCATCTCGGAACGCTTTCGTTGCGTCCCCAAACTGCTTTTGAGCCAGTCTCAGATTCCCCATCTGCACATAGCCCAACGCATCCCCAGGGGCGACCGCGATTGCCTTCTGAATGTCCGCCTCGGCTTCCGCATAATGGTTGCGATGAATATTGGCAAGACCCCGGAGTGCGTACCCATTTTGCGACCAGGGACGCAACCTGATTAGTTGGGTTGCCGCATCGTCCAAAGCCGTTATGTCGCCTTGCTGGAGCGCTGATTCGGCAAGCGCGCTCTCCGCATCCGCCATATCAGGACTTATGCGCAAGGCCTCTCGCCATTCGCTTGCGGCGTACCCAAGATTCCCCTGCTTTTCCAGGGCGACACCCAATACGTAGTGCGCCTGGCTGTTTTGGGGAGAATTCCTGATCACCGTTTGCAGTGTCTGCGCGGCTTCTGTCAGGTCTCCGCTGCTAATTTGTATCTGGCTTCTGTAAATTAACGCATCATCGTCATTCGGGTTTGTCTTGAGAATTTCGCCGTCCAGCGCTATCGCCTCGTTGAAGCGATTTGCTTGGATCAGAAGCTGAATATACTTCTTCTTGATCTCCAGATCCTTGGCGTGTTCCTGGTAAAGCGCATGGTACTCGCCGACGGACTTATCCAGGTCACCCGTCGCATAATAGAAATTACTGAGCGCTAGAAGACTCTCTGCGTTATGCGGAATGTCGCGTTTAGCCTGCTGCAGAATGTCCTCCGCCTCGGCCTTCTTTCCCTCTCTCAGGTACAACTCGGCCAGCGCACTTCTGGGAGCCATGGTTGTCGGATCGACGGCGATCGCAGAGCGATATTGTTGCGCCGCTTCACCCATGCGGTTTTGCGATTGGTAGAACGATCCCAGCAACAGCCGCGCCTGCACGGCCTTCGGATTGAGATCGATGACCTTCTTGAAGCTGCTCTCGGCAAGGTCGGTCTGGTTGGCTTTCAACTGTAGTAGGCCAAGGCTCAGGTAGAGTTCCCAGTGGCCCGGATCGAGCCCGATTGCCCGTTCGGTTTCAGCAATTGCACCGGAGATGTTCCCCTCCGCCGCCATAAGACTCGCAACTGCGGAGTGGACGGCAGGATCCAGTGGCCGCTTGGTCAGTAACAGGTCTGTCTCCTGTTGCGCCTTTTGATAATTTCGCTTAAGAGTCAGCACATTCACCATCGCCATGCGAGCCCGATAATCTTCAGGCCGAAGTTCGATGGTGCGAGCCAGCTCCTGATGGGCGCGCTCCAGGTCTTGCAGGTTGATGTAGCTTTCCGCAAGCTGGTAATGCGCCTCGGCGTAGGCGGGATCGATCTTGATGGCATTCGCGAATTCGATTGCCGCCTCGCGGTATTGATGCTTCTCGAAATAACCCTGCCCGCGCTGAAAGAATTTCTGTTTGCGCACTCCAGGATCGAGCGAACATGACGAGAGCAGACCAGTAATAACGCCTAGCACTACGATCAAGCGCCACTTGCAACCGGATTTCACCTCTCAACCCTCCAGAAACCTTACCGTGCGGAGGAGGCCCCTAGCGAGAGGTCTCTTTTTGTACCGTTGGCTTCACTTTTCTTGTTGTTCGGACCCCTTAGCTGATGACTGCCCGTTTCTCCAGCCTTTGTCCTGAAAGCCGCCCCGATTTGCCGCAAGCATTTTGAAAGTTGACAGGACTCGTTTCGCTCACTCTCGAACGGATCCCTGCGTACTGGAGGATCCACGGTAATAGTACTCGTAGTCGTCGCGGTCCGGGTGCCGTGAGCAGTTGATCAGCGCGCCGATCAACTTCTTGGTCTCCAGCGCTTCGATTCCTCTCAACAGTTGGCGCTTCTTGGTAACTCCCTGGCGCGTAACTAACAGAATGCCTTCCACCATCCGCATCCACACACTGGTATCGGCTAAAGGCAGGACTGGCGGAGCATCGACGATGATCCAGTCAAACCACGCGCTTACCTGATTCATCAGCATGGAGAGTTTCCCCGACTGCAACAGGTCCAGGGCATTGCTCGTAGCGCTGCCGGCTGGCAGTATCCAGAGGTTCGGGCCCTCGAGATAGCAAAGACTGGTCACGACGGAGCGGTCGCTCTGTAAGCATTCGGAGAGGCCCGGATCGTCTCCCATTGCAAACATCTGCGATAATGCCGGCCGGCGCAGGTCTCCCTCAATCAGCAGAACCTTCTGATCCGTCTTCAGCGCGAGTGTGCAGGCCAGATTTACCGCTACCGTGCTCTTGCCCTCTTGAGGAACTGTGCTCGTAATCAGAACTCTCTTGAGGGGCTTGTCGCGCCGTAGATGCCTAAGTCGAACTCCCAGCAACCGAAAGGCCTCTGCCGCCGGACTGTCGCTATCTGAGAGACAAACCAGCCGGTACTCAGGGGCAGGCGATACTTTCAGCGATCGGACCTTGGAGAACGGATCAGATTCCTCTACGGCCGTCGGCTTCTCAGTTCCAGGCGCAATTGCGAGTCCCCCCGCATCGGATTTCTCGGGCAACGCTCCTGTCTCCCATTTCTCCGCCATTCTGCGTTCGGCGCGCCGCAGCAGCTCAGTCGCCTCCAAAGCCGTGGACGAATCTTTTCTGGCGTCTTGGCCTTCAGATTGTTGTAATGCGTCGAATATCTGGCTCATTTTTACTCACTTCAATCCCTATCGACGCCCCTCAATTCGCGTCGATCGTTGTGGGTCATGACCGATCGCTATACCGGTCGAGGAGAATCCTCATGGCTCGTTGAAAGTCCATCTCCCCCGGGCTCACTGGGGTGCCCTCTCCCATGAGTGTAGGAGCGTCGAGGCGAAACTCCTTCGCCACGTCCTCGACGATTTCTGGAGTCACACTCTCGAGTTGCCTAGCGTAGGCAGTGATTAGCCCGTTCTCGCAAATCGTATTGATGAGCCTGGGCAAACCCTTTGAATACCGAAATACCGTTGCGATTGTCTCGTCGGAGAACAACTGGCTGCCACCGGTACTTTTCCCGGCAATCTTGAGACGCTGCTGGATGTATTGCTTTGTCTCTTCCGCATCCAATGGACAAAGCTGGGTGCGCACCGCAATCCTCTGCTTCAGCTGCCTGAGCCCGAATGAATCCAGCTTTTCATCAAGCTCGGGCTGTCCGGCTAATACGATCTGCAGCAACTTGTCATCGGTCGTCTCCAGGTTTGAAAGAAGACGAAGCTCTTCAAGTATCTCTGCGGACAAAAGATGTGCCTCGTCCACGATCAGGACGGTTGTCAAGTCTCTCGATCGCCGAGAGATCAGATACTCTCCCAGGCCGAGCAATAGCTCGTGCTTGCTTTTTCCGCTGGCAGCGAGGCCCAGGTCAGAGAGAATATATTGCAGAAACTCAACGGGAGCAAGGCGCCCATTGAACAGGTACGCATAAGCGACATCTTTACTTTCCTTCAACACCCCAAGCAGGCAGCGCAAGAGAAAGGTTTTTCCGGTTCCCACCTCCCCGGTCAGCACCACAAACCCCTTGTGCTGGCGCACTCCATAATAGAGCGCCGCAAGCGCCTCATTGTGCCGCTTGCTTGGCACAAAACAAGTAGGATCTGGAGTGAGATCGAATGGATTGCGCGTAAGATTGAAAAACGCCTTGTACATGTTGAGCCTTGACCTAGTCGTGAAGGTAACTGAAAGCAGAACCAGCCAGTATGGTGGCAGTCACGAGTGCGGCCATGGCCCAGCCTAACATTCGTTTCTCCTTGTAACCTCGCTCTTCTGACGGGATGAGGACAACGGGGATCTCCGAAATGATCGACACCGGCAACAACTCCTTGATCCCGTTGTCGCTGTACAGGCGGTCGTCCACCGCCTCAAAACTGCCAACCACGACAAGGCCCAACACCAGCCCAACTCCCAACCCAACTCCGCACACTTTCAGCCGATTGGGAAAGTCCGGCTTCAAGGGTAGACTGGGCGAATCCAGCACTCTGAAATGCTCACCCTGTTGCATCTGCTCCATACTTGTAGCCATTTCTGATGCGGTCTTCTTCTTTAACAGGTCGTCGTAGTTTGCCTTGGATTGCTCATAGCCTCGAGTCAGATCGGCCATTTGCTGCTCACTTGCTGGTTCACTATTTAGACGAGCCTGGTATTCGTTGACTCGGAGTTTGAGACTTGCGACTGCTTGCTCCCGATTCTTAACTTCCACTTGATTTGCACGCAGTTGCCCTTCCAGCTGTAACAGCGGAGAGTTTTGAGTAATGCTTCCAGGATCGCCCGAGGCCATTCCATCGTCAGACTGCTTTGCGGCCTTTCCCTTGTTTTTCAAACTGGCCTGGAGATCATCTCTCATCTTTTCCGTTTTTGCGATCTCGGCGCGCAGGTTCTGCACATCGGGATAACGATCCGTATAATGAGCGCTCAGGTTCGCAAGTTTCGATCTGAGCTCATCCAGTTCCTTGTCGATGGCAGGCAAATCCGTAGGGCCGCCATCGGCGGATCGAGGTGTGCTGCGGAGGGACCGGTATTGCTGAATCAGGGATTCGAAGTAGACGCCCTGCTGCTTCGCATTGTTGCACGCGTCCTGTTCGTTCTGCAGTTGTGTCTGCAGTCCGCTCAGTATTTGCAGGTTGGTTGCCTGTTGTGCAGGCAACTCGCCCTCATGCTTCCCCTCGAATTCCCGAACCGCCGCTTCCTGCTGGGCCAGGCTGGCTCGCGCGTTCTCCAGCTGGCTCTCAATAAACTTCGTCGTGTCCTCGGACTCTTGCTTCCGCACCTTCAAATTCTCGTCAATGAAAAGATCCGCGAGTTCGCTCGTTACCTGCTGGGCCACGTGTGGGTCACGTGCCGAATACGATATTTTGAATGCGGTAATCTCTTCGTTATGGGCGTCATGCACAAGGTCAACTCCAATATCCTTGCGCATACGTTCGACTTTGTCATCGGGAGCGAGCTTCTTTTGCTTTCCATCATAAAGGTTGAGTTTATCGATGATCAGCAGAAGCCGCGTCCGGCTAAGAATCTGTTGAGTAATACTTTGCAGCCGGTCCTGCAGATCTTCGTTAACATTCGGTTCGACATAGTTTTTCGGCATGGTGGGACGCTCCACCAGAATCATCGTGGACGACTTATAGCTTGCCGGTAAGATCCAGCCGGCTCCCCAGACCGCCAACCAACCGACCAGCAACGGTACCAGAAAATACATGTGGCGCCGGCGAGCCAGATCGAGATAGCGCTGGAGATCCAGCCCCTTGCGATTTTGCTCTTCCGAAACCTCAGACTCATCTGCCATGATTATCGTCCTAGCGGTCTTTCGAATTGATAGGAAATGGATACGTACTCCCGGTCGCTGTCGGGAAGGATGGCGATCGCTGCAATGCTGCTATAACTTTGATGCTGGCGCTGATATCCAAACTTGGCTACCAGGCGCTCGCCCAGTGTGCGCTCCGCTGCAAATGTCCCCGAGATGGTGTGGCCGCCAGGACTGGTTGAGGCAAGCAGAGAATCCACGTTCTTGTGAATCTCGTAATTGGCCGTCGCCTCGACAGCCCAGGGTTTTGTCACTTGCCAGCGTGTCTGCGCATTTGCGGTATTGGAATGAAAGGCGCCAAGCAGGCCTCCACCGCCGTTCACTGTTCGGGAATAACTGGCGTTCAGACTGGTGCGGGTGCCCTGCCAACCCAAGCTTCCGGTGATCGAAGGTGTCCAGGAGGAAGAGGAAGGAAAGGGAATCTGCGCGACTGAATAGTATTGCGGGCCGCCTGAAAAGGACACCGAGAGGGCGTGCATCGGATAGAACGTGTAGTAAAAATAGAATGCATGCGTTTGCGTGTCGCTCTGCTTATTCGCCGGGCAAGACACATATTGCGAGTACTGGTAGGTTCCCCCGGTGTACTGCGAGGCCGACAGGCGAAGATTGTAAAAAGCGGAACCTCCGCGCGAATTCGAATCGCAAAGGCCAGGCACTTCACTCAGTGTGGGGTAGGTAAGTTTGGAAGATGTTCCGCCCCCCCCGAGCATGCGATTTGCGCTGAGTTGATAACTTATTTCTCCGTTGGCCGTATTGTTGAGGCGATCCGCAAACGGAGCGACCGCTCCTGCGGTTGGTGCCTGTGGCGATCCGGTCGACCCTGAAAATGGGTTGTCCTGGTCGAACACATTGGAACTCTTCTGAAAGGAATCGCGCAGGTTGAATGCCGTGTGCTGGCTCAATCGGGACTGAAGGTTGAAAGACGCATTCTGGTCTGACTCGTTGTAGCCGCTGGTGCGCTGGTAAAACGTGAACCCCGGATTATAGGTAAGCGTTTGATGGAAGCGCGGACGCGTCAAATCGATTGTAATCGTGGGTCTGACCGAGTACATGACATCCCCGATCGGATGTGTCGTTCCGTAGGGCACTTCATTGTCGTCGTATGCGGTTTCGAAGCTCAATCCTCCGCGCAGATAGTTGGAGCGTGTCTCGGAAGTGCTCAAAGTCGGAAAGGGTTCGCCGCTGACCGGAGGCGGGGTCTGCATTGGGGTCTCTTCATCTACTGCAGGAGTGCCACCCGTTGCGGCCGGCACAACTTGAGCGCAAGCTGGCAAAGCCACAAGAAGTGCAATACTCAGACAGACTTGCGTAAGCATCATCAGCCCTCATGGAACAACTACAGTGTCACGCGGTTCGAGCTTTATATTCTGCTCAGGATTTTTCCCTTTGATCACATCTTTGTAGTTGAAAGGGATACGCGACTCCCCGCCGGCGGAATTCTTGCGAAGAATGTAAATGGCCCGTTGCTTGGCAAAATCCCGAAAGCCTCCTGCGCCCGCAATCGCGTCCAGAACCGTTGTTTCATGCGTAAGCGAGTAGGCTCCGGGCTTGGCAACCTGCCCCAGAATGTTGAACTTCTCGCTGTTGATTTCCTGAACGATCACCGTTACTTGAGGATTGGTAATGTATTTCTCAAGCTTGCTGGCAATCTCATCTTGAAGCTGTAATGGCGTTCGTCCTGTGGCCTGCACTTCTCCCACCAGCGGTAGCGAGATCCTGCCGTCCGAGCGAACTGGAAGTGTCCGAGAGACATCCGGTTCTTTCCATACATGAATCACAAGAAGATCGTCGTTTCCAATCACAAAGCTGTGAGCGTGAGTCTTGCCTGAGTCCGTGGTATCGGGTTGGGGGAGAGTTGCCGCGTCCCCAGGATCCTGGTTGGGACTTTGACTCGGCGCCTTGGCTGGAGATTGTGCCCACAATGCACTGCTAAGGAAGATGACAGCGAATGCTATGAAGGTAGGGTGAGCGGTTCTCTCATTCATCACGACTCCTGTCAACTGCCCTGCGCAGGTAGACTTGTTTCCGCTTTGGCAAACCGATTCGTGGAAACTTCAGATGGCTTGCTGGCCACGGCATCAAGCCAGAACTTTGTGTAGGCACGTGCGGCCTCATAGCTGTCGGCGTAGGATTCACCGCGATCATCGATCATCTTGAGCATTCCAGGATGCAGAAGCGCGACTGTGACTAATGCCGTTGTCGTGATCGTTGAATCCAGGTTTCGCACCTGTCCATTCTCAACGCTCAAGGCGAGATACCTGTTTATGGCGGAAACGATGGGCGATATATACTCTCTGCTGAATTGAAATGCGCCACCGCGTAGTTCAAGGAACGCCACCGCGATAAGTCTTAAAAGTTCAGGCCTCGACTTTACCGAGAGTTCGAGCATTTCGAAAATCTTCGGAAAGACCACCTCCGGCGCCTCGCAGTTCTCCATCTCCTCCAGAATCTCGCGCCGGAGCCTGAGCCCGGTGGCTTGCCAGTGGAGAGCGGCCCAGAAGATGTCCTCTTTGTGTTCAAAGTGGCGGAATATGGTATTTTCACTCACGTCCGCCAGGCGCGCAATCTCCGATGTGCTAGTTCCGTGATAGCCCTGCAGCGCGAACAGGTGAGCTGCTGCTTCCACGATCCTTTCCTTTCGGATCGAGTTTTTGGGCGCTACATGCATCTGGTCTCCCTGACCGCATGGATGCTACGGGATGAAATTCCCAAATCCAAGGCTCTCAATGTTATGTGGGTCGCCTGAAGCAACACTCCAGCACTCACCGCTCTACCGTGTAGCTCACAATTTCTGCCGCAAGGCGCTCCATGCGGCAGATTTCTTCAGGATCGGTATATAAATAGCCAGAGGCTGAATCACCGAAGCAGGCCGGGAAACTTCCTTTGATATAGCTCGCTTACTTCTCCGGCAGGCTGGAAGAAACCTGGGACGATCCCATCGCTCAATTTGCGGCAGGTTCCAGGTCTTTCGCTTCTACCTCAATCGCAGCATGTTGGTTGATGAGTTCAAGCGTCAGCACGAATCGCAGGCTGTTGTTACGCCTCACAAGCACACCATGAACTCCCTGCAAAGCACCGCTCTTGATCCGGACTCTTTCGCCAACGAGAAGTTCACGGAATGGCTCCAGCTTCTTCCCTAGGCAATTTGTGCGAAGAAACTCGATTTCCGAATCTGGCAAGGGAAGAGGTTCACGGCTCGTTCCGACAATCTGAAGTACGCCAGGGGACTGGAGAACACCCGCTCGTTCGCAGCGATGAATGTGCACAAACAGATAAGAAGGAAAGAGGGGATGGGTGATTCTCTTTTTTTGCCTGTTCTTCCACACTTGAACCGTTTCGTAAGTTGGAAGGAACGACTCGATGTTGCGCATATCGAGATGCCTTACCGCCGATTTCTCACTTCGAGGAACCGTGAAGACAGCGTACCACTTGCGTTCTTTTGCAAGGCTCAGTTCCGTATTGATCTCTGAAGCCGCGTCGAACGAAATAACTGACTTGCTATCCGTAGTCATGGCCAACCTGCCTCATGCTCGCAAATCTCAGAGATGTCGAGGTGGAACCCTTCGCGCCCTGACTTGGCTGCGTTTGCTTGTTGTCATCGCTCTTGACACGTGGCTCCGCCATGCTTACTTAGCAGGAGGTGACTTGCTAAGGCAAGGAAAGACGTTCGAAACAGACGAATCCGCTTGGCACCAAGAGATACCAGTCGTCTCCTGCTCGCCTGATCTGCACAATTGTCATGTTCAAGGAGTCTTCGAGGTCCCCATAGACTCCTCTGTCTGACCCAAAGTGAGAGTAAGCCAGTACTACTTTATTTGGAAGCGCTAATGTGCGACATCAGAAGTCAATGATCGCTGTCACATCAGGATCAATGTTCCACTTTGGGTCACTATGGCCACCGCAATCGTGCGGAAGACCAACTATCAAAAGTGTTTGCTATATCCCGGCGGCGCAGAAAGCTACGCCAACCCGCGGTCAAAACCTTCTCGAGTTTTCTCATCTCAGGACAATCTGGCCAAGACGCTGCCTCTTAAGACGCCTCCGCCCCCGTTCGCCAGCTTGCGTTGCGAAGGAGTTTTGAGGCGGTCACTGTCGAAAAACCCTGCCAGACGTGTGCTTTACGGGCTTGTTTGTTGATCCGGAAGCCGATTCCCAGCCGTATCGAACCCTTGGTCCATCGCTTGCATCTCCTTTCAATGCAATGTGCGGCGCCCTCGACTGTCTCGGCTTTGGGATTTACTCCATCTTGTGCGACATCCGGCGCAGCGTTCGTAACGGCCGCAACTCGACGCGCCGCGCCGAGTTGCTCAGGATGGTATTGCCTTTATTTATCAATCACTTATATCGGTTTGTATCTGTCTGGACGGCTTGGCCGCCCACTCCTGGCGTTGCCTTGCCTTGGGACGCGGCGTACACATCGATGGCCTTGTAGGTCTCCCGGTTGCGGAGGATGGCCTCGACATATTCCCGGGTCTCGGTAAAAGGAATGGACTCCACGAACTCGTCGATGCCCTGGTATGGGCCCGCGGCCTTCCAGTCGACGACGCGGTCGTCGCCGGCGTCGTAGGCTGCCAGCGCGTACTCGGGGACGCCTCCGAACTTGTCCAGGGTCTGGCGCAGGTAGCGCGTCCCCAGGCGAATGTTGGTGATGGGATCGAAGAGCTGGAAGGTATCAAAATGGCTGATCCCCTCTTCGCGCGCCATCGAGCGTCCCACGGAAGGCAGCAATTGCATCAGTCCGCAGGCATTTTTGCCGGAGAGGGCCCCGGGATTGAACTCCGACTCCTGGCGGATGAGCGAAGCCACCAAATAGGGATCGAGATTGTTTTTTGCCGACTCGGCCTGAATGGTGGACCAGTAGGGCTCTGGGAACAGGATGCGCCAGTAGGCCAGCGGAATGGACTGGATGGGAGCAGAGGAGGCAAATGGCAGAGCCCGCTTGAGGGCGCGCAGGGCGCGGAAGTTCTCGCCGTAGGAGGCATAAATCTGCGCCTCGGCCAAAGCGCTCCACGAGGAGGAGTCCGGATCGGCGGCAATCTCCTGGGCGATATAGTCGTTCAGGCCGGCATTGGCCAGCAGGCGGGCCTTGGCCAGGTGGGGGCTGTCGGTGGGAAAGTCCTCCTGCAACACCGGCACAGGCTGGGGCTGAAAACGCTCGAGTTGGGGCGCTTCGATGGGTTGGGCATCGCCCAGGGCGGCCAACCGCTGGCGGGCCAACTCGGCATAGAAGTAGTGCTGGTAAGCGCGGATCAGGGCGCGGTAGTTGGCCGCGGCCTCGGCCGGCCGATGCTCCTCTGTCTCATTGAGGCGTCCGCGCCAATAGAGAGCCGCCGAGGTTTCCGGGGCGGTGGGATAAAGGCTGATCTGCTCTTCGAAGAGACGAGCCGCATCCGTGTATTGTCCCTGCCGGTAACTGAGCCAGCCGGCGCGCCAATGCGCGGTGGCGGCGTACTTGTGGGTGGGGAAATGCGTGGCCAGGTAGCTGTAGTAGCTGGCCGCGGCGGCATACTCGTGGCGCAGCAGGTACATGTTGCCGCTGGAGTAGAGCGCCTCGGCCAGCCAGATGCTTTGCGGGAAACTGGACTCCATGCGCGTGACAATACTTTGCTGTTCGTCGAGGTCGTTGCGGTTCCTGGCCAGTTCCATCAGCAGGTAAAGGCGGCGCGCTCCGTTCTCGTCGTGCGTGTCCGGCACGGCCTCCACTTGAGTCGTGGTAAGGCGCTTCAGCTTCAGGTCGCAGGCCAGGGCGGCCACCGCGAAGCCATTGCGACTATCGGGGTCCAGGCTCGACTGGCGCGCCAGGGCGCGATATTGTTCGCTGGCGTCGGCGTAGTGACCACCGTTCCAATAAGCGTCGCCCAGGCTGCGCAACTCGGCCGTCGTCAGGCTGCTCTCCGCGCCCATCGCTATCAGCTTGGTGCGCGCCACCTCCGCATCCGGACTCAATGGATGGCTCAACAACAGATGCCGGTAGAGACGCAGCGCTTCCTGCGTCTGGCCTTGCGTAAACGCCACCTGGGCCTGCGCCAGTTCGAAGCCGGGACGGTTGGCGGAGTCCGAATCCGCGGCAGCGGCCAGCACGCGCGCGGCGCCGGCTGTATCTCCCATGCCGATCAGAATATTGGCTTCGAGTTCGGGCGCCTCGGCCAGGAAAATGCTGTCCGGGTAGCGCTGGGTGAAGCCGTGCAGCAGCGCCTCGGCAGCCTCATCGGTTCCCGCCGCGTGGTTGGCCCTGGCGGCCAGAAAATCCGCATAGTCGGCCAGCTCCTTGCCGGCATGGCTGGCCAGGCGCAGATTGGCCTCGGCATCGGCATAGCGCTTGTCCATCAGATAAGCGTGGCCCAGCGCGAGATAAGCTGCCGCAGCCGCCTCGCCGGTGTGCTGGTGCGCGTAGCTGGTCACGCCCGCGTAAGCGGCAGGCGTGCGAAGGTTGGCCAGTTGCTGGGCCATGGGGCGCAATTCCACAGAGGCTTGAAAGGCCAGCTTGATGCGGGCGGTCTTGATTCTCCGCGCAGCCTTCCCTGCCCTGCCTGGCTTGCCTGCTTTCCTTCCGTGTTTGCCTGCCGGCTTCACGGCCGTCTCGTCCGCCTCGGCTTGCGACTGCTTGAGGGCCGCTTTGTCCGGCTTGCTGAGAGAATGCTTGCCGTTCCTTTTACCCGATTGTTTTGTGGGCTTCATGGCCGGGTCGTCCGGCTCGGTTGCGGGCTTCACGGGCTTCACGGCCGCCGGACGTGCCGGCTGGGCGGCGTTCCTGGCCACCTTGGCGGACTTCTTTGCCTTGTGCGACTTGGAAGATACGGCTCCGGCCGGCGCGGCCTTCGAGTCGGCCGCCGATTGCGCTGCCACTGGAGTCACAAGCATCGAAAACGAGAGCAGGCCGGCCAAAATACAGGCAGCCAGCCGGGAACCGGAAACGGAACAAAGCGCAACCTTCATAGTTTCACTCTAAGCTGCTTTCCCTCAAAGGTGGTAAGCCGGGAACCACTCGCGTTACGGCGGAGAGCCTGAATATGGGACGAATGAAGCACTTCTGGGGAAGCGGCCGCCGCCTCCGGTTTGGCCCACCGGCCCCCCGTCCATTACACTCGTTAATTACGGAACTGACGGCGTTTGTAACCTGCCTTTCAGATTTCCCGCATCCAAGTCCCATGGCGACCATCCAACCAATTGCAGGACAACTCGAGCCGCATCCAGACGTAGCCCTTGTAGAAAAGGTGCGCGGAGGAGATGTCTCGGCCTACGACACCCTGGTGCGCAAGTATGAGCGCCAGGTCTTTCGTATCGCCCAGCACATCACCCAGAATCGGGAAGACGCCGAGGACGTGATGCAGGATGCGTTCCTGAAGGCGTATGAAAAGATCGACCAGTTTCAGGGGAACTCGAAGTTTTACACGTGGTTGGTACGGATTGCGGTAAACGAAAGCCTGATGCGCCTGCGCAAGCGGCGCACCGGCAAGATGGTCTCGATCGACGAGGACATCGAAACCGACGAGGGCAGCGTTCCCCGCGATCTGGCAGATTGGGCGCCCGATCCGGAGCAGAATTACAACCAGGCCGAGTTGGCCGAGATTCTGCGCAAGACGATTCAAGGGTTGCCCCAGGGGTTTCGGATCGTGTTTGTATTGCGAGATGTAGAAGGGCTTTCCACGGAAGAGACGGCGGTGGCTCTCGGCTTGAGCATACCGGCCGTCAAGTCGCGCCTGCTGCGCGCGCGGTTGCAATTGCGCGAGCGGCTGAGCCGTTACTTCCGGCGGAAACGGGGGGTTGAGAAGTGACCTGCACTGAGTTTCTGGCCTTGCTCGACGACCTGATCGACGACTCGGTGAGCACTGAGACACGCGCGGAGCTGCAAGCCCATCTGGGCAACTGCGATCACTGCAAAGTGACCCTCGACACCACCCGCAAGACGATTGAAATCTATCGCTCGCACGAAATCTACGACCTGCCCCAAGGCCTGCGCGAGCGTCTCCACGCCGCCATCATGGCTCGCTGCAAAAAAGGCTGCTGAAGGCGGCCTGCGATCTCCTCAACCTATTCCACTTATATTTGAAGCATTTTTCCTGTTGGTATAGAGCGACACTCTCGCTTGGCCACCGTGGTTGATTGCGGCTTGGAAGAGTAACGCCGTGTATGACAGCGTCGGCTCCTGTCAACTAATTTTCGCAACAAGGCCCTTGTTGTGGCCGGAGGGGTGTCAAGGGCGCCGTTGTTTGGCGTTCATCTCGACCCTTGACACCCCTCC